>Ga0079305_1001597_pt1 | contig 27682 bp, 23 predicted proteins | sample LMS_cellobiose_e_FD_79183 | JGI IMG/M metagenome (GOLD analysis project Ga0079305, IMG submission 79183) | Rumen-fistulated moose microbial communities from Alaska, USA - LMS_cellobiose_enrichment | ecosystem: Host-associated > Mammals > Digestive system > Stomach > Rumen fluid ... | reverse complement strand
CTTCGTCCTGCGCGATCACAGCTTCTCGGATTTCATCGAAGCCAAACACTTTCCCGCTGACAGGGATGAGCTTCTTCTCATTCAGGAAGGCAAAGATTTCATCCATGACCTGCTGCGTCGGGTAGTTGGAGAAGAAGCCGGTGAGATAGACGCCGTTAGGGATGTCCTTTATCGGGTCGAAGCCGTTCAGCGCATAAACGCCGCCCAAAAGCCCGGTCTGACAGACGATCCCTCCCTTTTCCACGGCGGTTAAGGTGTCCTTCAGATTGCGGGGGCCGATCAGGTCAAGAGCCTTGGTGACACCGCGTACCTTTCCCGTCAGTTTGCCATCATCAATAACAGCCTCGTCCGCTTCTGCAATCATCGGCAGTTTATCCGCTTTATGGGTCGTGGCAATCACTTTACAGCCCAATGCCTTGGCGATCTGCAAGGAAGCATACCCAAGCGCACAGGTCGCACCACGGATCAGCAGCGTATCCTTTACCGTCAAGCGCAGGCATTCAAACAGGCTGCCCCAGGCCGTAAAATACGTTTCCGGAACGGCTCCGAGCGCTTCCCATGACAGCTCGCTGTTTATCGGGAAAACGATTCGGCGCGGTAGCAGGGCGTATTCGGCGTAACTGCCGTTAAAACTGCGTCCCATGCCGCCCATCAGCGCCACGATCTTCTGACCTTTGCGCAAATCTGTGTCAGATGGATTTTCAACCTCGCCCACACATTCGATGCCGGGGATGATCGGCTTCTGAATATAGTCCGCACGGATCTCGTTCAGCCGCAGCAGCTTCTCGGAATGGTTCAGGCCGAAAGCTTTGATCTTTATCAGCACCCAGCCGGGCCTGACATCCGGGATTGCGACTTCCGAAATAGTGATTTCTTCCGCTTTTGTAGTCTTGTCAAGAACGACCGCTTTCATCGTCTTCATATTAATACCTCCGAATTGCCTCTACGGGGCAGTTTTCAAAGCAGTTCCCACATTGCAAGCAGTGATTTTCCTGAATGTGGAACGGACGGCCTTCTTCAATACAGCTCTGCGGACACACCGTCTGGCAGGTACCGCATCCAATGCAAGCTTCACTGATATAGTAACCCTTTCGGATCGGCTCTGCGTTGCCCACCGTAAAATACTCCCGTGTGATGGGACGGGTGGACAGGCAGAAATACTCGATGGCGTAGTTCTTCAGCATGAACATGGTGTCGATGTTCTTCGTTTCGCCGGGATAGACGTTTTCCAGATACGGCTGCTCCTGATACAGTACATTTCGCCATAAGAGCTGCTCGTTTGCCGGAACTTCCACTGCTCTGCCGGAAAGCCGGATCGTTTCTTTATATTTGGTGTAACCGAGGATCTGCACTCTCCCGTCTGCCTTGAGCTGCCGGGCAAATGATTTTCCTCTGGCCGTCAAAAAACAGAGCGTTGTTCCTTCATAGTGGATGGCGCTGATATTCCGCACTTGGGGTGCGCCGTTTTCATCCACGGTGGCAAAATCCAGTACGCCGACATAACCCAGCTTTTTAATACAGGTTTCTATATCCATCATCCGATTTTCCTTTCATCGGTTTTTTGCGGTATCAAAAGGCCGTTTTCCTCACTGGCCCAGCATTGTGGATCGTCCCCGTAGAAATCGCCGGTGTAACCTTTTGCCACGGCAGGACAGCCACGGCAGAACTGACGGAGCTTGCATCTGGAGCACTTGGAGAACTTATCGTAATTTCGGTATGCCTCCATGTTGGTGATCCACACATCGGCGAGGCGATCCTCAAAGACGTTACCGACTTTGCTCTCCGTCACTCTGCGGCAGGCGTAGATGTCGCCGGTGGGCAGGATCGTAATGTGGCAGTTTCCGCAGTTACAGCCGCCGTAAATCAGGCCGTCGCAAGCGTAAGCAGGGATCTTGAAGGTACCTGTCTCATATTCGTACAAAGTCCAAAGATGGTCTTTTTTATTAAAATAGGTATCGCAGCCTTCTGCTTCATATTCCTTGAACTTTTTATCGCACATGGCCAGCAGATTCCGATATTCCTGAGGGGTCATGCTGGTGTCCAGTTCACCGCCGGAGGGAACATAGCGAGAAAAGGCAAAGATGTTGGCTCCGGCTTTTACTACGGCGTCGATGATACCGGGTACTTCCATATAGTTTTGCTTGGAAACCGTGGTCATGATGACGCTGCGGATGCCCGCGCGGTTGATACAAGCGATCTTCTCCAAGGTGCAGTCGAAGCTGCCGGGCTTGCGGAACCAATCGTGTGTTTCTCGCAGGCCGTCCAGCGAGAGCTGGTACTTCTGGCAGCCGTAGTATTTCAGCTCCCGGCATACCTGATCGTTCAAATGAAATGGATTGCCCATAATTGTAAAAGGCACTTCATGCTCATGAAACAGCTCCAGCAGCCGCCAGAAATCCGGATGCAGGATGGGATCTCCGCCGGTCAGATAAAAGTAGGGCAGCCGTCCGTACACCTCGCAGAAATCGAGGCAGTTATAGAACGTGTCCTGCATCTGTTCCCAGGTCATGGAATCCAGCTTGCGGCAGGGATCACCGGAAAAAATGTAGCAGTGCTTGCAGCGCTGATCGCATTCATCCGTGATATGCCATTGGAAGGAAAAATACTGTTTCATCGTTGTCACCTTGCGAATTCTTTGTTTCTATCATAAATCGGTAATACCGAGTAATAAGCGAGGTTCCCGGCAAGAATCTTCCCACCGGGAACGGTTTTGGGTGGGAAGAAGCGATTACTTGTCGCCAGCGCCACAGGCAGAACCGCAGGCGGTGGGCTTTTCTTCCGGCTTGTCAGCAGCGCCGCAAGCGGCAGGAGCTTCGGCAGCTCCGCAGGCAGCAGGGGCCTCTGCGGGCTTCTCGGCAGCGCCGCAAGCTGCGGGAGCTTCAGCAGCACCACAGGCGGCGGGAGCTTCAGCGGGCTTCTCGGCAGCGCCACAAGCTGCGGGAGTCTCGGCAGCACCACAGGCAGCGGGAGCTTCAGCGGGCTTTTCAGCAGCTCCGCAAGCAGAGGCAGGAGCCTTTTTCTCCTCGTCCTTCTTGCCCCATCCGAACAGATTGGAAAGTGCCATGTAAATGTCCTCCTTGGTTGTAGTCAAAGAGCTTTTGCTCTCTGCATTATCTATTATATGGACGCAGAAAGCTCGCACAAGTACGCACTTTTTTATAACTTAGGTTACCTTTTTGTTAGTTTTGCGTAGTTGCAGGGGCTTTCAGGTCAAAAAACAGATTGTATCTTTTTTGTGAATGGAGCGATAGACCTTGATTATTTATGGATGTTGCAGTATAATATCATTGCTACATTTAAATCGAAAGTATTGAGGTGTTCTTATGAAGACAAAAGACGAGCTGCCGGATTGCCCGGTAGCAACGACAGTTTCCTTGATCGGCAACAAGTGGAAGCTGCTTATTATACGTAATCTTCTCGTCCGTCCGTGGCGGTTCAATGAACTGCACAAAAACCTTGAAGGAATCAGCCAGAAGGTGCTGACCGACTCTCTCCGTCAAATGGAGACGGACGGGATTATTACTCGCACCGTTTATCCTGAAGTGCCTCCAAGAGTGGAGTACGCTCTCTCCGAGCTTGGCGAATCCATGCGTCCGATCCTTACATCGATGGAACAGTGGGGAACCAACTATAAAGAGAGTCTCAACAATTAACAAGTTTTTTGTATCCCTACTTACTGAAAGAGCCCTCGGCTTTGGCTTCATTCTGCCTTTGCCGGGGCTTTCTTCGTTTTAACATACTACATTTATCTCGAAGGTGATAGCATGAACAAGCATACTGATAGCGAGAAGTCCATCATTATAACTCGCTATAACAATGGTGAATCCGTTTCTGATCTCGTGCGGGACACGCAAATCCCGCGCAGCACCATATACGCTTGGATCAAAGAGGCAGCCGTTGGAGGTTCCAATAGGAAAACAGTTTCTCTAAAGAACTACCGCATTCTTGAAAATAAGGTCACGCGATTGCAAGGCATCATTGAAATTCTGAAGAAAGCCGGCTGCTCTCCCAATAATCCGCTTGAAGTCAAGCTCCCCGCACTGGAGGCGTTACAGGGGCAATACAGTGTGCACATGCTTTGCGAGGCGTTGGATGTTCCAAGAGGGACATACTACAACTACATTCTTCGAAACAAGCGCACGCACACATGGTACGCCAAACGCCGGGAAGAGCTACGATTGGAGATCCAACGCATCTACGACGACAGCCGTTAGATATTCGGCGCCTCAAAGATCTGCGCCGTTATGAAAGAGGCAGGCATTCGTGTTTCGAGAGAGATGGTGTCCGAGCTGATGCGCGACATGGGACTTATCAGCATCCGACAGGATTCCAAAGATTTATATGACAAAGAGCAGCGGCGCTTTAAGAATTATCTGAATCAGCAATTTACTGTCACGCGTCCCAATGAAGTGTGGGTAAGCGACGTGACCTGTTTCCGGTTCAATAATAAGAACTACTACATCTGCGTGATCCTGGATCTGTTCTCTCGAATGGTCGTAGGATTTCGAATCGGAAAGGTCAACAGCACGCAGCTTGTCAGAAGCACGTTTCAAATGGCTTATAAAGAACGCTGCCCCATAGAGCCGCTGATCTTTCACACAGACCGCGGCTCAAACTATCATTCCAAAACCTTCTGTGCGTTCCTGCGCTCTCTCGGCGTCACGCAATCTTTTTCCAGAGCGCATATCCCATATGACAACTCCGTCATGGAGGCTTTCTTCTCCAATCTAAAGCGTGAGGAGCTCTACCGAACAAAATACCGTTCCGAAAATGAATTCAGAACGGCAGTAGACACGTATATGGTTTTCTACAATGAACAGCGTCCGCACGCCAAGAATGGATACAAGACACCGGTCAAGAAGGAACAGGATTTTCTCAATAAACAAGGCCTATTGGAGCTGAAATCGAATTAGACACGGGGGTTCGGATCGTAAGACTTTTTCGTTTCCAGCTTCCGTTTTGAGCTTTTTTGACTTTCGTGTCCAATTTGAAGTCCAGAATCTAAAGCCCGCAAACCCGCATGAAATCAAAGAAAACGAAGAAACATCCTTTGTTGTCCAAACCCAGGGGGTTCAGATTGCAAAGGATGTTTCAGTACGAAAAAGATGGATTTGCGTTTTTGATATATGGATTCGAACCCCTGGGTTTAAAGATCACTTTCTGAAACTGATTTATAATTGACTGTAAAAATCAAATCCTTTAGCTTTTCGGATTCTATGCAAGTAGCAGATGTTAAATTTCCAATTCTAATAAAGTGATCCTCCGGGATCTCTATCGCAATAGCTAATCGATACTCTCTTTGATATGCTAAATCTGGATTCTTGTATAGAAATCGCTCTTTTGCACCGGTCTGGAATACTTCAATCCTATCGATTCTGTTTTGGTCACAGTATTCTACTTTATCAAAAATAAATTCGCATCCGGTTAAGTTACAGTAGTTCAGTATCTTTCCTTCAAGTTCTTTTCCGCTAATAACAACGCAGTATTTCCCAAACCTCTCTTGCATACACGCGTACTCTTCTTCGGTAAATGGCAATGTAAAGGAGGTATGTGTTTCATCTGCCTCAGTGATGTTCATTTGCGCAAAAGGAATTCCAACAAAGGATACGATAGGTATCAGCTTATCCACCCCAAACTGAACTGACAAGGTTCCTTTCGGTGCGGTTAATACTATTTGCCCCGTTTCACTATCCACAGCAGTAATGTTTTCAGTTTCAAGGTGAAGAATCGTTTCAAATCTATCTCCTTGACCTCGTTCACCGCTTTTTATCTCTTGCTGCCTAAAGTACTCTGCGGTATTTCCAAATAAATTGCCACCGCATACATCTTGCGCAAACTTCTTTTCTCTACAGAACTTCAAATAGAAAAGAGGGCGGTTGTTTGTTTGCTTATTAATCTCAGCAATCAGATGCGCTTTATCCTCGGGTGTTAATTCCATTTTTCCTTCTCCTTCTGTATGTTCTACCAATAAAGCATCGTGTAGTAGCTTGATCGTATGACATAGCAAAATGCTAACTCTTAATAATATCTTCAAGCATCGGTTCAATCCCTGATGAAACCAGGTCTTCAACCATATGTTGGGCAGAAAACCTATTTACATCCCATGCAACATACCTCAAAATTGTCGCCGCTATTTCTTTGACAACAAATGCGAACTTACCCCTTAGCAAACTAACTGCAAAGGAAGCAAAAGGATCATTTGCCTCAAAGGATCTACCGCAAACATCACGGAATGATTGTTCAATACTTTGGATTACATACTGCGCTTGATCATCGTTTGCCTGCATAAAAGAGATTAATGCATCAGAGAATCCCGGCTGTTTGTTCAAAAGTGCTTTTGAGATTCTTTCTGGATTCATATTATAGATATAGTTTTCTACATCCTCATCGTATACCCTGCTTCGTATTTTTTGCTCAATCCGCTCTCTGTTTTCCGACTGGGCATGAAATTGAACTGCTTTCTCAAAGAACGAAGATAGTTGACTTGCATCACCATATCTATAGGCGGCATCTGAATTGGTTGCCTTCTCCGTTACGCTTCTGTAAATATGATGTGAGTCTCTGGCATCACCTGTCATTATAAAGTTAATCAAGCGCCCCAAAGAATAAACATCACTACGTTTATCCGCATCTTTAAGCATCATGAACTGTTCTGGAGCACAATAATAGTATTGCCCCACGGAATTTGTGTGAAGAGTTTGATGGGACGTAAAAACTTGCAAGTCCTTTCCAAGACCAAAGTCGGCAATTTTTAGCATTCCAGATATAATAAAAACATTGTTCGGACTAATATCTCTGTGAATAACGTCCCTTTTATGTACTTCAGACATAATATGGAGTATTTGCCGGATGCAGTTCAGCTTTGTCTGATCATTTAGTTGGTTGTCAAGTACATAGCGTTCCAACGTAGTTTCCGCTGGTTCCATACTGTAGGAACAGTTACCTTCATCAAAGGCGAAAACCTGAATTATTCCAAAAGACCCCTGTAAAGATTTGGTTATATTATACTCTCTTTTAAACCGACTTCTGACCCCCACATCAGTGAGGAAATCATCTTTAAGCTTTTTTATCACCAATCCAGTGGATTTTTGCCGATAAACGTTTGCAAATCCACCGCTTCCAATGAGCACAAGATCATCGCTTTCGCGCATTAAGTGAAAGCGTCCTCTGGCAAATGTAAGCTTGCAAAGATCTTGTTGAATAATCCTATTAATCTCTGCTACTATTTTCTCTGATAACTCAGCCGCAGCCACTTCTGTTATGCCTTGATCTCTAATCAGATAGTCCTTTTTGAGAATGATATTGAAGAAAGCATCTACGTTATTGGAATTAAGCAGATCAACTATCTTGTTATATACATATACCCAGCGTGAAGGAAATCCAGATTTGTATTCATCATTCGAGCCAAAGTATTGGTTGAAAAAAGATACGAGTTTAGGGCCTGTTTTGTATGAGTAATATCCACCTTCATCCCCACAGAATAGATGTGATATTCTTGTAATAGAATCCTCACTAATCATAAGAAAGCCTCACTTTTATTAAAATCCGTTTGTGAGCTTACGAACATTTTCGACCAACCTATCATATGTGGCAATATGCAGTTCCGGCGTTTCATGTTGCATTTGTCCGCGCAGTTGGTTGGAAATCTCATTCATTCTGGCGCGTCGGCTAACTACCAAACAATAATGAATCCCCCAAGATGGAATGCTATTTGCGATTTCTGACAGTCCGCAGCTACTTAGGAAATACATTCTATTGTCATCCATCCACCGTTTCCAATCACGAATCTGTGCCAAACCTTTTCGGACAGCTGCCGTTTCGCTATTTGAAGATTTGATTGTGTAATCCACATTAACATCTTCAAACTCAACCAAGATGATCTGATGTCCAATGGAATTATGCCCTAACAACATATAATCGGCTCGGTATTCTGCTCCCAAGGACTGTTCAGGAACCAAATACGCTGAATGATGTCCAAAATCGTAGTCTTTTAACAAGGATGCGGGAATAAACCACTTTTTGGTGTGTTTTATATAGTGTTGGATATCATTTTCCTTTGTAGCCGTATTGAGAATCTGATGTAACTGATCCGCTTCTTTTTCAAAATCAATTTTTGCTGATTTTATACCTGTAAGGTCTATAAAATGATCTGGTGCAACAAAATCCATGATTTAATCCTCGCTTATTCGATATGTTTATCAGTTGTATAGCATTTCAGCACCTCGTACCTGAAGTCAGCATCATTCCACATTTCAAAGTCACACGCAATAAATGGATGTGCCACCGTCCCGCCGCCTTTGCCTTGCTTTGAGGTAATGCCAACTGCATTTGTTAGGTCGATCCATTTCTTTGGCGTCAGAGTAAACTGCGGAGTCCTGGCGTCAACCACAAGTTTTTGGAATGCAGCTTCATTGAATTTCGGATTATTGTTTCTCTCCCACGCAGCCAAGAACTCAACTGTATTGCGGCTTCGCAGCCAACTTTGGATTAAGTAGCTCGGATTTTCGGCATCAAATCTGCGCGCAATTTCAGTCAAGGAAATATAATCATCAGATGGATGCAGATATTTGGCTACTGTTTCTTCGAGGTAGGCGTTCATCTTTGGCTCATAGATCGGCGCTTCATCCTTTAATATCGACTCAAAGATAACATCCAAATACCGGTTCCAATCCGCTGCTCTGATTGGGGATAGCTTATTCACACGCACTAAAAACTTCTCTCTGGTTAGCGCGTATGCCCATTCCAGTTCCTCTTTTGTCGCTCTTGGCATCTATTTTCACCACTTTCGCTTGATTGGGATTCCGACAGTTCTCACCTTTCAAAAAGTACACGTCACAGTATTCTTCAAACTTTATGATTCCCTTTGTGTACTTTCCGTTGTTCAGGAGCTTATTCAGTACGTCTCTGCTCCATTGCGCTTTTCCAGAGGGAGAAGGAATCCCTTCGTTGAATAAATAGCCTTGAATGGCTTCCAAGCTATTACCAGCTCTGTAGAGCCCGAGAACAGTTCTGACTACTTCCGCTTCCTCCGGCACAATTTCAACAAGCCCCTGCTTGTTCCTCCTGTAGCCGTAGCAAATTCTTCCGAAAAGTCTCGATTCGACTAATGACAATTTCATAATTTTGGTTCCTTTCTAATTATACTGATTTCGACGTGCGTTTTCAATACAAAACACAAATATTAGTGGAATTAGTGCAAATTCAAAACCTCTATATTAGTGCTTTATATTGTCGGCTGATTGTTTAGGGTTTGCCTCTGATATGAAAATGGAGCAGCTTTCTTTGAAAAACCACTCCAAAACAGCATTTGTTCATTTATTTGTGGGATAAAAAGAGACAAACAGGCTTGTTTCAGCTTGTTTGTCTCTTTTGGCGGAGGCGGTGGGATTCGAACCCACGAGGGCTTTCACCCTACCTGATTTCGAGTCAGGGCCGTTATGACCACTTCGATACACCTCCAGGATACGTCCCTCCGCGGCGATGAAAAACTGGGCTGGGCCGCCAATAAGTATAGCCAAGGGACGAAAAAAAGTCAAGCCCTTCTGCGCAGGCCTTACATATTCCAACAATCGGGTGGTGCCCATGAGACTTTATTGGTTTGGCTTTTCAAAAAGAAAGCAACATCGAAATGCACTTTTGTCATTGAGAAGTGTTATGCTTTATGAGCGATATAAGGAAAGCATCTGCTTATTCACTGTTCATTTTACTTAGGATTTCATCAATTTCCATATAAACCATTTCTCCTGTTTCTTCTTTATACATAAGAACTCTTCCGTTTTCAACAGGCTCTGCTTCTTCGGAAAAGTAAAAACCTTCAGGAGCTCGCATGAACCTGCCGTCCAAATGAACATATGCGGCTTCCCTGACCCAATCGCCCATCCTTTCATCATACTCTGTCGGCCACAGCCCAACATAAACCCAATCTTCATAAATATATGGCCAAACCCAATCATACTGATAATCCAGAATCACTTCTCCTGTTTCAGCGTTCAGCAACGCCCATCTGGATTCGTCGTTGCAAACAGCAGCATATTGGTCGGAAGTTATAACATGGTGCGACCATCTGCATCCGCTGAAAAAACCGCTTTTCAAATTATAAAAGCCTGCCTTCACACGCCCTGTAAACAGATCCATCGCTAAATCATACACTCCGGTGTATTCTGTTTCTGTATACTGATAAACATCAACGCACCAGGGTTCTTCCCAAGGAGCGAATTGGTCCAAGGGGATATAGTAATTGAAAGGCAGCACGACATTTCCGTTATAATCGATAATACCGTATTTTCCTGCTCTTTCTTCGATCAGGAACCCATGGATGCTATAGCTTTTTTCCGCTAATACTTTCTCTGCATGCCAGGAAAAAAAGACAAGGATAGCTGCCGCTAATATAAAAACAAAATACAACTTTCTCATTGACCTCATGCAATACTCTCCTTTGTTTCAAAACGAGGCGGCTTCTTCTTGTTGATTTTACTATGACATATAATAATTCTCAATGAATTTCCGCAAAATTTACATTTATCAAATCACGATTGATTGTAAATTAACATATATTTTGTTTATCGAAAGTGATGAAACACTATATGTTGTGTTTTGATCGGCGCCACCCGCAAATTGGAATATATAACGCAGGCCAAAGGCCGGCTGCCGTGCTTTTTGGAGCGTGGCAGCCGGCCTGGAATGGGGGATGGGGGCAGCGGTTACGGCAGTTTTTCCACTGTTTCCGGCAGGCCGCTTTCGTCGAAGACCACGCGGTAGGAAGGCGCGCCGCGTTGCAGGGCGGTGAAGGTGACGGCGCGGCCGTCCACCGCGGTTTTGTAGAGGGACTCCTCCGTGAGGCCCAGGTCGGGCTCATCGAAGCTCATATCGGCGAAGGCCTTGCAGACCTCGATATTGGCGGCCCATTCGATGCCGAATTCCCGGGTGAAGGCGGGGACGTAATCCCGGCGCAGGGTGTACATCTCGACGGGATGATCGAAGATGTAGTTGTCCGCCTTATAGGCGACGCGGCTGAGGACCTCGCCGGTGTTCCCGTCGATCTCGTAGAGCCAGTCACTGGCGCCGCCGGACAGGCGGATCTTCCAGATGGGCTTACCGTCCATGGAGAGCAGCGTGGCCCGGGTGGGTTCGCTGACGGGCCAATCGTTGGCCTTGGCGGCGATATCCACCGCCTGGTCCTTGGTAAGCTTTGCTTCGCTCAGCGAGGGATAGACCGTTTTTTGCAGCAGCTTTCCGATCCAGCCCTGGGGCGTCAGCGGGGCCAGGGCTTCGGAGAAGGCGATCCAGGTTTCCTGATCCCAGCCGCCGTAGCCGTACACCTGCTCCCAGCGCCGGTAGAGGCTGTCGCCGTCCGTTTCCATGGGCTCCTGCTCGGTGACGGTGACGGTGTGATCCGGCTCGGTGATCTGAACGGCGCAGGAGCCGTAGCGCAGGTCCCTGGTATTGAACCGCACGCTCCAGACGCCGCGTCCATCCATATAACTGACGAAGGACTGGAACGCGTCGGGATCGGTGAAGGGCAGGGAATCATCCTGATAAGCCCCGCGCAGGGCGTCGGCGGCAAGATGGAGGGCCTCCTCCTGCTTCAGCATGTCTTTTGTGATTTCATCGTAGGTGGCGGACAGGACGTACAGGCTCCAGTGGAGCGCGGTATCGGCCTGGCCCCGATAACGGATTTCGCCCGTTTTGGCATCGATCTCCCAGGTGGTCCAATCTCCCCAGTCCGCTTCTGTTTTGGGCTGGAAACTGATTTTCCATACGGGAGTGCCGCCATCGGAGAGCAGCACCTTTTCCACGCTGCCGGTCTCATTGCAGCCCGCGTCTTTCTTTGCGATCTCCACAGCCTGATCCAGGGGCATGTCGCCGTCCTCCGGCAGGGGATAAACGCTTTGCAGATAGGCGTCGTACTGCATGCCCCAGTCCCGGCTCCTGTCCGCTTTGGGCAGGTATTCGCCGAAGGCGTGCCAGGCCTCCTGGCTCCAGCTATATTGGGTGCCGGTGCGGGCCCGGTAGGCGTCGCTCACGGCATATTCCAGGGAGGGGGCGGTATAGGGGGCCTCCAGCAGGGCGGGGATCACATCGTCGCTTTGGTATGCGCCGCGGCGGTCCAATTCGATGGAGAAGGTGCGATGGCTCAGGTCCAGGGGCTTGAATTCAAAGGAATAGAAGGGATCGGTGGGGCGGTCGTCCGCGTCGTAGCCGGGGGAGAAGAATTCAATGCGTCGGTACAAATCGGCATTTTCGATTTCTGCTGCTTCCGGGTATTTTTCCTTTAACAGCTTTGCTGCCTCTTCCCGGGCCTCCTGGGGCTGCATATCGCCCGGGCCCGGCAGGGGATAGGCGTCGGCTTCGTCCTCGGGGCAGCCGGTTATTTCCGCGATGACGCTGGTGTACCAGTGCTTTTCCTCAATGGTCCATTCCGGGAACAGCCCGCCGAAGGCCGCCCGGCAGATCTCCATCACGGCCTCGTCCTCCCAGTAGCCTTCGCCGCTGCGCAGGGCGCGCATGATGCCGGCGGTTTCATCCAGGGTGATGCCGTTTTCGTTGGCGGCGCGGATGAGCTGGGTCAATTGCTCCGGGGTGTAGGTATCCACGACCCGGGCGTCGGTATCGTTTTCCTTTGCCAGGGGAACGGCGGTCTGCTCCACCACCTCCCGGGCGGAGAGCAGCACGGCCGCCACCGCCCCTGTGACCGTCAAAAGCACGAGCACCAGGGCCAGGGCAAGACCGAAAGATATTCTGATTCCACGTTTCATTTTTCTTCCTCCTGTGGCGTAATCAAAGATCGCCTCGCGCTGCCGGGGAGAAGGAGAAACAAAGGCAAATTCGGCGTCCAGGGCGCGTTGGACCCTGGCGCGGATCCTATCATCATGCATCTGCGTCACCTCCCCGCAGGCTGTCCTTCAATAGTTCCCGGGCTTTTTTGAGCTGCCGGAAAACGGTGGTTTGGGGAATGCCCAGCGCCTCCGCCGTTTCCTGGAGCGTCAGGCCCTGATAGTAATAGAGCAATACCGCCCGCTTATACTTGTCCTTGAGGCGGCATATATCCATGGCGAGGGTGTGATCCTCGGGGGGAACGGCAATTTCGGGCAGGGAATCCAGGCTGCGCCGCCCGTCCACGTGACGGAACCAGGCGGAACGGCGGTAATCCCTGCAAATATTGATGGCGATGCGCATCAGCCACGCTTTATCGTTTTGGATGTCCCTTCGCTCATAGCTTTCCATGCTTTTCCAGGCCTTGAAAAAGGTATCCTGCACGGCATCCTCGGCCTGGCCGCGATCCTGAAGGCAGGCCAGGCAGGTTTTCATCACCGCGCCGGAGTAATCCTCGATCCATTGCCGCAGCCTCTCTTCCCGGACCATGCTGGGTACCGCAGCACGTTCCATAGGATCATCACCTCCTTCACCTTATAACACGAAGCTGCGGACGGGTTTTTTCCATTTTTCCGGATTTTTTGGCAATTGGGCGCCGCGCAGGGAAGGAAATGGATGGCCTGCGGCGAAAATGTATTCGGGATTTTTTGGGAAAGACGAGGTGCGGACGCATGCGCGCGCTATGGAACGAAGGCTGGCGCTTCGCCCTGCTGCCCCTGGGCAGCACCTATGAGAATTTCCGCGCCGCGGAGAAAACGGCGGTGATGCTGCCCCACGACTGGCTCATCGGCCGCACGGAGGATTTATACGCCGCGGGGGACGGATGGTATACAAAAACGCTTGAAAACGACGGCAGCCTGGACGGCCGGGCGGTGATACTGGATTTTGACGGCGTGTATATGGATGCGGACGTATTGCTGAACGGGCAGGTGATCTGCACCCACCGTTACGGCTACACCGCCTTTTTGGTGCGCCTTACAGGGCGCCTGCGGTCGGGTGAAAATGAAATCGCCGTGCATATCCGCTATGAGAGCCCCAATTCCCGCTGGTATTCCGGCGCGGGCATTTTCAGGGACGTGCATTTGCTTTCCCTGCCCCGGCATCATATGCTGCCGGACGGATTTTCGGTGAACACGGCGCGGGACGGAGACGCATGGGTGCTGGACGTGGGGGCGGAAATGTCGGAAGAAGGGGCGCTTCCGCACGTGCGGCTGCTGGATGGGGACGGAAAGACCCTGGCCCAGGGCGATATGGACTATGACGGCCCGGACGCGCAGCTTTCCCTGCGGCTTTGGAACGTGACGCCCTGGAGCGTGGAATGCCCCGCCCTGTATCGCCTGCTCATCACCCTGGGGGAGCAGACGGAGGAAATCCGCGTGGGCTTCCGGGAGACCCGCTTTGACCCCGCCCGGGGCTTTTTCCTGAACGGCCGGCCCATGAAGATCTACGGCGTATGCCTGCATCACGACCTGGGCGCCCTTGGCGCGGCCTTTTATGAAAAGGCGGCGGAACGGCAGCTTCGGGTGATGCGGGAAATGGGCGTCAACGCCATCCGCACGGCCCACAATCCCCCTGCCCGGCCCTTGCTGGATTTGTGCGATGAAATGGGCCTGATGGTGGTGGACGAGCTGTATGATATGTGGGAAATGCCCAAAACGCCCTACGACAACGCCCGGTTTTTTCCGGATACCTACCGGCAGAGCGTCAGCGAATGGGTGCGCCGGGACCGGTGCCATCCCTCCGTGATCCTCTGGTCCATCGGCAATGAAATTCAGGACATGAACGCCTCTCAGCGGGGGCAGATGTGGACGCGGCTGCTGATGGAGGAGGTGCTCAGGCATGATTGCTGCCACGCACGCGTTACCTTCGGCAGCAATTACATGCCCTGGGAGGGCGCCCAGAAGTGCGCAGATATCGTGAAGCTGCCGGGCTATAACTACGCGGAAAAGTATTACGGCGCCCATCATGCCGCCCATCCGGACTGGGTGATTTACGGCAGCGAAACGGGCAGCATCCTGGCCAGCCGGGGGATTTATCATTTCCCCATGGCGGCGGATATCCTGTCTGAAGAAGATATGCAGTGCTCCGCCCTGCTGAACAGCAACACCTCCTGGGGCGCCAAGGATATCAGGCTTTTGCTGGCTGACGACCTGAACAACCCCTATACCCTGGGCCAGTTCATCTGGGCGGGCGTCGATTATATCGGCGAGCCTACGCCCTACCACACCCGCAGCTCCTATTTCGGGCAGACGGATACCGCCTGCTTCCCCAAGGACAGCTATTTCTTCTATCAGGCCATGTGGACGGATGTGCCCATGGTCCATATCGGCGTTTCCTGGGACTGGAACGCGGGACAGATGATCGACGTGCCGGTGATGACCAACGGCGCGGCGGCGGAGCTGTTTTTGAACGGCGTTTCCCTGGGCAAAAAGGCGGTGGACCGCCGGGACGGGGAACAGTGCCTGCCGGTGTGGCGCGTGCCCTTCGCGGCGGGCACCCTTTCCGCGCGGGCCTATGATGAAAAGGGACGTCTTTTGTGCGAAACGGCGCGGTATACCCCGGGGGAGCCGGATAGGCTTTCGCTGTCCGCCGAAAGGACGGCCTTATCCGGCGGCTGCGGGGACATGGCTTTCATTTCCGTGGCGGCGGTGGACGCGGCGGGCCGCGCCGTGGAAAACGCGGTGAACCGGGTGCATGTCACGGTCACGGGCCCCGGCGTGCTGCTGGGCCTGGACAACGGCGACAGCGCCGACCGGGACGGCTATCAGCAGGACAGCCGCCGTCTCTTTTCCGGCAGGCTCCTCATCCTGGTGGGCGCGCAGGAGGGGCCGGGGCAGATCACCGTCCGGGTCAGGAGCAAAGGGCTTCCCGACGCACAGATCGCCCTCGCCGTATCGGAAAACGCCCCGGGGGAAAGGCGCGCCTTTCCCGCCCGGTGCAGGGCGTATGCGGGGGAGGATGAGGCGCTGATCCGCCGGATCGACCTGCTCCCCCTGTCGGATACGCATTTGACGCCGGAGCATCCCGCCGTGTCCTTCCGGGTGCGCTGCCTGCCTCCTTATGCCGAGGCGCAGGAATTGGCCTTCCGCGTCGTCAACGGCGAAGGGGTGGACATGCCCTGCGCCGCGGTTTCCCAAACGGGCGATACCGTCACCGTCACCGCCTTGGGGGACGGCAGGGCGTATCTCCGCGCCGCCGCCGCCAACGGCTATCCCCACGCCCGGGTGCTGTCGATAAGGGAAATCGAAATAACGGGCTTCGGCCCCATGGGGCTGGACCCTTATGGCTTTATCGCCGGGGCGCTCAGCGACGTGCGGCGGGGCGATATCGGCGCGGGCAACGAAAGGGGCATCTCCTTTGCCCGGGAGGGGGAGAGCACGGTGGGCTTTACCCACGTGGATTTCGGCCCCGTGGGCTCGGATGAAATCACCCTGCCCATTTTCGCGCTGGACGGCGGGCTGTATGAACTGGGATTGTGGGACGGCGTGCCCGGCGAAGGCGGGGAAAAAATCTGCGTGCTGCCCTATCGGAAGCCCAGCATCTGGAACACCTACCAGGCCGAGACCTATCGGCTGCCCCGGGTGCTCCGGGGGGTGCATACGCTGTGCTTTACCCTGGACCGGAAAATCCACCTGAAGGGCTTTTCCTTCACCCGCCAGTCCCGCGCGCCGCGCTATAACGCCGCCGGGGAAGCGGACCGGGTGTACGGCGACAGCTTCCGCCGCTCGGGGGACGCCATTTTGGACATTGGCAACAACGTGACGCTGCAGTTCGGCCATATGGAATTTGAAAAGGCGGGAACAAAGACGCTGCTAATGGATGGCCAAACGCCCCTTGCGCAGACCCCGGTGCACGTGAAGGTGACGGACCCGGCGGGGCAGGAAAGCACCACGCTGTGCCAGTTCAGGGGCACTGCGCGGGAAACGCAGGCGTTCCCGCTGAAGCTGCCGGCAGGGGAATGCCGGGTGGATTTCGTATTCCTGCCGGGCAGCCAATTTGATTTCTACGGGTTTTCCGTAAAGGAGGAGTAAATGGCCTTTCGCTCCTTTCAGCCTTTTCCCGGCGTATGGCACATTCAGGATGCCATGGGCGTATGCATGACGCTGCTGGCGGGGCGCCGCAGGGCGCTGCTCGTTGATACGGGCTACGGCGTGGAGGACGTGGGCGCTTATGTGCGGTCCCTGACGGACCGGCCGCTCACCGTCATGCTGACCCACGGGCACCACGATCACGCCCTGGGGGCCCGGTGGTTTGAGGCGGTGCGTCTCCTGCCGGAGGATTTCCCCGTGTATGAAACCTATACCGGGGGATTCTGGCGGCGGGACGTGTGGGCCGGCGCCCAAAGCCGGGGCTTTACGGAGGAAGAGGCCTTTCTCTCCGCAGCCATGCCCCCGGCCCTGCCCCTTTTGGCGGGGGAGGAGGACCTGGGGGGCCTGACGGCCCGGATCATCCCCTGCCCCGGACATACGCCGGGATCGGCGGTGGTATACGTGCCGGAAAGGAAGCTGCTGCTTACGGGGGACAACTGGAACCCCTGCACCTGGCTGTTTTTTAAGGAGGCGCTGCCGGCCCGGGCGTACCGGGAGAACGTGGCGGGGCTGCTGACGCTGCCCTTTGAAAAGGCGCTGTGCGCCCATCAGTTTCAGCTGTTTGACCGGTCCGTGCCGGAATGCTTTATCCGGGGGCTCACCGACGCGGCGCTGGATGCCGCGGTCCCGTCGGAGGCGGGCGGACGGGTGGGGACCGAAGCGCGCCAGGCCGCCCTTCCCATGGAACAGGTTTTCGTATTCGATTGGCAAAAATATCAGCACGGGGGGACACAGGCATGAGGGAAAAGCGAATTGAAATCCATCCGGGGGCCCGGGCGGAATTCCGGAACCTGACAAATTACTGCGTGGGCACCGGCCGGCTGGACCTGGCCCTGCATAAGGAATACCAGGATCAATTGCGGTTCGTGCAGGAAAAGTGCCATTTTCGCTATATCCGGGGCCACGGCCTCTTTTCCGATCAGATGGGCATTTATCAGGAATGGGGCCCGCCCTGGGCAGAAAAACAGCAGTGGTATTGCTTTACCTATCTGGACCGGGTGATGGACAGCTACCTGGAAAACGGCCTCAAGCCCTTCCTGGAGCTGGGCTTCATGCCGGAAAAGCTGGCCGGCAGCGGGCAGACCCTCTTTTATTGGAGGGCCCATACCGTGCCGCCCCGGGAAATGGGGGAGTGGACGAAATTGGTGCAGGAAACGCTGCGCCATCTGATTGCCCGCTACGGCAGGGAGGAAGTGGAAAGCTGGCCCTGCGAGGTCTGGAACGAGCCAAATCTGCCCGGCTTTTGGGAAAACGCCGACAAGCCCAGGTATCTGGAGCTGTACAAGGCCACCGTCACGGCGGTGAAGCAGGTTTTGCCCTCCCTGCGGGTGGGCGGCCCCGCCATCTGCGGCGGCATGGGCAGCCAGGATTGGATTCGGGATTTTCTTTCCTTCTGCCGGGATGAAGGGCTGAAGGTGGATTTTGTCACCCGCCACGCCTACCTGGGCCAGACGCCGGAGCACAGGGGCCGCTACCTGTACCACGGCATGAACGACCCGGAGGCGCTGATTTCGGAAATGCGGGAATCCCGCGAAATCATTGATTCCTTCCCGGAATACCGGGGTATGCCCATGTATATCACCGAATTCAATACCAGCTATCATCCCTTCTGCCCCATTCACGATACCAACCGCAACGCCGCCCTCTGCGCCGCGCTGCTTTCCCGGCTGGGGGACGTGGCGGACGGATACAGCTATTGGACCTTCGGGGACGTATTTGAGGAGCAGGGCATCCCCAACCGGCCCTTCCACGGGGGCTTCGGCATGGTGGCCAACGGCCTGATTCCCAAGCCCACCCTGTGGGCCTTCTCCTTCTTTGCTAATCTCTCGGGCGCGTGCGTGTATCGGGATGAAAACGCCGTTGTCGTCCGCCGGGCGGATGGGGGCTATGAGGCGGTTTTGTGGAACCTGGGGGAGGAAACGGAGCTGGCATTGACCGTGCCTGTGGAGGGCGCCGCCGCGGCGCTCGTGGAGCGGGTGGACGAGGAGAGCAGCAATCCCCTCCGGTGCTGGCACCGCATGGGCGAGCCTGCGGACCTGAACGGGGAGCAATTGCGGTTCCTCCGGGCAGCGGGCCAGCCCCAGTGCGGGGCCATCGCCGTGGAACAGGCGGAGGCGGGCGCCCGGGTGCGCCTGAAAATGGGGAAAAACGCCCTGGCGCGGCTGCGCGTGCTGCCCATCGCCCAAACGGAAGACGTGGGCTATGATTATTCGTATTACTGCGGGGAATAAGGAGGAACAGGTATGTGGCAGCAGAGAAAGGCCTGGCTGAAGGCCCTGGACGCTCCCATGCCGGAGGGGCTGAAAAGCCCCCTGGAAACGGCGGAGTTTGAGGCCCGGCAGGTGTGCGGTCACGTCTGCTTCGCGGTGGAGCCTTGCTGGGGTGAAAGCTATGCCGTGGAAAAAACGGGAGACGGCTATAAAATCACCGGCGGGGATACGGGCGTTCTGTACGGCGCCTATGCCCTTCTCCGCGCCGTAAGGACGGGACAATGGCCCCAGGGCCGCCAGACGCCCTGCTATCCCCTACGGATGCTGAACTGCTGGGACAACATGGACGGCACCGTGGAGCGGGGCTACGCCGGGCGGTCCATGTGGTTTGAAGGCGGAAAATTTGATTATGACCCCGCCCGCATCCGCCAGCTTGGCCGAATGCTGGCAAGCTGCGGAATCAACGTGCTGTGCGTCAATAACGTGAACGTGCATCAGCCCGCCCAGCACCTGACCGATTCCCTGCTGCCGGACCTGGCCGCTTTTGCGGATATCCTGCGGCCCTTTGGCGTCAGGCTGATGGTTTCCATCGATTTTTCCCAGCCCATGCAGGACGGGCTGGACACCGCCGACCCCCTGGACGCGCGGGTGGCAGCCTGGTGGCGCGACCGGGCGGACAGCATGTGGGCCGCCATTCCGGACTTGGCCGGGTTCCTGGTGAAAGCGGACAGCGAACACCGCCCCGGCCCCAATACCTATGGCCGCACCCACGCGGAGGGGGCCAATATGCTGGCCCGGGCCATCAGGCCCCATGGCGGGCAGCTCATCTGGCGGGCGTTCGTGTACAACTGCCTCCAGGACTGGCGGGATACGAAAACCGACCGGCCCCGGGCGGCGTATGACCTGTATCGTCCCATGGACGGGCAGTTTGACGGGAATGTGACGGTGCAGGTGAAATACGGACCCTTTGATTTCCAGGTTCGGGAGCCGCTGTCGCCCCTGCTGCTGGGCATGGAAAAAACCAATCTGGCATTGGAACTGCAGCTTGCCCAGGAATACACCGGCCATCAAATCGATCTGTTCGCCATGCCCCCCCTGTGGCAGGAAGTATTTGGCCGGATGGGCAAGGGCCGGGTGCAGTCCGTGGCCGCCGTGAGCAACCTGGGACGGGATGAAAACTGGACCGGCCATCCCTTTGCCGCCCTGAACCTCTACGCCTTCGGCCGTTTCGGCTGGGACCCGGACGCCGCGCCGGAGGCCGTCATCCGAGAATGGGCACAAATGACCTATGGCCTGGCGCCGGCGGAGGAAAACGCGCTGACGCAGCTCCTGCTGCGCAGCCGGGACACCTATGAAAAATATACCGCCAACCTGGGCCTCAACTGGATGGTGCGGCCCGGGGAGCACTACGGCCCCAGCCCCTATGGCTATGAATTTGACGCCTGGGGCACCTATAATCGGGCCGGCCGGGATGCGGTGGGCGTTGACCGGACGGACAGGGGCACCGGATACGTGAGCCAGTATCCGGACGCGCTGAAAAAGCTGTATGAAAGCCCGGAAACCTGCCCGGACAAGCTGCTTTTATTCTTCCATCGGCTGCCCTATGATTTCATCATGCGGGATGGCCGCACCCTAATCCAAAGGCTGTACGACGATCACTTTGAGGGGGCGGCGGAAACAGAGAAAATGCTGGAAACCCTGGCCGCCCTGCCCCTGCCGGAAAAGGACAAGGCCGAGGCCATGGAGCGGATGGAAAAGCAGATCCGCAACGCCCGGGAATGGCGGGACGTGACCAACACCTTCTTCCGCCGCCTAAGCGGCATCAACGACGCCGGGGGACGGAAGATATACGAGTAAACGAGGGAAAAGGAAGCGCAGGGGGAACCGTTCTTTGAAGCCAAAGAACGGTTCCCCCTGCACCCTTTCCAAGAAAGCAACCTTCTCGAATAGGACTGATGAAAGCTATATTCCAAAAACAGTTTCGAAATAAAGCATAATGAGTAGGGGCGGCTATTAGCCGCCCTGTAGAATGCCAGTTAAGTTTTGCTTAATAGTTTCGTTTTGGATTGTTTGTTTGACCAAGTAAATAGTCGATACTGGTTTCGTAAATATTTGCTAACTGAATCAGGATGCGGGTGGGAATGTCATTCTCGCCCGTTTCATATTTTGAGTACCCCGTCTGCGACATGTTCAGCATTTTTGCAAGGGTGGATTGATTCCAATCGTGATCTTCCCTTAAATCCCGGATGCGCTGATATGCCATTTCACTCACCTCGGGATTATTATGGGTTAATCTGATTTAGGGTATTGACATATAATCTGAAACAGGTTAAAATAAATCATGTCAGGATCAAAGCGCATAAGAAAGGATGATGAAGATGAAAAGGTGCTTGGCCATTGCCGTAACTGTACTCATGCTGTTTACAATATGCGCTTATGCGGAACAGAATGAGTTTGCCGACATTTCGGACGATGAATTGCTGCTGATTTATAAGCGAATCAAAGCAGAAGTGAATGCACGCGGCCTGGAACCAGATGAAACAATGGTTTTGAAGGAAGGCAGGTATATTATAGGGAGCGATATAGAAGCTGGAGAATACAGGATAACCTGCCTTGGAACAGAAGCGGATGATCTTTCAGATGCTTTTGGGGCTTTAGGCTCACTTTACGATGGGCTTGATTCAAGAGGAAACACATCGTATTCGGGTCTATTTTCATCCCTCGGTTCTCTTTATTCGAGTGTTGATGAAGGAATGACAATCGAGATAGTCGGTGATTATGGGGAGGTAAAGAAAACCATCAACTTAAAAAAAGGAGAATCGGCGACACTGACGCTTCAGGGAAAGGTCGCACTGAAGATTTCCGGAGGCACCTGTGAACTTCAAAAGAAGTAAGCTGATTTCCGCGTAATTGTTTCAATAGAAAAAACTCCCGCCCGCCTTGCGGCGAGCGGGAGCGTTTTTTGCGTTTGCGGTTTTATGCCCAGGGGTTCTCCGTGGGATAGGGCAGGGATTTGGGCTGGTTCCAGGCGATGTCCTTGACGCCCAGGAACTTGAACACCTCAAACAGCGCCTTGCCGTGATGGCCGAAGGCCACGGCGCCATGGTGCGGATACCGCTTCTGGATCAGCACGTGACGGTAGAAGCGGCCCATATCGTGGATGGCGAACACGCCGATGCCGCCGAAGGAGGTGGTGGCCACGGGCAGCACTTCGCCCTGGGCGATGTAGGAGCGCAGGTCGCCGTTGCTGTCGCACTGCAGGCGGTAGAAGGTGATTTCGCCGGGGGCGATATCGCCCTCCAGGGTGCCGCGGGTGAAGTCGGGATCGCTGCCTTCGGGCTCCAGCAGGCGGTGCTGGATGAGCTGATACTTAACCGCCCTGTCCGCGCACATCTTGCAGGAGGGGGTGTTGCCGCAGTGGAAGCCCATGAAGGTATCGGTGAGGGCATAGTCAAACTTGCCCTTGATTTCCTTTTCCCACATCTGGGCGGGCACGGAATTGTTGATGTCCAGCAGGGTGATGGCGTCTTCGGACACGCAGGCGCCGATGTATTCGGAGAGCGCGCCGTAGATATCCACCTCGCAGGCCACCGGGATGCCCCGGGAGGCCAGGCGGCTGTTCACATAGCAGGGCTCAAAGCCGAACTGCTCCGGGAACGCGGGCCAGCACTTGTCGGCGAAGGCCACGAACTGCCGGGCGCCCTTGTGGGCTTCCGCCCAATCCAGCAGCGTCAGCTCGAACTGGGCCATCCGCTCCAGCATATCGGGGAAATACTTGCCTTCGCCCATTTCCTCCGCCATATCCTTGCATACGTCGGGGATGCGCTTGTCGCCGGCGTGGGCCTTGTAGGAAACCAGCAGGTCCAATTCGCTGTTTTCTTCGATTTCCACGCCCAGCTCGTACAGGCCCTTGATGGGGGCGTTGCAGGCGAAGAAGTCCTGCGGCCGGGGGCCGAAGGTGATGATCTTTAAGTTCTTGACGCCGATGACGGCACGGGCCACGGGCACGAAATCGGCGATCATCCCGGAGATGTCCGCGGCGGTGCCCACGGGATACTCAGGAATATAGCCCTGCAAATGCCGCATGCCCAGGTTGTAGGAGCAGTTCAGCATGCCGCAGTAGGCGTCGCCGCGGCCGTTGATAAGGTCGCCGTCGCCTTCGGCAGCCGCCACGAACATGCAGGGGCCGTCGAAATTCCTGGCGATGAGGGTCTCGGGGGTCTCGGGGCCGAAGTTGCCCAGGAACACCACCAGCGCGTTGCACGCCGCGGCCTTCACATCGGCCACGGCCTTGAGCATGTCGGCTTCGTTTTCAACGGTGACGGGGCATTCGTACAATTCGCCCTTGTAGGCCTTCTTGATGGCTTCCCGGCGGGCGATGGACAGCCCGATGGGGAAACAGTCACGGGATACGGCGATGATGCCGAGCTTGACCTGGGGAATGTTCTGCATGGTTCTTCTCCTCCCTTAATCTGTTCCTTGGTAGCTTTTATTGACGAAAAGGCACATCGGCTTGGATGTCGATGTTCACGCCTTTGAGTCCCACATACGCGCCGTCCCTGGCTTCGGAGGATTCCGGATGGGCCAGCAGCCACTTGTTCCGGGCCCACAGGGATTGGTCCAGCGTGTTTTTCCCGGTGCCGGGGCGGTAATCGGTGTTGGTGTTCAGGGGCAGCCCCACCAGCACCCGGAAGCCCTTGGCCGCCTCGTTATGGCAGGGGGCGTAATGCAGCGTGGTGGCGTACACCTCCACCAGCACGCCCTTGGGCACGAAGAAGGCCCGGACCTTGTTGGTGTCCAGCACATTGTTTTCGATATCGTCCATCTTGGCCAGCAGGAGGATGAAATCCTCGGTGCCCAGGTTAAACTCGCTGTCCCGGTGATATTCCAGACAGTTGAGGCGGGTATTGTGCCCGTTGCAGCAGCCCAGCTGGAAGGGCATGCCCCCAAAGAGGGCTTCGCCCAGGGCTTCCGCGCCGTCCGCGGCATGAAGGGTATCTACTTTGGGAAAATAGACCACGTCTTCAGGGCAGGGTGTGGTTTCCTCCAGGGCCTTGAGGACGCCCGACGCGTCGTATCCCTCCACGATGCGGCCGTAGGGGGCAAAGGCCTTGTCCGTTACGGGAATGATTTGCATGTTGAACGCTCCTTTCCGCGTTTATTCATCAAAGATTCGCCAGCGTGTGGAAGGATTCCTTCAGCGCGGGATACAGCTTTTGATACAGGTCGAAGTAGGGCACATAGGCGGCGTGGCGGCCGGCGTCGGGCAGCAGCGCGTCGCTTTCCTTGAGGATCTCGTCGCAGGCGGAGGGCACGTCCTTATAGACGCCGGCGCCGACGCCCGCCAGAATGGCCGCGCCCAGGGCGGGGCCTTCGGTGTTTTGCAGGATGGAGACGGGCATATCATACATATCCGCCATCATCTGCCGCCAGAAGGGGGATTTGGCGCCGCCGCCGCAGGCCAGCATGGCTTCGGGGGCCACGTGCATGCCGCGGAGCACGTTCAGGTTATGCCACTGGGAATACATGACGCCCTCCATGACGGAGCGGACGATATCCTGCCGGGTGTGCATGGCGGACAGGCCGATGAAAGCGCCCCGGGATTCCGGGTCCAGGATGGGGCTGCGCTCGCCCATCAGATAGGGCAGGTAAATGAGACGGTTGGCGCCGATGGGGCTCTTGTCCGCCTCCTGGTTCATCAATACGTAGGAATCGGTGCCCATATCCTTCGCCACCTGGATCTCTGCCTGGAAGAAGGTATCCCGGCACCACTTGAGGGAAAGCCCCGCGGCCAGGCCAACGCCCATCACCGTGTAGCACCCCGGCACCGCGGCGCAGAAGGTGTGCACCCGGCCGGCGGGGTCGATCTGCACGGAATCGGAATGGGCGAAGATGACGCCGGAGGTGCCGATGGTGGTAAAGGCCTTGCCCTGGCGCACTACGCCCGTGCCGATGGCGGCCGCCATATTGTCGCCGGCGCCCGCGGCCACGGGCATGCCGGCCTTGAGGCCCGTCAGCCTTGCCGCTTCCTCGGTGATATAGCCCGCCACGTCGCAGCTTTCAACCAGGGGCGGCAGCATGGCCATATCCAGGCCCACCTGACCGCAGATCTCCTTGCTCCAGCAGCGATGGGGCACGTCCAGCAGATTGGTGCCGGAAGCGTCGCTCATTTCCATGTGATATGCGCCCGTCAGCTTTAAGCGCACGTAATCCTTGGGCAGCTGGATGTGCCGGGCCTTTTCCCAGATTTCTTTTTGGTGGCGCCTTACCCAGAGGATCTTGCCCGCGGTAAAGCCCGTCAGTGCGGGGTTGGCGGCAATCTGGATCAGGCGCTCCCGTCCGCCCACCAGACGGGTGAATTCGTCGCATTCCTCGATGGTGCGGTTGTCGCACCAGATGATGGACCGGCCCAGGGCATTGCCGTTTTCGTCGGTCAGGACCAGGCCGTGCATCTGCCCGGAGAGGGAGAGGCCCGCGATATCGCCGGCGTCCACCCCGCTTTTTTCAATGACGGCGCGGATGGTGCTCACCGCGGCCTGCCACCAATCCTCAGGCTCCTGTTCCGCCCAGCCGTTTTTGGGCTGGTACAGGGGATATTCCACCAAGGCGGAGGCAATGCTGTTGCCGTGGATATCAAAAAGGACGGTTTTGGTTCCGGAGGTGCCCAGGTCTACGCCAAGCAGGTATTTCATAGCGGTATCTCCTCCATGGATTTGTGTGTATGGTTCACAGATACTATCATTGTAGCCGAATTGGCGGCAAAATGCAAGGAAAAGGAAGAACAAATTGTGCGTTTTTTTCCGCAATCGCCGCGTACGGCGTTTTTTTCTTGACGGGCGGGCGCGCCGTGGTATAATTTTGTAAGAGATTGTCAAGGGAGGAAAACGCCATGCCGGACTTTGTATCCCTGCCCATTCGCGAACTGATCCGGCCGGAGGGCTTTGCGTGCGGCTGCGGGAAGCGCCACATTTGCGCCATGGATTACCTTGCCATCGGCCCGGGGGCCATTGCGGAAACGCCGGCCATGGTGCGGGCCATGGGCTGCTGCCGGCCCTTTGTGGTGTGCGATGAAAACACCTTTTCCGCCGCGGGGCGTCAGGCGGGCGAATTGCTGAACCAGGCGGGCATCGCGCACGTATTGTACGTCATTCCCTGCCATGGGCAGAAGATCGCCCCGGCGGAATGGGAGGTAGGCAGCGCGCTGATGCACTTTGATCCCGCCTGCGATTTGATCCTGGGCGTGGGCAGCGGGGTCATCAATGATATCTGCAAGGTGCTGGGCAATGCCCTGCGCCTGAAAAGCGCCATCGTGGGCACCGCCCCCAGCATGGACGGCTACGCCTCCAATTCCTCCTCCATGGAGTTAAACCACGTGAAAATGACCCTGTTCAACCGTGCCCCCCGGGGCATCCTGCTGGATACGGATATCCTGGCCCGGGCGCCCATGCGCATGCTGTGGGCGGGACTGGGGGACATGGCGGCCAAGTATATCGCCCTGTGCGAATGGCGCATGAGCCATCTGGTGACGGGGGAGTATTACTGTGAGGACGTGGCGGCGCTGATGCGCAGCGCGCTCAGGAAGGTGATGGACGCGGCGGAGGGCATCCCGGAGCGCGATCCCGCCGCCATTCAGGCCATTGCCGAGGGGCTGGTCATTTCCGGCATCGCCATGGCGTATGCCGAAATCTCCCGGCCCGCCTCCGGCCTGGAGCACTATTTTTCCCATATGTGGGAAATGATGGCGCTGGAAAGGAACCGGCCCTACGACCTGCACGGCATCCAGGTGGGCATCGGCACGGTGCTGACGCTGAAGATGTACCGGAAATTCCGGCAGATCCGGCCGGACCGGGCCCGGGCGGAGGCCTACTGGCGGGATATGACGGATGAAAAATGGCGGGCGCAGATCGAAAGGATCTTCGGCAAGACCGCCCCGGAAATCATCGAAATGGAGCGCCGGGCGGGCAAGAACGACTGGGCGGGGCATGAACAGCGGCTGGACAGCATTATCAGGAACTGGGACGGCATCCAGCGGGCCGTTATGGAGGAACTGCCGGATTATGCCGCGCTCCGCGCCCTGATGGAAAAAACGGGCATGCCGGTGAAGCCCTCCCAGATCGGCGTTTCGGTGGAGGACACGGTGAACGCCTTTGTCGGCACCCGGGATGCCCGGAACAAATACATGTCCTGCTCCCTCCTGTGGGATTTGGGGCTGACGGAGGAATTCGCCGATTATCTGAAAAAAACGGCGGAAGAATAAAGAAAAACGCCATGGGGCATCCAGACAAAGCGGCGTAAAAAAGCCGCTGACGCCCCGCCGCCGTCATGGCCGTCTGACGGCGAAACGCGTGATCCGCGGCGGCAAAAAAGGAGGATGGGAACCATCCTCCTCAGAGCATCGACAAAGTCGATGCTCTGCCATTGAAAGACTGTAAACAGTCTTTCAATGGGAACATCAATTTCTTGTAAAATGGCCATTCCGGGCAAGTTTGCCCGGAATGGCTCATTTTACGG
>Ga0079305_1001596_pt1 | contig 27705 bp, 15 predicted proteins | sample LMS_cellobiose_e_FD_79183 | JGI IMG/M metagenome (GOLD analysis project Ga0079305, IMG submission 79183) | Rumen-fistulated moose microbial communities from Alaska, USA - LMS_cellobiose_enrichment | ecosystem: Host-associated > Mammals > Digestive system > Stomach > Rumen fluid ... | reverse complement strand
CGAACACGACGACGTCGTAGATGCCGGCTTTCTTGAAGCGCTCTGCAAGGTCCTCGTGGATGCAGTCGAAGTGTCCCTGGAACATATCCTGATAGATGTATACGCTCTTTATTCCCTTCTTCTTGAGATAGCCGCAGATCCTTTCGACGTATCTGATCATGAGCTCCTTGAACTCGACGCTCCTGCACTTCTCGCACTTGCAGTGGGGATCGTATCTGCCGAACACGTTCTCGGTATTCTCGCCGAGTCCCGCGTACACCTCGTCGAGACCTATCTCGATGCCGTCGATACCGTTGGGACGCATGTAGTTGTCGATGAGCTCGTCGTATATGTCGAACATGACGTCGTACGTCTTTTCGTCGGAAACGCAGAAGTAGTGCCCGGTGGGATTGCCGTTTTCGTCCTTTGCCGATATCTCAGGGATGAGTCTCGGGATAAGCGTGTTGTGTCCGAGACTGTTGAAGAGCGGCTTTATCATGACGTTCTTCGTCTTTCCGTACGCCATTATGTCAGAGAGATAATCTTCCTTGAACATGGTGGGGAGGACGTTCTTCTTATATACCCATTTTCTCTCTTCGGCTGAATAGTACTTTATGTTTCTCGGAGTCTTCAGCTCGGGATGTTTTTTGATGGGAAGATAAAGATATTCTGAGATTAGCTTGTCGTACTGTACGCACCAGCAGCCGTAAAGACCGACGGTGAGCTGATTTATCTTCATGTCGGCGAAATAATCGATCGCCTTTACGTAATCTTCCTTTGTCATGAAGTCGCTTCCGTAGCGGCATTCGAGAAAGTTTCCTCTGTCGGTGAATTCCGGGTAGTCGTATATCTCGGCAAACGGGACGAACACCTCGTCTCCTTCTTTTTCGAGCATATGCGAAAACGTGACGGCGGCGTAAAACAGACCGGCGGAGTCGTATCCGCAGAGGTCGGCGCCGTTTTCGTTCGTGCTGATAAAATACGATTCCGCGCGTCCGTTTTCGGCAAACCTCGCGTTATCGGGATCCACTCTCAAAACGATCTCATACTTCTTTTCTCCGGCGGGAGACCAGTCGGTCATCTCTTCTCCGCATGGGACGGCGGCGCAGAGCTCCACCACGGAGCCTCTCACTTTGTCGTACGCCGACTTTTCAAGTCCGTCCGGATGAACGGCGGAAACGATGCCGTAAAAGCCTTTTCCGAACTCGGCTATTTTTACTCTTCCGCCCTTTTCTTCCACGAACTGAGGAGTCGGGATTATCCTGCTTTTCAAATCTCTTATATCCATGATCATTCCCCTTCATTATCGTTTTTTTGCGTCGCGGGAACACCCGCAGTCTTATTATACCGAAAACTTCGGGCAAATACAATAAAAATATTGCTTTGCCCGAAGTAAGGTATTGCTGTTTCAGCAGTAAGGCGCTATGCGGCTTGCGGAAACGATGCGTCCGAAGTAGTTGGCGTAGGAAGCCATTCCTTCGACACCGTTATAAGGCAGCCTTTTTTCCTCGAGTTCTTCTATCCTGTCGAGCTTGCCCTCGAGATAGTCGTTGATCTCCGCGGCGGCGGTGTCGATCCTCGATATCAGCGAGCCGTATCTCATGTCGAAAACGTCCCAGCCGAGAGCTTTGTAAAGCTTGAACCAGAGAGCGTAGTGGCACTTTCTGAGGGAAGCCATGCGCGTTTTCAGCTCGGGAAGCTCGTTCTGAGCGAGCGTTTTGAGCGTCTTTTTATCCTTCTTTTCGTATGCGTCGGTGACGCGAAGACCCATCTGCGCCTTGAGGGAAAGGGTGCGCGCGACGTTTGCGTAGAATCTGAACATATCGTCGTATTCTCCGTTCCTGCCTATGGCAAGATCGAGCCTGTCCGCAAGAGCCGCGTAATGGCTGTCAAGCTCTAAGCCTCTGATGTTGTAATCGAAAAGGCCGGTCAGAACGTCCTGCCACATGAGGAACTTGGACGGGTTGAAGGACGTGCTGTCGAGCTTTGTGACGCCGGGAGTGTTGTCGAGACCTTCAAGTGCGAGAAAATCGTCGTAGTTTGCACCGGTGCAGAATTCAAAGCGCTTCTTGAATTTTTCCGGATCCAGCGTCTCGGAGTATCCGTGCTCGGCGTAAAGGGAAAGCGTGAGCATATTCACATTATAGGGAGCCTCTGTGCCGTTGTCGCCCCAGATGGTCACCATGACCTCGCTGATACCGTGCTTTTTGCACATGTTGAGCGCGCATTCGGTGGATTTGAACGTCCTCGCCCAGTGCGGACCGAAGCCGATCCACGTCCAGGAGCCTCCCGCGAAGATCGTGTTTCCGATCTTCTTGTGAGCTTCTATCATTTTTTCGTAATATTCGTTATCGTTGTGATAGTAATCCCAGTAAATGATGGAGACGTCCTTCGGGAAAGCGTCTATGATCTCCTGCGGGATCTGTTTTTGAGCCATCTGATCGACTACGTAGTATCCGCCGTAAACGCTCCTGAATATCATGTCGCTCCACATCATCGGTTCGAGTCCGAGGGAGCGGACGATCTCCATGACCTTTTCGAGATGGATATTCATTATTTCGGAGGGCTTTACGTATCCGTGCTTCGTAAGGTAAGAACCTCTTCCGAGCTTCCACGCCTCGTCCATGCCTATGTGGATACGTTTTGTCCTGAAGGGCTTTGAAGCGGCGACGATGAGGTCGCGCACGAACTTATAAGTCTTTTCCTCACCGACGAAAAGGCAGTCGTCGTCTTCTCTGATGGAGGCGAAGACTCTGTTCCATTTGAGAACGTCGGTGAGATGAGCGAGCGTCTGTATGCACGGAATAAGCTCTATGCCGAGATTGTACGCGTAATCGTCGAGCTCTCTGATATCCTTTTCGGTGTATCTTGCTCTCATGTAGCCGAAATAGGGCTGTTCGGGAACGTCAAAGCTGTCCTCACAGTAGAACATGAACATGTTGAGTCCCATGAGCGCCATCTGACGGAACGTCTTTTTCGCGCTTTCAAGGTTTATCACGGCGTTGCCCTGAGAAACGTCGAACATCGGTCCGTTCATGGTGAAATACGGCTTTTCGTCGGAATGGAATTCCTTCTTTCCGTCCTTCAGAGCTTCGACGAGAAGTCCGAGAGCTCTGAAAAAGTGATGCTTTTTGTCGTAAACGATCTTTGCGTTCCCGCCGGACAGGGAAACGATGACGTTCGAACCGTCCTTCTGACTGATCTCGGTCGGTACGCCTTTTTCATTTATGCGTATGCCGAGTTCCTTTTTTATCTCCGCGATACCGGCGGAGAGCTCTTCGGGACAGTTCTTGAGGTAGAGTGTTGTCATTTTTCAGCCTTTCTTTTTGTTTTTGAGTTATTGGATATGTGATCCGCGGATACCGCGGGGGCCGTTCAGTGAGGATCTATGCGGCTTGGAGATACGATCCTGCCGAAATAGTTCGTCCATTTGATCAGTCCGTCCTCGCCGTTATACGGGAGCCTCTTTTCTTCAAGCTCCTCTATCCTTTTGAGCTTTCCGCCAAGATAATCGTTTATCTCGTTTGCGGCGGAATCTATTCTGGATATGAGACTGCCGTATCTCATGTCCATTATATCCCATCCGAGAGGCTTGTAGAGTCTGAACCACAGATCGCGGTGGCATTCCCTCATGGAAGCCATCCTCGTCTTGAGCTCGGGAAGCTCGTTGTCCGCGAACTTCCGCAGGGCTTTTTTGTTTCCCTTTTCGTACGCCTCGGTGATCCTGAGTCCCATCTGCGCCTTCATCGCGAGCGTGCGCGCCGCGTTCCGGTAAAGCCTGAACATTTCGTCGTACGCGCCGTTTCTTCCGATCGCTTCTGAAAGTCTGTCGGCAAGAGCGGCGTAATGCCCGTCGAGAGGCAGACCTTCTATGTTCTTGTCGAACATCCCGGTGAGGACGTCCTGCCAAAGCAGATATTTCGACGGATTGTAGGACGTGTTCTCAAGCCTGTCTACGCCGGGGACGAAGTCCATCTTTTCAAGCTCCATAAAGTCGTCGTAATTGGCGCCCGTACAGAACTCGAAGCGCTTTTTGATCTTCTTCTCGTCGGGATCCTCGGCGTAACCGTGCTCCGCGTAAAGGACGAGTCCGGGCATGTTCACGTTGAACGGAGCCTCTGTGCCGTTGTCTCCCCATATCGTCACGAAGACTTCCTTTATACCGAGCTTTTTGCACGTTTTCAGCGCACAGTTCGAAGTTGCGAACGTCCTGACCCAGTGAGGTCCGAACCCGAGCCACGTCCATATGCCGCCCGCAAAGATCGTCCTGCCTATCTTCTGATGGGCGCGTATCATCTTGACGTAGTTTTCCTCTTTGAGAAGTCCGTAGTTCCAGTACACGAGCGTTATATCTTTCGGCACGGAATCAAGGAGATCCTTCGGGATCTCTCTGTCGTCAAGAGAGGAAAAACTGTAATTGCCGTAAATGCTCTTATAGATCATGTCGCTCCACATCATGGGCTCGAGCCCGAGCGAGCGCACTATCTCCATGACCTTTTCAAGGTGTATCTTCATTATCTCGCCGAGCTTGACGTATCCGTGCTTCGTCAGATACGTTCCTCTGCCGAGTTTCCACGCCTCGTCCATACCGATATGTATACGCTTCGTCCTGAAAGGCTTCGTCGCCGCGGTTATGAGATCCCTGATGAATTTATACGTCCTTTCTTCGCCGACGAGCAGGCAGTCTTCATCCTCGCGAATGGGATCGAAAACGCCTCTCCATCTGAGAGGATCGGTAAGATGCGCGAGAGTCTGTATGCACGGGATGAGCTCGATTCCGAGATTGTAAGCGTAATCGTCGAGAGCGCGCATATCGCTTTCGGTGTACCGCGATCTCATATATCCGAAATACGGCTGTTCCGGCACCTCAAAGCTGTCCTCGCAGTAGAACATGAACATGTTGAGTCCCATGAGCGCCATCTGACGGAACGTCTTCTTCGCGCTTTCCACGTTTATCACGGCGTTGCCCTGCGAAACGTCGAACATGGGTCCGTTCATCGTGAAATACGGCTTTTCATCGGAATAAAATTCCTTCTTTCCGTCCTTCAAAGCTTCGACGAGAAGTCCGAGAGCCCTGAAAAAGTGATGCTTTTTGTCGTAAACGATTCTTGCACTTCCGTCCGAAAGGGAAACGATAACGTTCGAGCCGTCCTTTTGCGAGACGCTGATGTCCGTTCCGCCGCCTGTGCGAAAGCCGAGCTCTTTTTTGATCTCTTTTGTTCCTGCGGCAAGTTCAGCCGGCAGAGATGAGAAGTTGAGTTTGATCATTTATATACCTTTTTATCCGTTCTTCGATGCGGCACGACGCCGCTCGTCCGTACGGTACGATTATAACAGAAGCGGCGGCTTTTTACAATACGCCTTGGGAAAAGAACGGCGATTATGCACATTTTCTTCTCAAAAAAGCGAAAAAAATCACTTTATTTTCTGCGAGAGGGATGTTATAATAATATTATCAAATCGAAAGGAATAACGGTGCCTGCCGCCGCGCAATGCCATGCCGATACAAAACAACAGTTCAGATATGATTTCCGAAAAAGCGAAAGGCGCCGCCTCGGAAGAAAACGGCGGTGAAAAAAAGCCCGGAGGCTTTTTTGCGTCGCTTTTCAGGGGCGAACGCGGAGAAACGGTACGCGCCGCGGCGTCCTTCGTGCTTATTTTTCTTTCGGTCTTCACGGCGTCTCCGAGAAGAGGCATCGTTTCATCTCTGCCGATAATACTTCCGGCGGCGCTTATCGTGTGCCTGTTTTATGACGAGCCGCTGAAAAACACGCTTTTTGCCGCCGTGAGCGCGCTTATCATCTCACTTGCCGATTATTATGACGTGGGATATTCTGCCGTATATACGGTCTGCGTCGCGGCGTTTTTCGCCATCGCGTTTTTCTCCGTCAGGCTTTTCAGAAAGTGGATCGGTGAAAAGAAGATCGGCAGTCTCGTTTTGTCCGCGCTGATCGTCGCAGCGCTGATCGCCGTTTACGCGCTTTGCTTCGGTACGCCGTGGGGCAGCACCGCGGCGGAAAGATCGGTCAGGGAATATGCTGAGAAAAAATATCCGAACGAGGATTTCGTATCTTTCCGCCCGTGTTATTACGTAAGAAGCGGCGGATACACCGTGGAAGTGTATTATAATTACAATAACACCGTCACGGTCTCTCCGATAAAGCTGACGAAGGACGGCTTTGAGGACGGATACTTTGAAAACCTCGTCTATCTTCTCATGACTGAAAGAAGGACTCAGCTAATCTCTCTTCTGAAAGCAAACTTCATAAACGACGATATCTTCATGACCTGCGCCGGATTCGAAAAAAGCTCCGAAAGTTACGACGTTTTCCTTGAAGCCGCGTCGAGTGAACCGAAAACGTATCTCGATCAGATGAGCTTCAACGTAACTCTCGGTCATTCGGTGGAATCAAAAGAGGAATTCGCCGCGGAATGCGAAAAATACGCCGCTTTTCTGAAAGAGAACGGGACCGTCTTTTCCGTTATCAATTTTTACGGAGGATATCAGGGCAGGTTTTTGTATCAGCTCGCGTATCGCTGCGGGAGCGACGCGTCCGGGCTTGAAGAGAGCGTCGCCGATTATTCTTCTTATCACGAATTCGTCGTCGATCCCTACTGAAACAAAAATTTTGATTCATACCGTTTTATTTGCGCCTTCGCCGTCTGACTTCAAAACATTCGGTTAAGGCGCTTTTTTTCGGGAAAAACAGCGCTTTTTACAAAAAAGGCAGGATTTTCCGCCCTGTTTTTTCTTTTTTATATTGATGTTTCCTCCGGAATATGATAAAATTTTAATGAAAATATGCTCTCCTTGACCGCGAATATTATGACGCGCACGGATACGAGCGTTCGTCGCACGTGTATCTCCCGTCTTCGGGATCGGCGGTAATATTCTGAACAACAAAGCTCGCGGGAATAGATCGCTCCCGCGCGGCATATTCTGAAATGATCGAAAGAGTTCAAAGCACGAAAGAGAAGCGTTCGGCAAACGGCGGCGTTCAGCAGAAAGGATGATAAAATATGCAGATATCTTTTAATCAAAAAGAAAAACCCGGCAGAAGGTATCTTCTGATCTTTCTTTCGCTTATACTTGTCACCGTGCTGTTCGTTCCGGCGCTTTGGTTTTTGCTCATGAAGACCGCCGTGCCCGGAGCCGCGGACGATCTTCCCGTAAAGCTCGACGCACCGTCTCAGGCGGCGGCTTTGAAAGCCGACGGCGGCAACAAGCTCGCGGCGTACGACGGAAGGGAAGAAGGTCTCGAAATGAGGGGCGTCTGGATAGCGACGGTGGCAAATCTTAATTTTCCGTCAAAGCCGGATCTTTCACCGACTCAACTGAAATCGGAGCTTGACGCGATCGTCGATACCTGCAAAAGCGCGGGGATGAACACGGTGTTCTTCCAGGTACGCCCCTGCGCAGACGCGCTTTACAGATCGTCGTACTTCCCGGTATCGCGCTATCTTTCGACTACGGGAGAGCTTCCGGGCGGCTTCGATCCTCTCGAATACATAATATCGAAAGCGCATACCGAGGGCATGGCTCTCGTCGCATGGATAAATCCGTACCGGATCACGTACACCTCCGCGTCTTCAAAAGAAAAAGCCGTCGAGACCCTCGATAAAAGCCACGCGGCGAAAGCGCATCCCGAATGGACCGTGTTTTACGACGGGAAGCTGTACTTCGATCCGGCGATCCCCGAGGTGCGCGACTACGTTTCCGCCGCCGCGTCCGAGATAGCCGCGCTTTACAGCGTGGACGGGATACATATGGACGACTATTTTTATCCGTATCCCGCGACCGGCACCGTGAGCGGAAAAACGGTCACTCTCGAATTCGACGACGCGGCTTCGTATAAAAAATACGCCGAAAACGGCGTTTCGCTCGCGGATTTCCGCAGAGAAAACGTAAATAAACTCGTAAAACAGATATACACCTCGATAAAGGCGGTAAAGCCCGGCGTCGAGTTCGGCATAAGTCCGTTCGGCATATGGGCTAACAGCTCGCACAATCCCGACGGAAGCGCTACGAGCGGGCTTGAAAGCTACTACGACATTTACTGCGATCCGACCGCGTGGATAACAGGCGGATATATAGATTATATCTGCCCGCAGATATATTGGGCGTTCGGCACGTCGGCGGCGCCCTTCGATACGCTCGTCAGATGGTGGAGCACGCTTTGCGACGGCGCCGTCACCCTCGGCGGAAAACCGATAAAGCTCTATATAGGCCACGCCGCGTACCGCGTCGACGAATTCAGCCTCGGTAAAGACGAGATAGTCCAGCAGATCACTTACGCGCGCACCTGGATGGGATACCGCGGAAGCGTTTTCTACGGCTACGATCAGATAAAAAAGAACACGCTCGGCATAAGGGACGCTCTCGCCTCCGTCTATTCGTCTCTCAGATATATTTCCGATCCCGTGTCCGACGGGACGGGAGTAAGACTTGATAAACCCGCAAACGGACTCAAAACGTCGTATACTTCTCTTTACGCACTCGGATCCTCCGATCCCGCGTACCCGGTGTATTACGCCGGAAAGAAGCTGGCGAGGACGCAGAGCGGCTTCTTCTCGTTCTTCGTGCCGCTCGAGATCGGCGAGAACAAGATAACACTTTTCTCGAACGGGAAGGATTACACGTCCGTTGTGACGCGCAAGCAGACTTCCGGCGGCGGCGCGGAAACGCTTTCCGGCTTTGTCGTCAGCGGCGTTTATCCGTACTCCGAGTTCATGGGAAGACCGGGCGACAAGATCGATCTTTTGCTGACGGCTCCCGCCGGCAGCGTCGTTCGTGCGACGCTCGCGGGCAAAACCGTCACGCTCTCCCCGAGCATAAAGCCGGCTATGACTTCGACTTACATGAAAGAGCAGTACGCCGGATCAATTACCCTTCCGGAAGCCTCGGGAGATTCGATAAAATCACTCGGAAAGATAGAATTCACAGTTCTTTTCAAGGGGCAGACGAAAAAGGCGTACAGCGCCGACGTTTCCGTGATCCCGAAGGGATGCACGCCGTACGCGGAGGTCAAAAACGACTATTCATTCCTGAAGATATCTCCGGCAAGCTCGTTCTACGACGATTACCTTTGCGCCTCCGAAAAGATGCGCGATTACGTCGTCGGGCTCGACAGGGGATACTATAAGCTTCGCTTCGGCGGATACATATCGAAAAACGACGTCACTTTTGTCGAAAACGGTAAACTTCTGACGAATAAGCTGACCGGGACGTATCTGCAAAAGGTCGGCGACGTTTTGCGGCTCAGGATCGGCGTTACCGAGTACGTACCGGTGGACGTGACCGTTTCCGGCACCACCGTCACGGTAAAGCTTTACAACACTCCTCCGGAATATAACCAGGACGCGTCGTTTATATCGAACCCGCTGTTCAAATCGGTGTCTTTCAAGACAGACAGCAATTCTTCTGTCGCCACGTACACCTGCACACTGAAAAACGCCGAAAACTATTACGGCTTTTTGCTGAAATATGAAAACGGCGCCGTGAACCTCGACTTCGCACTGCCGAAGAAATTCGATGAAAACGCCGCTCTTCCTCTCGCCGGAAAGACGATAATAGTCGACGCGGGACACGGCGGATCGGACGCCGGCGCGGCGGGCTTCATAGGCGGAGAAAACGCAGTGGGCGAGGCGGTAATGAACCTCAGAGTCGCGCTCGAGCTGAGGAAAAAGCTCGAATCTCTTGGAGCAAAGGTCATAATGACGCGAACGGACGATACGTATTACAGCCTCGAATACCGTATGGATTTCCTCAACAAAACGCTCCCCGATCTCTGCATCTCTGTGCATCACAACTCGATCGAGGACAACCAGAATCCGGCGAGAGTCAGAGGACTTGTTGGACTTTATTGCTCGCAGACGGGGCTTCTCGTTACGAAATGCGTTTCAAAGGCGGTCGCGGACGAGCTGAAAATATACGAAAGGACCCCCTCGTATCAGAAGCTCGCCATGTGCAGGAATTACAAATTCCCGCAGACGCTCATCGAACTCGGCTTCATGTGCAGCGCCTATGAATACGAGATAATGCAGAGCGAGGATTACAGTATGAGATGCGCCGACGCGATCTCCGGCGGCGTGATCTCCTTCTTCAAGGCGCAGAGCGCTTACTCCGATAAATGATCGCGCATCCATAGAAAATTTGCGTAAAAACAAAGCCGAGATCACGGTATGACACCGTGATCCCGGCTCTTTTTATATCCTGCGCGGCTTACGGCGCGGCGTGATAAGGAAGTATTTTGTATAAACTTTGCCGCGCCGAAAATGAAGACGCCCGCAAGCGGGCTAATGAAGAAATTCGATTTCAACGGTTTTCTTCAAGCGGGCGGCTTCGCTTCATTAGGCAACCAAGTTGCCGTCTTCATTAGGGCATAGCCCGTCTTCATTAGTGAACGAAGCGAACGTCTTCATTATACCGGTTGAACACGAAAAAGCAGACTGATTTTGTTCTCAGTCTGCTTTTGTTAAGTGCGCACTTACTCACCACTCGAACGTGAGGTGAAAAAACTTCCTTATGACGGTCGGGCATTAGCGCAGTTTTTTTTGTTTATCTCTGAGTCTGAGATCAGAACACGGATTTGTACTTTTCGATCAGATCGGAGAGCGCTTTTTCGAAAGCGCCGCCCTTTGCGTCGTAGCTCGACGTAAAGTTTTCAGTCTTGTTTGTCCAGAGAGTCGTCAGGAAGTACTCGATTCCGGATATGCTTGCGGAATGGAGGTTGACGAACGAAAGACGCACGTTTTCGGAAATGATGTCCATCATTATAGCCTGCATATCGTCGCGGGAATAAGCGTATTTCAGAGCGTCCTCATATACCTTCGGGATAACGTATCTGTATCCGTCGGAGGCGAAAGCCTCGAGGAAGGTAGCGGAGGAGTCCGGATCAGGAGCGCTTACCGGGATGCCCCAGACAGTGGCGTATCCGGGAAGATACGATCTGTATTCGCCCTGAGCTTCGTCGTACATCGGGAACGGTATGATCGAGAAATCGTCGGACATGGATCTGAATTTCGCCACGCTGCCGATGGCGCCCTTGACGAACATGGCGGATCCGTTCTCAAATTTTTCGAGTGAAAGGTCGTAAGCCTCCTGAGACGCGCCGGGGCAGTAGGATCCGACGGTGGAGTAAAGTATTTCGAGCGTTTTGGAATAAACGCTTGCGGTATGGTCGTTGTTCATGGAGATGTACGGGAGTCCGTCACTGCCTTTGGAGGAGAGCTCAACGCCGAGAGCGTTGTACCAGTCCACCATGGCGGTGTTCGGCGTCATGATCAGACCGTAAAGGTCGCCGTCGTCTCTGTCGCCGCCGCCGTTCACGTCTTCATAAACGTCCTTGCAGGCTTTGACGAGCTCGTCGAGCGTCCATTTTTTGTCAATGACCTTTTTGTAAAGCTCGTTTACGTCTCCGACTTTTTCCGCGTAAATGTTTTTGTTGATGAGGAGCCCGCCCGCGGCTGTCGTGGACGAGGTGGAAGCCGTGCCGGAAATAAGGTACACCTTGTTGTCAAGGAGCGTGGCTGCTTCCGTAAATCCTTTCTGCCACCAGGGGGCGGTAAGATCGATCTGCGGACATTCGTAGATGTTGTACAGATAACCCTCTGCGGCGAGCGCCATTTCGTGATATCTCGGAACGCATATCAGATCGCAGTCTTCGGATTCCGATTTTATTATCGTCCTGATGGCGTTTGCGAGCTGTACCTGGTCGCTGCCGCTTTCATGCATCTTTATTTTGCATTTGAGTCTCTCTTCGACTCTGCGCGCTCTGTCGTATATGGCGTCGTTTATGATATCTTCAGTAGCGGATTCCATGTCGATCTCGTTGTTGCCGTCGCGGCAGTATATGCCGATCTCGGCTCCGCTGAGATCTATATTGTCCGGGATGCTGTCTTTTATGTATTCTCTTCCGGTCTTTACCTCGTCCGTTACCGAAGAAGGCTGACCGCCCGAAACGTTTTCGGTCTTTGCGGTGCTGCTCTTGATCGGAGCCGTATCCCCCTGGCAGGAAGCAAGGACGAGACAGACGGCGAGAAGAAGCAGAATAATGCTTTTTTTCATTTGTCGGTTCCTCCGTAAAGTATGTCGTTTTGCCGCGTATGCGGCGAATAAAGTAAATAACGGAAGCCCCGAAGGGCATCCGCTATTTACCGTTATGGATCGGATCGTTTTGCGGGATCAGAATATGCCTTTATACTTTTCGATGATGTCTTCGAGGTTCTTCTCGAACGTGGGTCCCTTGGATTCGTAGCTGGAAACGAACTCGCCCTTGTTTGCCCAAAGGCCGGTGAGGAAGTATTCGATTCCGGAAATGCTTGCGGAATGAAGGTTAGCAAAGTTGAGGGTGACGGTGGAAGCTATGATATCCATCATCTGGGACTGCATATCGTCTCTCGAATAAGCGTATTTGAGAGCGGAGCCGTATACCTGAGGAGTAACGAATCTGTATCCGTCGGCTGCGAAAGCCTCGAGGAACGTCGCGGCGGAATCCGGATCGGGAGCGCTGGTGGGGATGCCCCACATGGTAGCGGAGTCCGCGGTGTAGGATCTGTATTCGCCCTGAGCTTCGTCGTACATCGGGAACGGGATGATGCTGTAATCGGCGGACATGTCTCTGAACGTGCTGACCGCGCCTATCGTGGTCTTGAAGAACATGAGAGTTCCGTCCTTGAATTTTGCGAGAGTCAGGTCGTAAGCCGCCTGGGAAGCTCCGGGGCAGAGGACTCCGGTGGTGCTGTAAAGCACTTCAAGCGTCTTGTTGTAAACGTCGACGGTGTGCTCGCTGTTGAGGGTGAGCTCGGGAAGTCCGTCGTCGCCGGTCCTGCAGAGCTCAACGCCGAGACCCGTGTACCATTCGATCATGGCTGCGTTCGGGGTGAGTCCGGCGCCGTAAAGGTCACCGTCGTCAAATTCGCCGTCGCCGTTCAAGTCTTCGTAAATATCCTTGCAGACCTCGATGAATTTGTCGAGGACCCATTTTCTGTCGATGACCGTCTTGTAAAGATCAGCCATATCGCCGATCTTCTCGGTGTATATGCTGGTGTTTATTCCGAGACCGCCCGCCATCGTCGTTGAGTTGTAGGAAGCGTCTCCGGAGATGAAGTACACCTTGTCTTCAAGGAGCTTGCCGGCGTTCGTGAATCCCTTCTGCCACCAGGGAGCCTCAAGGTCGATCTGTTCGTAATCGTAGATGTTGTTCAGATATCCCTCGGGAGCGAGAGCCATGGCGTAATATCTGGGCGTGCATATGAGGTCGCAGCTCTCGTCATTTGCCTTGATGAGCGTTCTGAGCTCGTTTGCCATCGTGTTCTGAGAGACGTTGCATTCGACCGTCTTTATCTTGCATTTGAGTCTTTCTTCGACTCTGCGCGCTCTGTCATATACGGCGTCGTTGATGAGGTCTTCGGTCTTTTCGGGAACGTCGACTTCTTTGCTGCCGCCGCGGACGTAAATGCATATCTCTTCGCCGCCCATGTCTATGTTGTCGGGAAGCTTGTCTTTCACGTCTTTACGGTCGATCTCTTTCGTACCTTCTTCCGTGCCGCTTGCCGGGGTGCCGGTGTTCGTGACCTGACTGCCGCCGGTGGGCTTGCCGGTCTGGTCGACGGGCTTTGTTCCGTCGCACGAAGCGAGGATGAGGCACATCGCAAGAACGACAAGAAGTATCTTTGTGATGTTTTTCATTTCTTTCCTCCTGAAAATCTTTTGAAAGCCGCTCGCACGATCCGCGCGGCAGCCTTCAATCATGCAAGCATATTATCCGCCGATTTAGCCTTTTTGTCAAGAGATAACCGAAAAAATAATGAATTATATTACGGATTTTCTCAAAAAACGTAATTTTAACGGAAAACGCGCTGCGAAAAGTGTTTCTTTCGCCTGTAATCCTTGACACACCGCTTTGTGATACTGTATAATATCCGCGAAAAGATCCGGTTAAAAGCGCGTATCCGCGCATTGCGGATCGTCAGGAGGAGCCGTGCCATGCCGTCGTTTTTTGTTCGTATCTGTTACGCTTATCCGCTCGTTCAGAAGAAAATAGAAGAGGGTATAGATATCACCCCGATCATAAGTAAAGCTCTCCGGGAGCCGGAAGCCTCGGATGACCGCGCCGCGCTTCCCGAAGCGGAGCAAATGATGGACAGATTCACTTTCAGTCTGTTCAGGATAAAAGCAGATTCGCGCGAAGAATGCCGCAAAACGGTGCTCGACGCGTGGAAAAAAGCGTTCCCGGAATATCCGGACGCGGCGAAGATCGTGATCGCTTCCGACGACGGGTCGGAGCAGGCGAAGCTGACCGGTACTATTCTCGGGAATTATTACGGCGCCGAACCGTACGTTGAAATGATCGCGGAAACAAGCGAAATGATGCCGCGCCTCAAGGAAAGAGAGGCGCTCAAGGCACTGAGGATGCGCAGCTATCTTTTCGCGGTGGATCCCGGATGCGGTTTTACGACGCTCGTTTCGTCGTTCGGCGATTATCTCAACCGCATGGGCGTTTTCGGAGATGATCCGGGCAAGCGCACGCGGTTCGCCGAATACGTCGCCGCGTCGGCGACGGGAGCCGGAAAGACCGCGCCGGACGATATCGTAAGCGAGCTTTCCGACGACCCGCAGAATACAGATCTCGGCGTCGTGGGAATAGATATAGGATATTTTCTCGAAGGAGGAAAGACCGACGAGCTTCGCCGTTTTGCAAGAAGACTCGGCGACATCCAGAACGATTACGTTTTCGCTTTCAGGATCCCTTTTCTTGAGAAAAAGGCGATGGACGACGTAGCCGACACGCTTTCCGACGTAATGCTCCTCAGGACCGTTCAGATACCTCCGCTGCACGACTGCGTGCTCGCCGAGACCTTCTGGGACGAGACGAGGAGGATGGGATACAAGCCGTCCGTCGCGGCGCTTGAAGTGTTTTTCGGGATGATCCGCAGGGAAAAGCGCGACGGAAGATTTTACGGCTTCAAGACCGCGGAAAAAACAGTATACGATCTCGTGCTCCGCAAGGCACGCCGCGACGCGCTCGCGGAGGAGCCTTCGGAAAACGGCGCTGATACAACGATAACGCCGGCGGACGTCCTGACGCCGGAAGAGCTTGCCGGAGACGATAAAAAGGAAAAGAGCGCTTACGACGAGCTGGGCGAGCTTATAGGTATGGAAAAGATAGCCGCCCGGGTCAGAGAGATCGTCGCTCAGGTCAAAATGTCCATGAAGGACGAAAGGCTCGACAGGCCCTGCATACATATGCGCTTTTTGGGCGCGCCCGGCACCGGGAAAACGACGGTCGCCAGAATAATCGGAAAGATCTTCCGCGAGGAAGGTATACTCCGCAAGGGCGCTTTCATGGAATATTCCGCGCGTATGCTCTGCGCCGAATACGTCGGCCAGACCGCGGTGAAGACGGCGGCGATATGCCGCGACGCCTACGGATCCGTGCTCTTCATCGACGAGGCTTACGCGCTTTATCAGGACGACTCTTTTTCAAACGACTACGGCAGGGAGGCGCTCACGACACTCATTTCCGAGATGGAGAACCACAGGGACGACATGCTCGTCATCATGGCGGGATATACGGACGACATGGAAACGCTGATGAAGGGCAACGCCGGACTCAGGAGCCGTATGCCCTTCGCTGTGGAATTTGAGAGCTATACGAAGGATCAGCTCTTTGAGATATTCATGCTGATGGTGAGAAAGCATTTCGATTTCACTCCGGAGCTTGAGGATGAAGCGAAGAAGTATTTCACCGGGCTTTCCGACGAATATATCTCGTCCAGAGAGTTTGCAAACGCGAGGTTCGTGCGCAACTTATACGAACGCGCGTGGTCGAAAGGCGCTCTTCGCTCTTCGCTTGCCGGACTTGAAAAGATCGTCCTTTCCGCCGAAGACTTCAAAGCCGCCGTTTCCGAAAAGGAATTCAGCGAAAAACTCGAACAGACCGTAACGGTCGGTTTTTGAACGCGCCGCCGCTTCCCGTAAAAATTCAAGCAAGAATATCACGGATTTTTCCCTTTTTATATAAAAATAATATTGAAAAAACGCGGAATATGTGATAGACTATGCGGGGCGGCGCATGAGACGGCGCAAAATGACTTCTTCGGAGTTGACACGGATGGCTGTACAAGCGCATTACGCACCGCTCGCGCGTAGTGCGCTTTTTTAACAGGCAGCTTTTATTAACGGAGGAACCGACAAATTGGAATGGCTCATTGACGGAATGATCTATCTCGGCAGCGCCCTGATGGTCTATAACATTTACGGGTTCATACGCTTTGCCCGATGGGGAAAGACGCTGAACCTCCGCGGGAAAGGCAAGGGGCTCCTTTATATACCGATAGTTCTCCTTGTGCTTTTTCTGCTCGGCTATATCGCCGTCGGGATCTTCGGCAGCCCCGACATCATAGTTTCCGGCATACTCTTCGGCGGAAGCCTCTTCGTGTTTTTCATATATTTGCTTCTTGACGGCATCACGAGAAGGATCGCGGAGAGCGAGCATCTTCAGGCGAAGCTCGACGCAGCCGAGGAGAGCAGCCGTGCAAAATCGGCGTTTCTCGCCAGCGTAAGCCACGAAATGCGCACGCCCATGAACGTTATAATCGGGCTCGACTCGATAGCGCTGAGCGAAGACGGCGTTCCGGAAAAGACGAGGGACCACCTCGAAAAGATAGGCTCGAGCGCAAAGCGTCTGCTCGGACTCATAAACAACATACTCGATATGAACAGCATAGAATCTGGAGAGCTTGAAGCGAAGAAGGAAGAATTCAGCCTCCGGGACGCGCTGGATCAGTCGAGCGTCGTCGCAAACACGCTCTGTTCGCAGAAGGGGCTTGAATTCAGCTTCGAGGCTTCCGAATGCATCGAAAGATCGTACGTCGGCGACATGAACAAGATAAACGATATCCTGCTCGTCATTATCGACAACGCGGTGAAGTATACGGACGTCCCGGGCAAGGTCGTCTATTCGGTAAACAGCGAAAACGCGACCGAAAACGGGGAAACCGTCGTGTTCACGGTCCGGGACACCGGAGTGGGCATAGACGAGGAATTCCTTCCGAAAATTTTCGATCCCTTCACCCAGGAGGACGCGAGCTCGACGAACAGCCGAGGAGGAAGCGGGCTCGGACTTGCGGCGGCAAAGAAAACGTCCGATCTGCTCGGCGGCAGGATCACGGCGACGAGCAAAAAAGGCTTCGGATCCGTTTTTACGTTCTCACTGCCTCTTGAATTTGCAAAAAAGGACGAGCCTTCCGATACGGAGGACTGCTCTCTTGAGGGAAGACGAATACTGATAGCCGAAGACCTTCCGGAAAACGCCGAGATCGTGTGCGATCTGCTCGAGCTCGAGGGCGTCGAGACGGAACACGCGCTCAACGGAAAGATAGCGCTCGATATGTTCGCCTCTTCCGCTCCGGGCTATTACGACGCGATCCTCATGGATCTGAGGATGCCGGAGATGGACGGACTCGAGGCGACGAGAAACATCCGGAAGCTCGACAGACCGGACGCGCGCGCCGTGCCGATACTGGCGCTTACGGCTAACGCGTTTGAAAGCGACGTCAAAAAGTCGCTTGAATCCGGCATGAACGATCATCTTGCAAAGCCCACGGACGCGGATACGCTGTACGCCGCGCTTAAAAAACACATAAAACGATATGACTCTGAAAAAGGAAGCGGCAATAAATGATCAAATCGAAGCATATACAGTGGAAACGGCGCGTGCTCGTCGTTGACGATCAGGAAATAAACAGAGACGCGCTGGGAGCGATCCTTGAGGATATATATGAAGTGTCTTACGCGTGCGACGGCAGGGAAGCCCTCGAGATCATACGCGAACACGCAAGCGATCTGTCGCTCGTCATGCTCGACCTGATGATGCCCGTGATGAACGGCTTTGAGGTGCTTGAAGAAATGCGCTCGGACGAGGAGATAAGCAGCCTTCCGGTGATCGTGCTTACGGCTGAAAAGCAGGCGGAGCTCAAGGCTCTCCAGCTCGGAGCCGCGGACTTTATCACAAAGCCCTTCGATATGCACGAGGTCATCCTTGCGAGAGTCGCCCGCATCATCGAGCTCAGCGAGGGCAGACAGCTCATTTCGTCCGCGGAGCACGATCCTCTGACGATGCTTTACAGCCGCAACTTCTTCTTTGAATACGCAAACAGGCTTTTCACGTATCATCCCGAGCTTCACATGGACGCGATAGTTCTCAATATCGAGCAGTTCCGCCTGCTGAACGAATTGAACGGCAGGGATTTCTGCGACGACGCTCTTAGGATGCTCGGCAACGAGATACGCGCGTTTCTCGGCGAGACGGAGGGCATAGCGAGCCGGTTTGACGCGGACAGATTCGATATTTACTGCGCCCACGTAGATGATTACGCCGCTTTGCGCGAGCGGTTCCAGAAAAAACTCGATTCCGTGTCTCCGAGCGTAAGCATATGCCTTCGCATGGGTGTAAACCCGTGGCGCGAGGGCGTGGAGCCCATACTTATGTTCGACCGCGCGAGAGCCGCCTGCAGCAAGGCGAGAGGCGATTATCAGAATCCTCTCGTGATCTACGACGAGGCCATGCGCACGAGAGAAAGGTTCATGCGCCAGCTCATGGACGATCTGAAAACGGCTGTCGAAGAGCATCAGCTAATGGTATATTATCAGCCGAAGTACAACGTGGTCGGAGATACGCCCGTTCTCGGAAGCGCCGAGGCGCTCATCAGATGGAAACATCCCGAGTTCGGCATGATATCCCCCGGCGATTTCATACCGCTTTTCGAGGGAAACGGACTAATCGGTATAGTTGACGGCTTCGTTTGGGAGGAAGCGGCAAAGCAGATCGCAAAGTGGAAAAGAAAATTCGGCATATCGCTTCCCGTTTCGGTGAATCTTTCCCGCTCGGACATATTCGAGCCCACGCTTTCCGACAGACTTGTAAAGCTCGTAAAGGACAACGGACTCGATTTCAATTGCCTCAAGCTCGAGGTCACCGAGAGCGCTTATACGGACAACGAAAAACAGCTTATCGAGGTGATAGCGCGTCTGCGCTCCCTCGGCTTTGAAATAGAAATGGACGACTTCGGTTCCGGTTATTCATCGCTCAACATGCTTTCGGCAATGCCGATCGACGTGCTTAAAATGGATATGAAGTTCATAAGGAACATCGAGACGAGCGAGACGGACAGACGCCTTGTAAAGCTGATAATCGACATGGCGAAATATCTCGAAGTCCCGGTGGTGGCGGAAGGCGTGGAGACCGACGGTCAGCTTGCGTTTCTGCGCAAGGCGGGCTGCGATCTCGTGCAGGGGTATTATTTTTCAAGACCCTTGCCTCCGGAGGATTTTGAAAAACTGATCAGGCGCGAGCTTGAAACGGAAAGGAAATAAAAATGACTCTTAAAGAATTGTATCAAACGGTAGGCGGCGATTACGATCAGGCGATCAAGGTCCTGAGAATGGATAAACTGATCGATAAGCACATCAGGAAACTTCCCGGAAGCACGGTCTTTTCCGATCTTGCAAGCGCGGGGGAGGCGATGGATCCCGTCGGGCTTTTCGAGAGCGCTCACGCCATAAAGGGCGTCTGCTCCAATCTCGGACTTGTCGGACTTGCCCGCATCGCAGCGGATCTGTCCGAGGAATTCCGCCCCGGCAAGGAGCGCAAACTTTCGGATGAACAGGTGTCCGAACTTGTCAAAGGGCTTATCGACATGTACGACATGACGTCAAAGGCTATCAGCGTATACAGCGAGGGCTGAACCGTTATACAGTAAAAAAGCAAAAAAATAAGGAAAGCGTATTGAAATGAACAGATCTTCCGTATACAACGCGGAAAAGCAGGGTGCATCGTACCTTTCCGCTGTCGGAGCGTGGGCTCTGGCGTTCGGATGCAGTGTGGGATGGGGCGCGTTTGTTATGCCGGGTACGACGTTCCTGCCGATCGCGGGACCCGTCGGTGCTGCGCTCGGGCTCGGACTCGGGGCGCTTACGATGCTTATCCCCGCGGTAAGCTATCATTATCTGATGAACAAGTATCCGGAATGCGGCGGAGCGTATTCTTATACGAAGAAATGCTTCGGAAGCGATCACGGATTCATCAGCGCGTGGTTCCTCGTCCTCACGTATATCGCCATAATATGGGCGAACGCCACCGCGATCCCGCTGATAGGGAGAACGCTTCTGGGGAGCACGTTCCAGTTCGGATTCCATTACGACGTCGCGGGCTTCCATGTCTACATGGGCGAGATCATCATCGTAGTAACGGCGCTTATCGCAGGCGCGCTCGTCTGTCTGCGAAGAAAAGCGGCGATGCATACGCAGACGGTCATGGCTATACTGCTTTTTGCCGGAGTCGTCGTCTGTTTCGTCGCTGCTGCGGCGAAAAACGCGGATGCGTCTTCGTTTACGCCCGCGTTTTCCGAAGATCACGGCGCGTTTGCGGGCACGTTCACCATATTTGCGCTCGCCCCGTGGGCTTTCGTCGGATTTGAATCCATTTCCCATTCCGCGGCGGAATCCCGCTTTTCACTGAAAAAATCGTTCGTCATCATGGCAGCCGCTCTCGCAACGGCTGCGGCGGCGTACATTTTACTTTCTCTTCTGGCGGTGACGGCTCTTCCCGAGGGGTGCTCGAGCTGGACTGAATATATCGGAAATCTCGGGAATTATTCCGGTGCCGCATTTCAGCCGACGTTCTTTGCCGCATTCTCCGCGCTCGGGAACGCGGGCTCGGTCATACTCGGCGTCGCGGCGCTCTGCGCCATGTTCACCGGCATAATCGGCAACTATATAGCCCTCAGCCGCCTTATCTGCTCGATGTCCGAAGACGGACTTCTCCCGGGTTGGATCGGAAAGGTCGACGGACACCGCGCGCCGAGAAACGCGATCATTTGCATTTGCTTCGTTTCGCTCGTTCTTCCGTTTTTCGGCAGGACGGCGATAAGCTGGATAGTCGACGTGACCACCGTCGGTGCCACGATCGCTTACGCATTCACCTCCGCGTCCTCGTTCAGAACGGCGCGCAGGGAAAAGAACATTAAGATGATCATTGTCGGCGCGGTGGGACTCGTGGTGTCTCTGCTCTTCGCGCTCGAATTTCTGATCCCGAACATAACGTCCGTAAAGACGCTTGCTACGGAATCGTATCTCATCCTCGCGGCGTGGGGCATCCTCGGATTCATAGTTTTCAGGATAATACTGAGCAAAGACAAAAAACGTACGCTCGGACGTTCCACCATCGCGTGGATCGTTCTGCTCGGACTCATAATATTCACCTCGAGCGTCTGGATGCGTCAGAGAACGACCAAGGAGATAGAAGATTCGATCGCTCCTATCCAGTCGTATTACACGGAAAAGCTCAAGGACGCGGGCGTTGACATAGAAGCCGGCGCCACGAGACCCGCGTACGCATATCTGCACGACGTCCTGAACAGGGTGGACGATTCCATATCCACGGCGACTATCGTTCAGAGCGTACTGATAGTGGCGGCGCTCGTGATACTTTTCAGCATTTACGCCAGCATACAGAAGCGCGAAAAACAGATAGAAGTGGAAAAGGCTCTCGCCGAGGAAAGCAGCCGTGCAAAAACGAGCTTCCTTTCCAATATGAGCCATGAGATACGAACGCCGATGAACGCTATCATCGGACTTGACAACATCGCTCTCAGAGACCCTGAGCTCTCTCCCGGAACGCGCGATCAGCTCGAAAAGATCGGCGCGAGCGCAAAGCATCTTCTCGGACTCATAAACGACATACTCGATATGAGCCGCATAGAATCCGGAAGGATGGTCCTGAAAAGCGAGGAATTCTCTTTCCGCGAATTTATCGACCAGGTAAACATAATCATAAACGGACAGTGCGTCGACAAAGGACTTCGCTATGACTGCGGTATCATCGGAGAGCTGAGCGATTATTACGTCGGCGACGATATGAAGCTCAAACAGGTGCTCATCAATATCCTCGGAAACTCCGTTAAATTCACGGAGGCTCCCGGAGACGTGACGCTCACCGTTGAAAAACAGGAGCAGGAAGACGGCGTTTGCAGACTTCGCTTCACGATGAAGGATACCGGCATCGGTATGGATAAGGAATACATCCCGAAGATCTTCGAGGCGTTTTCACAGGAGGATGCCACGACTACCAACCGGTACGGCGGAAGCGGCCTCGGAATGGCTATCACCAAGAATTTCGTCGAGATGATGAATGGCGAGATAACGGTTGAAAGCGAAAAGGGAGTCGGCACCACGTTCACCGTCACCGTTCCGCTCAAAACGTCAGACAGAAAAGCGGGCGACGATACTTCCGCCCGGCTGCCCGATGATCTGCGCGTGATCGTCGTTGACGACGACGGGGCGGCGTGCGAGCACGCCCGGTTCGTCCTTAAGGCGATCGGTGTGGAAGCCGATACCGCGTCATCCGCATCGCAGGCTTTGAAACTCGTCAAAGATGCTTACGACGCAGGGACCCCGTACGATCTCGTCCTCACCGATTTCAAGATGCCGGGCATGGACGGAATGCAGCTTACACGCTCCATACGCGCGTTTGACGAAAACAAGACGGTCATTATCATACTGACCGGCTATAACCGGGACAGCATCGAGGACGAGGCAGCAAAGGGAGGCGCCGACGGCATTATAGCAAAGCCTTTGTTCTCGGACAGCCTTGCGCGCTCGATAGTTTCCGTGTTCGACCGTAAGAACGGCATCGCGCCGCGAACGGAAAACAGCGGCGGCGAAGAGAAGGAGAGCGTTCTTTGCGGATGCAGGATCCTCATGGCTGAGGACGTCGACGCGAACGCGGAGATCCTCGCGGACCTTCTCGAGCTTGAAGAAGTGGAAGCCGAGAGGGCTGAAAACGGTCAGAAAGCCGTGGAAATGTTCAGCGCAAAGCCGGCAGGCTATTACGATGCGATCCTCATGGACGTCAGGATGCCCGTTATGGACGGTCTGGCGGCGACCGAGCGGATCAGAGCGCTTGCAAGAGACGACGCGAAGACGATACCGATAATCGCCATGACGGCGAACGTGTTCGACGAGGACGTGGAACGCTCCATGAAGGCGGGCATGAACGCCCATCTTTCAAAGCCCATCGAGCCCGATAAGCTTTACGCCACCGTGGCGGAGCTTATCGCCAAAAACAGGCAAGCGTCCGCCGACTGAAAGGCAAAATAAAAATAACCGATTGACGTAAGGAGATCGTCCTTATTTCAATCGGTTTTTTTGTCGTTTTTTCAGACTGTCTGCGCTTTTTTCATTCGTTCACGGTGAAGGTGAAGCTGTCGCTCGCCTTATCCGCGTCGTAAAAGCATTTGAGCATCTTGCAGCCGTACGATCCGAGACTGTTGAGCATCTCGGACGAGTTGTTCAGCACGACCTCGGCTGCCTCATACGTGGAGAGCAGGTCCCAGAGCGCGTCGAGATTCTTCCCGAAATAATCCGGAAATTCCATTTTTTCGGCTATGTGCGCGTACGCTTCCGCACGGGTCTTCATCATCGCGCCGTCAAGAATTATCGTTTTCATGTGCCGTACCTCCCGGAAATCAGTAAAGCTGAGTAAAGCTTTCATAGTGATCGGAAGTATAGTAAATAAGACCGTCGCTTGAAAACACTATTCGTTCCGCGCCGCGCTGTTTTCCGTCGTAATTGATGTCGCATTCGTACCACTTTCTGCCTTTTGCGACCGGCAGAAGTTCTTCACGGTTCGAAAAGACGTCGCCGCCGATCGACATTTGATCCGCGTACAGCCAGATGCTGTGGTTGCCGTTTCCGTCCCATCCGAGCTTTTTGGCTTCGTCTTTTTTGATGAAATTCGACGGCAGCTTCCCGTATGTGTGTATGTAAAGCGCGACGTCGTCTTTTGTCGTGTATTTGCCGTCTTCGCTTATCGCCGCCGGGTTTTGCGTTCCGGTGTCCGCCCCGGTAACGTTCGACGTGCTTTCGCCTGACGACGGTATCAGCCCGGTCAAAGGCAGATCGTCGACGAAGCCCAGAATGTTTTTGATTATCTGCCCCGCGTTCGGAACGAAGATGAAGAACAGTATAGCCAGAACGGCGATCACGCCTACGGTGATCAGAAGTGAGCGGTTGCTGTTGTTTTTGCTTTTTTTCATGATTTCTCCCGACCTTTTTATATTTGCCGCGTTATATGATATCACAACCGGCGAAAAAAATCCATAGCGTTTTTGCTTAAAAAAGAGCGAAACGGGAAAATGCGCGTCTTTTTACGGAGGGGTTTACTTTTTCGCGGGTTTGAGGTATCATATCATTAAAGAAAATCAGTTACGGAAGGCGTTTATGATACTTTTGATGACCCGTCACGGAGAGACGGATTTCAATACACAGGGAAGATACGCGGGATGCACGGACGTCCCGCTGAACGAAAAGGGAACGGCACAGGCGCAAATGCTCGCAGAAAAATTGAAAAGCGAGCCGATCGACGTCATAGCCTGCTCGGTGCTCAAAAGAGCGCGGCAGACCGCCGAAAGCGTTTCGGCTTTCCACCCGGGCGTACCGATAATATTTATGGAAGAATTCCGTGAGAGAGACCTGGGCGATTTCGAGGGATTGACAGAAGACGGGATATCGGAAAAATTTCCCGGGAGATGGCAGGGGAGAAGATACGGCGTCCTTCCGCCGGAGATCCCCGGCGGTGAGAGCCTGAGCGAATTCGACGAAAGAGTGAGCTCCGGGCTTGAAAAGCTGAAAAACAGATTTCCCGAAAAGCGGGTGCTTCTCATCTGTCACGGACTCGTTTCACAGGCGATGAACAGGATCTTATCGGGTCTCGATTTTTCGGAGATGTACGGATTTTTGCTCAAAAACTGCGAGGTGAAGCGGTACTGTATCGAATGCGGAGGCAATAAAGGCGTGACAAAACGCGGATGCGTGTTTTTCGATCTCGACGGAACGCTCGTCGATTCGGGAGAAGGAATAATGAATTCTTTCGTATACGCGCTCGGAAAAATGGGACTGCCCGTGCCGGAAAAGAGCGTGCTCGGGCGTTACGTCGGGCCGCCGCTTCTTGAAACGTTTTCAAAGAGCTTCGGACTGCCGGAGGAAAAGGTGCGCCCCGCGATCGCGTTTTACAGAGAATATTACCGTGAAAAGGGCGTTTTTCAGAACAGGAAGTATGACGGCGTCGAAAAAATGCTGTCTGATCTTAAAAGTGCCGGAACGAGACTTGCGGTAGCAACGTCAAAACCGGAGCCGTACGCCGTTCAGGTCGTTGCGGGACTCGGGCTCGCGGGATATTTCGACGTCGTCGCCGGTTCAAAACTCGATGAATCACGCGCGGCAAAGAACGAGGTCATAGAGTACGCGGCGGAAAGAATGGGGATCACGGATATGAGCGGTATCGTCATGGTCGGTGATACGAGATACGACGCGGAGGGCGCGAAAAAGGCGGGAGTCAGGGCTGTCGGAGTTTCATACGGATACGGAAGCGAAAAAGAGCTTGAGGACGCCGGAGCCGAGTTTATCGCCCGCGACCCCGGAGAGGTGACGCGATATCTGCTGGGATTCGACGGCGATGACGCTTCGAAACAAATACGCTGAAAAAACGGGATTTTTTCTCAGCACTATTGACAAACGTGTTAAGGCGTGATATTCTTAACAAGCATAAAGGATAGAGGCGCGGAAGTTCAAGAGTAACGCGAAAGCGTGAAAGGGGATTCCGCCGAAGTGCGGCAAAGCCGTGCTGGGACGCCGTAAAATATACGGCGTACTGTCACCGATTTTTTTTGGTGGAGAGCTATCGTGCAGGGAAGGTTTTTTTGCACCGCGGCTTTCCGCGGTGCGTTTTTTTCTGTCCTTGGACAGGTCCGCCGATATGGCGGCAAGGAGGCAATATGTCAAAAAAAGCGATCGTGCTGATCATTGCGGCGGTAATAATAATCGCGCTGCTCGTGACGGCATTTGTAAGCGGAGGCGCGCTCGGGCGCGTCGATTGTCCCGATTGTGACGGCGCGGGATCGGATTGTGAGACCTGCGGGGGCGATGGAACCGTCGTGGGATCGTGGTGGGCTCTTCTTCCCCCGGTCATAGCCATAGGGCTTGCTCTGATAACCAAAGAGGCGTACAGCTCGCTGTTTATAGGCATCGTGAGCGGCGCGCTGCTCGCGGCGAACTTTTCACCGGCCGGAACGATGGACTATTTAACGAACAACGCGCTGATATCCGCGGTCTCGGATACCGCCGGAGTTTTCATTTTCCTCGTTCAGCTCGGCGTAATAGTCGCCCTCGTCAATAAGGCGGGCGGATCGAGAGCGTTCGGGGAATGGGCGCAGACGCATATAAAGTCGAGAGTCGGCGCACAGCTCGCCACGTTCGTACTCGGCGTCCTGATATTCATAGACGACTATTTCAACTGCCTTACGGTCGGTTCGGTCATGCGTCCCGTAACGGACAAGCATAAAATATCGAGAGCAAAACTCGCGTATCTGATAGACGCGACGGCGGCTCCGATATGCATGATAGCTCCCATATCGAGCTGGGCGGCGGCGGTCGCGCAGTATGCGGAGGACGGGAAGGGCCTCGACCTTTTCATCGCGGCGATCCCGTATAATTTCTATTCGCTTCTCACGCTCGTGTTCATAGTCGCCATGGCTGTCATGAAGGTCGACTTCGGCTCCATGAAGCTCCACGAGACGAACGCTGTGGAAAAAGGCGATCTCTTCACGTCCGGAGAGACGGTGTTTGCAAAGGAAGAAAAAAGCTCGTCCCGCGGAAAGGTGATCGATCTTGTCTTTCCGATCGTTTTCCTTATTATTATCTGTATTGTTGCGCTCGTGTACGTCGGAGGCTTTTTCGGCACCGATATGTGGGGCGGAACGGATAACGCGTGGAACTTCGCGGGAGCGTTCAGCAACACAGACGCTACTGTCGGACTCCCCTGGGGCGGCTTTATAGCTCTTGTGCTGACGATAGCGTATCTTGCGGTACGCAGGGTAGTAACCTTTTCGGAATCCATGAAAGCGATCCCCGAAGGCTTTATTGCAATGGTACCGGCAATCCTCATCCTCACTCTTGCGACGGCGCTCAAGAACATGACGTCGCTTCTCGGCGCAAAGTACTTTGTAGGCGATCTTATGAGCGGCGCGGCTGAAGGACTCAGCAGTCTTCTTCCCGCGATCATATTCGTCGTAGCATGTGTGCTCGCGTTTGCCACCGGTACGTCATGGGGAACGTTCGGCATACTCATACCGATCGTCACGGCGATCTTCGACGCCGGAGATCCCATGCTGATCATCGGTATTTCCGCCTGTCTTGCGGGCGCGGTCTGCGGCGATCACTGCTCGCCGATCTCCGATACGACGATCATGTCCAGCGCGGGAGCGCAGTGCGATCATATTAATCACGTTTCAACACAGATCCCGTACGCCGTGTACGTGGCAGTGATTTCCTTTTTGGGATACGTGCTGGCTGGATTCATCAAGAACGCGTATATCGTTCTCGCGATTTGCGCCGTGATAGTCGTCGGCGGACTCTTTGTGATCAAAAAGACGCAGGCAAAGAGCGGCAAGAAATCATAAAATAAGAGAATCCTGTTCACAGGCGCCGGGCTGAGGGAGACCGAGGCCCGGCGCCATTTGCGTTTTGATCCGATCCGTCGGAATTTTTTTTGAAAAAACGTCTGAAAAAGGTATTGACAAAGGGAAAAAAAGGTGATATACTACGCAAGCGCGCCGAAAGAGGGCGTCGAGGGGAAGAAAAAAGAAGGAAAAAAGGATAAAAACTTT
>Ga0079305_1001594_pt1 | contig 27738 bp, 19 predicted proteins | sample LMS_cellobiose_e_FD_79183 | JGI IMG/M metagenome (GOLD analysis project Ga0079305, IMG submission 79183) | Rumen-fistulated moose microbial communities from Alaska, USA - LMS_cellobiose_enrichment | ecosystem: Host-associated > Mammals > Digestive system > Stomach > Rumen fluid ... | reverse complement strand
CGCTCTTCCTCCCAGCTGTCAAGACATGAGATGAGGCTATTCCTCCGTTAGGGTGAGGCTATTTCGCCGTGACGGTGCGGCTAAAAGTCCGTGCAGCCGCGGCTTTTGGGGCGTGATTTGCGACTTTTCGATCGTCAGGTTCACGAGCTTCCGCATTGGCTGGCCATAGTACTCTACACAGCTGCTGTCGTACTGTTTGTGATTGGTATGATTGTCAGCAGAAAAGCAGGAACTTAACCATCATCCCGGCGTCACCCCTGGCCAGACTTCATCAATGAAGCGCTGCCGGGGTTTTTCTTGGATAACGAAAACCCCCGCTTCGAGCGGGGGTTCAGACCGTTGACAAAGCCCTTGTCAGCGGTTATTTTTTATGAAAAAGCCAAAAGAGACCAAAAGGAGAATTAAGAGGTGATCTATGGTTGAGTCCGGTCGCGCAAAATAGATATACTCAAAAATACAAAGCTGTTTTGATCGCTTTCCACAGTGTTCTTTTCTTGATTTCATTCCATCTTTGCTGAAGACCAGGATTTCACCGGGCTCGACATCCCGGATGAATTCTGCTCCGACTGCCTTAAGCGCACAGCTCTCAGATGCAATAACGATTACGCCATCCTTTGTCTTGCCGAAGCACAGCGGCCGAAAACCGTAGGGATCTCTGGCGCACATCAGCTTCTGTGGCGACATCAGCACAAGGGAATAAGTGCCATCCAGGGTATCCATGGCGCGACTCAGCGCATTTTCTATGGATGTGGTTTTAAGTCGCTCTCGCGTTATGATATAGGCAATGGTTTCTGTGTCGCTGGTTGTGTGAAAGATCGCGCCAGATAGTTCCAATTCGGATCGAAGCTCAGAGGCGTTGGAGAGGTTGCCGTTATGGGCCAGGGGCATTTTTCCCTTTTGATGGTTGACTTCAATCGGCTGGCAGTTATTCCTGTTGGTTGCGCCGGTTGTACCGTACCGGGTGTGTCCAACCGCCATAGTCATAGTCCCTGCTGGAAAACGGGGCAATACGTCAGGCGAAAAAACCTCGCCAACAAGGCCTAAATCCTTGTATGAAGCGAATACACCATCATCATTGACAACGATCCCGCAGCTCTCCTGCCCTCGATGCTGCAAAGCATACAGCCCATAGTAAGCAATGCCTGCGACATTGATCGGCTTATCAGCGAATACGCCGAAGACGCCGCATTCTTCATGCAGACCCATGGTGATTAAGCCCTCTTTCTGGAATTATCTGTGCTTTCCTGTCATCCGGCAAAGCTTTTTATCCGACGACGCCGGTCGTAAAGACCAGCTCGCCAATTCTGTCTAATGGCGCGCCGATGCGCTGCCCTTCAAATGTCATTCCATTTTCAAGTACTAAATATGCCAAGTAAATCACCTAATGATGGTAAAGTTGTCGCCAGGATTTTCAGCTTTCCGCGTGATTGTCTGGACACAGGGCTGCCCCTACAAAACCCATAAACAGCGGATGCGGTCTGTTGGGACGGCTCTTGAACTCGGGATGGAACTGCACGCCGATGTAAAACGCCTCGCCGGGGAGCTCGATCGTCTCCACCAGCCGAGCGCCAGGGGAAAGCCCGGAGAGGGTCAGGCCGGCGGTTTGCAGGTCGTCCCGATATGCGTTGTTGAACTCGTAGCGGTGGCGGTGGCGCTCGCTGATTTCGGTTGCACCGTAATAAGCGGCGATGGCGGTGTCGGGCTTCAATGTGCAGGGGTATTTCCCCAGCCGCAGCGTGCCGCCCTTGTCCACATCATCCGACTGGTCGGGCATGTAATGTATCACCTGATGGGGACTGTTCTCGTCGAACTCGTGGGAATTGGCGTTTTCGAGGCCAGCGACGTGCCGCGCGTATTCAATCACGGCGATCTGCATGCCCAGGCAGATGCCGAAGTAGGGCACATGGTGTTCGCGGGCATACTGAGCCGCGAGGATCATGCCCTCGATGCCGCGACTGCCGAAGCCGCCGGGGACGATGATGCCTTGGACATTTGACAATGTTTTGGCGCAATTCTCTTCATTTATCGTCTCTGAGTCGATCCACTCAATCTCAACCTTCGCGTCCAGTGCATAGCCCGCGTGATGCAGCGCTTCGGCCACAGACAGATAGGCGTCGTGCAGCTGCACATACTTGCCAACCAGGCCGATCCTCACGGTCATGGATTGATGGTGGATGCGCGCCACCAGTGTCCGCCATTCCGTCAAATCCGGCTCCGGCGCGTCGATGTGAAGCTCGCGGCAGACGATGCCGGACAGGTTCGCTTCCTCCAGCATCATCGGGGCTTCATACAGGTTCGGAAGTGTCCGGTTCTCGATCACACAGTCGGGTTTGACATTGCAGAAATGGGCGATCTTGGTGAATATACTGTCATCGGTGATGGGTTCGTCTACGCGGAGCACAATGATATTGGGGATGATGCCCATGCCCTGGAGCTCCTTCACGGAGTGCTGGGTGGGTTTCGACTTGTGCTCGCCGCTGGCCCTCAGATACGGCACTAGCGTAACGTGGATGTAAAGCGCGTTTTCGCGGCCCACCTCCAGCCCCACCTGGCGGATGGCTTCGATGAAGGGCTGGGATTCGATGTCGCCGATGGTGCCGCCGATCTCGGTGATGACCACGTCGGCGTCGGTGCGCTGGCCCACAGCGTAGATGAAGCGCTTGATCTCATCGGTGATGTGGGGGATAGTCTGCACCGTGCTGCCCAGGTAACCGCCCTGACGCTCCCGTTGGATGACCCCTGAATAGACCTTGCCCGTGGTGAGGTTGGAAAACTGGTTCAGATCCTCGTCAATGAAGCGCTCGTAGTGGCCCAGGTCCAGGTCGGTCTCCGCGCCATCCTCGGTGACGTAGACCTCGCCGTGCTGGTAGGGGCTCATGGTGCCGGGGTCCACGTTGATGTAAGGGTCCAGCTTCTGCGCGGCCACCCTCAACCCGCGCGCTTTCAAAAGCCGCCCCAGTGACGCCGCCGTGATGCCCTTGCCCAGTCCGGACACCACGCCGCCGGTGACAAAGATGTATTTGGTCATTGCGCATCCCCCCTTAGATACTCATCGATCTCCATCGCCGCCGCCCGGCCGTCCGCCAGCGCCCGCACCACCAGCGACTGGCCCGTGCGCATGTCGCCGGCGGAGAAGAGGTTGGCCCGCAGGTGGTGGCTGCCGTCGTCGGGCATCATATAGCCTCTTTTATTGCGCTCGACACCAAATGTGGCCGCGGTCGATTCCTCACAGCCCACGAAGCCCGCCGCAACCAGCAGCAGGTCGCAGGGTAAGACCCGCTCCGTACCGGGGATGGGATCGAAGCCGTTGAGCTTCACGGTCTCGACTGCGCCGGGGAGAAGGCGCTTGACCGTCGTTTCGTAGATCCGGGGATCGCTGTCCTGCCGGTGGATGGCTTCCAGCTGCCCGTAGTCCGTGCGCAGTGTGCGCGGCCACTCCGGCCAAGGATTGCCAGCGGTGCGCTCCACCGGCGGAGCGGGCATCATCTCCAATTGTATGACGGAAGCGCAACCCTGACGCAACGCTGTGCCCACGCAGTCGTTGCCGGTGTCGCCGCCGCCAACGACCACCACGTGCCTGCCCTTTGCGCTGATGGTTGGCTCGCCCCCGGACAGCACCGCCCGGGTCGCCGCCGTCAGGTAGTCCACCGCGAAGGTGCCCGGCACGTTCAATGCTCTCGGCTTCTTCGCCCCGCCGCACAGCGCCACGGCGTCGTATTCGCCCATGATCGACACATCCGCCTCCGCGTTCAGCAGGAACCGCACGCCCTCGGCCTCCATCAGGCGGAACCGGCGCTGGACCACGCGCTTCGGCAGCTTCATGTTGGGGATGCCGTACATCAAAAGGCCCCCGGCCCGGTCGGCGCGCTCGATGACCGTAACCGCGTGCCCGATCCTGTTCAGAAGATCGGCGCAGGCCAGCCCGGCGGGGCCGCTGCCGACGACGGCCACGCGCTTTCCCGTGCGCCTGCGGGGGACCCTCGGCTGGATCCAGCCCTTCTCAAACCCCGTCTCGATCAGATACAGCTCGTTGTCCCGGTTGGTCAGCGCGAGGTGGCGCGCCTCAAATCCTTGATTTGAGCCGTCGCCATCCCCGGCCTTGCCGGGGACAGCTTTGCCATAGGCAAAGCTGCCTGCATTTTCCAGGTTGCACGCCTTCTCGCACAGCGCCGGGCACACCCGCCCCGTGAACTCCGGGAACGGCGCGGTTTGCAAAAGCCGCTCCAGCGCCTCGCGCTCTTTCCCCCGGTACAGCAGGTCGTTCCACTCGGGGATCAGATTGTGCAGCGGACAGCCGAAGTCCGACTGGCAGAAGGGCACGCCGCAGTTCATGCAGCGGGATGCCTGCGCCTGCCGCGCGTCGGTGGGCTGGGCAATGTGCAGATCCTCAAAGTCGCGAAGGCGCGCTGCCTCATCGCGGTAGGGATTCTCCGCACGGGCGACTTCCATGAATCCTGTCGGCTTACCCATGCTGCTTCGCCTCCTTCAGATAACCCAGATATTCATCCGATATGACCGCCTTGAACCTCGGCAGCCAGGCCTCGAAGTCCTCAAGGATTTCCTTCGCTTTGACAGACCCTGTTTGTTTCATGTGCATTTCCAGCAGCTTTTTCAATTCGATGGCTTGCTCGCGGGTAACCTCATGCACCTTTACCAGGCCGCTGTTGATGCGCCGATTCAGTGTGCTGTCCTCGTCCAGCACCCAGGCGATGCCGCCGGACATGCCCGCGCCGAAGTTGTCGCCCACCGGTCCCAGTACCGCCACGCGCCCGCCGGTCATGTACTCGCAGCCGTGGTCGCCGACGCCCTCCACGACGGCCCACGCACCGGAATTGCGCACGGCGAAGCGCTCGCCCGCCATGCCCGCGATGAAGGCATAGCCGGAGGTCGCGCCGTAGAGCGCCACGTTGCCGATGAGGGTATCACCCGGGTTCCACTGCGCGTCCGCCGGCGGGCAGATGGAAAGCGTGCCGCCGGAGAGGCCCTTGCCCAGGTAATCGTTGGCCACGCCGTACAGCGCGATGCTCTGTCCCTTCGGCAGGAACGCGCCGAAGGATTGTCCTCCGCAGCCCTGGGCCTGGATGTGGCGTTCGCCCTTCAGCAGCGTGCCGAAGGCCCGGTCGGTGGTGGTCAGCTGCACATGATCCTGCACCAGACGCACATCCATGCGCTCGTGAAGCCTGAAATCGTGCCGGGATTCCGGCTGGACATGGGTGTTCCGGGCGAAGCCGATCAAAGCGGACAAATCTATGGGAGCGCCGTCCTTCATCTTCAACAGGTCGCTTCGTCCCACCAGCTCATTCACTGTTCGCGCGCCCAGCTTCGCCATGATCTCCCGCAGCTGCTGCGCCACGAAGACCATGAAGCGCTCCACGTATTCCGGCTTGCCGATGAACCGCTTGCGCAACTCGGGATTCTGGGTCGCCACGCCGAATGGGCATGTGCCCAGCTGACACACGCGCATCATGCGGCAGCCCATGGCGATCAGCGGCGCGGTGGCAAAGCCGAATTCCTCCGCGCCAAGCAACAGCGCCACCGCTACGTCGTGTCCGGACATCAGCTTGCCGTCGGTCTCCAGCGTCACGGTCTGCCTGAGGCGGTTCCGACACAGCACCTGGTGGGTCTCGGCCAGGCCGATTTCCCAGGGCAGGCCCGCGTGGTGGACGCTAGACATGGGCGCCGCGCCGGTGCCGCCCTCGCCGCCGGAGATCAGTATGCCGCCCGCCCCAGCCTTGGCCACGCCGCTGGCAATGGTGCCCACGCCGGTGGAGGACACCAGCTTCACGGTGATCTTCGCGTCCTCGTTGGCGCATTGCAGGTCGTAAATGAGTTCCGCCAAATCCTCAATGGAATAGATGTCGTGGTGTGGCGGCGGGGAGATCAAGGATATGCCGGGCGTGGAACAGCGCGTCTTCGCCACGCTGTCCGTCACCTTCGCCCCGGGCAGATGGCCGCCCTCGCCGGGCTTTGCGCCCTGGGCCATCTTGATCTGGATTTCTTTGGCACTCAGCAGGTAGTCCCGGGTCAATCCAAAGCGCCCGGAGGCCACCTGCTTGATGGCGGAGTTTAGCTCTGTCCCGAACCGCTCCGGCAGCTCGCCGCCCTCGCCGCTGTTGCTCCTGCCGCCCAGGCGGTTCATGGCCTTCGCCATGCATTCGTGGGCCTCCCGCGATATGGAGCCGTAGGACATAGCCCCGGTCCTGAAACGCCGGACAATTTGTTCCACGGGCTCAACCTCGTCGATCGGCACGGGATTGCACACCCCGAAATTGAAATCCAGCGACGCGCGGATGGTGCGCGAGCCGTCGTGCTCCACCAGCCTGGCGTATTCGTCGAACTTGGCCCTGTCGTTGGTCCACACCGCCTGTTGCAGCAGGTGGATGACCTTCGGGCTGTAGAGGTGCTCCTCGGCCCCCTGGCCGGTGCGCAGCTTGTGCCGCCCGACGCTTGTGAGGCCGGTTTGAAGGGGATTCATATATGCCTGATCGTGGTGATACCGGCTGTCGGCCTCCACGTCATGCAGCCCCTTCCCGCCCAGGGAGCAGGGCGTGTTGGTGAAATACTGATCGATGAATTGCCCGTCCAGTCCCACGGCCTCGAAGAGCTGGGCGCTCTGATAGGCCTGCAGCGTGGACACGCCCATCTTGGAGGCGATCTTCAATACGCCCGCGGTCAGGGCCTTATCGTAGTTGTCGATGGCCTCCCCGGACAGGCTCTCCCGGATGATGGCGTGGGCCAGGTACGGGCACACCGCCCGCGCGCCGTAGGCGATCAGCATGGACAGCTGGTGGGTGTCCCGTGGCTCGCCGCTTTCCAGGATCACGGAGACCTTCGTCCGCTTCTTGATGTGGATCAGATGCTGCTCCAGCGCCGAGACCGCCAGCAGCGAGGGGATGGCCAGATGTTCAGCATCCACACCTCTGTCGGACAGGATCAGTATGTTCGCGCCGCCTGAACAAGCCGCGTCGCAGCCAGCGAAGAAGTCCCGCATGGCCTGCCGAAGCCGCGTTTTGACCGGGAAGAGCAAGGAGATCTCCCGCACCTTGAAGGCGGGATGGTCGATACTGCGGATGCGCTGCAATTCACCCTCCGTCATTACCGGCGAGGGCAGCTCCAGCACGGTGCAGTTGTCGGGATCATGTGATAAGAGGTTTCCATCATCACCTATATAGATGGAGCAGTCCGTCTTGCATTCTTCCCGCAGCGCGTCGATGGGCGGGTTGGTTACCTGGGCGAAGCGCTGCTTGAAGTAATCGTACAGCGGTGGGTGGGCTTTCGACAGAGCCGCCAGCGGCTCGTCCGCGCCCATGGACACGATGGGCTCCTGGCCGGTCTCCGCCATCGGAAGGATGACATCCTGAACGTCCTCGTAAGCATAGCCGAAGGCCTTGCAAAGGGTTTTCACATCGTCAACCCTGTCATTTATTGGAGTCTTGGGCAGGTCGTCCAGCCTGACAATCTGTCTGACCCATTCCCCATAGGGATGCTCTGCGGCAAAATGGGATTTCAGATCATCCGATTCCAGCAGCTCGCCGGTTTTCAGGTCGGCCATCAGCACAGCCCCGCCCTTGAGCTTCCATCGGCGGCGGATGTGGGCATTTTCCTCGAACAACACGCCCGCTTCGCTGGACAGGATCAGCCGCTTATCGTCTGTCAGGGCGCATCTGAGCGGGCGTAAGCCGTTGCGGTCCAGCGACGCGCACACGCTGTCCCCGTCGGAATACAGTATGGCCGCGGGGCCGTCCCAGGGCTCCATCATGGTGGCGTAATAGCGGTACAGGTCGTGCCAGGGCTTTTTGTCCTTTTCGCCCTGCCAGGGCTCCGGCAGCAGGATCATTCCGGCCAGCGGCAGGGGAAAGCCGTTCATGGCGAGGAATTCCAGCGTGTTGTCCAGCATTTGGGAATCGCTGCCGTCGGGGTCCACCACAGGAAGTACACGCCGCATGGATTCACCCATCAAGGTGGAGCGCATGGTCTCCTCCCGGGCCTTCATGCGGTCGTGGTTGCCACGGATGGTGTTGATTTCGCCGTTGTGCAAAAGCATCCGCTGCGGATGGGCCTTGGACCAGCTGGGAAAGGTGTTGGTGGAAAAGCGGGAGTGGACCATAGCCATCTGGGATATATAGCGCACGTCCTGCAGATCGTCGTAAAAGGAACGAAGCTGTGAAACCAGCATCATGCCCTTGTAGACGATGGTGCGAGAGGACAATGAGCAGATGTGGGTGTCCGTGTCCTGCTTTTCAAACACCCGGCGCAGGATGTACAGTTTCCGGTCGAAGTCCGCGCCCGGCGCAACGTCGGCGGGACACTTCAAAAAGCACTGCCTGATGCGGGGCATTGTGCGCCGCGCGCCTGCGCCCAGCTGGGCCGGGTGACAGGGCACATCCCGCCAGCCCAGCACGGGCAGGCCCTCCGAGACCGCCAGCTGGTCGAAGATGCGGCAGATGTTTTGAACCCCGACTTCGTCCTCCGGTAAAAAGAACATCCCGACGCCATAGTCGCCGGGCTTGCCGAGGGATATGCCTTCCTCCCGCGCCCATGCGGCGAAGAATTCGTGGGGCAGCCGGGTCATGATGCCGACGCCGTCGCCGGTGGTGCCCAGAGCGTCCGAACCCGCCCGGTGGGCCAGGCGCTCCACGATGGTGAGCGCCTGATCCACGGTGCGGTGGGTGGCGCGACCGCTCAGGTCGACGATCGCGCCGACGCCGCAGGATTCATGCTCCAGCTCGGGGTGATAGAGCGGGTATTGCTGGTCAACCATATTCATACCTCCGTCCCTTCGGAGTTTTGCAGCAATATCGCTGCGTATTCTGTCATTTTGATGCCATGCCGCATGGCGTATTGCTGCATTCTCCGGTGGGCCTCCGGTTCATCGATTTGGTATTGGTTCATCAGCAGGCGCTTCGCGTCTTCCACCAGCGCTCTGTCCCGGCCTCGTCGATGCGGCATGCGCATGTAATGAAGCTGGGACAGCATCTCCACTGCGCCAAGCACTGCATTACCGGAACAGGGATAGATCAGCTTGAATACCTGCGGCGATTCGCAGGCGTTGAGCGTCTCCGGCCTGCCGATCAGCAGGAAGTGGAAGCAGTTCCCGAAGTCGGTAGAGAGGTCGTCCGGCTGCATACCGGATATGAGGACAATTCCATCCTCACATTCCGTAAGGGTTCGTCGCAGTTCGCCCTCCGAGGCACAAAGGCGGAAGACCGAATGCCCCGAGGAAGCCAGCAGCCGGGAGAGCTGTGTGCGGCTGGCCTCAGATGGGCTGGCAATCACAATTCTGGCCACTGGCTTCACCTCCGTTCAGAACAGTTCAGGATCTCAGTACATCACCAAATACCTATCGATCTCCCAGGAGCTCACATGCGTCCGGTAGGCGTCCCATTCCTTTTCCTTGCCCTCGACGTACTGGGAAAGCACGTGCTCGCCCAGCGCGGCGCAGATGACCTCGTCCGCCTTCAGGCACTCCACCGCCTCGATGAGCGTGCCAGGCAGGCTGTCGATGCCCATGGCGGCGCGGGTGGCGGCGTCCATGGCGAAGATGTTTTCGGTGATCTCCTCCGGCGGAGTGTGGCCCTTTTCGATGCCGTCCAGGCCCGCCGCCAGACACACCGCCATGTTGAGATACGGGTTGCAGCTGGGGTCGGGACACCTGAGCTCCACGCGGGTGGACTGGCCGCGCGCCGCCGGGATGCGGATGAGGGCGCTTCTGTTGCTGGCGCTCCAGGCCAGGTAGCAGGGGGCCTCGTAGCCCGGCACCAGGCGCTTGTAGCTGTTCACCAGCGGATTGGTGATGGCCGCCATGCCCCGCACATGCTTCAGAATGCCGGCGATGAAGGAATAGGCCTCTTTGCTCAAACCGCGGCTGTCGGACGGGTCGGCGAACACGTTCTTGCCGTCTCTGAACAGGCTCATGTTGGTGTGCATGCCGCTGCCGTTGATGCCGAACACCGGCTTGGGCATGAAGGTGGCGTGCAGGCCGTTCTTCTGGGCCAGGGTCTTGACCGCCAGCTTGAAGGTCATGATGTTGTCGGCGGCGGTCAGGGCGTCGGCATACTTGAAGTCGATCTCGTGCTGGCCCGCGGCCACCTCGTGGTGACTGGCCTCGATCTCAAAACCCATCTGCTCCAGCGCCATGCAGATTTCGCGCCGGGTGCTCTCGCCGTGATCCAGAGGGCCCAGATCGAAGTAGCCTGCCTCGTCGGAGGTTGTGGTGGTCGGCCTGCCCTGCTCGTCGGTCTGGAACAGGAAAAATTCCATCTCCGGGCCCACGTTGAAGCTGTAGCCCATGTCGGCGGCCTTTTTCAGGATGCGTTTCAGCGTGCCGCGCGGGTCGCCGGCAAAGGGCGTGCCGTCCGGGTTGTACACGTCGCAGATGAGCCGCGCCACCTTGCCGTGCTGGGGCCGCCACGGCAGGATGGCGAAGGTGTTGAGGTCGGGCCGCAGGTACTGATCGCTCTCGTTGATGCGCACGAACCCCTCGATGCTGCTGCCGTCGATCATGATCTCATTGTTCACAGCCTTCTCGATCTGACTGGCGGTGATGGCTACGTTTTTCAGCTGGCCGAAGATGTCTGTAAACTGCATGCGGATGAATTCCACATCGCCGTCCCGGACGAGTTTGATGATATCTTCCTTCGTGTACTTGCTCATGGCGATACCTCCCATTTTGGTTTCAGGCAATAAAAAGGGGCAAGGGAGCCATTCAACACGACGCCCTTGCCTTGTTGGGAAAAGAATAGCATATCGACGAAAAGCTGTCAAGGGATTATGAATGTTAAATAATTGATTCGTGCGGATTTTGCGATTTCTGAACGCTATATAATGAATATTTGCAAGTTAACATAATTTTAATTGCAAATCTGTCTTGACAAGCCTGCCCTGTCATGATAGAATTCGATCAAAATTTCACAGAGAAAGCATTGCGGAAGCCAAGTAACCCGGCGGGCCTTTCCCTTGCGAGGCCCCACGGCGGCGCGTTAGAGAGCGGGCGACGGTGAAAATCCCGCGTGAGCCACCGGGCGAATAACCCTTCCAAGTCCAAGCTGAAAGCCAAGGGCGGCGAGTAGGGGCGGCGTGGCGGCGGCACGTTACAGCGGCCAGGGTTGAACACGACCCGATCAGAGAAGCAAATCAGGTGGCACCACGGAGCGGCGGCCTTCGTCCTGAAATTCATAAGGATGAATGCCGACCACTAACGGAGGTGCTTTTTATGTGTTCCATCTTTGGCATTGAGGGGAAATCCATTCCCGAGGAAAGGCTGCGCACGTGCTTCGATAGGACGATCTCCCGCGGCCCGGACATGAGCCGATTCATCGAAATCCCCCGCGGCTGGTTGGGTTTTCACCGCCTGGCCATCATGGGCCTGACGAAAGAGGGCATGCAGCCGTTTCAGATGGGTGAATCTTATGTGGTCTGCAATGGCGAGTTGTATGGGTTCAGGCCCCTTCGGCAGCGGTTGATCGACGAGGGTTTCCCCATCCAAAGCGCGTCGGACTGTGAGATCCTGCTGCCGCTGTATAAGGAATACGGCGTGGAGATGTTCAAGACGCTGGACGCGGAGTTCGCGCTGATCCTGTACGACGGCGAACAGGACAGGCTGATCGCCGCCCGGGACCCCATCGGCATCCGTCCGCTGTACTATGGCAAGCTGCCCGACGGCGGCACGGCCTTCGCCAGTGAGCCCAAGAACCTGATGGGACTGTGCGATGAGATCAAGCCCTTCCCGCCGGGTTGTTACTGGGTGAACGGCGAATTCTTCCGCTACGCCGACCCGGCCCATGTGGACCAGTTCACGATGCGGGACGAAGATCACATCTGTGCCAAGCTCCGTCGCCTGCTGATGGAGGGCGTTGAGAAGCGGCTGGACGCCGACGCGCCGGTGGGCTTCCTGCTCTCCGGGGGCCTCGATTCCTCGCTGGTGTGCGCCATCGCGCAGGGAATGACGCACAAACCTATCCGCACCTTCGCCATCGGCATGGACATCGACGCCATCGACCTCAAGTACGCCCGCATGGTGGCGGACTACATCGGCTCAGACCACACCGAGGTCATCATCTCGGAAAAGGACGTGCTGGAGGCCCTGCCCACCGTGGTGGAGCTGCTGGGCACCTGGGACATCACCACCATTCGCGCGTCCATCGGCATGTACCTGGTGTGCAGGTACATCCACGAGCACACAGACATCCGCGTGCTGCTGACGGGTGAGATTTCAGACGAGCTGTTCGGCTACAAGTACACCGACTTCGCCCCCAGCGCCGCGGCCTTCCAGGAGGAGGCGGAGAAGCGCATCCGGGAGCTGCACATGTACGACGTGCTCCGCGCAGACCGTTGCATCAGCGTGAACAGCCTGGAGGCGCGGGTGCCGTTTGGCGACTTGAAGTTCGTAAGGTATGCCATGTCGATCGATCCAGAGCTGAAAATGAACCGCCACGACATGGGTAAGTATCTCATCCGCAAGGCTTTCGCCGACGATCACATCCTGCCTGACGAGATCCTCTGGCGGCAGAAGGCGGCCTTCTCCGACGCGGTGGGCCATTCGATGGTCTCTGATCTCAAGGCCCTGGCGGAGCGCAGCTATACCGACGCCGTGTTTGCCGAAAAGGCGGCCAAATACGACTACTGCCGCCCGTTCACGAAGGAGAGCCTCATGTACCGGGAGCTGTTCGAGCAGTACTATCCCGGCCAGGCTCAAATGATCGCGGACTTCTGGATGCCCAACAAGACCTGGCCCGGCTGCGACGTGGACGATCCCTCTGCGCGGGTGCTGAGCAACTATGGGGCCAGTGGGGTTTAACCAGTTTTTCACTTGACAAATCTTTATGACCGGCATAAAATCACAACAAGTTCCAAACAGCGCAAGGGTGCGCAGTGAGATTCGTCTCACCGCCGCCCTTGCGCTTTTGTTTTGGAATCGACCAAGGAAGGAGTGTTTGCGATGACATTTTCCGCTGTCAACACGATCTGGGTGCTGCTGGGCGCGGCGCTGGTATTCTTCATGCAGGCGGGCTTCGCCATGTGCGAAGCGGGCTTCACGAGGGCGAAGAATACAGGCAACATTCTCATGAAGAACCTGATGGACTTCTGCATCGGCACGCCGCTTTACTGGCTGATCGGGTTCGGCATCATGTTCGGTGCGGGCACGGCAGCCTTCGGCTGGATCGACCCCTTCATCCTGAAGGATTACAGCCACATCCTGCCCGCGGGCGTGCCTCTGTGGGCCTACGCCATCTTCCAGACGGTATTCTGCGCCACCAGCGCCACCATCGTCTCCGGCGCGATGGCCGAGCGCACGAAGTTTTCCGCCTATTGTGTGTATTCGGCGGCCATCTCCCTGTTCATCTATCCAGTGTCCGGGCACTGGATCTGGGGCGGCGGCTGGCTCAGCGCGCTGGGCTTCCACGACTTCGCCGGTTCCACCTGCGTCCACATGGTAGGCGGCGTGTGTGCCCTGATCGGCGCGAAGCTGCTGGGACCCCGCATCGGCAAGTACGGGAAGGACGGCAAGCCCCGCGCCATCCTGGGCCACAACCTGTCCATCGCGGCGCTGGGCGTGTTCATCCTTTGGTTCTGCTGGTTCGGCTTCAACGGTGCCAGCACCGTGGGCATGGACAGTGACGAACTGATCGTCTCCGCCGGCCTGGTGTTCTTCAACACCAACCTGGCCGCCGCCGTGGCCACGCTGGCCACCATGATCTTCACTTGGCTGCGCTATGGCAAGCCAGACGTGTCCATGACCTTCAACGCCTCGCTGGCGGGGCTGGTGGGCATCACGGCGGGCTGCGACGCGGTCAATCCCTTTGGCGCGGCAATCATCGGCCTGTGCTGCGGCTTTGTGGTGGTGCTGGCGGTGGAGTTCTTCGACAAGGTCGTGAAGATCGATGACCCCGTCGGCGCGATCTCCGTTCACGGCGTTTGCGGCGCGCTGGGCACGATCCTCACCGGCCTGTTCGCCACGGGCGTTTCCACAATGAAGGGCGTGTTCTTCGGCGGTGGCTTCAGATTCCTGGGCGTGCAGCTGCTGGGTGTCGGTGCGGTGACCGCCTGGACGGCGGTGGTCATCACCATCGTGTTCTCCATCATCAAGGCCACCATCGGCCTGCGGGCCGGCGCGGAGGACGAGGTCATGGGCCTGGATCGCTCGGAGCACGGCCTGCACACCGCCTATTCCGGCTTCACCATCATGACCGACAGTGTCGCGGAGGATGCCGAGCCTGTACCCCTGTCTGCCGGGGAGTGGGAAGCGCCCGTGCGCGTGGCGAAGGAGAAGGCTCCCGACGCGCCGGTATACACCAACGTGCGCATCATCTGCCGCCCGGCCAGCCTGGAGCCTCTCAAGAAGAACATGAACAAGATCGGCATCACCGGTATGACCGTCACCAACGTCATGGGCTACGGCACGCAGAAGGGCAAGCCGGAGTACTACCGCGGCACGCCCATAGAGGTCACGCTGCTTCCCAAGGTTCAGGTAGACATCGTGGTCAGCAAGGTCCCTGTCCGCCAGGTCATCGAGACCGCCAAGCGCGCGCTGTATACCGGCCACATTGGCGACGGGAAGATCTTTATCACTGATGTTGAAAATGTCGTGCGCGTTCGCACCGGGGAAGAAGGCTACGACGCGTTGCAGTCCGAATAAATGATCATTGTCTGATAGTAGTGTTGCTGCGGTGGCGACGCCTCAAGTCTTCGATTGGAGGCGTCGCCATGCGTAAAACGACCAATTCTGCCCGACATAATTATCTTTGGGAGAGAGCATGCGCGATCGCAGTTGGCATTTTTCATAATCCAGTTTATCCTTGCCGTAGTTGTCACTCCCGGTGATGCGCACCACATAGTCCGGATTCTCCCGGCACATATCCGCGTTCAGCTGAGCCAGCGCGTCGCGCATCTGCAGGGCGTGCTCCTCGTTGGCGCAGAACACAATGGTCTTCTGCATGCGGTCCGTGCTCTTCAGGTAGGCGGTGATTTCACTTGCCACCTGCATGATGCGATCTTCCAGCACGATGTTGTAGTCGAAATCGCTGTTGGTGTAGACGCGATCCTCAATGAGGTTGCCAAACATGTCGGTCTGCCCGCGCCGGGGCCGCCAGTCCTCGCTGATGTCCGTTGTCACGCCAATGACCTTGAACGGCACCAGAAAGCCGTCGTCGATGCCCTGCCGCAGGCTGTAGCTGTAAACCGGCTCGCCGAAATAGCTGATGTTGGAGATGTAGCGCGTCTCCTTCGGCGTGACCGTTATGCCGATCTGCGTGGCCAGGCTGAAATACTCCAGAATACGCCGCCAGCGGCTTTCCTCCTTCGCCGAGCCCCGGTGACACTCGTCCACGATGATGAGGTCGAAAAAATCCGGCGAGAACAGCTCGCTGAAATGCTCCTGCTCGTCGTCGCCCACCAGCTGCTGATACAGCGAAAAGTATACCTCGTGCGCCGTGACGGTGGTTTTGTCATCCCTGGCCACGTTGACCTTGTGAATGACCTTTGCCAATGGCACGAAGTCCTGCTCGATGGATTGATCCACCAGGATGTTCCGATCGGCCAGATACAGCACCTTGTGCTTCAAGCCGCTCTTGAGCAGGCGGTAGACGATCTGAAACGCCCTATAGGTTTTGCCGTGACCGTCGCCATGATGGGGTTGTTCGCGTTGATGTAGAGGATATAGTCGGCCCGCTTCGGCGATTCACGCACAGCCAGATTGCCGCGCAGGCTGACGCGCCCGTCGGTGATTTGGGTCTCCATGGTGATGCGCCGTTTGTCCCACCGAGCCTCGATGGCCGGAGTGATATAGAGGCGCTTGATGTCCTCTTCTGACATCTGCCATTTATGCTGAACTTCGCTCATGATATTATCCTCACTGATAGATCGGGCGGATATGCTATGCCTCTCACGATAATATGCATTCATTAATCATTTCCTATTATGTCAGAATGGCGGCATACCTGAAATCATAATCTGCCTGCAAGCAGCTTTTGTCATGATTTCATCATGCTGTGAGCGCAGCGAACCAAATGCGGGCATGGGGAGCGAAATCCCCATCAAGTGGGCATGGCGATGGATTGTCAGTGGCAATTTGGCTGCCAATGCGTAACTTGCTCCCGTTGAAACCACACTTCGCTGCGCCCGTCGGTTTCTTCTCCGCCTCATAATCCCATAATTCTCTTTCCACCCAGCAGCTTCCATGGAATTCTTTAGCTCAATATAATCTGTGATCAACTTTGTAACCTAGTTACCAATGTTGTCACATCCACAGTTATTCAGTTGACAGGAATATAGCTTTGTTACCATTTTAGTCACTTTCTCCTTGGTCTAAAAAGCTCCATTCTATAGGCAAACCCTGTGTCGCTGAAGTACACCTTCGGTGTATTGATTGCCCGTTTCAACACGGCAGGCGTGTATGGAGAATGTTCTGCGTTCATTCTGCTCATTCCAATGTACACTCTATGTACAATCAATGTACACCCGATGTACATTGATTGGCCTAAAATGACCACAATGTACATTGATTGTTCACTCGATGTACATTCAATGTACAACGAGAACACGCCTTGTCCCACTGGGATCAGAATTTGTCCCAACTGGGACTCTTTATGGGACTATATTATCCCAGAATTGGTCCCAGTCGTGTCCCAGCGAGGATAGACCGAGTTAACTTCCTGCCATACCGTCGCTAGCCATCACCCTCCAGTAAAAATAAACAAGCAGCAAAGCTATTCGATTTTTAGTTCAGCAAGTTACGCATTGTATCACACATTGCCGCTGGCAATTCGTTCACATGCCCACTTGATGGGGTTCGCACCCCATACCCGCGTTCAATCGGTTCGCTCCGCTCACAGCATGACATGGCTGTCATGAAAGGCGATGAACAATGCCCCGGATACTCAAAAGGAGCGCCTCGATTTGAGACGCTCCTGAATGACGGATGTGAAGAATTTTCCTATCCGTCGAAACACATGTAGACTTTGTGTATTTGATGGCATTTCGACAACCGCAATGTGCTTTCGCCTTTCTTGGCAAGAAAGGTAATATCACCGACCATTTTTCATTCCGTACTTGGCTTGACATCGGCAACGTGCGCCTTCCTGAATGCGCCAGGTGTAATGCCCTCCGTCTTTTTAAACTGCCGAATAAATGTATTGGTGGAAATAAAGCCACAGCCAGACTCACAGCTTCCAGCGTTAAGCGCGGTTCATTGAGAAGTATCTGCTTTGCGCTGTCGATGCGGACGTCGGAAATGCGGGCTGAAATCGTGACACCTCGATTTTCTTTCAGCAGTTGTGACAGGTACTGTCCAGACATACCGAAGTGTTCGCCCACCAGCGTGATGCTCAGGGATGAGTCATAATAGTTTTCGTCGATATACGCGCACACGCGAGAACAAATATCATCGATATAACGAATATCACTGTCTATGGTTTTGTTGGAAGCAGCCACGCACAACTGTTCCAATGTGTTGATCAGCGAGGCTTCAAATTCTACAAGATTATTGCACATATTCAGCGTGTCTAGCGAATCGGCGGAAAGAGAGGCACTCTGCACGACATGCCGCAGAATCTCTATCATATCGAAGAAATAGCATTTGTATTCATCTGGCAGGCAAATTTCGTTGCAATAGTCATGTCGGATTCTTGATAGAGCCTCAGATGGAGCTGGATCTCCCCGCAAGATGCAGGATTTCAGGATTTTTTCAGCAGCTTCCGGAGCAAAGAGTGTTTTTTGGAAAGCATTTGTCTTTAGCTGACTCCATTCTATCACAGCTCCGGGGCCGCGCACAGCATAATAGGATAGGGCTTCTTTGGCTTGGCGGTAGGATATCGATACCTCCGCAATGGATTTGCATTCGCTGCCAGACGCAACAGTCATTGACATATGAATGTGATCGGCAAAGAAACGACTGATCAAATGGCAGAACCCACTCACATCAAAGGCAGAATCTGCAGAGCAATTCAGCAGGCATATGTATTTGTCGTGATCGTCAATCAGCAGCGCCTTGACATTCTGGGGACACAGCTTTTCCATCAGGCGGGACATGGTTGTCTCGTTGATATCCACAGTGAAATTTTCAGACATATCGCTTTCAAAATACAATAATATGACGCAGAATCGTTCGGAAATGATGTCGATCCCCACTTTTTTCAGCAGTGTGGGCGCTTGAGCCGGATCAACGCGGTTTTCCAATATGTCTCTGAGAACGCGATCTTGCGCTTTGTTCAGATAGAAATCTTTTTCATCAAAGGCATATTTGATGATCCGCTGGATATAATCCAGCTCACCAATGTCTTTTTCATAGTTAACATCCAAATCCCGAGCGCTGATTTCCCGGATGATCGATTTGATGGGAAATGAAGCCCTCTGCGCTGCGAACAGTGCCAGAGTAAAGCAGATGACGGCGCAGCCAATAAAGCAAAGAAAGGTAATGCGCTGGACTCTGTTCAGCAGCCGGTAAAACACATTTTGCGGAATGACGGATACGCAGTGACAGTTTCCGATGGAACTGTTGAGCACCTGCATGACGTAACGCTCGTTGTCCAGCTCCATATAATCAAGAGACGTTTCGTAAAGCGGTTCATTCACCCTCTCCGGGTTGATGGCCGCATTGGTCGTCATGACGACACTGCCTGATCCGTCGACAAGCATAAGCGCACCACCGTCTGGCGTCCAGGCCCTGAACAGTTCGCTGATATATTGACGGTTGACTGCGAGACAGGCTGTCACAAAGCCAGAACTGCTGTTGGTGAAGGGAATAGACTGCATGATCATCAGCGTACCGTTCCCCTGAAGTGCATAGGAGGACAGGAAGTTGCGCCGGTCCAATGAGCTGATGATGTTATTACGGTACTCCTCTGAGGTCGTCGGATAATAGCAACTCATATACAAATCGATATCCAACGTGGCATGGGTCCTGGAAATGACACTGCGGGGGCCACTGTAATAGATGAACAGGTCGTCTATATAGTCAGCGTAAATCTGGTTCAATTGCCTGCGCGCAGCCAGTGCGCTTGCCGTACTCAGACGAGCGGAAATCCGGTTTTCGCTGATGGTTTTCTGCACGGCGTTATTCTGAGCCAGCTGGGTAAAAATGCTGAAGGTATTGCCGATGATTCCATCGAACAGATCCCTGACCTGCTCCAGGTAAACGTAATTTGACTCGCTGATCTTGTCTTCCAGCACGCCGACGGTGAAGGCGTTTAGACCATATCCAGTGCCGAGCGCTAAAAGAAGGATGATGAGCGACGCTGAAAGAAGCCGTAGAAAGAAACTATGTTTTAGCGGTGACTTCATGTGTTTTCCACTCCTGGATTCCGTAGGATGCCAAGATTAGCTGGCTGCCATATTATGTATTATATTACTTGGATTGTGAAGATTTGTCAACTCTAATGAGACGAGCCGCTGGATTCCTGATCAGTTTTGACAAAAGGAGTGAGAATGGTTAAGAAGGCAGGGCCTACTGGATCAATTGGCGAACAGCTCCTGTGAAAATGCAGACAAAAATGTAAAAATGGTGACGAAAAACACCATAAAAACGGGAAGTGATAGGAAAAATGAGGAAATGAAAATTTACAAAAAGCCGCTGATGGTGTTAAATTAATGTATAATGTCAAGCGAAAGGCCTCGTTCTGCCGTGCATGCATAAAGGAGGTGCACAATAGCCCACTGCGCCGCAGCCCGCCGCTAGCTCGACATGTCGGAAGTAAAGTATTCGAGTATGAGGAGGAAGAAAACTATGAAGCGATTCGTTTCATTGGCCATTGTTCTGGCGATGCTCCTGATGGTCATATCCGTGGCTGTCGCAGACGACGCATCCTATAAGGGTGACGCCTTTGCCGGCTACCCCATTCAGACGAACGAAACCCTGAGACTGTGGACCAATGGTTTAGGCTACCACAGCGATTACATTTCTGAAGACGAGTCCCCGTATCACCAGTGGCTGGAGGAGGCCACCGGTGTCGACATCATCTGGGAGCGTCCCGCGGCCGGCGCCAACGCTACGCAGGCCTATAACCTGATGATCGCGACGGGCGATCTGCCGGATATCATTTATAAGGGTAGCCTTCCCTCTGAGTGCGAGACGATGATCGATGATGGCATCTTCCTGGTGCTGGATGACTACATGGAAGACTACGCCCCTTCGCTGTACGCCTTCTTGCAGTCCGATCCCGACACCACCCGGGCCGTCCTCTCTGACAGCGGCCACTATTACTGCTTCCCCTTCATTCGCGAGAATGTGGACTGGCTCGGCCGCAACAATGGCCCCACCATCAGCATGAAGATGCTGGAGGAGGTCGGCATGGAGAAGCCGGTTACCATCGACGACTGGGATAAGGCCCTTCACGCCTTTGTGGAGCTGGACGACTGCGACATCGTGCTCACTGGCACCAATGCCACTCGTCCCCGCAGCGCCTTTGGCAATGCGTTTGGCTTCCAGGGCAATGCCCGTTATTATGTCGATGAAGAGGGCAAGGCGGCCACATGGATGAACGCTGCTGGCTACAAGGACTTCCTGACGCTCATGCATCAGTGGTATGTGGATGGCATCATCGATCCCGATTTTGCCACCCTCGACCTGATGGGCTTTGTCGCCAAATTTGTGGCTAACCGCTGCGGCGCGGCTGTGTATGGTTCAGCTACCCCGGCCCGTTTCTATCTGCAGATTCTGGAACGCGATGGAGAATGGGAATATGAGGCCACGCAATACGCTGTGGCAAACGAGGGCGATCCGGTCCTGTTCCCCCAGGGTGAAGCCCTGTGGACCGAGACTGGCGCCGTCATTACGACCGCCTGCGAAAACATCGGCTTGGCCATGCGCTTCCTGGACTACGGTTACACCAAAGAAGGCATCGAGCTGTGGAACTACGGCAAGGAGGGCGAGTCCTTTTACCGCGATGATGCCGGCAATCCGCACGTGATGGATTCCATCATCAACGCCGAGGAGGGCACTACGCTGGCGCTGAGCCGCTATACCTCCATGACCGGAAACGGTATCTCCATCATGAGTATCGCCTGGAACCAGGAGAAGCAGGGCAAGCTGGCCAACGACATGGTCGATATGTGGTCTAAAAATGCCGCAGATGCCCGTCTGCACTTCTGGCCGCCAGTCTGCGCCTCCATCGAGGAGAACAGCGAGCTGTCCACCATCGAGTCCGCCGTCACCACTTATGCCGACGAAATGTATTTGAACTTCATCATCGGCACCGAGTCGCTGGATAACTACGATCAGTATCTGGCCAATCTGGAGAATCTGGGCATCAGCCGAGTGCTGGAGATCAAGCAGGTACAGCTTGACCGCTACAACGCTCGCAACTAAGAATCTTGCGCATGCTTTCAGGGGAGCGGTCATCGCCGCTCCCCGGGCATTTGCACATAGCTTGACACGCCGGGAGGTATGAATGATATGAGAAAGAACAACACCTGGAAGCGAGATTTTCAGCGCAATAAGTACAAATACCTCATTTTCCTGCCGGTGTTCACATACCTGATAGTTTTCTGCTATAAACCCATGTACGGCGCTGTCATTGCCTTCCAGAACTATCGTCCCGCGAAGGGAATCATCGGCAGTCCATGGGTTGGATTAAAGAATTTCCGGGATTTTTTCAACGATTTCTATTTTCCGCGAATCCTGAAAAACACGCTGCTGCTGAGCACGTATTCCATTCTGTGGGGATTTCCGATTCCCATCATCTTTGCGCTTCTGCTGAATGAGATTACCTCCACGCGCTTCAAGCGGATCATCCAGACGACATCCTATCTGCCGCACTTCATATCATTGGTCGTGGTGTGCAGCCTGATAAAACAGTTTGCCATGACAGATGGTCTGATCAATGACATCGTCGAGCTGCTCGGCGGTGAGCGCACACCAATTCTGCAATATCCCGGCAATTTTCGCACTGTTTACGTGGCCAGCGGCGTGTGGCAGCAGTTCGGATGGAATTCCATCATCTATCTGGCCGCCCTTTCCGGTATCGATGTCGCCTTGTATGAGGCTGCGCAAATCGACGGGGCAAGCCGATTTCAACGTGTTTTGCATGTCACGCTGCCGGGTATTGCACCGACAATCGTCATGCTCCTGATTCTGAGGGTAGGCAGTATGTTGAGTCTGGGCAGCGAGAAGGTTTTGCTTCTCTATAACACGGCGACTTATTCCACCGCGGATATTATCGCCACCTATACCTATCGCAAGGGCTTGGTCGAGGCCAACTTCAGCTACGGCACCGCGGTCGGCCTTTTCAACTCGGTGGTTAACGTCATATTCCTGGTATTGATGAATGCGCTGAGCAAGAAGATATCGAATATTGGCCTGTTCTGAGGGGGTGCCAAGCATGAAAAAGACGACTGGAGAAAAGACATTCGACGTTTTCAACGCGCTATTTATGGCATTTGTCATTTTTATAACTCTGTACCCGGCGTATTACCTGCTATGCGCGTCCTTTTCCGACAGCACGGAGCTACTGCGTCGCAACGGCCTTCTCTGGTGGCCTCAGGGCTTCACCACAGGAGCTTATAAGCTGACGTTCAACTATCCGTTGGTTAAAACCGGATATATGAACACGCTGTTCATCCTGATTGTATCGCTTCCACTCAATCTATTTCTGACCATCTGCTGTGCTTACGTCCTTGCAGCACGAAACATGAAGCTAAAAAAGTTCATCATACCTTTTGTCATGTTCACCATGTTTTTCAGCGGTGGCCTGATTCCTTCATTCCTGAATGTCCGTTCGCTGGGTATGTACAATTCGCTGTGGGCACTGATCATTCCCGGCTCACTCAGCGTATACAATGCCATCATCGTCAAAACGGCCATCGAGGGCATCCCGGAGAGCCTGTCCGAATCAGCATATATTGATGGTGCTAACGATATATACCTTCTGGCCCGTATCATCATTCCACTCATCACGCCGACCTTGGCGGTCATCGTGTTGTACTACGGCGTGGGGCACTGGAACAGCTGGTTCAGTGCTGTGATTTACCTGAAAGACAACACCAAGCTGCCCATTCAAGCGGTGCTTCGGGCAATACTGATCGAGAACCAGAATATCATGAGCGCAAACGACATGTCCGACGGCGAGGTAAATCGCTACGCTGAAACCATCAAGTATGCCCTGATCGTCGTCGGGACGCTGCCTATACTGGTAGTATATCCCTTCCTTCAGAAATACTTTGTAAAAGGCGTCATGATTGGCGCAGTGAAAGGATGAGCGCTATGAAATTGTTTTTTGCAGGCGATATCAGTCCCACTGTGGATTCTGAACAGACGTTGCTGAGCGGAGACCTGAATGCCGCCTTTGGCACGATACCCACTCTTGTCAAGGGTGCCGACCGATTTATCGTCAATCTGGAATGCGCACTGACGCGGCAAGACACACCAATTCGAAAAATGGGTCCCAATCTGCGCGCCGATCCGGACTGCGCGAAGGTGCTGGCTGAACTGGGAGTCACGGATGTAGGCTTGTCCAACAATCACGTGTACGATTATGGCCATGCTGGATTTGTCGACACGCTGGCGGCTCTTGACAAGGTGAGTCTTCCGTATACGGGTGTGGGCGCTAACGAGAAATCTGCCAGAAAGCCGCATTATATGAAAGTCGGTGGCAGGACGATTGCGCTGATTGCCGTGTGCGAGCATGAATACACCTATGCCCTAAAGGATAGGGAGGGTTGCTGGGGTTTCGATCCCTTTGAAACGATGGAGGATATAGCGAGCGCTGCTCAGAACAGCGACCTGGTCATCGTAATGTATCATGGCGGAAAGGAACAAAGCCCGTACCCATCTCCCCGGCTGCGAAAAGCCTGCCAGGCCATGGTCAGAGCAGGCGCAGATCTGATCCTGTGCCAGCACAGCCACTGCATCGGTGTCATGGAGACATACCAGGATAAGACAATTGTCTATGGACAGGGGAATTTCCACTTCGTTAAGCATTCAGATAACCTACATTGGAAGAATGGAATGCTGCTACAGATGGACTGGGATGGCAGCGCAAAGCCAGCGTACACATTCCATCCAGTTTCTGTGCTAGAGCACGGCATTACATTGGCCACGGGCGAGGAAAAGCAGAGCCTGCTGGACGCGTTCTACGCCAGAACCGAAGTGCTGATGGACGACGCTCGATGGATGGCGGAATGGAACGCCTTCTGTGAAAGTGTTCGGCCAACTTACCGACGCGGCATCGCATCAGCTTTCAAAGACGACGAAGATGAACCGGCCCAGATTTTTCCTCATTTTTTGGATTGCGAAGCACACACCGACGTCTGGCGGCAGTTATACCCCACCTGGAACAAGTCCAATCAAATCGAATCGACCTGAGTGTCTGATTCAGTTGGATCAATTTTGAATTAGGAGGAGACACGATGGTCTGGAAGCGTGAGGAATACCTCGATCACATGACGTTTAACCTTTCTGGCAGAGAAATGTTCTCTCAGCTCTTCGGGCCGCTGGTCGGCTTAAAAGAGGAGTGGCTAAACCAAGGCGCGACGGATGATGAAATCAGCCTGCGCGCGTTTGGGTGGGATTATGTAATGCGGGATTCGATTCCAGCCACAACAGGGGCAATAACGGACATAGAGCCTCGTGTCCTCTCAGAAAACGATCACGAAATCATATCGGTAGACGCCAGAGGACGCATCGTCAAGCTATGCAAGGGCGCAGCAACCATCCCTCTGCCGCAGAAATATGTCGTGGAAACGGAGGACGACTGGCGAAAGATCAAACACTGGTACGTATTTCGCGAAGATCGCATCGACTATGAAAAGTTAAAGGCTCTTGCAAAACGGCAAAAGGATGGCATGCTGGTCATTGCTCATATGCCCGGTGGGTTCGATGAGCCTCGTGAATTGATGGGCGAAGAAAACTTGTGTATGGCCTATTACGATATGCCGGAAATGATTGAGGACATGCTGGAAACCTTCTCGAACACGTGTCTAAAAGTGTTTGAACGCGTCTGCGATTATGTGACGATCGACAATCTGAGCGTTCATGAAGATATGGCTGGAAAGTCTGGACCACTGATCGGAAGGACACAGATCAAGGAGTTTATTTATCCGTATTACCACAAGATATGGGATCCGCTCAAAGCTCAGGGGAGTCGCCTGTTCTCCCAGGATAGCGATGGCAATATGGAGGCGGTCATAGACGATTTTCTGGATTGCGGGTTGAACTGCATGTATCCTTGTGAACCTCAGGCTGGCATGGACATTGTAAAGCTGCGCAAACAATATGGCAACCGCGTTGCCTTCAAGGGTGGCATCGATAAATTCGCCTTGCGTGGTACAAAAGAGGATATCCGTCGCGAACTAGAATACAAACTGTGTCCGGAACTCATGGGCGGGGGAATGGTATTCGCTATTGATCATCTGATTCCCAACGGGGTGCCGTTGGAAAATTACTGGTATTACGTGAATCTAGGCCGAGAAATGTTGAACCTCCCGCCAGCACAGCCCTGTGATTTTGTCAGGATGGCGTTCTGATACAACTCTGACGTTGCTGTGAAATGCTCTCATGCTTACACCGAGGGCGATGGGAAGCGGAGGCTTCACCGGCCTCCCATCAGCCATCCATTTTTGCATTTCCCCGGCAACCTGCTAAGGCCGAACCGCTGGCGCGGTGGCTGTGTTTGAGGGCGTTCGCACACTGCAGCCTCTGGCTCCGGGAATCAGTTGCGCGTCACAGTTCGTGTGCTTACAGAAAAGATTGAACACAGCCCTTATGACCAAAAAACGCTGTAACTCTGATACGCTATCATCAAACATGCCTTGCAGTTGATTTGCTTCGCTTTATTTCATAATATTGTCACCATAACGTATAATGCAGAAATGAACTCTATATTTAATAGAGCGCCTCGATTTGAGACGCTCTTGCCTAACGGATGTGAAAAATTTTCTCATCCGTTAGGCCCTTCGTAGTCATTCCTTTTTGTCAATCTATTCCGCCCATATTATGCGTAGACGAATTCCCGCAGCACGATCTCATCTGCCTGCTCCCTCACAGCGTTCATCCGCTGAATCCAAAGCAGCATGTTCTCCGCCTTTAGCGCTTCGGTGATGCCTTGCACCTTCGCCAGCCGATCAGCCAACCGAATGAACCTGTCCGTAGCAGCTTCGTCAATGTCCGCCAAATGGTCGTTCAGTTTACCGCTCAACAGCAGCGCCTGATACTGTGCCGGACAATGATTCTTCAAATACGTTTTTCTTAGGAGACCGTATTTGCCAACTGTCCTGGGCTCCTTGCCTTCATTGCCGATTGCCAGGTCAGGATAGAGAGCATGGCCTTCCTTGTGATAAGTGATCTTCATGTTTTCCTTCATTTCGACTCCTCCTTCATGCCGTTCATGATCCCCGCGATGAAGCGGATAATGTCTATCAGTTCAGCGCTGACGCTTCTACCAGCTTTGATCCGCTGCAGTTCCTCCAATATTGCCATCATCTGCCCTTTCAGTGCTTTATACACCCGTGGATTTCCCTGAACGATCACCTCCCGGTTCATCAGCCGTCGAAGAATGTAATCCTGCTTAGTCAGCCCCGAAAGCTGCACCAGTCTGTCAAGCTGCGCGCCTTCCTCCGGCGAAACACGAAACCCCACCGTCACGCTCCGCAGCCGCCCTTGTTCATCGCAATTCTTTTCCGACATAATCATCACACTCCTTCGTTTGTCCGCTCGATATCCAGCTTCTTCGCCATCTCCTGCTGCCGGGATGGGAACAGGTGAGCGTAATTGTACGTGATGTCAATACTTTCATGCCCGACCCGGTCTGCTATGGCGATAGCTGAGAAGCCCATGTCAATCAGCAGCGAAATGTGGCTGTGCCGCAGATCGTGAATGCGAATCCTCTTCACGCCGGTCTGCTTCGTCCCTCTGTCCATCTCGTGATGGAGATATTTCTTCGTCACAGGAAACAGCCGATCATTGGGCCCGATGCCGTAGTTCATGCCGATGAATTCCTTCATTTCGTCCTGTAGAAACTGCGGCATGCTGATTACGCGGTTGCTCTTCTCCGTCTTTGGCGTTGTGATCAGGTCTTTCCCGTCCAAGCGCTGATAAGATTTCGTGATGCTCACCGTGCCTTTCTCAAAGTCGAAATCGGCTGGTGTCAGCGCCAGCAGCTCACCTTCACGAATGCCGCACCAATACAGCATCTCAAAAGCGTAGTAAGACAGCGGTTTGTCCATCATCGCCTCGGCGAATTTGAGGTATTCTTCCTTCGTCCAGAACAGCATTTCCCGACTCCTTGCCTTGCCCATGTTGCCGGCCTTTGCCGCGGGGTTCTCGCACAGCCCATAATACTTGACCGCGTGGTTGAACAGGCAGCTCAGCTGATTGTGCAGTGTCTTAAGATAGACTGGGGAGAAGGCATTGCCCTTCTCGTCCCGATAATCCATCCACTGGTTCTGCCAAGCGATGACATCTTTGGCCGTGATGCTGCTGAGCTTCCGCTTCCTGAAAAAGGGCAGGATCTTCGTGCGGAAGATGTGCTCCTTCGAGTGCCAGGTGTTTGCCTTCACGCGGTTCTTCATGTCCTTTGTGTACAGTTCAACGAAGCTGGCGAAGGTCATGTCCAGGTCGGCGGCCTTCTTGTTCTTCTGCTCATACTCCCAGGCCGCCGCTTCCCGCTTGGTCTTGAAACCGCGCTTCTGCGTCTGTTTGCGCTCGCCCGTCCAGTCGGTAAAGCGGTAGATCACCCGCCAAGTGTTGGTCTTGGGTTCCTTGTAAATCGACATAATTGCACCTCCATTTCTGTTTTGCGTTTATGCCATGGT
>Ga0079305_1001591_pt1 | contig 27807 bp, 33 predicted proteins | sample LMS_cellobiose_e_FD_79183 | JGI IMG/M metagenome (GOLD analysis project Ga0079305, IMG submission 79183) | Rumen-fistulated moose microbial communities from Alaska, USA - LMS_cellobiose_enrichment | ecosystem: Host-associated > Mammals > Digestive system > Stomach > Rumen fluid ... | reverse complement strand
GCGCCCGGAGTTCCTTTCTTGCTTGTCCAAGAAAGGAACCAAAGAAGGACACGCGGGGACACCCCGCGGCCCCATGCGCGCGATTTCGTTGCCTGCGGCAAAGATCGCGCGCAATCTGCTTAGGCAAAACGTGGTGTGCCGCGTGATAAAAAGCACGCGGGACGGGTTTTCGCAACCGTTGCGAAAACCGGCTGCGCCGAATAAGGACAAACGGATTTTGAATGCGCGGCCCTGCGGGCCGCGCATTACGCTGTGTCCACATGGGCTTTCAACCGGTCCACGGCCGAGGAGCGTAAAACGCCGCCATCCGCCAGATTTCCCCTGGCCCGCGACCGGGGAGCGCGAAACGCTGCCGTCCGACAGATTTTCCCTGCCCCATGACCGGGGAGCGTAAAACGCCGCCATCCGCCAGATTTCCCCTGGCCCATGACCGGGGAGCGCGAAACGTCACCATCAGTCTTGAGCTGACCGTTTCATTGGGATCGCTTGCGGCGCAGGTCTCGAAGCCTAAGAGCACGGCCGCCGCTTTGTTTTGCGGCGGTGGGGTTCCAAGGGGTTCCCCCTTGGCGTGTTCTTTGGTGACTTTCTTGCACGAGCAAGAAAGTCACCCTGCGGAGCTACTCCTGCTGAGAGAGCTTCATCTCGGCCCAGCGTTCGGGCGAGATGAGCACCTGACGGGGTTTGCTGCCTTCAAACGGGCCGACGATACCGCGCGCTTCCATCTCGTCCACGATGCGCGCAGCCCGTGCATAGCCGAGCTTCAAGCGGCGCTGAAGCAGGGAAGTGGAAGCCATGCCAGCCTCCACGACGCATTCGATCGCGGGCATGAGCATTTCGTCCTCGTCGCTGTCCCCACCGTTTGAACTGGAATCGGATGAGGAGCCTTTGCTGCCTTTGCCCGCTACGACATGGTTGTCGATCTCCTGCACGATACTGTCATCGTAGTCGGCGGTGGCGTCGTTTTTGATAAATGCGATGACATTTTCAATCTCCTCGTCGGTGACAAAGCAGCCCTGCACGCGCACCGGTTTGGGCGCGCCCACCGGGTTAAAGAGCATGTCGCCGCGTCCGAGCAGCTTCTCCGCGCCGCCCATATCAAGGATGGTGCGGCTGTCAACCTGCGACGAAACCGCGAAGGCGATACGTGAAGGAATATTCGCTTTGATGACGCCGGTGATGACATCGACCGAAGGCCGCTGGGTCGCGATGATCAGGTGCATGCCCGCGGCGCGGGCCATCTGCGCGAGGCGGCAGATGTAATCCTCAATCTCATTGGGCGCGGCCATCATGAGGTCGGCCAGCTCGTCGATGATGATGACCACCTGCGGGAGTTTCTGCATGCCTTCGGTCTTTTCGGCCAGGTGGTTATAGGAGCTGAGATCGCGCACCGAATTGTCCGCGAAGAGTTTGTATCGCTTGAGCATTTCAGTGACCGCCCAGGAGAGCGCGCCCGCCGCTTTTTTTGGATCGGTGACGACCGGCACAAGCAACTGTGGAATACCGTTGTAGACGCCAAGTTCAACCACCTTTGGGTCGATCATGAGGAACCGCACCTCGTCGGGCGTGGATTTATAGAGCAGGGAAATGATGATCGAGTTGATGCAGACCGATTTGCCCGAGCCGGTCGAACCCGCGATCAGCAGGTGGGGCATCTTACCGATGTCCGCCACAGTGGTGTTGCCCGCAATGTCCCGGCCAAGCGCCACGGTGAGCTTGCTTTTCGCGTCCATGAATTCGGAAGAATCGATGATTTCACGAATCGAAACCGCGCTGATGACCTTGTTCGGCACCTCGATGCCAACCGCGGCCTTGTTGGGGATCGGCGCTTCAATACGCACGCCCGCCGCCGCAAGATTCAGGGCAATGTCGTCCGCAAGGCCTGTGATCCGGCTGATTTTTACACCGGCGGACGGCTGAAGCTCATAACGGGTGACGGCCGGGCCGCGGGAGATATCCACAATGCGGGTCTGCACGCCGAAGGAAGCGAGCGTATCGACCAGCCGCTGGGCGTTCTGCTTCATTTCGTCGGTCACATTCGAACCGGCCTTCTGGCGCGGTTCGCGCAAAAGTCCGAGCGATGGTTTTATGTAGATTGGCTGGACAGGGATCGAAGCTTCCTGTGCCAGCTCAAGCTGGATGCCCTCATCCGGTTTGCCTTTATCGGCAGGCGGCTCGGAAGGGGCGGCCTGACCGGGCTCGGGATGTTCAAGCGGGACCGGGTCGTCGTCGAGCAACGGCGGCAGGTTCAGGCTGCTTGAGAAGGTCTCCTCCGACGCTTTTTCCAAAACGGATTCCGGCACGGAAACCACTTCGGGCTGTATGGGCTCGTCCGCCTTGAAGGCGAATTTGCCAGTTTCGGTTGCTGCCTTATGTACCAGCTCATCAATCGAAGGTTCGGGAGACGGCACGAACTGCATCGGCTCGTCCGAAACCGAAAGGGAGAAGCCGCCGACCGCGTCCGGCTCAAAGTTGTCGTCGAGCGGAATGTCAATGTCAAATTTGGGCGCATACTGTGCGGGAGCGTCCGCCAAAGCAACCTGCGGAGCCGCAGCGGCAGGGATGCCTTCGGCCGCCGCAGGTTGCGCAGGCTCATCGGAAGCCGGCTGATTTTTACCGCGCCGGGGAGGCTCGTCGAGCGGGATGTCGATTGTGCGTTTTTTCTGCGCGGGTGCGGCTGCGCGCTGCGCACGGCGCTCCTCCTGACGCTGCATCTGTTCGGCATAGGACTCGCCGATCTTCTGAACCGGCTTATGCGCGGCGCGCGCAAGCCCGATAAGCGTGCCGCCGGTCATCAGCATGATAAGCACAAAGAGTGCGAGGACGATGATGATGCCCGCACCGAGCTTGTCAAAAAATGTAAGGAGCGGAAGCCCGACCACCGCGCCGACAAAACCGCCGCTTTCGCCCTTGATGCCCATGAGGATCGATTCGATGAGCATGTCCATCACATGCGCGTCCTCGGTGACCGGCGCGCCCATCTTGAAGATCTGCCACGCGCCGCAGAAAAAGACAACAAGCAGGCCTCCTTCCCAGGCGCGGGCGGCGACCGGCTTGTCCTGCGTATCAAGGACGGCTATGTAGATGAGCAGTGCTGCCACCGCAATGGCGCCGCATCCAAAGATGCCAAACAGGGTGTTATGCAGCCATTGCCAGACACTGGCCCCTTCGATCAAAGTGAGCGCCCCCACCAGGATACCGACGGCGAAGAGCACCAGCGCGCGCATCTGTTTGCGGGCGCGCTGCTGGGCCGCGTTGCGTTTGCGGGTCGCGGCGCTTTTCGAGCGGGAGCGCGTGGATGATTTTGTAGCCATGAACAGTCCTCCGATGCAAAAGAGAGTTTCAAAAAAGCAAAAAAGGCATTATGCCCCTAGGAAGAAGCCCCGGACGGCATAGCCGGTGAAATGGTCAATGGCGCCGACCGTCAGGACAACCATGCCGAGCACAAGGGTGTAGTATCCAAAATATTTGAGTTTATTGCCCCTGACGACCCACTGCACCAGCTTGATCGACAGGATGCCGAAGATGACCGAGCTTAAAAGCCCCATAATAATGACCGGCGCGGAGAGGGAAGACCCCTCCCGGACCGCGTCGCCCACCTCGAGGACGATCGCGCCGAGCACCGCCGGGATACCCAGGATGAACGAATAGGCCACCGCATAGGAACGCTCCAGTCCGCAGAGCAGTCCGGCCGAGATGGTCGAGCCGGAGCGGGAGATTCCCGGCATGGTGGCAATCACCTGCGCGGCGCCAATGAAGAGCGCGTCCTTGGGGCCCATCGTAAGCGCGTCTTTGCGGCCGGGGCGCTCCTTTGCCGCGAAGAGCAGCATTGCTCCGGTGAGCAGGAAACAGAAACCTTCCACCGTGATGTCGGTGTCGGTCGAGAATCCGGAAATGAAATCTTTAAAGAGCAGCATCAGCCCAAGCGGCACCAGCGACAGGAATAAGAACAGCAGCATCCGCCGGGCTGAGGACATGTTTTTTGCGGAGAACTTTCCGGTGAGAAGATCGCGTACAAGGGTCACAAGCGCGATCAGCAGCTTCCAGAGCGTCCCCCAGAAGCAGATGATCACCGCGATGAGGGTGCCCGCGTGCAGTAAAATCGAGAACAGAAAGCCGCTCTCGCTGTTGTTGCCGGTGAAATACTGGAACAGGGAAAGGTGTCCCGAGCTGGACACCGGAAGAAATTCGGTCAGCCCCTGCAGAAGCCCTTGCAGGAACGCTTCCAAAATTGTCATAAGCCTTTTAGCTCCTTATTTTGTCAGTTTAGGATCTGCCCAGGGGAATAACGGGGATCAAGATAGTCGCGCGGATTGGTCGAGATGAGACGCGAGACGGTGAATTTTCCGTTTTGTGAAACGCCCTCAATATAAGCGTTATGCACCGGGCGGTAGGAGTATTCCACCGCGTCCTGTCCGCCCAGGATCATCTCGGCCGGAACAATCGTATAGAGGAACATCTCAGTCCCTCCCTTCAATCATGGCATAGAGTGCTTCGATCACGTCAGAAACGCCGCCGAGCGAATCGATGAGCCCTTCGTCCACGGCGGACTGCCCGTCGAGCACGGTGCCCACGTCCATCACGAGCTCGTCCTTGTTCATCATGAGCTGGCGGAACCGTTCGCCGGTGATGTTCGAGTTGTCGGTGACGAATTTGACGATTCGTTCCTGCATCTTGTCAAAATACGAGAGGGTCTGCGGCACGCCAAGCACCAACCCGTTCATCCGCACCGGATGCACCGTCATGGTCGCGGATGGGACGATGAAGCTCTTGCGGGCGCTCACCGCGAGCGGCACGCCAATCGAATGGCCGCCGCCGAGCACGAGCGAGACGGTCGGCTTCTTCATGCCGGAGAGCAGTTCCGCGATTGCGAGCCCCGCTTCGACGTCGCCGCCGACCGTATTGAGGATGATGACGAGCCCTTCGATCTCCGGGTCCTGCTCGACCGCGAGCAGCTGCGGGATCACATGCTCGTACTTTGTGGTTTTGTTTTGCGCGGGCAGGATATAATGCCCCTCGATCTGCCCGATGATGGTCAGGCAGTGTATGACGTGCTTGCCCTTTTTGCTGGTCACGCCGCCTGTCTCAATGATCTGCTGGGTCTGCTCGGACAGGTTTGGGTTATTTTCCTGACCCTCCTGGGTCCCCGGGGCCTCCTGGCCTTCGCCTTCGGGCGCATTGTCGTTGTCCTGCATAAATTTTTGCTGTTTGCTGGCTTTCAAATCGATAACCTCCTTCAAATTGGTAACGAGGTTATCTTTGCCGGTTCTTCACCGGTCTATGCCTGCCAAAACAGCGGACCGTGCAACAAAACATACAATATCATTATAACATTCATGGATAGATTGTCAAACGAACAAGCGCGAAAAAAGGGACCGCATACGCGGTCCCACGGGCGGCTCAGCCGTCCATGACCTCGATCGAATTGAGGCCGCTTTTCATCACGAGCCTGCGCAGCGGCGGGGAATACATAAACGGGCATTTGAGCAGTTTTAGAGAGAGCTTTGCCCGCAGACGCAGGGTGGCGGCGCGGTAACGTCCGTTGGGGTCGCCCTGCGGTGCCGCGAGCACCCGCGCGAGCATGACAGCGCTCAAAATCGCGCTGCTGATGCCTTCGAGCGAGCTTGGGCTGATGAATCCGGCCGCCTCCCCGATGAGGAAGGCGTTGTCGCGTCCACAGCAGAACTGCCCGGGCGAAGCGGGACGCAGCACCCGGCAGGCTTCGGTTCGCTTCGGTTCGCCCAGATGAATTCCAACACTTTCCAGTTTGCGCTTCTGACGCTCAAACCGTTCGCGGCAGCCTTTGGCGGGATACGCCCCGCCGAATATGAGGCTGCCGTCCTTTGAAAGCGCCCAGGAGTAGCAGTCGGTGTTTTCGGAATCAAACACGCAGGAATAAAACGGCGTGGTGTGGGTGTCCGCAAACCACTGCTGGATCGAGACGTAGCTGCGCAGTTTTTTATGCGGGTAGAGAACCTCCCGCACCAGCGAATTGGCGCCGTCCGCGCCGACAAGGCGGGCGGCTTCGATGGTTTGCTCCCGGCCATCCCGCCAAAAACGCACCCGCCAGCCTCCGGGGATTTTTTCCACCGCGCGGCAGGCAGCATTCGTAAACAGGTCGACCTGCGGCGGGATGAGCCCGCGCAGCCAAAGGTCAAACCGATGGCGGTCGAGATTTACATAAAAACGCTGGTAATAGCGGGTGACACCGGTATCGAGATCGATCGTGCGCACCGAAAAGATCTGCGGGTCGACGATCAGCTCGCGCGGCAGAGTGAGGCCGAGACAGGCAAGCGCCTTCTGCGCGTCCGGCGCGAGCAGGCCGCCGCACGGCTTGCGAAAGCCGTTCTCCGGCGAATCCTTGCGGTCGATCGCCGCGACGCGCATCCGGGGCCCGAGCAGGCGCGCCAGTGTGGAGCCCGCAGGGCCGAGCCCTACGATGGCCAGATCATACATATGCATCTGCTCCCGATGATGTATTTTTTCAATAGTTGGAAAGCCCCTTGAGGGATTCGTCATGCACGACCCACTCGTCCGCCACGTTGATGACGCGGAATTCCTCCTTGTCGTCGCGGATGATCACGGTGGAGATGCCAGCGTTGATGATGAGGCGGGTGCACATTGAGCAGGGACAGGCATTGCGGACATATTCACCGGTGTCATATTCCTTGCCGACCAGGTAAAGCGTCGCGCCGAGCATCTGCTCGCGGGAGGCGTGGATGATCGCGTTCATTTCGGCGTGTACCGAGCGGCAGAGTTCATATCGTTCGCCGCGCGGGACGTTGAGCTTGGAGCGGGTGCAGTAGCCCAAATCGGAACAGTTTTCCCGCCCGCGCGGCGCGCCGACATAGCCGGTCGAAACGATCTGGTCGTTTTTCACGATGATCGCGCCGAAGTTGCGCCGCAGGCAGGTGCCGCGCGAGGCGACCGTCTCGGCAATATCCAAATAATAGTTTATTTTATCGCGTCTTGCCATCTATCTTCACTTCCTTTATAATGATGAAAGGTATGGAGCTGGTCATTGATTTTATTCTACTATACCGCGGCGGCCTGTGCAAGCTCCTTTTTTATTTCCTGCAAAACCAAATCCAGTTCCTGGAGGATTTTATGGACAACCTTTCCAATATTGGCGTGATACGAGACGTATTGTCGCGCCACGGTTTTACATTCAGTAAAGCGCTCGGGCAGAATTTCCTTGTCAACCCGACCGTCTGCCCGCGCATGGCCGAGCTTGGCGGCGCGAAAGCAGGCGTCGGAGTCATTGAAATCGGAGCGGGCGTCGGTGTGCTGACCGCCGAGCTTGCCATACGCGCGGACAAAGTCGTCTGTATCGAAATTGATGCCCGGCTGCTGCCGGTGCTCGCGGAAACGCTCGCGGGCTACCAAAACGTCGAGATCGTGAATGCGGATGTGATGCGGGTCGACCTGCACGCGCTCATCGCGGAAAAGTTTTCCGGCATGGAGGTGGTTGTCTGCGCGAATCTGCCGTACTACATCACCTCGCCGATCATTATGAGCCTGCTCGAGCAGCGCCTGCCGGTCAAATCGATCACCGTGATGGTGCAGAAGGAGGCCGCGCAGCGGCTCTGCGCCGAACCCGCCACCCGCGAGGTTGGCGCGGTCACAATCGCTGTGCGGTACTACAGCGTCCCGAAGGTGCTCTTTCAGGTGTCACGCGGGTCGTTTATGCCGTCGCCCGACGTGGACAGTACGGTCATCCGGCTGGATATCCGGGAGCGGCCGCAATACGACGTGGGGGATGAAAAGGCTTTCTTCGCGGTGGTGAAGGCGGCTTTTTCCCAACGCCGAAAAACGATCCTGAACTGTCTGGCAAGCGGGCTTTCGCTTGCGAAGCCGGACACCGCCGCGCTGCTCGAAACAGCGGGGGTGCCGGGCACGGCACGCGCCGAGCAGCTCACGATGGAACAGTTCGCGGCGCTTTCCCGCGCCGCAAAGGAGATGAAACGATGAAACTGACAAAACGCAGGATCCTGTCCATTGTGATCGCAGCTGTTACCCTCATCGCGACCGGGGCGTATTACACAATGGTTTACCACTATACGGCGAAACCGGAATCGCTGACCGAGGCGCTCACGGAATACACCGGCATGCCGGTGGAGATAGCCGGGACCGAGGAGGCCGGCAACCGGCTGTTCGTGCTCTTCAAGGACCCGGGCGGCGGCCCGATGATGGGCTACGCGCTTTTCGACCGGGGGATGAACACCCTTTACCGGCCGGTCAGCGCCGGCTACGGCAATTCGATCGGCGTGGAGGTCTATCCCTTCACCGCTTCGGGCAAACGGAAGGTCGCGGTCTGCGGCGTGAACGCCGACCCGCGCGCGGTGGCCTACGAGGTCATTACGGTGGACGAGGAACCGCCGCAGGTGGTGTTTTCCGGAGAGATTGCCGAACGGGATTTCGTCGATATTTATGAGCACCCGAAAACGGAGGGACTCTGGCGCGGCCTACGGCTTCTTGACGCGGATGGGAACGACCTCGCTCCCGAACTGTACGCGTCAGGGATGGCGGACGGGCCGGGCACCGGGATTGGGACAGCCGAGCTTTTCATGACAGATATTTTTTGCATCCTCATCCTGTTGGTTGGATTCGTTGTGGCAAAATATTTCTGGGACGAAAAACAATTGCCGGAGGACAAAAAGGAATAGAGAAACGGCCCCGCTTCTCAGAAGCGGGGCCGTTTGGGTTTGAAATCAGGATTTCTCGTCGGCATAAAACTGGTTCATCCTGTAGCAAAGGGTCATAAGGCTGTCCCCAAGATGCACGTTTTCGACCACGACGTTCTCGAAATTAAGCAGCAGATCGTAGTGGGAGAAGTTCCAGAAGCAGTTGATGCCGAGGTTTTTGAGCCGCTCGGCCGTTTCATAAGCCACCTCGCGCGGGATGCAGAGGATCGCGGCGCGGGGATGATTTTCCCGGCAGAAGTCTTCGAGTTCGGTGGTGTCCCGCACGGTATGTTCCCGGATCTTCTGCCCGATGACCGTGGGGGAGTTGTCGAAAATCCCCACGAGCTTAAAACCGCTGGTGTCGAAGTTCATATGCTTTGCAAGCGTGCGGCCGAGATTTCCCGCGCCGATCAGGATGATGTCGGCCTGTTTATTGAGGCCGAGGATGTTCCCGATTTCCTTATAAAGCGCGGCGACGTTGTAACCGTAACCCTGCTGGCCGAATCCGCCGAAGCAGTTGAGATCCTGTCGGATCTGGGAGGCGGTGAGCTGCATGAGCTGTGCAAGCTCCCGCGAAGAGATACGGGTGACATCCTTTTTCAGAAGGTCGCCCAAAAAGCGATAGTAGCGCGGCAGACGCCGGATAACCGACAGTGAAACGCCCTCATGCTTTGGCATAGACACAAACACCCTTCCTGTGTAGATTTCCTTGTGTGCCGGGCGGATCAGAGGCTCGCTACGGTATCCATGACATAATTGCCGAATTCCTCGCAGGTGCAGCCGGTGTCGCGGCCGGTGATGGTGAGCTTTTTCTCCTCGTACATGCAGACGTCCAGCGCACGGTCGAGCTTATCCGCCTGCGCCTGGAAGCCGATGTGGCTCAGCAGCAGCACCGCTGCGCGCAGCATCGAGCAGGGATCGGCATATTTGCCGCGGCCTTCCTTGATCATACGCGGCGCGGAGCCGTGGATCGCCTCAAACATCGCGTAGCGTTTGCCGATGTTGGCGCTGCCCGCGGTACCGACGCCGCCCTGGAACTCGGCGGCTTCATCGGTGATGATGTCGCCGTAGAGGTTCGGAAGTACAAATACCTTGAAATCACGGCGGCGCTTCTGGTCAATCAGTTTTGCGGTCATGATGTCAATATACCAGTCGTCGGTGGAGATGTCCGGATACTCCTTGGCGATGTTCTGGCAGAGTTTGAGGAACTTGCCGTCGGTCGTCTTGACGATGTTGGCCTTGGTGACGATTGAAACGCGGTCTTTGTGGTTTTTCTTGGCATAGTCGAAAGCGAGCCGCGCGATGCGTTCGGTGCCTTCGGTGGTGGTGACGACAAAGTCGAACGCGACTTCGTCGTCGACATTCACGCCGCAGGAGCCGAGCGTGTATGCGCCTTCGGTATTCTCACGGAAGAAGGTCCAGTCGATGCCTTCGCTCGGGACTTTGACCGGGCGGACGTTCGCGAACAGGTCAAGCTCCTTGCGCATCGCAACGTTGGCCGATTCGATATTTGGCCAGGGATCGCCCGCTCGCGGGGTGGTGGTGGGGCCTTTGAGGATGACGTGGCATTTTTTGAGTTCCGCGAGCACGTCGTCCGGGATAGCTTTGCCGACGGTGGCGCGGTTTTCGATGGTGAGGCCGTCGATCTGCTTAAATTCCACACGGCCGGCGGCCACTTCATCCGCCAGCAGGTGCTTTAATACGCGGGCGGCTTCATTGGTGATAATGGGGCCGATGCCGTCGCCGCCGCAGACACCGATGACGATCTTATCGAGATGTTCGTAATCCACGAAGTCCTTAGTTGCTTTAATGCGCTCATTGCGCGCAAGCTGGGCCTCTACCAGCGCGGCAAAATGTTCGACAGCCGCTTGTACTTTCTGATCCAATGCAAGTCCTCCTATGATTCATTTCATGATACAGTTACATCACAGTAATAATTATACATTATTTTATATCATTGCGCAGGTCTTGTCAATCTGAAAGCCAGCTGCCCAAAGATGCAGTTTGGAGAAAAAACGGAAGGTTCAGGGCGGCAGGAAACCAGAGTCGGTGCAAAAACGGGCGAGCTCCCGCAGGGTTTTGCGCGCGGCGGCCAGCCTGCGGCTGACCGTGGAGCGGCTGACGCCGAGAATTTTGGCGGCCTCAGGCATCTTGATCCCCTCCAGGTAATAGAGCCGGACGGCTTCCTGCTGGCCTGGCGGCAGAAAGCGGATGGCGTTGGCGGCAAACCGCCGGTAGCGTTCACGCGCGGGCGTGTTGTCACCGTTGCCGCCGTAGGTTTCGGACGCGACCTTGTCCGGGTCGGACAGGTGCGCGTTCCAGGCCCGCTGGGGGAAAAGCGGTTTATCCTGCCGGTATTTACTATGCGTAGTAGTCCTTGAGATAGGCCGTCACCACCTTTAAATCACTCAATTCGGTATAGAGCGCGTCCATCCGGCGCCGCAGAAGGAGTGCTTCCTCACCGTCTGCCGTGCGCAGACGCTTGCGCAGCTCGCATAGGCGCTTCTGCAGCGCTTCGGCAGCAGCGCGGTATTCTGCTGAAAGTGCGGTCAGATCCATGCAATTCCCCTTTCGATTCGCTTGTTTTTCCCCTCTAACCCCAACGTAGCATGGGAAAAAAACGAAGTCAAACGGGGGAATGGTCCTTTCTTGCTTGTCCAAGAAAGGACCCAAAGAAGGACACGCGGGGACACCCCGCGGCCCCGTGCGCGCAATTTTGTTGCCGCTTCCCGGCAAAGATTACGCGCAATCTGCCGCAGGCAAGACGATGTGTGCCGCGTGATAAAAAGCACGCGGGACATATTTTCGCACCCAGTGCGAAAATGCGCTGCGCGCAACAGGGACAAGCCGATCAAAAAAGCCCGCCGGCATTGCCGGCGGGCTTTGGTTCGTATGGGGGTCAGTTTGCTGAAATGGTAAAATCGGCCGTGATTTCGGTGCAGGCGAGCGCTTCGCCGTGCGGATCGATGAAGCAGGCAAGTTGAGACACGCGGTAGATGCCCGGCGAAAGCGGCTCGTCGAAAATATCGATGGGGATCGGGATAGTTGCCGTTTCGCCCGGTGCGAGTGGGAAGGAGGCGGAAACGCTGTCCGGGTTTACCATCGCGCCGTCGCGCGGGGTGAGCGGCAAAACTTCGCCGCCGTCCACTTTGCGGAAATCGAACCATGAGGTGTAGAGCAGCGTGTCGGAAGCGTTATTTAAAACAACGAGGCTGATACTTTCGGTCCCGACGGGGTAGGAATCCTGTTCAGGACGCGCTGTAACGCTCGCCACAGGGGCTTCGGAGCTGCCGAACCCGATCACCGAAAAGACCTTGTCATTCTGCGCTTCGGGAAGGAAGAACGCCTTCTCCCGTGGCACGGGCCGCACCGCGGAGTACAAAAGCCCGATACCGATCCCGGCGGCGAACAGCGCGAGCGGAATGATCCAAAAGCGTTTCATCAGACGTTAAACCTAAACAGCACCACATCGCCGTCCTGAAAGACATATTCCTTGCCTTCCGAACGGATGAGCCCCTTCTCCTTGGCGGCTGCCATTGAACCGCAGGCGATGAGGTCGTCATAAGCGACAACTTCGGCGCGGATGAACCCTTTCTCAAAATCGGTGTGAATCTTTCCGGCGGCCTGCGGGGCTTTGGTGCCCTTCTTGATCGTCCAGGCGCGAACCTCCTGTTTGCCGGCGGTCAGGAAGGAGATGAGCCCCAGCAGGGAATAGCTTTTTTTGATGAGCCGGTCAAGTCCGGACTCGTGCAGGCCCATTTCCTCAAGGAACATCAGTTTGTCCTCCGGGGTCATGTCCGCGATTTCCTCCTCAATCCGTGCGCAGATGGGCAGCACTTCGGATTGTTCCCCGGCGGCGATTTCCTGAACTTCTTTGTAGAAGCGGTTTTCTTCGATACCATTTATAAAGTCATTTTCACTCATGTTTGCGGCGTAGATGACCGGCTTATCGGAAAGCAGCGGCATGTCCGCGAGCGCTTCGCGTTCATCCGGGTCGCAGATAAAAGAACGGGCGGATTTGCCCTCTTCCAGATGTTCCTTGAGACGTTTTAAGATGTCGGCCTGCGCGGCGAGCGTCTTGTCGCCGCCTTTTGCCGCCTTGAGCGAGCGGTCGATCTTGCGCTCGACGATGTCGATGTCTGAAAAGATCAGTTCGAGGTTGATCGTTTCGATGTCGCGCCTGGGGCCGATTTCGCCGTCGACGTGAACAATTTCCCCATCTTCGAAGCAGCGCACAACATGCACGATCGCGTCGACCTCCCGGATGTGGGAAAGGAATTTGTTGCCGAGCCCTTCGCCCTTCGACGCGCCGCGCACCAGCCCCGCGATATCGACGAATTCGATGACGGCAGGGGTGTATTTGTCCGGATCATACATCTTTGCGAGCACGTCGAGCCGCTCGTCCGGCACGGCAACCATGCCGACATTCGGCTCGATGGTGCAGAACGGGTAGTTCGCGGACTGCGCGCCCGCGTTGGTGATGGCATTAAAAAGGGTCGATTTGCCAACGTTCGGCAGCCCGACGATTCCTAGCTTCATATCGATAACTCCTTCAAGCGTTTTACAAATTACTCCAGTTTTTCATGATACCACAGCGGCCGATATTTGGCAACCGGAACAATCCTATTTTATTTCCTGTTCCAGGCTGTCGAATTCAGGCGCGCTGAAAAATTCCCCGAGGGTGATATCAAACCCGTCGCAGATTTTTTTGATCGTCGCAACCTCGGGACTTCGGCTCTTATCTCCCAGAATGCTGTAAATCGTCGATTTGTCTATGCCGCACAGCATGGCGAGCGCATAGGGTGTCAGCCCCTTTTTTGCACACAGCTGTTCGGTACGGTTTGTAATTGCCTCTTTCAGCGTCATATAGCCATCTCCTTCGTAGGACGTATCTCACGTCTATTTTACGCAATTCAGAGGGTTTATTAGTGGGACTTGTCCTCCTGTTAAAAAAGTGGTATAGTGGGATATGTCCAACCAACAAAAGGAGATGTAAGGGGATGTTAAGATGAATCACGAAACAATCGAATGGATCGCCCAAAACAAAGACACCTGGTTTGCCATCTGCCGGGCGCGCGGGAAGGCCTTCGCAGGCGATGAGGTTATGGAGGCGTTCGAAATGCTGCTCCAAAAGGCCAAACAGAATCCGGACTTCAGCACAGTCTTTACCGTATTCCTGACAGTATATGAAAATGAACTGCCGTTCTTTGCCCCCGCAAAAAGGCTGTGAACAGGACGCGCGGCATAATTTGGAATTCGGACAAGGGATATTCAAAAAATATTCACCATTCCGCATGACTTTATTGTATAATTGTGATACTATATATGATAGAATCTGTCCATATGTATTTGAGAAGATAACGGGGGTTATGAATATGTCCATGGGAAAGATCCTGATCTGCGATGACGACCGCAACATCTGTGAGCTGCTGCGTCTGTACCTCGAAAAGGAGGGCTACGCGCTGGCGATTGCCAATGACGGCGAGGAAGCGCTTGCGAAGTTCTCGTCGGAAGCCCCCGACCTGATTCTGCTCGATATCATGATGCCCAAGCTCGACGGATGGCAGGTCTGCCGTGAAATCCGCAAAAAATCAAACGTGCCGATCATCATGATCACCGCAAAGGGCGAAACTTTTGATAAGGTGCTCGGTTTGGAGCTTGGCTCGGACGATTATGTGGTCAAGCCCTTCGACCCGAAGGAGATCGTCGCGCGCATCAAGGCGATCATGCGGCGCACCGGGAAGTCGGCCTCCGAGGCGGACGTCAAGGAAGTCAGCTATGATAAACTGGTGGTCAATATGACCAAGTATGAGCTCAAGGTGGACGGCAAGGTGGTCGATACGCCGCCCAAGGAGCTGGAGCTCCTTTACCACCTGGCGAGCAACCCGAACCGCGTCTACACCCGCGACCAGCTGCTCGACGAGGTGTGGGGCTTTGAATATTACGGCGACAGCCGCACGGTTGACGTGCACATCAAGCGCCTGCGCGAAAAGCTGGAGGGCGTGTCCGATCAGTGGACGCTCAAAACCGTCTGGGGCGTGGGCTACAAGTTTGAAGTCAAGGAATCCTGAGGAAATTTAGGCCGCGGGCCGGGTTCTGCCCGGCCCGTTTTTCCGTGTGGCCGTTATTGATAGGAAAGGGGCCGGTGCGCCTTGCAAAAAACGCTTTTCAGCAAACACTTCATCACCATCGCGGCGATCATCCTGCTTTCGCTCACCATCCTGGGGGCGGTGCTGCTGGCGTTCGCGTCGCAGTATTTTAAGCAGGACCGCTATAAACTGCTCGAGCACAACGCCGGCCAGGCCGCGTCGCTCACCTACAACAATTTCCGCAACAACAATTACCAGGCGGTCAGCCCGCAGATCGTGCTGCCGATGTACACCATTTTAGCGGGCGCCATCGAAGCGGACATCTACCTTTCCAATACCGAGGGGGAGATCCTGCTCTATGCGGAAGGTTCGGGCACCGAGCGCTCGAATGGGCGCATCCCGCCGGAAATCATCAATCAAACCTTTGAAAACGGCGGCTATAAGGAGCTCGGAAAGATGGAAGGGCTCTATGCCGAAGGGCACTACACGGTGGGCGTCCCGGTCAAAACCGGCGACGGCATCCCGGCCGCGGTGATTTTTGTTTCGGCCTCCGCCAGCGCGCTGCACGTCTTTCTGACTGAAATCCTCAAAATGTTCATCATCTCGTCGCTCGCGGTGCTGATCCTGGCGTTCGCGGCGGTCTATTTCATCACGGCCGACCTGGTGCGTCCGCTGCGCAAGATGGTTACAGCCACGCAGGCTTTCTCCAAAGGGGATTTCACCATGCGGGTGCCGGTGGAAAGTTACGACGAGATCGGGCAGCTGGCTATCTCCTTCAACAACATGGCCTCCTCGCTTGCCACCACTGAGGTGGCGCGCCGCTCCTTCACCGCGAACGTCTCGCATGAGCTGCGCACCCCGATGACCACCATCGGAGGGTTCATCGACGGCATCCTTGACGGAACCATCCCGGAGGAAAAACGGGATCATTACCTCAAGATCGTCTCGGATGAAATCAAGCGGCTTTCACGGCTGGTGCGTTCGATGCTCAACATCGCGCGCATCGAGGCGGGGGAACTCGAGATCAATCCGGATCTTTTCGACGTCAACGACACGGTCATCAAGACGGTCTTTACCTTCGAGCAGCCGCTCGAAGCGAAGAATATTGAGGTGCGCGGGCTGGACGGCGGCAAGGTCATGGTCGAAGCCGACCCGGACCTCATCCACCAAGTGGTTTATAACCTTATTGAAAACGCCGTGAAGTTTGCAAACGAGGGCGGATATATCGAGGTGAACTATACGGAGGACGACACCTATACCTATGTCGGCATCCGTAATTCGGGCGAAGGTATCTCGAAGGATGAGATCCCACACGTTTTCGACCGCTTCTATAAAACCGACAAATCCCGCAGCCGCGATAAGGGCGGCGCCGGGCTTGGGCTGCACATCGTGCGTTCGATCATCAACCTGCACGGCGGCGACATTGTTGTGCGGTCGGTCGAAGGAGAGTACTGTGAATTTGTCTTTTCCATCCCCAAGCCGCATGAGAAGGGAAAAAAGTCCGCGCAGAAAAATTGACATAAACCGTTCAAATAATCACGAAAGAATTTCATATTTTCTTTCAAATATCATCTATTTTATTGTAACATTTATTCGATATACTAAGATCACAGAAACAAGAAAAGGCATGTCACAGTAAAACTTGGAAAAGGATGACGATATATGAGTGACTATAACCCGAACGAACCGCAAAACTTTGAAAACAACCAACATACGGACGCGCCGGACGGCGCGCAGCATTCCGAAGGCGCTTCTCCAAATGTCTGGAACGTGCCGCCGCAGTCAAACAACAATGGTGACGCCTACCGACCGCCCTATTACGCGCAGCAGGCGCACCACCAGGAGCCGCCGCGCCAGGAAGAAAAGGCTCCGCAGCAGTATTCCGCGTCGGGCGGCTGGCAGCAGCCGAATACGAACGGCTCGCGCAAGGAACCCTACCAGTGGAACATGGCGGACTATGACAAGGCCCACGCCGCCAAACCCAAGCGCAAAAACAAGGGCCTGATGGTCTTTTCGGTCATCATGTGCTCGGTGCTGGTCGTATCGCTCGTGTCCTTTGCGGGCGTGGGCATCTACAGCACCTTCGCGCGGGCGCCGCAAGAGACCGAACCCTCCGCGAGCGAACCGACTGTGAACGTTCCGGCAAGCAACCTGCCCGGCATCACCCTGCAGGACAAACCAGCTGTGAACGACGCCCCTTCCGCGGATGGCAAACTTTCGACCGAACAGATTGTCGAGAAGGTCGCGCCGTCGATCGTGGCGATCACCACCTATGCGAATACCGGTTACAGCGGTTATCAGGCCGAAGGCATGGGCAGCGGGATCATCATGCGCGAGGACGGCTACATCGTGACCAACGCGCACGTCGTGGAAGGCGCGCAGGGTATCACTGTGACGCTGCATGACGGCGAAACCAAATATGAAGGCCGTGTGGTTGGTATTGATACCAAAACCGACCTTGCGGTTGTGAAGGTTGACGCGACCGGCCTGAGTGCGGCGGATTTCGGCAATTCCGACCAGATCAAAGTCGGTGAGACGGTCATTGCGATCGGCAACCCCCAGTCGATGGAATTCGCGGGCAGCGTCACCCAGGGCATTGTTTCCGGTCTGAACCGCTCGCTGACCGCTTCGGGCGGCAACGGCACCGCGACCACCTATCAGAGCCTTATCCAGACCGACGCTGCCATCAATCCCGGCAACTCCGGCGGCGCGCTGGTCAATGAATATGGCCAGATCATCGGCATCAACTCTGCCAAAGTCATTGCAACCGGCGCGGAAGGCATGGGCTTTGCCATCCCGTCTGCGGTTGCGAAACCGATCGTGGACGACCTGATCAACTACGGGCGCGTCACCGGGCGCGTGCGTCTCGGCATCACCGCAAGCGCGGTCGATGAGGTGCTTGGGCGCCTCAACGGCTGGCCGACCGGCCTGCTGGTGCAGTCCACCGAGGCGGACTCCGATATCTCGAAGAAGGGCGTCATCCCGGGCGACATCATCACCAAGGCGGATGGCAATGATCTGGACGGCTTCCAGGCGCTGACCGATGCGCTGGAAGGCAAAAAACCCGGCGACACGGTGGATCTGGAGGTTTACCGTCCGTCCACACGCAGGAACGAATCGGGCCGTTTCTTCAACATCACCGTCACGCTGATGGAGGATATGGGGGACGCCGTTTCGACCCAGAATCCGCAGGACAACACCCAGCAGAATCCGGGATACGGACAGTACCCGGGCAATGACGGAAACTCCGGCTACGGGCAGAATCCGAACACCGATGAATTTGAGGATTTCTTCCGGGATTTCTTCGGCTGATAACAGATGAACGGTGCGCGGGAAGGGCGAATACGCCTTTTCCGCGCATTTTTTATGAAAGGCCGGACCGGGAATAAGGAGGCGCCGCGATGCGGGCGTTTTTTCTTTTGGGAAAACTGAAAAAAAGATGGGGTTTATCATAATTTGTTTACAAATTTGTAGTATACTGATAACGTAAATATTGGACGAATACAATCTGTTTCCAGATAGATACTAAAGGAGTATGCCATGAGCCGCAGTACACAGTCCGTCTACACAACCGTTGTGCTGGTCACCGACCAGTTCGAGTGCGAACGAATCATCAAAGCGGCCCGCGTGATCGCGGATCTTTCCCAGACCGCGCTGACCGTCCTGAGCGTGATGAAAACCGGCGCGCAGACCAATCCCGCCGCCTTGGAGCACCTGTTCGGGGTTGCGAAGGAATACGGCGCGCAGATGACGGTGGAATTTTCCGACAACCCGCAGAGCGCGATCGTGCATTTCATTCGGGAAAACCATGTGGTGAATGCCATCACAGGTATGCCGCAGAACGAGGATTCCATCCTGGTGCGGATGTGGAAAACCCTGCAGAATGTCAAATTTTTTACTGTGACAAAAAAGGGGGAGCTGCATGAGGTGGCCGACCGGGATTATCACAACGCGCTGATGGAAGCCCGTTCCCTTTTTGCAAACGCGCAAAATCAGTGACCGGCGCACGGTTTGCCCGCGCCGGGAAGTAAGGATAGATACGCATGAATATCACAGTCAGACAGATCGAGTTTAAAAGCGCCGACGGCGCTTCCAGCCTGTTCGGATGGCTTTATATCCCGGCGGAGGAACCGCGCGGCATTGTCCAGATCGTGCACGGCATGGCCGAACATATGGGCCGTTACCATGAATTTATGCGCTTTCTGGCGCAGCACGGCTATGCCGCGGCGGGCATCGACCAGCTCGGCCATGGCCGCTCAAACAATGGCCGGTACGGCTACTTTGCCGAACGCGACGGATGGCGCGCGCTGGTTGAGGATCAATATAAATTTCACAAGATCCTTCATGCCGAAATCCCCGGCCCGGAGCACACGGTGCTTTTGGGGCACAGCATGGGCTCGTTTGTCGCGCGCCTTTACGCCTCCCGATACCCGCAGACGATCGCCGGGCTGGTGCTCAGCGGCACCGCGCGCGGAGGGCTCAAGGTCGACGCCGCAGTACAGATGGCAACCGTTTCGGCGCGGCGCGAAGGTCTGCTTGCCGACCATGACCTTGATAAATTGGCGTTCGGGCTTTTTAACGAACGCTTCAAACCGGCCAAAACCAAGTTTGACTGGCTTTCCCGCGACGAGGCGATGGTCCGGCGGTTTGTCGATGATCCGGAATGCGGTTTCGTATTTACAGCCTCGGGTTTCCGAGACCTGTTTACACTCATTTCCGGCGCGAATCAGAAACGCACGTTCAGCGCGGTGAACAAGCGGATGCCGGTTCTCATTTTTTCAGGCGCCCAAGACCCGGTGGGGGAATACGGGAAAGGCCCCACTCAGGTTTACAAACGCTATCTGAAGGCGGGCCTTTCGGATGTGGAGCTGATCCTCTATGACGGCGGACGGCATGAGATGCTCAATGAGCAGAACCGGGCAGAGGTATTCGGCGAGGTGCTGTCCTGGCTGGACGATCATCTTGTCCCGCAGGAGCAGGCGCCAGAGGAGCAGCTGCCGGAGGATTACGACCGGCAGGAGCCCTGATCATTCGAACGGAGGATTTCGCCTATGGATCAAGCGGCATGGAGCTTTTTACCATTGCTTATCAACCTGATTATTTTTGGCGGGATGGCGGTCGGGGTGCTGGCTGGCTACCTGCTCAGCAGCTTCGGCCTTTATGGGATCGCAAAGTCGCTGGGTACGCCGAACGGCTGGCTTGCCTTCATCCCGTACGCGCGCAGCTATCTGCACGGTTCGCTTGCAGGGGAGATCCCAGTCGGGCGGCGCGTCATCCGCAGCCCTGGGCTTTGGATGGTGATTGTTCCGCTGGTGGAAAGCGCGGCGGTCGTTATTGGTTACGTGATCTTTTTTGTGGTGATGTTCCTGCAGATGATCCCGGCCTTTGAGCGGGATACCCCGCCGGCCGGCCTGTTTATCACGATTCTTTTGTTCTGGGGGGCTTTTGTTCTGTTCCTGATCGCCGCCGGCGCGGTGAAAGGCGCGCTGACCGCCCTTGTAAATTTCAGCCTTTATGAGAAATACATGGACCGCAACCGCGCGGTGTTACATATGGCGCTGGGGCTTCTCGTGCCGCTTTACCAGCCGGTATTCTTGTTTTTGCTGGGCGGGAAAGAACCACTGGGCGTGCGGCCGCGGATTTCCGGCCCTCCACCCGCGTACGGCCCGGCGCAGTGAGAAAAATGAACAGCCCCGGAAAAGGCGCTGCCTTTTCCGGGGCTGTTTTTCTGCTTATTCGTAGAGGCCGGAGGAGAGGTAGCGTTCCCCCGTGTCGGGTAGCAGGGCGGTGATCAGCTTGCCGGCATTTTCCGGGCGCCGCGCGAGGACGGCGGCGGCCTGAATGGCCGCGCCTGAGCTGATCCCGACCAGCAGGCCGTCCTGTTTTCCGACGGCGCGGCAGGCGGCGTAGGCATCCCTGGTTGTGACGGTGAGCACCTCGTCGATCACATCAAGATCGAGGTTTTCCGGCACGAAATTGGCGCCGATGCCCTGGATGCCGTGTGGACCGCAGCGGCCCTCGGTGACAAGCGGAGACTCGGCCGGTTCGACCGCAACGACCCTGACAGCGGGATTGGCCTGCTTGAGCGCGCGTCCCACGCCGGAGACGGTTCCGCCGGTGCCGAAGGTGGCGACAAACAGCCCGATCTGTCCGTCGGTGTCCATGAGGATTTCCTTGGCGGTGGTGGCGGTGTGGATTGCCGGATTGGCGGGATTTTTAAACTGCTGCGGGATGAAGGAATTGGGGGTTTGGGCGGCGATTTCATGCGCTTTGTCAATCGCGCCCTGCATACCTTTTGTGCCATCGGTCAGGATGAGATCGGCGCCCAGGGCCGCCAGCAGGGTGCGGCGCTCTTTGCTCATGGTTTCGGGCATGGTGAGCACCAGATGGTAACCGCGTGCCGCGCAGACAAAGGCAAGGCCGATTCCGGTGTTACCGGAGGTGGGTTCGACGATCAGGGTATCCTTATTCACAAGCCCGCGTTTTTCAGCGTCCGCGATCATGGCAAAGGCGGCGCGGTCCTTGACTGAACCGAGAGGGTTAAAATATTCAAGCTTTGCGGCAATCTTGACGGGCAGCCCAAGGCTGGCGCTGTAATTGGTCAGATATATCATCGGCGTGCCGCCGATGAGCTGTGTGAGGTCGTTTTTGATGTTCAGGGGAATCACTCCTTCCGGTTGTCGGTTAAAATAAGCTGACAAGCTTTCCGGTTTTATTATACAACACTTTTTCCGGCGAAAAAAGCGGGATCCAAAAAGATTTTGTCTTGTAAAGAAAAAGGCCTTGACATAGGCCTGTACATCCGGTATAATACCACAAGAGGGAACGTGTAAAGAAAATTGCTTTACACTAAGGAGGCGGGATCATGGCCAAAAATCTTGAAATTTCCGTGCTGCTGGATTTTTATGGCGAAATGCTCACCGAGAAACAGCGCGATGTCGTGGAGCTCTATTACAACGAGGACCTCTCGCTTGCTGAAATCGCCGCGCACAGCAGAATCACCCGCCAGGGCGTGCGGGATTCGATCAAGCGCGCCGAAGGCATCCTGCTCGACCTCGAAGCGCGGCTCGGCCTTGCCAAGAAGTTCCGGCTGATCCAGGACGGGCTTGACCGCATCGCGGAGGACGCACGGTTTATCGGTGAACATAACAGCCGTTTCGGCACCTATAAGGAGATTGCCGAGCGCACCGACGAGATCATCCGGATCGCAAACAGCATCAACGATTAATCTCCGATTTATACATAAAGTATTATTTTCGATGAAAGGTGGTGACCGTATGGCGTTTGAAGGACTTTCCGACAAGCTTTCCGCCGTTTTTAAAAAGATGCGCTCGAAAGGCAAGCTGAAAGAGAGCGACATCAAGGACGCGATGCGCGAAGTGCGCCTTGCCCTGCTCGAAGCGGACGTCAACTACAAGGTCGCCAAAGAGTTCGTCGCGAACGTCACCGCCAAGGCGGTGGGCGACGAAGTGCTCGAGAGCCTCACTCCGGCGCAGATGGTCATCAAGATCGTCAATGACGAGCTGACCGCTCTCATGGGGGAAACCAACGCGCGGATCGCTTTCCAGAGCCACCCGCCGACCATCGTCATGATGTGCGGCTTGCAGGGTTCCGGTAAAACCACCCATTCGGCCAAGCTGGCCCTCCATTTCAAAGGGCAGGGCAAACGTCCGTTGCTCGTCGCCTGCGACGTCTACCGTCCGGCCGCGATCGACCAGCTGAAGGTCGTCGGGGAGAAGGCCGGCGTGCCGGTCTTTGAGATGGGGCAGGGAGACCCGGTGCAGATTGCCAAAAAGGCGGTTGCACACGCGAAGGACCATGGCAATGACCTGGTCATCCTCGATACCGCCGGACGGCTGCACATCGACGAGGCGCTCATGGGCGAACTCAAAGCGATCAAATCCGAGGTCGGCCCGCATGAGATCCTGCTGGTCATCGACGCGATGGTCGGACAGGACGCGGTCAATGTGGCGTCGAAGTTTGACGAGGCGCTGGGCATTGACGGCGTGATCCTCACCAAGCTCGACGGCGATACCCGCGGCGGCGCGGCGCTTTCGGTGCGCGCGGTCACCGGAAAGCCGATCAAGTTTGTCGGCATGGGCGAAAAGCTCGTGGATCTGGAGCCATTCTATCCGGACCGCATGGCGTCGCGGATTTTGGGCATGGGAGATGTGCTCACCCTGATCGAGAAGGCGCAGACTGACTTTGACGCGAAACAGGCCGCCCAGATGGCCGAGAAGCTCAAGCAGAACAGTTTCGATTTAAACGACATGCTCGAACAGATGCAGCAGCTCAAAAAGATGGGGCCGCTGTCATCCGTGATGAATATGCTCCCGGGCGTGGCCGGGAAAATTAAGGACGAGGACGCCGAACAGGGCGAAAAGGAACTCGCACGGGTTGAAGCGATCATCCATTCGATGACTTTGGCCGAGCGCACCAAGCCTGCCATCCTCAATCCCTCACGCAAACGGCGTATCGCGGCCGGCAGCGGCACTGATGTGTCCGATGTCAACCGGGTCATCAAGCAGTACGAGCAGATGCAGAAGCTCTACAAGGCGGTGTCTGGCGGCGGGAAGGGCACCAAAAAGGGCAAACGCCGCCGCAACCCGTTCGCGGGCATGGGCGGTATGGGCGGCATGGGGATGCCGCCGGGCGGGTTCCCGTTTTAAAAACTGGTCAATCCCGGCATAGCCGGAGGACATAAATTTTGCTTACCCTTACATTTTATTAGGAGGTGACATACATGGCTGTTAAAATCAGACTGAGAAGAATGGGTGCGAAGAAGGCTCCGTTCTACCGTATCGTTGTTGCGGATTCCCGTTATCCGAGAGATGGCAGATTCATTGAGGAGATCGGAACTTATGATCCGACCAAGGACCCTTCGGTGATCAAAGTTGACGCGGAAAAGGCGAAGAAATGGATTCAGAACGGCGCCCAGCCGACCGATACCGTGAAAGCGCTGCTCAAAATCGAAGGCGTGCTCTGATTGAGCGTGGAGGTAAATCGTTTTGGATAAGCTGATCGTCACAATCGCACGCGGCCTTGTGGAAGACAAGGATGCGGTCAATGTCACAGTGGACGAGCCCAACGAGGAGGGGATCATCATCTATCACCTCCACGTGGCGCCGGATGACATGGGCCGTGTCATTGGAAAGCAGGGCAGAATTGCCAAGGCAATCCGAACCGTGGTCCGCGCGGCGGCGAACAAAGCCGAAATGAAGGTTGCCGTCGAAATCGACTAAGACAAAGGGGAGCGTGAAGCTCCCTTTTTCTTACCCGCGGCCCGGTTTCAGGGAGCCGCAGAAGAGGAAACAAACGATGAAAAAACAGTTTTTGGAATGTGGGAAAATCGTGACCACCCATGGGATCAAGGGGGAAGTCCGGGTGCAGCCCTGGTGCGACGGGCCGGATTTCCTCACGGATTTCGAAACCCTCTATTTCGACCGGGGCGAAAAACCGTTCACCGTGGAACGCGCGCGGGCCCATAAAAACGTGGTGGTTCTCAAAATAGCGGGCGTGGACACGGTGGAGGACGCTGTGAAGCTGCGCAACCGCACGGTTTATGTCAACCGGGACGATGTGGAGCTTGCGGAAGGGGAATCCTTCGTGCAGGATCTCATCGGGTGCGTGGTGACGGATATCGACACCGGCGCGGCGTATGGGGAAATTTACGACGTGATGCAGACCGGCGCAAACGACGTTTACTGCCTGAAGGATGAAAAGGGGACCGAACGGCTGGTGCCGGCGATCCCGAGCGTGGTGCTCGAACGCGACCTGGACGCGGGCATCGTCAAAATCCGTCCGCTGGAGGGGCTGTTCGATGATTAAGATCGATATCGCGACCCTGTTCCCGCAGATGTGTGAAACGGTCGTGGGCGAAAGCATCATTGGGCGCGCGTGCAAGGCGGGGTATCTGGACATCCGCTGCTGGCACATCCGGGACTACACGGTGGATAAGCACCGCAACGTCGACGACACGCCCTACGGCCCCGGCAAAGGGATGCTCATGCAGGCCGACCCGATGTACCGCACCTGGCAGGCCGCCTGCGAAGCGCGCGGCAGCAAACCGCATGTGATCTATCTTTCGCCGCAGGGCAGGACCCTCACCCAGCAGCGGGCGCTCGAGCTTTCGAAGATGGAGCACCTCTACCTGATGTGCGGGCATTATGAAGGGGTCGACCAGCGGGTGCTCGACGAGATTGTTGACGAGGAAATCTCGATTGGGGATTATGTGCTCACCGGCGGCGAACTGGCCGCCTTGGTGCTCTGCGACTGCGTGGGGCGGCTCTGTCCGGGCGTGCTGGCCGATGAGAGCTGCTTTATGGAGGAGAGCCACTGGAGCGGGCTGCTCGAATACCCGCAGTATACGAAACCGGCCGTTTGGCACGGGGTAGCGGTGCCGGAGATCATCACGAACGGCAACCACGCGGCGATCGCGCGCTGGCGGCGGGAAATGTCGCTCAAAAATACCTATGAGAAACGGCCGGAGCTGTTGAAAACCGCCCAGCTCAACGAAAAAGATAAATGGTATCTGCGCACGCTTGGCTGGGAAGATGGCTCCATCGACGACGGGTGAGGAATCGTATGGGAACAATCGTAAATTCGATCGCAATCATCATCGGCGGGATGGCGGGGCTGCTTTTGCGGCGCGGAATCTCCGAAAAGGTGGAGCAGACCGCCATGAAGCTGTTGGGCCTGGCGGTTTTTATCGTGGGGATCGAGGGGGTTATCACCTCGATGGTCACGGTGCAGACGGACGGAAGCCTTTCCGCGGATGGGTCGCTGCTGCTCATCGCAAGCATGGTCGTCGGCGGGGTGCTCGGGGAAATCTGGGACATCGATGGCGCTTTGGTGCGCGGCGGCAAGCGGATTGAGGAGAAGCTCGGCCGTGAGGGCTTTGCAAAGGGATTCATCAACGCGTCGCTCGTGTTCTGCATCGGCGCCATGGCCATTGTGGGCGCGCTCAACGACGGACTTTACGGCGACAGCCAGACCCTTTATATCAAGGCGATGCTCGACTGCATCTGCGCGGTCATCCTGGCCTCGACGCTGGGCTTCGGCGTGGTGTTCTCGTTTATCCCGGTGCTGGTTTATCAAGGGGGAATCACGCTGTTCGCAGGGTTTCTCAAGCCGCTGCTCACGCCGGACGTGCGCACAAGCATCTGTATGGTGGGGTATACGATCGTGATGTGTATCGGGATCAACTTTTTGGAATTTACCAATATCCGTACCGCCAACCTGCTGCCAGCGCTGCTCGTGCCGATCCTGTACCATATGGTGCATCCGTGGTTTTTGCAGTTTACCAACCAAATTCCATTTTTTTCGTGATTTTCCGTCCGGCTTTACAGGTATGTTGCTATAATTGTTGAAAACTTTATAGTGAACTTGCACAATCCGCTCTGTTCTGTCTGTGACCCATATGGGAAACAAGCAGAAAAAGCCTGTAAATTTTAAAACACCTGTAAAAAACGTTGACGCTTTTTTAAAATGCGCCTATAATAGTAGCATCACCTTTAATACCGTTTACATCTATACTTAGAAATAGGAGAGTATTGAAATGTTTGTGAAAGAAGTAACCGTTCAGAATCAGGTAGGCTTGCACGCCCGCCCGGCAACATTCTTTATTCAGAAAGCGAATGAGTACAAGTCGTCCATCTGGGTTGAGAAAGAGGAGCGCCGCGTCAATGCGAAGAGCCTTCTTGGCGTTCTGTCGCTTGGGATCGTCGGCGGCACCAACATCCGCATCATCGCTGACGGTTCGGATGAGCAGGTTGCTGTCGAAGGACTGGTAAAATTGGTCGAGTCCGGTTTCACAGAGTAAGTTCGTACGAAAAAAGCCCCGTTACAATTTGTAACGGGGCTTTTTGCATAGACTAAAGCGCGCCGATCCAGCGCAGGAGATAAACGCAGTCCTGAAAGCCCTGCCGGTAAATCAGCGGTTCGCGCAGGCCGCCGGCGGCATTTTTGGCCGCGTCGAAGCGGTTGATGAGCAGGCGTTCCTCCCCGAGCTTTTCCGCAATCAGCCGGTAAAGCGTATCGCATTCCGCGCGGGCCTCGCGAAAGTCGTCGTCATCCTGGTGGTCCGGCAGGCTGCGGACGCTGGAGATGGTGCAGCACTGGTTGAAATTTTCCGCAAAGCTGTTGGCGTTTATGTCGATTGGCATGAGAAAAATCCTTTCTGTCAGAAATTTCACGTCCAGCTTGAAAAAACGCAGCGCACAGTGTATAATATTTATGCGAGCGGTTCTTCGGAACCGGGCGTGGGGGAGAAGCGGCGTGCATTTAGGGATGTTGGCTGCTTCTCTTTTTTTAGTCTGTTTCGTCCTCATAAAGCCGTTTGATCCCGTCCCGGATGGTTTCGGAGTAGGTTTTTTGCTTGCGCGCGCAGTATTCGTCGAGCATGCGCACCGTCTCCGCGTCCACGCGGGCTTTGATGATCCTAGTTTTCGGATTATCAGTCGGACGACCCAGCTTTTTCTTTTCGGGCAATAATTCACCTCCTTTATGTGTACACATTATATCATGATGTGTACACATAAGTCAAGGGCTTTTATATTTTTTTGCGTTTTGCTGTGCACAACGGGAATCAAGCGGCTGTGCCACTTGAGAATCACTGGCGCGTTTCGCCGCGCCCCACGAGTCCATTTCTTGCTCGCCCAAGAAATGGACGAAAGAAGGCGCTCAAGGGGCTAGCCGCCCCTTGAGAAACCCCGCGGACGCCTTGCCAAAACTTGCTTCGCAAGTGCTCCCAACACACGGTCAGCTCAGGGCTGAAGCCGGCGTTTCACGCTCCCAGCGCGCTTGCGCGCATTTAAAATCCATTTGTCCGCTTTCGGCGCAGCCGGTTTTCGCAATGGTTGCGAAAACTCGTCCCGCGCGTCATTGCGAAGCGCGCGCGGCACACAACGTTTCGTCTAAGCAGATTGCGCGCGATCTTTGCCGCAGGCAACGAAATCGCGCGCATGGGGCCGCGGGGTGTCCCCGCGTGTCCTTCTTTGGTTCCTTTCTTGGACAAGCAAGAAAGGAACTCCGGGCGC
>Ga0079305_1001589_pt1 | contig 27820 bp, 24 predicted proteins | sample LMS_cellobiose_e_FD_79183 | JGI IMG/M metagenome (GOLD analysis project Ga0079305, IMG submission 79183) | Rumen-fistulated moose microbial communities from Alaska, USA - LMS_cellobiose_enrichment | ecosystem: Host-associated > Mammals > Digestive system > Stomach > Rumen fluid ... | reverse complement strand
CCGTTTTCTCGGGACGACTGAATATGTGACGATACTCTTATCGGCGGCTTTTTGAGAGATGTTCGTCCGACGACATTGGTATTGGCTTTCATCCAGTCCCGAATCGTCTGGTCGCAAACATGGTATTTCCGACAAATGTCCTTAACCAACATTCCAGATAGTCTCGCTTGGATAACTGCATCTCGGATTTCTCGTGGATATTCTTTCCCCATATAAACCTACCACCTACAGAGATTGCAATTCTTTTTCGAGGATGACGAGGAACTGTAGCAATACCTGCCACGTTGGTTTTTCTCCGAAGATCATCTCTTGCATCTGAGAATAGTCCTGTTCAAGATCGGCTATGCGTGATGGCGGCGGGGACAGACGAAGTGTTCGCAAATCCATTTTGTCGTAATCAACACCTGGTTTCTGGTAAAATTTCCGGTCAAATGCGACTATCTCGTTCAGCAGACTTGCAGCAGCGTATATTCTTTCCCGATATTCCGAGTTTGCCAGCATGAAGACATCGTAGTAATGGCGTGAGAGCCGCATCGGTGTCGCCTTTTCTGAAGGAAGGAAATTCAGATAGTGCAAAACTGTAATCTTTTCCCAAAAGGTTCTGGCGATGGAAACAGTCGGGATGTTCACACTCGCTTCGGGGAGTTCCGCAAACTGCTCCGACACATAAGATCGAATTTTCGCCGGGGCGAATGGGGTTCCCTCGGCGAATGCACCAATCTCCAGTTTGATATCGGGGCGAATATAGCCCGATGCCGAAAACACGCTCGGAAATTTGACGTAGAGGTTGTTGGGGTCGTCAGGATCTTGAACGACCGTGCAATACGGTGCAAGCAGCGCAGATAGACGCGGTTTCAGAATCTCCTTTACATATGCAGCGGTGCGTTTGCCGGTTTTCGATTTGAAAGTATTTATGGCATTGCGTGAACGCTCCTTCAAGAAAGACTCTCCAGGTTCACTGACTTCAGAAAGGGCGAGCAACAGATCGATATCTTCGGAAAAGCGCCGGATGCAGTTGAATGCTTTTGAGAGCGAAGTTCCACCCTTGAAGAGAAAAATCCGTGCTAACTCTTCGTCGTTGAACATTCGATTAAGTACCCACGACACCCAGAAATCCTTTTCAATCATGTCCTGACGGATGCCAATTCCGGCGGCGGCTTCGACAAACACCGCCCGCCGTTCGACATCGGAAGCATCATACAAATTCATTGTAACCTCCTATTTAGCCAGTTCGCAGATTCGGCGGTAAATCCGGTCTGACACGCCAACTGTGTCCGCCCGAATCTGCAGCCACAACCTTTGGTTGAAACACTTTTTCAAAGCGGCCTTGACGCTGTCGTCCATCGGTGTCGAGTCCAGCATCCGCAGTGACTGAACCAAAAGGCGGCTTTGCAACAGTCTCGGCGAAAAATCCCGCTTCGGAGCACTGCGGAAGCGAATCGTCTGCATCCCAACCTTGAAATCTCGCGAGCGTCCAGTCCAAAGATAGGTGTACTGTGCCGGGATTTGCGTGGAGAGATTCAGCCGATTCAACGCGGAATTCCCAGTTGGTTGCATCTCATACTGCAGATTGCGGGCAATCGCGGCAGCAACCTGCTCAAGATCGGGCGCCACCTGCCGATTCAGCATCTTGCTGAACATTGGATAGTCGTAGATGCCACGAGTAACCTTGCGGATCTTTCCTTCCCTTGTCAGATGAAACAATGCGGTGTCAATGTCGTTCCGCTTCAATTCCGGCATGAAATCCCGCGCGCAGAAGGACCATCCGTAACCATGTTCTCCGATTACTTTCAAGATTTTCTGTTTTGTCGAGTCCGTCATTTCTGCACTCCTTTTTAAGAAATATAGCATTATTTTTCTTAAAATCAAGTCTGATACCCAAAATATTCTGCAACTATTGTCTGTGTGTCCAGAGAAATCCCTGCCCGCGATAGGAAAAGACTCAATTTCTCCTCGCTCAGGGATTGCTACAAATTACCATGCCTCGACAAAAGAGCCACCGACATCATCGAAAGCCTGCAAAACGCCCTTGTCAGAATCCTGCAGCTCACCGCAAAACCAGAGAAGTTTTTTCACGGATTCACAGTTTGTACTATAGCGTTTTTATGTATGACAGATAATATATATCTGTCATACATAACTTTTGTAATATATTTTTTGCTATGTGTATTTATCACAATTATCATTAAAAAATTACTGTTTTTTTATCTTTTTGGACTTGAAAAAATGCTGCCCATACGCTATATTACCATTAAATCAAAGATGCATATCGATAAGAAAGGAGTATGGTTATGTTGTTTGACGAGCACATGGTGATCGACGCTCAAAAGTTTGCATTGAATGCGAAAGCAAGTATACAGCGCAATGGAAGACTAGGTTTCACGGGAGAGGCAGCGAAATTACTCGGCTTACAAGAAGGATTGGCCATGTTGTTTTCGGCGATGCCAAACGGGGATTTGGCAGCAGTCATTTGCGACGCGTCGGAAACAAGAGGCTTCAGGATTCAAAAGGCCGGGGAATATTTTTACATCCGCATGAAGAATTTTTTCGACTCACAAAGTCTTGACTACATAAAAAAGCGCGTGACCTTCGACATCTCCGAGACGTCGGAGCGATATCAAGATAAGATAGTCTACAAATTCACGCGCGGAATATACGAAAGGAGGTCTGGTGAGACATCTGAAAGCATAGAAATGGAGTAAGAAAAAGGTTTAGACTTTTGCAGAAGTCTAAACCTTACGGGGAAGTCCCCGCGCTAGGCATCATTGGCCTGATAGCTTAATATAGCGGCCCCGGTCACAAAATTCAAGGGAGAAGCGGATTTTTCTCCCATTTTTACGGAGGAGTCATGAAAATGACCTTGGTAAAAAATCTCAATGGTACGGCCGGAAAGACTTGTTCTTGTCCGGGGTCAAACTCGTGGTTGGAGCATTGGGAGCGCAAAACCGGTCGTCGCGCTGGCGAGTGTGCTGCCTGTACTTCGCTTGCGGAAGTTGGCGGACATGTGAAGAAAGTCGGTCAAGACTATTCTCACTACATCGCCCCGCTATGTAAAGCATGCAATGCCCGCACTGATGATTTCCGCGTTTACGAAGAACTCGTCAGCGCGAAATGCGATTGATGAAGGAGGCACATATGGATTATAATGCCAAGCGTACCTCCAAGGGCATCGCGAGCATCGCGGCACGGACATTGCAGGACTCGAACGCTTCGAACATACAGAGGCAACTTGCAGGCGGAGCCCTGTCGCAACGCAGCCCAAAGAAGCAAACCGGATCGCGCCTTGAAGACACGGCATCAAGAGTGTTATCCAGCCATAAGTATAATGGTTTGACAAAAACACTTGCTGGTTCCGTCTTGGCGCAATCAAACAAGAAAAGATAAATCTTCTTACGAGAGGGGGTGGTACTCCCTCTCGCTTTTCATCTGCTTCCTTTTGCTTGTTTGAATAACGACCGAGGCGACCTCACGTTTTGAGAAAATCGACTTAACGTAACACGGGGTGCAGTTTTCATTAACTTTGCAACGATTTGAGGCAGGGAGGCGCAAAACCGGAGCTTTTCAGTTAATAAAAACTGCCATCGTCGGAGAGTTGAACTCTCTCCGGAGATGGCGAGGTCGGGATTAAAATGCGCCACCCCAGTTTTGATTTTTCGCCCTGTCCAGACCTCGAACCGGGCTTTTTTTATTGCCACACAAAACCCCTTGTACCAACGGGATTTGCAAGATATATTCCAATGATACATTCTCCCCCGGAGAATTTTCGGCGCGGAATCCGGGACCGATTTTCCATGAAAAAACCCCGAAATTCTCCGGCATAACGGGCAAATCGCCCTCTATTGGAGAATGCATAGCCCCCGAAGCATATCGGCGGCAAGTCGCCCTCATATATGCGGCCGGAAAAAGACGACCTCCTGCATACTTCATTTTCCGCAATGCTATAATAATGAGAGCATTGGAAAAAACGCCCGGCAAGTCGTTCTTTCGCGTCATCGGGGACAGCGTTTCGGCGGAAAATAATAAAATTCTCTGACCTCCCGCAATTTTGACTTAACGCATATCGACGGTTTTTATCCGCAATGACCGGAGATACATGAAAAACACCCCAAATTCTCCGGCCAGTTAGATAGTTTGACGCCAACTGCTTTTTTCCCGGTTGACGCCAACTCCCCCCACTCGCCCTCCTGTCCACGACCTCCTCCCTCAAAACATGAGGTCGTTTTGCATGACTTAACGGAAACCGCCCGGTTGTAACGCCGAACCCTCGCCCTCCTGCGGTGAATGAAAAGAGGGGCGGTCTGACCGTTCTGTCAGATGAAGGTGAAGGCATCCGAAAAACCCACGATGTCGAAGATGTCCCGGACAATGGGTTTTACTCCGGACAGGACCATTTTGCCGCCGGAACTGCTCATTTTCTGCTGCGAACCGAGAAAGATCCGCAAGCCGGCCGAGGAAATGTAATCCACTTCCGAAAGGTCGAATTCGAGTTCTTTGACGCCGTCCAGCACGACCGCTGCCGCCAGCTCAGGCGCCGTGACCGTGTCAATGCGTCCAATCGGTTTCAAGACCAGTTTCCCATCAGATGATTTCTTTTTAATTTCCATAGTCGATATCTCCTTGTCTTAATGAAAAATCAGCGTTTGCCCAGCAACCGGGCGAAGAAACTCTTTTTGCCCATGACCTGTTCCCGGATCATGGCGAAGGTCAGAGCCGACTGCTGCGTATGGGCGGCGAGCAGCTGGAAAACTTTGACGAAAACATCGGCGAAAGCTTCCATGGTAGCCTGTTCATACCGGCTGGCGGCGTAGTGGATCGAAAGCTTCAGTCCGGATTTTCCATCGAGGACTTCCACATCCATGATCGACTGCGAGGCGGCATGGTTCTGCCGGATATCGATCTGTTCGAATGCCAATCCCTCCTGGCCGGCATCGCGGATGTCGCTTTGATAAAGAATATACGGCATGTCGTCGGTGACCACGTTGGAAGTCTTGTTGATATAGGGATAGCAGCAATGCTCAATGGCGCCGGCGACCTCGGCGGTGACCGCAGCGCAAATGTCGCGGATGTCCATTTCATCGGTGACGGAGAGCGCGGCGGGCAGGGCGCGGAACAGTAATCCGCAGGTGGACATGGACTCCACATCCTCCCGGCCGTTGTAGATCCAGGCGAATTTGATGTCGGATGCGTTTTCCTGCAGGGCGAAAGCCAGCGCGAAAGCGGTGATCACGAATTCGTTCCGGGAGATGTTGAGCGATTTTTCCGCCAGTTTGAGGTTGTCCTGGATCACGCCGAGATCGCGGGTCAGACCGGTCACGGCGTTGTCGCGGGATTCGTGATCGGTTTTGAGCCGGCTCACTCGTTCCTTTTCGCTGTAACGGGATTCGAAATACAGCCGGGATTCCTCATAGAACGGGGTCAGTTCCAGCTCTTCCCGGTGGTGGAGGATCAGATAGTAGTAATCGGGTTCGGGTTCGGCTCCCATGCAGACGTTGATGATGTTGCTGACCAGCACCTTGAACGAAGTTCCGTCGAAAATGGTATGGTGCACGTCGAAGAACAGGTAGAGCGCCTTTTCGGTTTCGAAGAGGCGGCAGCGGTAGAGTTTTGACCCGATGATCTTGTATGGTTTGACCAGGTCGTCTTTGACCAGTTTGAGATCGAACTCGCTGATTTTTTCAACGCGGACCTCCTCGGTCAGTTCGGGATGATAGGATTGGACGATGTCACCGTCGGCATTGAAGCTGAAAACGGTTCCGAAAACCGTGTGATGTTTCAGCACCTTGTTCACGGCGGCAGCCAGCAGTTCCGCCTCGAAAAGTGCTTTGTCGACCTTGATCATGGCGAAGAGATTGTACATGGTCGAGATCGGGGTGTAAAGCTGGTAATCGACCATGAAATTCTGCTCGGCGGTAAGCCGGTGGGGGATCCGTTTTGCTTTTTCGTTCTGTTCGGCGAAGTTTTCGCTGTCGTTGCGGGCATGGTTCGCCAGGTAGATCGCGGCGATCTTTTCCGGCGTTCTGCCGCGATAGATGTCGGATGCGTTCAGACCTTTCAGCCCGGAGGAGACGATCATTTCCATGGCGCTGAGGGAATCGCCGCCGAGTTCGTAGAAGTCGTCCTTGATACCGATGCGTTTGAGCTTGAGCGCCTGCGCCATGGTTTTGCAGAGCTTCTCTTCGGTCGAATTGGTCGGCGCCACGTAGTCGCTGACGTAATCAGAAGTATCGGGCTTGGGGAGCGCTTTGCGGTCGAGTTTCCCGGTCGCTTTGAGCGGCACGGTGTCGATTTTGATGAAATACTGCGGCAGCATGTAGTAGGGGAGACGCCGGGAGAGCGCTTCGCGGGTCTTGACCGGATCGGGCTTGGGGATGTCCGCCGTGTAGTAGGCGGCGAGGAAAGCCTGTTCGTCATCTTCGAAACCGCGCACGGCGCACCAGTCCAGATTCAATACCTGTTTCACGGCGGCTTCGACCTCGGCGGGTTCCACGCGGTTGCCGTTGATCTTGACCATGTCGGTGTTGCGTCCGAGCAGGACATAATTGCCGTCAGGGAGTTTTTTCGCCAGGTCGCCGGAGTGGTAGATCCCGTTCCGGAAAGCGCGGGCGGTTTCTTCGGGGAGGTTGATATATCCGCGGACGAACGGATTGTCGAAGCAGAATTCGCCGATCTCACCGTCGGGAACTTCCTTGCCGTCCTCGCCCAGCAGATAGATCTTCTTGTCGAATTGAGGCGCGCCGATGGGGCAGGTGTCGTAACTGCGGTCGATGCGGAAGATGCCTGCGGCAAAACCGCTTTCGCTCATGGCATAGCAGTTGTTGACCTCCAGTTTTCCGGGACTGATGCCGTTGGCGGGTTCGGCACCGACGAACAGCCGTTTCAGGAACGGACCGGTTTTGGAACCGATGGCACGGACATACGACGGGGTGAGGAACGTGCAGGAGATTTGTTTTTCCAGCATGAAGAATCCGAGTTTCAGCGGGTTTTTCACGGTGGCATAGGACAGGATATACATCTTGGGTCTGGCGAGGTCGAGCACCTTGACGAAGACCATGACCGAGGCGACGAAATTCAGGGGCGCGGCCAGGGCGAAACGTTCATCGGGAACGCACAGCTCGCCGCCCTGATAAGTAAGCGATTCGGCAGCTTCGCGGAGGTTGCCGTATTCATGGAGCACCCCCTTGGGATTGCCGGTGGTTCCGGAGGTATAGATAGCGTAAGCCGCATCGTGATCGTCGGCTATGACAAATCCTTCGGCGGGCGGGGTATTCATGACCGTTTCCCAGTTTTGCGCATTGATCTCCAGCTTGCAGCCGCAATTCTGCCGGATGAAATCGATCCGTTCCGGCGCGTAGGTATCCTCCACCAGGGCGAAGGCGGCGCCGGCACGCCAGATCCCCATCGCGGCGATCAGGGGCTGGACCCCGCGCGGCAGGTTGATCAGAACGAAATCTTCTTTTCCGATTCCGTTGTTCTGCAGGAAGGCGCGGACCTTGCCGCTGAGTTCGTCGAACTGGCGGTAGGTCAGTCCTTTGGAGGTCGATTCATCGTAAAGGAATGCATGATCGGGATTGTCTTTCAAATGTTCCGCCAGTTTTTCTGCGATCCAATTCATTTTTTCTTATTCTCCAAAGTTATCATGGTTATATCATCTGCCTGGGCCGCGCCGGCCATGTATTCTTTCAGCATGGCGTCAATTGCCGGAATGAGCGGCGGTTTCGATTGCGTCATGGCGGACATCAGCCGGCCGGCGCCGAACAGCTGTCCGTCGGGGTTCATCGCTTCGGTGACTCCGTCGGTATAGAGGAACAGCGTATCTCCCGGCTGCAGTCTGACCGACCTGGCGGAATATCTGGCATTTGGGAAGGCCGCCAGCGCCATGGCCCGCGGTGTTTCCAGCCATTCCGCCGGTCCGTCCACCCGCTTGATCATGGCGGGATTGTGTCCGGCGGAAACATATTCCAGTTCACCGGACTGCGGATCGAAAATCCCCATCCAGACGGTGACGAACATATAGGCGTCGTTATTGTGATTCAGCCGCTGGTTGGCTATGGCGACCGCTTCCGCCGGCGACAAGCTGCGGAAGATGCTGGATTTGACGATGGCTTTGGCGCGCATCATGAAAAATGCCGCGGGGATCCCTTTGCCGGAGACATCGGCGATAACGACTGCGAGCCTGCCGTCGGTCAGTTCGAAATAATCATAGAAGTCGCCCCCGACTTCCCGTGCCGGAGTCATGACTGCGTTCACCCGGTAAGCAGTGGTTTCGAAAATGCCGTCCTGCAGCTGGGAAAGCTGGATGCGGCGGGCCAGCGCCAGATCTTCTTCCTGCCTTCTGGCCTCGGCTTCGCGCAGGGCATCGATTTTGCTCTGCGCCCGACGGAACTTCAGGATCAGCAGCCGGAAGAGGATGCACATGGCAAACAGCATCAGACCGGCGACGATCACGGTCAGTGCCGCAGGCGCATGATATTCCGCCAGCGGCTGGACAGCGTAGATCCGCCATTTGCCGATATCGTCATAACGGATGCATCGGCACCAGGCCCCGCTGATCCGTGCGTAAAACATGACACCCTGCGGTTTTTCCAGATCGCATGGCCGGAAACCCAGTTCCGCCAAAGTCCGGTCGACTGCCTTGGGATAGTCCCGGACCGGCACTTTGATCCGTCCGGCTTCATCTGTGATCAGGAAATATCCCGTTTCGCCGAATCCCGCATCGGCCAGCAGCGGAAAGAAAAAGGATTCGAACTGTTCTTCAAACCGCTTCCAGGTGTAGCCCAGCTGGAGAAACGCCTTGCCGTCCGGCATCGGCACGCCGATGTATTTCGTGTAGGTTTCCCTGTCGGAACGGTTGAGCCGGAATTTCTTTTCCTTGACAAATTTTCTGGGGCCGGTCAGCAGTTCGAAATAAAGTTTCAGATGGCCGGGACGGCGGCGCTGCCGGTTGTATTCAAGCACTTTCCGGTTGTTGGTCGCCAGTATATTGCCTTCCCGGTCGATAATATTCAATTCGTCCACATCGTAATCTTCCGCGAACTGCTGCATTTTTTCGATGGACAGGCGGCGGGTGGTATGGATGTTGTCGGCAATGGCGACCGCATTGCAATGGAGCATATAGCCGATCTGCGCATCGGAATCGTTTTCCAGTTTGCGGACCGCATCCTTCAGCGCCGAGCCGGTTTGCTTCTGGGCATTTTGCACTGCAGTGACCGTGATAGTACCGAACGCGGCTCCGAAACAGACAAAGGCCAGCGTCAGTGTGGAGTAGAAATTGTTCCGCCAGCCCCACCACGAACCGCAGGCGAATGTGGATAATCCTGCCGCCAGTGCGGTTCCCGAGGTCATGGCAATGCCTCCTGCATAGATGATTTCCAGCGCCTGAGCCTGATGGTTGAATCTCAGACCGAAAATCAGCGCAAGATGCAGGATCTCGCCGAACGCCGCTGCTATCGCCGCCGTTACCACCGGCGGACGCTTGCCTTCGAAGACCCATTTGCTCAGCGCGGCACTGTAGGCGGCAACGATCAGGGTGATCAATGCGCTGGTATGCCAGTAAAGCGTTCCGGTGCCCCACAGCGGCGTAAGCGCCCTTTCCACGGCGGCGATGACGCCGGCCGTCAATCCGGCGGCAGGTCCGAAGAAGAAACCTGCCGTGATCACCGGCGCTTCCCGCAGTCCCACCGGAATATTCAGCCCCGCCACATCGGTTCCGGCGGTATTGGCGATGACCGCCAGCGCTCCGAACCAGATTCCCTGGGCGATCGGCCGGTCTTTCAGAAATTTCAGCCGGTCGGCGCCCAGTGCCCCCAAGGCCGTCAGCACGGCCATGATAATGATTATCAGCATGGCGGCACCTCTGGTGATATGCGTTTGGTCAAGGTGAGGATATTGCGGTTGTCTTCCCGGCGGTATTCCACCTTGTCCATGAGTTTTTTCACCACGAAAATGCCGAGTCCGCCGATTTGGCGTTCTTCCAGCGGGGAATTGATATCCGGATCCGCCGCCTTCAGCGGATCGAACGGTTTCCCGGCGTCGGCAAAGATCAACCGGAATACCTTGCCGTCCTGTTCCGCGGAAACTTCCACCGGACCTGCAGCGTCGGAATAAGCATATGAGACAATGTTGGTAAATACTTCATCCGCCGCGATCAGCAGATGCTTGGCGATTTCTTCCGGCAGTTCACGGGTGAATTCCTGCAGACGGATCCTGAGCCGGTCGAATTCCGATATCTCCGCCGTCAAGGTCAGCAACATGGTATTGGAAGCTGGTCCGCATGAAGAATTTTGTATCTCACCCATGTACTGTTTACCCGTTCGGCTCTGCCGGTTAGAATTGCTTTTCTGTATATAGCGTCTGGTCGATCATCTGCAAAAATGGGCTCCGCCATCAGATCAAAATCGCAGGAATCCCGACAGTCTGCTACTATAGCATTGTTTATCCGTTTTTCAAGTTCCGGCACGGATATTGTTCCACAGGTGAGTCATATGTCCGGCGGATGTATTTCGCAATGGTGAAGACCATTTCCCGAAAAACAGTCCGGCACTTGTAAAAACTGCGATCCCGAGCTATAATATCCATGTGCGGCATGGATCGATATGGAGTGAAGATCAATGCGTTTTTATGAGACGAATTGAAGAAGAGCCATCTGCACGGGGTCAGACGGGAACAGGCAAATGCGAAAGGCGCCGCTTCCCCGGTTATTTCGAACCTGCTTGCTGGGTTGAATCAGATGATAAACAAATGAAGGAATCGAAAAGTCCAATGTTCCCAAGAAGGGTTGTTTTTTATCTGTCAACGGGCGGAGTTTTATTCCAACTCGACTTAATGTAACGCGGGGTGCGGTTTTCATTAACTGCGTTGCGTTTTGAGGCAGGAATACGCAAAAACGGCAAAGCGCAGTTCATAAAAACCGGCATCGTTGGAGACTTGAACCTTCTCCGGAGAAGGCGAGTTGCGGAACGAAAACCGCCACCCCAGTTTTTGTTTCTCCGCCCATCCAGCCCTCGGATTCGGGCGTTTTTTATTTTCACGCAAAACCCCTTGTGGTAAAGGGATTTGCAAAATAATACCCGATTTCTTGGATTCTCCGGAGAGAGCCGCTTCCCGGAGGTCGGGCGCGTAAAATTAACGAAAACCGCCCCAAATTCTCCGGCAGACTTGAACAGGCGACCTCACCCGGGAGGTCACGGAGAATCGACTTAACGAAAAGCACACCCCCAGTTTGACGACCTCCTGGGCCGACCTCATATGCGAGAGAAAAATCCGGAGGGAGATTTTTCATAACAGCCATTGAGATAATGATTTATGTTTTTTTGTCAACAGGGCATCGGTTCGCACCGACGATAACGCGGGGTCCGGTTTACGTTAAAAATCCCTTGGTCGCCCTCACGTTTTTGCAAATTTCCGACTTAACGAAAACCGACCGTTTTTCGTCAACTGTAACCCTCGCCCTCAGAAAACGTGTGTTTTGACCTCGAACATCCATCGGGGGTGAGGGCTGATTAGATAGTTTGACGCCAACTGCTCTTTTTCCGGTTAACGTCAACTCCCCCCACTCGCCCTCCTGTCCACGACCTCCTCCCTCAAAACGTGAGGTCGTTTTGCATGACTTAACGGAAAGTGCCCGGTTGTAACGCCGAACCCTCGCCCTCCTGCGGGGGGCGGGATGCGGGGCACTGTGGCATTGCGAAGTCGGTTTCCCGGCCATTTTACGCGCCCGCCGATACTGGCGAAAGGGGAGTCAGTCGGTAAAAACTCTCCTACCATTTTTGGATCATCGAACTTTTTCTGAGGAAAAATTTTCCGGAGGGGGCCGCTGGCGGCGGTTTGCAGCCGGTCAGGAGAATGGACCACTGGGCGGAGATCATTTCGTCTTTTCTTTCTCCGGGATTTGCGAACGTATTTTCTGCGCCCGTTCGAAACACATCCTGCTCCGGGGCTCATTCCCCGGCTGAAACGGCTTCAGCAGAACATCCGCCTCCCGGAAAAACTCTCCGGCTTTCTGCGGATCAGTCCCGGATAGGAAGACGGCATACCGGATCAGCGTTTCTGCCTTGTCCAAAGCAAAATTTTCCTTCACTTCCTTCGGGGCCTCCCGAAGCAGCGGAAGACATTTTTCCCAAAGTTTGAGGCTGTCCGCGAAACATTGCTTTTTGACTTCATGCCGAGTCGCCTGCATCGCTTCCATACTGCGGACGATCGCCGCCATCCAGTAGGAATACGGATTGGCGGGAGCGAGCCGCCATGCCCGGTTGAATTCCGCCATCGCCCATACTGTTGCCGCCACGGCAAGCCCTGTCAGCGTAGCTGAATTCACTGCCGCGCGAAAATTCCGGAATCACCTTGCTGCTGTCTTCGTGAGAGTCATAGTCGTCGAGGCACCACTCACGCTCATTTCCGCTCATGTCGTACAAACCGAGTTCGTTCGGTTTTTTCTTCGCCACGGGATAAATCGTGCTTTCGGCATCTCCTGTCCAGGCGACTTCGTTCAGATCATCGCTCCCGCTGTATCGGTATCCCCGGCTCTTGCTGCCGCCGCGGGCGGCATACTCCCATTGCGTTTCCGTCGGCAGAGTGAATCGGTATCCTGCGGGCGCCAGGTTCGACTCATTCAGACGGGCGCAGAAATCCATCGCTTCATACCATGAGACGGTCACGGGCCGGTCACGGCTCTCTTTCTCGGGCAGGCGCATGACGCGCGATCCGATGGTCTTGACTTCGGGGACGAATCCCATCACCGCCTTCCACTGTGCCTGCGTCACCATCGTCTCCCTGAACTTCGACTTGGATGAGGAAGTTCGCGTTTCTCTCGAAAAGTTACAGCAGGGAACGGCCTTCCCAGTCGGGATCGGCAGGGACACCGAGAAGAGAGACCACGGTCGGGGCAAGGTCCAGAATGGAAGGCACCTCCGCGATTTCTCCCGGAGCAATCCCGTTCTGCCGGATAAAGACCGGAATCGTCATGTCTTCGGGGAAGTCCTTGCCGTGGCTTCGTTCATGGCCGCCGTGATCGGCAGTGACGATCAGACAGCAATCCTCCGGCAGAAGCGCCGCGGCCCGCTGCACGTAGCCCAGACTGTCTTTGACGGCCTGCAGGTATTCATCGGTCATCCAGCCGTATTTGTGACCGGCCTCGTCCACCCAGCTGATGTAGAAAAACGTGAAATCGGGGATTTCCCCCGCTTCGAGCATGGACACCACACGTTCGGTCATGGCGCGATCGGCATCGGCGTAGCCTTTGCGGCGGCCGCTGATGAAGTCGGCCCGGGCCAGCGAAAGGGGCCGTGTAAGGTCACGCAGCGGTTCCCAGGAATAGAAGAACGCGCAGTTTTTGCCGGCCGTGCCGAGCACTTCGCACAAACCGTTGACCGGCCGGACCTGGGGAACGTAGGTATTGGTCAGGATTCCGTGGCGTTCGGGGTTCACGCTGTGGAAAAGCGACATGTGGCAGGGCAAAGTCACGGAAGGCATTACGGTCTGCATCCGGAGCGAATAACGGCTGGTTTCCAGCAGTTCACGATAGAAGGGATGATTCACGGCGGTGAGACTGTCGGGGCGCATGCCGTCGATCAGCGCCAGCATAACTTTGGTCATGATCCGTTATCCTTTTTGACTGATTCCCGCCGGTTTCGAGGCGGTTGGGTTCATCTTGAGATAATTGCAAATATAGCACATGCCGAAGGGAAAATCAAGTCCCGCCTGCCCGGCGGATGTTCGAATCTGTTTCCGTATCGGAAAAAAATTCGAAAAACGGCTTGAAATCGGCTTCGTCCGGGATATTCTACCGAAACATGTTATGGGAAGCACGGTATTCATCTGGATCGATCGTCCGGACGAATATCCGAAAAACTCGAAAATCAGGAGTGCTCATGCTCAGGTTCCATTTCGGTTTCCTTGTCCTCGGTCTGGCGCTGTACGTCTCCGGCGGGGAACTTTTCTACTGTCTCCAGCCGCAGGGAAAACGGCAGGCTTTTCCCCGGCAGACCGCCGAACTGGGACGGACACATATCGTGATCGACTGTTCGTTCGACGGCTCGGACGCGGAACGCTGGACCCGGAACGAACTGCGGCAATTCAAAAGCCGGGGCGCAACGGTGCTGTGTTATTTTTCGATCGGCGAAGCGGAAACCTACCGAGGTTACTGGCAGGCGCGCTGGAAGAAAGATCCGCCACCGTTCCTGCTGACGGAAAATCCGCGCTGGAAAGGCAATTTCCGGGTGCGTTACTGGGATGCGGCCTGGCAGAAGATCATGCTGGCGGAACTGGACCGGATTGTCGAGGCGGGATTCGACGGCGTGTTCCTCGACATCGTGGACGGATTTGAATATTTCGAGGCAAAGGCCCGCCGCGAATCTGCAGTCAACCCCGCAACCGGCCGCACTTACCGGGCGGACATGGTCCGGTGGGTGGTCCGTCTGACCGAACGGGCGCGGAAGCGGAAGGCGGATTTCCGGATATTCATTCAGAACGGCGAGGCGCTGCTGGCCGACCGCACGCTGCTGCGGACAATCGACGGTCTGGTCGTGGAAGACCTGTTCAGCAACGGGAAATCCATGCAGTCATCCGCGGAAATCCGGGAACGGTTCCGGTATATCCACCTGGCGCAGTCCGACGGCAAGACCTGTTTCGCGGTGGAATATCTGCCCGCAGGCCGGAAAAAACAGGTGCAGGAACAGGCCGCGCGACTCCGTCTGGACCTGCTGGTGACGGACCGCGACCTGAAAAGCGAGGGAAAGACTTATTCCGGCAAACCATCGGGACATTGACGATTTCGCGTTATGTTCTTTACAAGCTCCGTTGAAAAATATCCTTTTGCCGTGTATATTAAAAAAGGAGTCAACTCGGTGAGTTGAAACTCCCTGCTTCGGATGGGAAAATGAAATCGACCGACTGCGCCAACAACAAAGAACTGTTTCGCATCATCCGGTCCATCTCTCCGAAAGCGGAAAAATGAACATTTGATATTTCAACTGAAAACAAGGAAACAACATGAAAAGAAAAATTTTGTCCGCCGCCGTCTGTTCTCTGATGGCGCTGGCCGTCGTCATCCTTTCCGGATGCGCACACGAACCGCTTTCCCTGTGGAATGAAAACGCAGTTGCGAAAACGGTCCTGACCGATTATGTCCGGACGGTCACGGATAAGGGCTCGCCCGATTTCATTCCGGTCGAAAACCGCATCGCCGTGTTCGATTTCGACGGCACACTGTTTCTGGAGACCGATCCCACCTATTTCGACTGGCAGCTTTTCGAACACCGCGTGCTCGAAGACCCCTCTTACAAGGCGACTCCCGAACAGCTGGCGGCGGCGCGCGACTCGCGGAAAGGCAAGTTCCCGAAACTGGACAAGAACCGCGAACGGATGGTCGCCGAGGCTTATCAGGGCATGACCTTCGATGAATTTTACGCCTTCGTCCGGAAATTCATGGCCGAAAAACAGCCCGGTTTCAACGGTCTCAAACGCGGCGACGCCTACTACCGGCCGATGCTCGAAGTCATCGCTTTCCTGCGGCAGAACGGCTTCACCGTTTACGTGATCAGCGGCACGGAACGTTACACGATGCGGCCGCTGACCGCGGTGCTGCGTCTGCCCCCCGGCCAGATCATCGGGTCCGACAATACCCTCGTCGCGAGCGGTCAAGGCGGCAAGGACGGACTGGATTACGTTTTCGTCAAGGGCGACAAACTGCTGCTGGGCGGCGCCAATATCGTGAAAAATCTCCAAATGAACAAAGTCTCCATCATCATGCGCGAGATCGGCAGACAGCCCGTGCTGGCGTTCGGCAACACCATGAGCGATGCAAGCATGCTCAATTACACCATCAGCCGCAACCGATACAAGGCGCTCGGTTTCATGCTGCTCTGCGACGATCTGGTGCGCGAATACGGCAACCAGACCAAGGCCGATCAGATGCTTCGGAACTGCAAAAAATACAACTGGGTCCCCGTATCCATGCGGGATGACTGGAAGACCATTTACGGCGAAGGCGTAACCAGAAAAGGGACCAACAGATGAAATCGTTTTTTCCGACTCTTGCGGCGGGGATGTTCGCCGCGGTTCTGCTGGCGGGATGCGCGAGCACTCCCCCTTCCCCGGCACGGCTGAAAACGGAAAATCTGTTTTGCGACGAGGCGATGAAATCCTCGCAAAACGTTTCCGATTATGACGCGCTGGTTTTCAAAAGCGAAGGTTCGGAGATTTACGGACAGATTCTGAAGCCGCAGGGGAAGCCTGACGGCAAACGGCCCTGCGTATTGATGTTTCACGGGTTCGCCGGGTTCGGCAGGTTCGACGACGTCGGACAGGCTCTCTGCCGCACCGGATGCGTCGTGCTGATCCCGCATCACCGCGGCGCGTGGGGCAGTCGGGGCAAGTATTCCGTTTCCAGCTGCGTGCAGGACGCGGTCGGTCTGGTCAAGTATGTGAAGAGTCCGGAATTTCAGAAGAAATACGGCATCGATCCGAATGCGGTTTTCCTGATCGGGCACAGCATGGGCGGCAACACCGTGCTCAATGCGGCGGTCGAAATCCCCGGCGTGCGCGGGATCATCATGCTGGCTCCGTGCGACATCGGGACCATGTACCGGCAGACGCCGAAAGGCAAAATGAAAAACTTTATGGTCGAAAACGGTCTGGAAGTCCTGCACACCGACGGGTTCGAGGCGGTTTACACCGATCTCGGCCGTCATGCGGAGCAATACGCTTTCCCGAATGCGGCGAAAAAGCTGAAAAACGTTCGTCTGTTCCTGGTCACGGGCGAATGGGACACCTGCATTTCCAACGATCTGCTGAAGACCTTTTACGCCGCCGACGCGAAAACAAGTCGCTTCCGTCCTGCTCGTTCAAGAGTTATCCGGCCACGCACGGCCTGATGGGCGTCCGCACGCAGCCGACCGATGGCGGATTTACCAGATTTCGCTCCCGGCGGGAGATTCCGAGTCGGAAGCGATTCGCCGTCTGGAGTCGATGATTGTCCCGTTCGCCGTTCTCTGAGCCGTATTATTTTCGACCGGGCCGCTTCGTTACTGATAATCGAAGAGACGCTGATTGGTCAGATCGGGGATTTTCAAATTCCGCAGTTCGTTTCCTTTTACGAAACGGGCCGGCAGGGCGATATGTTGAATTGCGCTGCCGCTGATCTGTTTCAAAACCTGCCGGACCGCCATGCGGATCGCAGTTTCCGCCTGCTCCAGAATGATCCCGTGAAACGGGAAATTCAACGCGGATGCCAGCGTCCATTCATTGTAAATCCCGATCACGTCCGGACGAACGTTCAGTTCCGCGCAGCGGTCCTGATAAATCCGCATGGAATATTTGCCGTACAGGATGACCGCCGGAAGCCGCTGCTCCGCCAGCAGCGCCGCCTGATTCAGATCGTGATGAATCCGGAAATCGCCTTCGACGCCACAGTGTTTGCAGCATTCCATAAAAAGACTTCCGTTCCGGGCATTATCCGCGTCTTTTCCGGCAAAGAGACAGAGCGTGATCCGTTTGTGTCCCTTTGCTCTCAGCGATTTTACGGCCGAAGACAGCGCTTCGGAATAATCCGGCGAATTGCTGGAAAAATCGTAATTGCTGCGCCCGCACAGGGTGAAAAGCGGATATTTCCGCAATTCCAGAATATGAGACAACTGCGGCGGAAGCTGATCGGAACAACAGGAGGTGATGATGCCGTCCATGCCGGACGCCAGCAGAAGTTTCAGCGATTCCAGCGTCTGGGTCCGGTCGAAGCGAACCACCTGCAGCGAGACTTTGTATTGCTGTTTTCCGGCCTCGTCCATAATGGTTTCCGCCGCAGCCGAAAGGAATTGATCGGTCAGAATATCGGTCAGAAAACCGATCGTCTGGACTCGACCCCGGCGGAGCGACAAAGCCAGTTCGCTGGGACGGTAGCCGTGAGCTTCGGCGATTCGCCGGACCCGTTCGGCGCGTTCCCTGGCATCGCGCCGTATGTCTTTGGTCGCTCCGGAGAGCGCCCGTTCCGCGGTTTTCGCGGAAACTCCCGCCAGGCGGGCAATTTCTTTGACGGTGATCATACGTTGCGATATAACTCCATTTTCAGTTTTCCCATGAAACAATCAAAAAATCTGACGGTTTGAAAATGATTTTACAGGTCGGTCCAGCTCCCTGGATCATCAAAACCTTTTCTATTTTCTTCCCCAGATGATCATAATCAAACCGATGACACAACCGGCCATCCCGATGATGGTTGTGACCGGATATTTTTCCCTCCACTTGATGCGGCAGAAGACAGAAAAAGCCATTACGTTGATGCAGATCAAGATGGGCCAAGTCATTGATGCCATTCCCGCCTTCCGCATGGATTCGAGGGCGCGAATCAGCAGAAAATACTGAAGAAGAGCTATCCCTGACCAGCAGAAAAGTACTTTCCATATATCCGAATTGAACTGAAAAACAGTCCTGTTTCCGCTTTTGTAAAGGGATTCAATTCCCGATGCCAGTAAATTTCCCATGCTGCAGAAAAACAGCAGACACGGGATAATAATTCCGGCTTTGCGATCCGATTCCGGCAACACGACCGTCGCAGTAAGCAGGCACTGATACGTTCCGGAAAACAGCAACGAACAGATTACCGCCGGAATCCATTGCTTCAATTTGGAAGAAATAGCGTTTTTGTTCCCGAATACTGCGATTACAGCCAGCGACAGAATAACCAGAAAAACGCCGGAAAAATTAATCGGACTGATTTTCTCGTGCAGAAAAATCAGAGCGAAAAACATCGAAATCATGGATGCAGAATTACGAATTGCCGCTGAAAGACCGTTGTGTCCCCATTTGAGTGAACAGACGAAGGCAGCCTGGGATGCAGTATTGACCAGTCCTACCGTCGCTGTTATCAGCAATACCTTGCACCAGCTGATTCCGGGAAACAGACTCCAGTCCGGCAGCAGAATCCACGCCGCCGCAGAAGCAGTGAGGTTGCTTACGGTGAAAAATTGGAAAAATGAAATTCGGTTGTGGGCGATCCGGCTGAGGATCATGGAGATCGAAGCAAAGCAGAATCCGGTCAGAACAGTAAGAAACAAGGCGGTCAACATTCCGATGGAGTTCCTTCTTTTGCAGATAGGATGGCAGATTGTTCAGTTCCAATGCAGAACCATTCTGGAAGTCCGGCAATCAAAGAAATGATTCCCCTTATACGCAAGTTTTTTCATTTTTATCTCTCGGTGTCTCTCGCACATCTTTTAAGGTTATAATTGTTTTTCAGTCGGACGGGACCTGACTCATGCATTCATAAGCATTCACAGTTGCGGGACAGTTCCTGATTTGCACAGGATTCACCAAACCGTCTGATATTTGATGCCCCAATATACTGTATTTTTTCTATATTGCAAGACCGCATTCTGCTTTATTTTTCCGTTTTTTTCAAAAATTGTTCGTCAGGATATTTGATTTTACAAAGATTTACAATATATTAACTGTATTACGGAGACAATTATTGTTTTCTGATTTTTTTTTGAAAAAGCCGGCAAGGAAAGAATGGACATAAAGTGAAACGCCCTGAAATCACCTGGAGTCTGATGCACCCGACTCCGCTCGACCCCGATTATGTCCGAAAACTGGTCAGAAAAGCCGGGGAATATGAGGTTGACAGTTTCGAAATCTGCGGACAATGCCATACGCCGTACGGCGGACTGGACGGTCTGATCGACTACCGGGAATATCCGGACGCTTTCGCCTCGTGGGATCAGAACAAAGTCGCGGACAATCAGCGGAAACTGAATGAGATTCTGGCGATCTCCCATGCGGCGGGAAAACCAGTCTGTCTCTGGCATCGGGAAGTGATGATCCCGCCGGGACTGCTGAAGGACCTGCCGGAACTGCTGGACGAAACGGGCGAATTCAACCTCACCGGCGGCGCGTTTGCCGATCTGATTCGTTATAAACTGGAAAAGACTTTTGAAAACGTGCCGGAGCTGGACGGAATAGTGCTGACGCTGACCGAAGCGGATTTCTCCGCAATCCACAATTCGAACGCGAAGCGTTATCCGCCGTCGGAAGTAGTGCGTTTCATCGCGGAGATTTTCGCATCCGAACTGCAAAAGCGGGGCAAGCGTTTCATCATGCGTTCCTTCGGTTCGATCGCGGAAGATTACGAGTGCATCCTTGCGGGCGTAACGAAACTGGAGGGGAAGTACGAATTTGAGGTGGAAACCAAAATCACGCCGTATGATTTCAGTCCTTTCCTGCCGCTGAACCCGTTTCTGCGCAAAATTCCGGGGCTGACTCTCTCGGCGGAATGCGACTGCGTGGGCGAATTCATGGGACAGGGCAACATGCCGTTCGAACATGTCCACAACCTCGTCCGCTACGTCCGCGAGGGACAGGCGGCCGGCGTAAACCGGTATGTAATCCGCATGGACCGCCGCGGCAACTGCATTTTCGATCTTTACGAGCTCAATTATTATGCTTACGACCGCGCGCTGCACGACCCGGAAGCAACTGCGGACTCCATCCGGAAGGAATGGCACGAAAAACATTATCCGGCGGAATGCCGCGAGGCGTTCATCGAACTCGATAAAATCGGCTGGGAGATGGTCTGCAAAACCTATTTCATCAACGGGCATGTGCTGTTCCACGGCAATTACTGCATGAAGTATCTGAAAGCGGGCTTCATTTTCGCCCTGTTCGGCGAAGCCGGGCGCTCACTCGCCAACGGCAAAGGGATCTGGTCGATCCTGACCGGCAGGAAAACGCCCGGACGGGCCGCCATTCTGGAGGAAAAAGAACAGGCCGTGGTGCTGGCGGACCGGGGGTTCGCCCTGCTGCAAAGTCTGAATCTGCCCGCGGACGATTTTCGGCACCGGCTCTGGAAAAATGCGGCGACCGTTACCCGTGCCGTGCGGGAGCTGGTCCGCTGCATTGCCGCGTATTTCGACGATATGGAACAGGGGAAAGCCGATGCGCCGCGCCTGAAAGCGCAAGTCGCAGCCTCGCTGACGGAGTTCGACCGTCTGGCGGATCACAAGGTTGAGATCGTCAAGCGGGAATTCGTCAACGGCATGGAACACCGGCTCAGGGAAGTGAACCGCAGCATCGAAGAACTGGTGATCGAACCTCTGGCGGCGATCTGCCGGGAGCTGCTGGCGGAATTTCACGCCGAATATGCGGCGAAGGAAAAATTCCTGACCGGTTGTGAGGACGGCATCATCACCGGCGGCATCACCGACGACTGGCGGATCGTCCGCTATATGCACGCCTCACATGCGGTTCTACATAACGAACTGCCGTCCCGCTGGGCGGGCAACCGGGTGTTCCCCAACGGCTTCATCGAAATGGAATTGAAACGGGGTCAGGAACTGGTCATTTTCGGCGCTGCCGAAGCAACGCGCAAATTTTCCCTGATCTGCGACGGCAGACGCATGAATGCCGAATTCGACGACAACGGCAGATTCTCCATGCCTCTTTCGTCTTCAGATAAGAATGTTTCCGTCCGGCTGGAAAAAAGCGGCATGATTTATCCGGTGTTCCACGCGGTCGTCACCCGGAAACACGAATGAAACAGGCGAGAGTGCCGAAAATTCACTTTTCCCTTCCCGTCACCTGACAAACCTTCCCGGCCGGATTCGATCAGGCGAACTCAAAGCGGGCGACCGGATCGATTCCATCCGGACCATCTGCGAAAAATACGGGGGCAGCTCGTAGGATGGATTCAATGTTGATTTTGAGATGAATTTGCAGATCAGCAGTCTGCTGACACTTAATCGTCCTCCTCTTCCGCCTCCGACTTAAACCAGCGGCTTAAAAGGTAATCTTCCCATATCTGTTCTTCCTCGCTCAGCGGTTCCGGTTCCGGAATGAAAGGATCGTCAAAATCCCTCTCCCGGCCGAGATGCCACCCCATTTTCAGCAGTATGGTCAATGCAAGGAGTTCCTGAAGGATGTGGTCGATGTCGCCGTATGGAAAACCGGAACACTCGGAAGAAACGATGTTGCACGACCCTGTATCGGATAAAGAAGAGGTTGATTCAATTGCATTTCGGATGTTTTCGGGATATTGCTGCAATTCTTCCTCCGTCATCTTCCGCTTCATCGGCTGGTCGCGGATATAGGACAACTCTCCGTTTTCCTCCGCCCAGGGAGTATGACAACGCTCAGAAAAATCCTCCGATTCCAGTTCGCTCAAATACTCTTCCGGGCGGGATAAAAAACCTTCATAATATTCGTGAGAAGAAATCGTCCGCGGAGAAGGCGCAATGATAATGACCTCTGCCTGAGTGATCTCCTCGATGCGCCGGATTAAAGCCTCCTGTTCCGGGGTAAAATCGAAAACCCGAAATGGCATCGGTTCTCCCCAGTCCGGTTTCTTTCTCATGATTCATCCTTTCTGAAATCCTTTTGCGACATTCATACACAAGATTTCTTCATAATAAAAAAGTCAATCCCACTTATATAAGATATCAAAAATTCCCTTGATTTTTGGCATTACCCGTTTTTTGAATTCATTAAGTGAATTTACATAGGGGAAGGTTGTGGTATATAAACCGTCTTCAGCTTTCTTAAAAGATGATTTTATGGTGGTTTCGATCAAAGGGATAAATTTCGATAATTCCTCATTCCGCTTTGGTGATGGTTTACACCATTCACATTCCGCAAGTTTGATTTTTCCATATTGGGGAGCAAAACACTTCTCCAGAATGGAATCAGTAGAATCATCCGTGCTATTCTCTTTTTTCAATTCATATACGCATACGCCGAGCGTCATACGTTTTCGGGGCGGCAAAAAAGCAAATACTTCAACCTGGTCGTTTGAATCTTCTGAAAATATCAGCGGTGCGGAGAGGCAAAAGGTTTTGTATTGGTGCGGCATTGGAGTGTCATTTTTCAAAAGAGCCATGGAAACCTGGTCAAGAGCAAAATCATAATCCAATGAAAAATTTTTAAGGATAAGTTCGATTTCATACTTGGAAAGTTGTTCTTCCAGCTTTCGCAAGGCACGATATTCTTTTGCTGTGGATGCTCCGCTCAATTTCTCGGTAATCTTTTTGATTCTGTCAAGAGCCTGGCTCATTTTTTTTCTCTCTCCGTTCTTACATCTTGTTCTCATTATTTCTGTATATAGACTCAGCGAATTTTTGAAGCATCTCCCCATACAGATCATCCGCATATGGAAGAGTATGTTTATATAGTGCTCTGAGAAAATCATCAAAGAAACGATCTGTTTTTATTTTTTGATACTCGATAAAGAAATCATAAATTTTTGAATAAAGAACAGTAGTATATTGGTCTCCCCCTTCATATGGCTTCAGATCAATATGATTGTAATTTGGAAAGAAAATATAAAATTTTGTTTTTTTCTCAGGCTTCCCGCCTTTTGACTTCGCTCTTTCATGTGCTTCTTCAATATATTTTCCCAATTGATTCCGTACTTCTTTACTATCGATATCATGCCTTATTCCATTGATTTTTGATTTGATCTTATTCTCTATTACAATAACATGCATATCATCTTCAATCAAAAGGTCTATATTTTTCCATTCCCGCTCAATTTTGTAAAAGTTTCCCAAGTCCAATCCCAGAACTTCTTTGGCAAATGGAATCATTAGTTCAAAACGATGAGAAAGATAATGCGCTAACAGGTTGGAAAAGGAAAGTTCGTCATTCTCTTTGTGAATAAGTTTCAAAAAATTGCTGTATTTATCTTCCGCGGCATCTTGCGTGATTTTTTGTTTCTCTATTTCATCGGGTCCATTTTCCCAAAGTGAATTATCATTTACAATCTTATTCAAAGCACAATACGCTGCACCTGTTTCATCTGAATCTTTTGCATAATATGCTTTCAAGCTTTGCTTGGGAAATCGGATAATGGGAGCAGTTGCATCAGGATTTCCGATGAAATATATGTTTTCCGATATATTTTCCCGTTCCTTTGTATCTGTAATAAATAATTTTTTCTCCTTACGCACCTTACTATATTTTTTGCAAAGGAACGATACCCAAGCCAACTGATGTTTATTTTGATTTTCATTAACATTAAAAATTTGAATTATGCGTTTCCCTCCATAACAAATATGGTTATTTTCACAATACTTTTCCTGTTCACATCTTATTGTTTTATCATCCCCATCAACTTTAACAATTTCTTCAAGTTCCTCAGCCTTTGCTATGATTTCTATGCAGTTATCTCCTGCATAACGGCCGAGCAAAATTGTTTCGATTTTGCCGGAATGAGACTTATGAAAAGTGCCATATGGATTTACATAAATATAGTATTTCCCGTCATCAGCAGGAAACATGTTGATGATCTCATGCCCAATATTATCTTGTAAAAATTTTCCTCTGAACATCAGATTAAGTAGAATCTCTTTGCCACCAGAGTTGTTCGCAGAATAATTCTCTTTTGACATTTCATTATTTTCAGTCAATTCGCGCTGATTGATTTTTTCGTTTAAATCCATATCCATTTTTCACCTCTGCTGTATTTCAATTTCAACTTGCTTGTTTATTTTCTTCTTTGTCTGCACGTTCATCCATGTTGTATGGAGATATTTTACAGTATACAATGCGACAAATGATGTCGGAGTCAAAAGAAAATTCCAAAAAAATTTATTTTCTGTTTTTCCTGTGGACTTTTATGGTCTGCTCTGCACGCTGTATAACCTTCTCGGCGAGCTCGGGATGATTCAGAAGCTGAGCGTCGCCGCCCTCGACAAGCACGAAATTGACGATCCGGTAGGCGGGCGCGGCGGCAATGCGGACGATGTAATGATCCCCGTCACGCGATTCCTCGGTCACATCGAACTGTTCACCGATGAACTTGCGCGCCTCGGACCCCAGACACAGACGGATGTCTTTGACCTGCGGGAAGACGAAGATTTCACGCCGGTTCACCGCATCGATGATTTTCTGGTCCGGGTTGAAAACGAGGGCGGTCGCCTCGGCGTTCCGGATACGGTGCAATGCCAGAGTCAAAAGACGACACTGCCCGGTCGGGACGGCTTTGCCGTTTTTCGTGCGGGAAATCGCCTTGACATACCAGTTGCCTTCATAAAAAGCGAGCGCATGCGGTTCGATCAGGCGCTCCGACTCGGATTCGGTCACCGGGTTGTATCTCACCTTGACGCACTGATGTTTCTGCCAGGCGTCGAAGATCACGCGGAACACTTCGGGCTTGACCGCCGCGTGCGACCCCAGCGCGACCAGCGACAGCAGGACTGCTTTTTCATCCATCCCCTTGTCATTGACGGCAAGCAGCGTATCGACGGCGGAACGCATCTGCTGTTTCACCGGCGCGGGCATCAGGTTCTCGGCGAGGCGCGCGCCCAGCACCGCCGCCCGCATTTCCGAATCTTCCAGCAGCGGAATGTCCACGCTCCAATCCGGATCGGTGAGATAATATCCCCGCCGCTCAAAATCATATTCAATCGGCGCGGAATATTCCGATTTCAGAAAAGCGATGTCGCGTTGAAGAGTCCGGGCGGAAAGGTTATACGCCCCGGCGATGTCCTGGCGTTTCATCTCCGCAAGAAAGCGCGGATAGTTTGGGTAGCGGTTCTCCTTGAGCATGGAGAGCAGCCGTTTGATTCGCTGAATATTGTATTTGGTCATTCCCATCGGGATATCCTTCCGCGGTATGTCCAGCATTTCCGAAAATGTTTATGCCGTGCTGATACTTAATTTAATTGTTCAGCAAAGTATTTGCAAGCGCTGGACGCAGATTTTTCAGGAATTGAAAGACTCCATCGGAGAATTTGCAGGAAATGATGCGGAACCGGTTTCCGGACGCTGTCAGGGTGAACGAGGCGCAGTTCAAGGCAACACCACACCGGGGAATGTCAGCCCGCTCCACGGGTTTGCGGGCTTCGGCAGACGATCCTGCACCAACACCAGCCTGGTCAAAGACGAGATACATGCGGCAAAGCCCGGTTTCCACTTTCAGAAAAGGGTGTCCAGATCATCAGAGAGATCTTTTTTCCGGGGACTCTTTTCTAATGTGGCGGGCGTCCTGAAATAGGATACCGTTTGTCAATCAATAAAATTGGTGTATCGACTGGCATCCCTTTGATAAATGTTGTTTCAGCCCGGCTTCATCTGCATAGCAGATTACGCCGCGGCAGTCTTCCCCTGCCGTCTTCGTGCTGCGCACTTCGCCGTGCCGAGTCGAGTTCGCCTGGCAACGCCTACCGGCTTGCCAAGGCGAAAAAAAATCCGGCATAGGCCGGATTTTTTGAAGACTGGTGGAGTAGATGAGACTCGAACTCACGACCCCCACACTGCCAGTGTGGTGCTCTAGCCAACTGAGCTACTACCCCGTCGATGTTCAGAAAATATACCACCAGTTCCGCAAATGTCAAGCCGGTTTTTGAAAATATCTCCGTTTTTTCCCGATTCGAACCATCCGTCCCGGCAATGCAAAGCTGCAATCTGCCTTTTGCCGACTGAAAAATCGAACGTTTTTATCCTCCGACGCTTGAAAAAAATCCGTTTTATGCTAGGTTGAATCCGAACCGATATCGTCATCTATTCATCTATCACAGGAGATATTGCCATGCAGCTCGTGTCCAGCGAAATTCAGGAATGTCTGACCCATTCCTCCGCAATCCGGAAAATGTTCGAAGCCGGATTGGAACTCAAACAAAAGTTCGGTGCCGACAATGTGTTCGATTACAGTCTCGGCAATCCTGATCTGCCGCCGCCGGCGAAAGTGGAAAAATCCCTCGAAAAAATCGCCGTGGAATCCCGGCAGCCGTTCTCGCTCGGATACATGTCCAATGCCGGCTATCCGGCCGCGCGCGCCAAGCTGGCCGAACTGCTCACCGCCGAACAGGGCGTTGCGCTGAAAGGCGACAACATCGTCATCACCTGCGGAGCGGCGGGGGGAATCAATGTATTTTTCCGCACGATCCTGACGCGCGGCGAGGAAGTGCTGACTCCGTGCCCCTATTTTGTGGAATACGGTTTTTACGTCGGGAATTCCGGCGGAAAACTCGTACCGGTGCCGTCGGTCGACTTCACGTTCGAGCCGGACACCGAGGGCATTGCCGCGGCAATCAACGAAAAGACCCGGGCCATCATTCTGAATTCGCCGCACAATCCGACGGGACAGATTTATACCGCGGCGCACTATGAAGCGATCGCAAAGGCGGTCAACGCCGCCGAAGACAAGTACGGCAAGCCCATTTACATCGTTGCGGACGAACCCTACCGGTTCCTGAACTTCGACGGGGCGGAAATTCCGAGCGTATTCAAATATTTCCGTCACAGCGTGGTGATCGGCTCGTTCTCCAAGAGTCTTTCGCTCGCCGGCGAACGGATCGGGTATGTCGCGGTCCGGCCGGACATGGCGGGCGCGGACGAACTGGTCAACGGACTGATTTTCAGCAACCGCATCCTCGGTTTCGTGAACGCGCCGGTCATCGCGCAGAAGATTCTGCTCGACTGTGCGATGGAACAGGTCGACCTGGAAGTCTACCGCCGCCGGCGCGACGTGCTCGCCGCGGCGCTGACCGAAGCGGGAATCCGGTTCACCATGCCGCGCGGCGCGTTTTATTTCTTCCCGCAGTCGCCGGTGCCGGACGAAAACGTGTTTGTCAAGGCGCTGATTCGGGAACATGTGCTGGCGGTGGCCGGCAGTTCGTTCGGCACCCCCGGATATATCCGGATGGCGTTCTGCAGCGTCAGCGAGGAAATGATCCGCAAGAGTGCGCCCGCGCTCAAACGCGCCGCCGACGCCGTGCGGAAATGAACTACCCCGCCGCAAGCAGCGGGGTATCTAGGAGGTCATAGGTCATGTCAAAAGTCAAATGTCAGTTGTTGTTCAAGGATTTTTTTATAGGATCCTTGATTCGCAATGTATTGTTGT
>Ga0079305_1001588_pt1 | contig 27830 bp, 23 predicted proteins | sample LMS_cellobiose_e_FD_79183 | JGI IMG/M metagenome (GOLD analysis project Ga0079305, IMG submission 79183) | Rumen-fistulated moose microbial communities from Alaska, USA - LMS_cellobiose_enrichment | ecosystem: Host-associated > Mammals > Digestive system > Stomach > Rumen fluid ... | reverse complement strand
TAGGACCCTCCTTGATCACACGCAGCAGTTCCTCCGCGTTATCCACCATGCACCCCGGAGCCTTCGCCCTGAGCACGTCCGCGTCGCGGAAGCCCCAGGTCACAGCGCAGCTGTCGACATTCGCGTTGTGCGCCGCGTCTATATCATACTCCGAATCGCCTACCATCAGCGTCTCGTCCGCGCCTGCCCCGAGCTCGTCCATCACGGCGAGGAGAAGGTCCGGAGCCGGCTTCTTGCGCAGCCCCGCCCTGTCGCCTATGCACACGTCGATCATATCGCCGAAGTACAGGGGCATTATGTTCTGCAGAGACTCGTCGGGCTTGCTGCTCACGACGGCTGTCTTCACGCCTTCGGCCTTCAGGCTGCGCAGCACGTCGACCATGCCGTCGTACGGTCTGGTCTTGATCGCGCTGTGGTCTTTGAGATACGGACGGTACTCTTCGAGGAAGTCCTTGAGTTCCTCCTCAGAATAACCCTGCGGCAGAGACTGCCTTACCAGCCATTCCGCTCCTCCCCCGAGGAAGGATCTCACCTCCGCCCTGCTGCGCTGCGGGTAGCCTCGCTTCGCGAGCACGTAATTGATGCTGTCCGCGAGGTCGTCGAGAGTGTCGAGCAGAGTCCCGTCGGTATCGAATATCACAAGCTTATACATTGTTCGTTTATATATATCCTCGGCACCCTCGCGCCTACGGCGCAGAGCACCTCATAGTTGATAGTCCCGTTGTTCGCGGCGAGCACGTCCGCCGTCTGACGCTTTCCGAAGAGCTCCACGTCGCTGGAGGAGCCGAACGTAAGGTCGGGAACGTTGTCCGCGTTCACCATCAGCTGGTCCATGCAGACCCTGCCGATTATGGGGCAGGCCACTCCGTTCACGATGACCTTGGACTCGTTCATAGAATTGCTGCGCCAGTAGCCGTCAGCGTAACCCACCGGTATGGTCGCGACCTTCATGTCGCGCCCAGCGGTAAACGTGCGCCCGTAGCTCACCTTGTCGCCCGCGTGGATGGTCTTGACCTGCGAAACGACAGACCTGAGAGTCATCGCCGGCACCAGATAGAGCTTGCGCCTCACGTCGCCCGAGGGCTGATATCCGTAAAGGATGATGCCCGCGCGCACCATGTCGAGGTGGAACTCCGGATAATCGGTGATGCCCGCGCTGTTGCAGCAGTGCTTCAGTTCAAAGTCCACGCCGCATTCCTCTATGGTCCGGGTGAAGCGGTCGAACTGCATCCTGGTGAAGGACTCGCCGTCCTCGCCCTCGTCGGCCGAAGCGAAGTGGGTAAAGACGCCCTCCGGCACCAGGTTCGGAAGCCCGCACGATTCCCGTATCTCGTCCGGATCCCTGAAGCCTATGCGGCTCATGCCGGTATCGATCTTGATGTGGATCTTAATCGGCCCGGTGGCCGCGGCGGAAAGAGCCTTAGCGTATTCGAGCGAATAAACGCACTGGCTGATGTTCATGCTCGTAAGTATGTCGGCGGCCTCGAGCGGCGTGTAGCCGAGTATCAGTATCGGCTTGGTAACGCCGGAAGTCCTCAGGGGAACGGCCTCCTCTATGCTCGAGACTGCGAACCAGTCCGCTCCGAGCCTGCTGTATTCGGCCGCGAGGCGCTCCGCGCCGTGGCCGTAGGCGTTGGCCTTGATCACGCACAGCAGCTTGGTCTCAGGCTTCAGCACGCGGCGTATCTCTGTGTAGTTGTGCCTTATCGCGGCCAGGTCGATCTCGGCCCAGGTGCGCTTTTGTATCTTACTTATCATCCTGTTCTCCCGTATCGTCAAAACTTGGGATAGGAGGCATGTCGTCAAACGAGAAGTCGTCGAAGCTGGGAACCGGCGGTGCCTCAGGCGCGTCAAACGAGAAGTCGTCGAAGCTGGGAACCGGCGGAGCGTCGAAGGAGAACTCCGGTCCGGCCGCGGGCTCGGGCTCAGGTTCCGGCTCCTTCAGGGACGTCGGCTCTATGCTGAAGGGCTTGTGCGCGTCTATCGACGACGCAAGGTGCATGCCGTTTTTCCAGCCGCGGAGCGCGGAAAGCGATTCCGCGACGGTCTGCAGGCTCTCGGCCTTTCCGCCGTAGTGCTCAGCGAGATACTCGTCTATGAAAACGCAGGCTTCGCGGCTCTCGTCGATAAGCGTCTGGCAGGCCTCGCGGCCCTCTGTGATGCGGTGACCCTGATATATGTTCTCCGGCTGCAGCGCGTCCAGTATATCCACGCTCTGCAGATAGCTCTCCGCGTCGTTGTAATAAGGCGCGTTGCCGTTCTGTCCGTTCCCCTGCAGGGCGTCGCCCGAGAACAGGGTGCGGGTGTTCTCCTCGAAAAAGCTTACAGAGCCCTCGCTGTGCCCCGGAGTAGCGACCACGCGCAGGCAGAAGTCCTCGTCCTCGACCGTATCGCCGTCCGCGAGAGTCTCGTCCGGTCCCTTCGGATATGAAAGGTTCTTCGATATGAACTCAAGGAACTCCTTGGTCAGAGGGAACAGGTTCTGATGCTTTTTATATGCGACTTCAAGAGCGGTGTCGAAATCGTTCATGATCCACCCGTCGCCCGGGTGAGCCATGATGACGGCTCCGTACTTCTTCTTGAGCCAGCCGTTGAGGGCTATGTGGTCCCAGTGGCCGTGGGTATTCAGCACCAGCAGGCGCTTTGCCTCGAGGTCTCGCTTTTTCAGAAGTTCTTCGAAGCGCCCGCGCATCATGTCTATACCGGTGTCGATCACTATGACCAGGCTCTTCGTATCGAGCAGGTACGAATGGTAGGGCATTCCCCCCTGACCTTCGACGCTGATTATCTCAAGATCAAAACCGTTCATTCTTCAGAGCCTTTCCCGGCAGCCTTCTCGTCCATCTTTTTCTTAATGAAATAGAACAGGTTCTTGCGGACCCTCAGCATGCCGCCAACCGGCCCGAACTGCTTGCCGGTCTTCTTCTCGAGGAAGGCCTTGAGCCCCTCGACGGTGCCCTCCCCGACGGAAGCCTTGGGGAGCACGTGAAGCGACTGTGTGTTGATGAACACGTAAAAGTTTTCCTTGTCTTCGACGAGGCTGTAGATATCGTCGTATTCGACCTTCCAGGTGCCGCTTCCCGAGGTCACCCAGAAGCCGTCCTCGGCTATCGAGTACTTCGCCCAGGGCAGGTTGTCCTTGTAAGCTTCGTAAAGCTTCTTAGCCATGCTGCGGGCGGGGTAATTGACCGATGCCAGCGCCCAGCAGCCCACGAAGAGCAGCAGTATGCCCGCGGACGTGCTGAAGCCCGTGAAAACGGAACCGAAGATGGCCGCGATGCCCGCGATCATGATCGTGTACTTGGTCTTGCGGTTGTAAGTATTGTACTGGACCGCCGTCATGCGGCTCATGGAAGCTTCGTTATGTTGTATCGATGCCGTGTATTTCATTTGTAAATACTCCTAGACATATTATTATAACATAAAAAGACGCAAGCTGGGCCTGCGTCTGCAAATTACACATATATTTCATCTACTGCGCGTAGCGGTCCACGCAAAGCGCCGGGTCGTAGTAGATCTTGTCCTTCTCGAGGAGCCTTATCTTTCCGCCTTCCGCCTCGAGTATGCTCACCGAGCAGTTGAAGGGGATCTTTCCCTGCCAGAAGTCCGAGGGGTCGTCGTAGAGGAAGTTCATTATCGCGCGGGTGGCGCAGCCGTGGGTGGAAAGCAGATAGGTGCGGCCGTCGTCGCGCGCCGCGAGTTCCTTCAGGGCTTCCTGGGTCCTTCCTATGAGCTGGTAGACCGACTCTCCGTTCGGGCAGCCGTCGAAATTGAAGGGGTCGAAGAAGAACTTGTATATCTGGTCCGGGTCGCATTCGCCGTATTCGGGCTTGAAGCGCTTTTTTTCCCAGTCGCCCATATTGATCTCCCTGAGGCGGTCGTCAAATTCGATCGGAACGTCGCCGTTGCCGCTCCCGCGAAGCACGAGCTCCGCGGTCTCGCGCGCCCTTGCCAGAGGGCTCGATATGCACGCGTCAAAGCGTATGCCCTCTTCCTTCATCGCCCTGCCTGTGACCTCGGCAAGGTCGATGCCGCTCTGATTCAGCGGTTCGTCTATCCAGCCCTGCAGCTGGCCTTCTTTGTTGGCGTCGGTCTCGCCGTGCCTGATGATATATATCTTCATGATCTTCTCCAATATTATGTAACGATTAATAATAGCAAATCGTAACGATATTGTAAAAGCTTTTTGCGCCGCGCTGTGCTATTATATTTGTTGCTGAAAGGCACACATCCCGGGGGCGTAAAGGTTTCGACAGGGGTGCGGAAGCCGGGTAAGCGAGCCGCAGTTTGTCCGGTCTGCGTTAAAAAGGACACGTTTAAAATAAACGCTAAAAGAAACAACAATTTCGCATTCGCTGCTTAATTAGCAGCCCGCGCGTCGGCCCTGTTCACCTGCAGGCGGGTCAACCGGCGTCGAGCATGCAGGTAAACCACCCGGGAGTTTCCGGTACCGGGCGGATCTACGGAATAGCCGCTCCCCTAGCCTGCGGACAGGCGATCGGAAAGGCGAAACACTAAATTATCCGCTGCGCTCGGAGAAAGCCTTGCGGAAGTGCTTTTGGACGTGGGTTCGACTCCCACCGCTTCCACCACACATCTGATCCGGACTCTTTATCGAAAATGATAAAGGGTCCGGGTCTTCTTTTTTCTGAGAATCACTGAAAGTGTGATATGATTTATGGAAGATATAAAGAACAGCGCAAAGGATGAGTATCAATGACTTATACTTACCCCCCTGAGGAATATGCCCGCCAGCTTGAGGTGTACAATGAGCTCGAAAAGCTGTCCTTCTCGCCGGAGGACAGCCGTGAATACATTCTGTCAAAATTAGAGGAGCGCTCGGCAAAAAAACGCCTGATTGCGGATATCGCCAACTGCTGCGTCAGGGAGTACATCGAGACCTTTGAGAAAGACCCGGAGGCGATGACTGCGGAGGACGCGGAAAAGCTCTCCGCGTTTTACAACGCGCTGCATCAGCGCGGAGTCATCGTGCCCGAAAACACGGATTACGCCATCATGCTTCGCATTCAGCAAAGTCTCAAGCGCTATTATGAGCGGACCGGAGACGTGAACGAAGCTGTTTCTGCGCTCTGCCTCGCCGACTTCAACTACCTTTCGCTGTTCGCCATCCATTCCAACAGTTACGGCGAGTCGGTCTATGCTGAGGAGATCCTAAAACTGAAGGATATCTATGAGGATCTCCCGCCTTATCAAAGGATGCGGGTGCTGACGTCGTTTACGCGGCTGAACCTTGTTTCAGACGGCTGCGTCAGTTCGGGCGGCTTCTCTCTTGAAAGGTGCTGGTCTATTCTGGACGCGACACGGGAACTCACGGAGAAGTCACGGTCGCTCCGGGCAGTCGAACCACCTGAAGCGTGGGAAGGGATCCCCGAAGATTTCGAGGATATCGTGTGGCAGCATGCAATGCTCCGGGTCCTGGAAATGTTCTACCGTATAGGCGAATATGAAAAAAACCGCGGACGGGTCCTTGATCTGGCTGCGGTCAGGCCGCATCTGCAGCCTATTCTGGACGAGCTTCGTTCAGCCCGGGAAAACGGGCAACTGAAATTGAGCGGCAAAAACCTCTGCATGGGACATCTGGCAATGTTTTTATCCCGGTACTTTCTGGAAAACATGCCGTGGGAGACGTTCCTCAAGGGGCTTGATGCGATCCGGCAGGAAGCGCTTTCGCTGAAAGACCAGGACAGTCTGGCAGTGCTTGCGGTCATCGACAACGTTTATATGCGGTATCTCTGGATGTTCAGCGGTCATGGGCCGGAGAAGATCGCGCAGCTCTGCCGCTCCCGCCTGGACGAAGCGCTCCCGAGGGTGCTCCGGTTTGCCCGGCAGATCAATAACGCCAAGTTTAACAACATTCCGCTCGATTACGTGACCGCCGCCTCCTACACGAGCCGGTTTTCCGACTTTGCCAGTACCGTTCTGGACCTGACTATCTACTCCGATAAGGCGCTTTTCATCCACACGGCAATGGTGCGCGAGATGAGCAGGGCGATCTTCGACTGGATGATCGTGCATACGCCCGAGGCGTTCGACGGAGTGGCGGGGTATGATGCTGAATATATACGCACGCATAAGGACGATATGCGCGCCTTGCTGGATGACTGCTGCATGTATCACGACCTCGGCAAGTTCTGGATGATCGACCTGACCGAGAACTCCTTGCGCCGCCTGACTGACGACGAATTCAAGATCATAAAAGAACATCCTCAGCGTTTCGAGGATGTATATGCCCATCTGGACGAGGACGACGAGCGCTTCATGTGCATACATGACTGCGCTCTGACACACCACCTCTGGCACGACGGCACGCGCGGATATCCGAACGTTCCTCAGACGAAGAACCGCCCGTTTGCTGATATCCTTGCGGTCGCGGACAGCATCGACGCGGCGACGGATTTCCTCGGCAGGCCCTACAACAGCGGCAAGACCATCGATCAGCTGATCGAGGAGTTCCGGGCAGGCGCGGGCACGCATTACGGCCCCGAGGCTTGCGATGCGCTCTCTGTGCCCGAGGTGCGGGACAAGTTGGAATATCTCATAACCGAAGGCCGCCGGGAGATCTATTACCGCATCTACGCATATAATAAGCTTTGAACATGACCGGCGTCGTGACAGTAAACACGTAAAGAAGTATATATGATACACATTAAGAAGATACAAATACCGGCGCTGCCGACCAAAGAACCGCGCCGCTTATACGTTTACCTGCCGCAGGACTACGCGCGTTCGGAGCGGCGCTACCCTGTGCTTTACATGTTCGACGGGCACAACGTCTTTTACGATTCGCACGCGACCTATGGCAAGAGCTGGGGCATGAAGCAATATCTGGCGCGCACGGAACTGCCGCTGATCGTCGTGGGGATCGAGTGCAACCACGAGGGAGAAAGGCGCATGAACGAATACTCGCCCTGGGACATTGACACTCCGGACCACGGGTGCTTCGAGGGACTCGGTAAAGTAACGATGGACTGGATGAGCGGAGCGCTCAAAGAATATATCGACAAGACCTACCGCACCCTGCCGGAGCGCGAGAATACGCTTATCGCCGGCAGTTCCATGGGAGGACTGATGGCGCTGTACGCTGCAACGCAGTACAACGGGGTATACTCGCGGGCGGCCGCCCTTTCGCCTTGCTTCTGGGCGGGCGGCGCGCAGCTGCACGGGCTGCTTGCCAAAGCCCCGCTGCAGGCTCCCACGAGAGTATATATGGACATGGGCACCGGGGAGATCGAGCCGGACGACCGTGAATATCTCGCGGAGATGTTCAGCGGTGCCGCGGAGCTTTCCTGCGCGGGAGCCGACGTCGCCGCACGCGTGGTCCCCGGAGCGCAGCATAACGAGGCTGCCTGGGAAAAGCGCATCCCTGTGTTCATGGACTATCTGCTGGGCAGAGAATAAAAGAAGGAATATACATCTCTTAACACGGACTTGGTCAGGAATGAACTGGAGACTAGATCATGATAATTCTGATCACTGGTGCATCTCATACAGGAAAAACGCTTCTGGCACAGCGGTTGCTGGAGAAATACAAATATCCATACCTGTCGATCGATCATCTTAAGATGGGTCTTATTCGCAGCGGAAATACCGGTCTCACACCAAACGACGATGATGAGCTTACAGACTATCTTTGGCCGATCGTCAGGGAGATCATCCGGACGGCTGTAGAGAATGAACAGGATCTCATCGTGGAAGGCTGTTATATCCCTGCTGACTGGCGACAGGATCTGGGCGAGAGCTATTTGCGTAAAATCAGATTCATATGTCTCGCAATGCCGGAGGATTATATAGAGACTCACTTTGATGAGATCATCCGGCACGAATCCGATATAGAGACCAGACTTATAAAAGCGGACTGCACGCCGGATGGCCTTAAGCAATGCAACAGATGGTTCATTGACACCTTTAATAGCTACGGTGAAGATGTCGTGCTCATAGAGGGCGATTATGATAAGGTTCTGGACAAGCTGATCGACTGACAGACCGGGATCTGCAGAGGTAAAACAGAAATGAAACTGGATGAAAAATGGATCTACGCACATCTTCCGAAGGAACTTGAAGATCAACCGATAGACTGTTTCTCCGGAGAATATCTTGACGGCTTGACCGTTATGCAGGAAGGCGAACGCGGAGGAGACGACGTCATCGTTTACCGGGCGAAAGATGAAGAAGATCTGCGCTGGTGGCAGCTTGAACAAGTGTGCCGCTTTATCCATGAACCGGACCCGCCCGCGCGGAAGGTCTGGCGATATTACAGAGATCACGCCGAAGACGGCAAATGGTTATATACAGAGTGCAGATACTACGATTATAACGCCATTGAAGACTCACGGCTTTATGGGTTCGAATGTTTCCTGAGGGTGCTGCATTACGGGTTCCCTCCCGATCGCTGGGAAACAAAAGTGCGGGAGCACGTCAGCCTGATGAACTATTGGTACGATGAACCGCACTGGGGCTATGACCGTGAGAAACTTTGCTTCATCGAGATAAGTGATTCCAAAGAAAATGACGGTGACGGTATTGAAGAGCCAAGACCGGGCTCTGTGATCAGAACGATCGATTAAGAGGCTCCCGGCTTATCGAGTCACACAATCTAAACAGAAAATGCACCCCTGGAGGTCGTCTGCACCCCTTAATGTTTGCCTTACACCTCCATGCGAATGAATGAAGCGGGATCGGGATGCAAAAAGCCTGAGACCGCCGGCCAAAAGACCGGGGTTCCCGAAAAAGCAACCTGAGGTTGCGGAAAAGCAAGGCCAGGTTGGTGGAAAGCGCCGTGGATAAACGTTATACTCCCGTCAAAAGGAGGACGAAAAAATGAGTTTTTCAGAAAACCTGCAAATGATACGTAAGAAAAACCAACTGTCCCAGGAGGAACTGGCGGAGATGCTTGGAGTGAGCAGACAGGCCGTATCAAAATGGGAGCTCGGAGAAGGATACCCGGAGGTCGAGAAGCTTCTTATCTTATCTAAAAAGCTGAACGTCTCGCTGGACAGTCTGATGACAGGGAGCATCCCCGGAAGCGAAGCGCGGGACACGGGCAGGCCGGGAACCCTCCGCATCGTATCTCCGAACGAGGGCGTCATCATGGACGTCTCAAAGGTGATACGGTCGCAGGAATTCAAGGGCGGGAAAAACAGTCCCAAATATGCGCTGTTTGCTTCAGACGGAAAAGAAATGTCCTTCTGGGGCGCTCAGAACACGTTTCTCGGCTGGTACCGGTCTCTGGATGATATCAGCAGAGAGATCTCGGAAATCCAGAACGCGCTGGATACAGGAGCCGACTCTTATGTCTTGCAGTTCAGCGTCAAGTGCAAGCAAAACCTGTTCCGGACTATAGAAGAATGATCGAAAAAGACGGGCCATGTCCATTACAGACAGAGCCCGCCTTTTCATTTGTAATGTTTGCCGGTCTTAAGCAGCTATTCGATCGCCATGAGCTCCTTTTCGAGATCCTCGAGATGCGGCTTAAGGTAAGCGGACTGCGGGAAGCTCGCGAGCTTGCGGAGAGTAAGACCTCCCACAAGCTTCATCTGCGGGTTCTTGGAAGCGCCTTCGGCGTATTTGTCGAGCACTGCGCAGGCGCGCGGGTCCTTTAAGATATCCTTTACCTTGGAATCCAGTGAAAATGCCATAATTATTTACCTCCTTGTTATATTAACAATAGATCAGAAACAGGTCCATCCGCCGTCGCATTTGATCTCTTCGCCGTTCACATAACGCGACTGATCGCTTGCGAGGAACAGTATCGCATCCGCCAGGTCTTCAGGCATCGCAAGTTCTCCGGAGAAATTCAGGAGCTCGCTCGTGCGGCCGAAACCGAACTCATCCGCGGGCGGCATGACGAGAGGAATATCGGTGATTACGCCGCCCGGCGAGATCGCGTTGCAGCGTATGCCGTCTTCCTTGTACATATATGCTGTATTTTTTGTAAGCGAGAGTACCGCGCCCTTGCTCGCGCAGTATGCGGCTCCCGCAGTCTGATGCGTCGCCCCTACGGAGCAGATATTTACGATAACGCCTCCGTCGCCCTGGGCCAGGAACTGTCTGCACTCCTCGCGCAGGCAGTAGATCATTCCGAACGTGTTGGTGCGGAACACCGTCTCTATCATCTCGTCCGAAACGTCTCCGACTGCGGTATTGTCATCCATGACGCCTGCGTTGTTTACCGCGACATCCAGCCTCCCGTATTTTTCCACAGCAGCCTTCACCATGTTTTTAACGGCTTCGGGATCGCCCACATCGGCGACGCAGTAATCGACAGAGCCCGGAAGCCCCGCGCCCTCTTCGCAAAGCTCCTTCAGAAGCTCTTCCCTGCGGGCAACGGCAATTACTTTCGCGCCTTCCTGCGCTAGCGTCAGCGCCGTCGCGCGTCCGATACCGGCTGAAGCACCTGTGACGATGCAGACCTTATCATCCATTCTTCCCATAGCGTCCTCCTAGCAGAACTTCTTTGCAGTGACTGTTGCGGGGGAACCGTTCGGGCCCACAGTTACCTTCGTGCCTTCCGGTATTCCCGCGCGGACCGTTGCAAATCCTATATTCTTATCGACCGTATATCCGTAGATGGCCTGCGCGCACCTGCCGACCTCTACTCCGTAAAGATACACGCGTTCCCAGATCGAGATATCCTCTGTGGATTCGCGCTCGAATTCAAGACCTACCATCTGATAGCGCGGAGCGTCCTTTATCTCCAGCGTGCGTTCCTTACCGATAAAGTCCTTTTCAAGGTCCACAGCCCAGCCCAGGCCGCACTCAAACGGGTTCAGATGCTTGTAATCCTGCTTCAGCGCGAAGCCCTTTTCCATCGGGATCGACCTTACGTAGACCTCAAGGGTGTATATCTCGCGGCCGCCCGCCGCCTCAACGGCTTTGGCGATCAGAGCCTTTATATCCTGCGTCTTGTCAGCTGCGCAGTATACCTCATAGCCTTCCTCGCCGGTAAAGCCTGAGCGGTGGACCCAGACGGGAATGCCTGAGACGGTATTCTCAGCCACGGAAAAGCGCTTGAGCTCTCCAAGCGGCTTGTCCAGCAGCTTTTCCATTGCTTCCGGCGACTTCGGGCCCTGGACCGCGTACATGTCCCAGTCATAGGTTATAAGCTTCGCCTGAACGTCCAGGCCCTCCGAGTGAGCCTCTATCCAGGGGATAAGGCGCGGTCCGTAAAGATCCGACACCCAGTAGATATCGTCTTTCATATGCATAACGATGACGTCGTCGATGATCTCGCCGTCTTCGTTCAGCATTACGGTATATTTCGTCCTGCCGGTCCCGACCTTCGCGATGCGGCTCACGTAGATCTTCTCGAGGACCTCGAGCGCATCCTTTCCGGTGATCTCAACAAGATCATGGGTCCAGCGGTACCAGCCCACCGATCTGCGTATGGTCTCCGCGTCAAGGCGCGCGGTCTTATCTTCTTTAAACAGCATAGCAGGCCTCCTCTCTAAACCATTCTGAGGTCTTCCCTGCGGATGACCTTGATGATCATTTCCTCGTCGTCTCTTCCGTCGATCACGCATGACCACTCGGGAGAAACGAGAGTCTTTGCCGCGCCGTTCCACTGCGCCTCGTAGGCGTCGACGAGCTCGTCAAGAGGAGCCATCTCATAGCGGGCAGTGAAATCTTCGGTCTTCAGCCGTATCCAGGTCTCGTCCTCTGTCCAGCGTTCCAGCTCATAGGGAACGAGCTGGACGTCAAGCATGTACATGATGTACGAGCCGAGTATCCTTCCGTCGTTATCGTCGATGTAATGGGGCACGCCCAGATGGCTGCGGAGGCCTTCTTTCGCGAACGGATCTATGAACTGGTTCTTTCCGGCAGCCGCGAAGACTATCTTGAAGACCCGCATGAATTCGTCGTCATCGGGAGCCATGTCGCGTATGGCCATCATCGGGAACTGGACGGACCAGACCCAGCCCATCTGCGCGACCCAGTTGTAGGCCTTCTCCAGAGAAGTCTCTTCGCCGAACGCCTGGGTATACTGCCCGTTGCGCAGGCACTGGCCTTCCTTTACCATGCGCTCTCTCGGGGTGTCGTGGATCGGATCGACCGGCTGCTGCATGTGTTCAAGCCAGCCCTGCTTCGGCAGGCCATACTTATCTCTGCGTTCCGCGACTACACGGCAGTGCTTGTTGCCGCATCCGCGGGCCTGGCACATATTGAGCGCCACTTCGTTCTCCGTACCGTTGGAAGACGCCAGATCGAAGTTCGCGGTGAACATGCTAGTGGTCATGTTACAAAGCTCGCTGCCGACGATGTCCCACGGACAGGTATCCAGCTCTTTTTCGACGCGGTCCCTGGTGAACTGTATGACGCGCCCGGCCATGTTCTCCCATTCGTCGCCGGAGTCTCCGGTGATACCTCCTAGCCAGCTGGACTTCTCGCACAGCTCCGGAATGTTGAACGCCTCATAGAGAGACATATCGACATAGGCTTTCTGTTCTTCCGGGGAGCCCGCGACCGCCATGTTCATCATGTTGGCGATATCGCATATCGCCTCCGTGCGCTTCTCCCAGCTTGGCTCGAATATTCTCATCACCTGAAACAGGTTAGCGCAGAACGCCGCGATCTGACGGTTGATCTGCGTGTACCCTTCCTGCTCTGTGATGAGCTTTCCCCAAGCCGTCTTGAAGCATTTTGTTGTTCCGAGTTTTTCCCTGAGCATAACTGCCTCCTTTTCTTTTCCTTCCATTATTATTGTAAAGCAGGAGGACGGCCTGTTCTATTCTGCAGATAATAGGGTTTTTAAGAGCGCAAACCATTAAAAATAACGGTCAATAATGGCGGAATACGTGTTAAAATAATGATATACAGCTGAAAATGACCAATATAATATATGGTCAATATTACGTACCTGGAAAGCGGACGCAAAATGGCATGAGCGGGGTGCTGATATGAGACTTAATGCGGATATCATCTATCATGACCTGAAGGCCCGTATGGACGTCTCCATACACGGGGTGTGCGGGAATGAACTGTCGCTGTACAGGCCGGAGTTCTATCTTGACCGGACGACCGGGTTTAAAAAGGATCACGTATACGTCTGCAGCGCAGACCATCTGCCTGAGGACCCCCTTATAGAAGAAAACGTCCTGCTGATCTGCATAGGGGATGCCCCGCAGCTGGCGCATTTTGAGGAAAAATGCGGCATCCTGTCGGTCCCCGGGGGAGAGAACATCTTCCGGGTCTTCAATATCATTCAGGAAATATACAACAAATACGAAACGTGGGAAGCGGACCTGCATTCGATCCTTAAGAGCAGCGCGTCCCTTCAGGAGCTGCTTGACACGAGCAGGGATATCTTCAACAATCCGATGCTGCTGATAGGGGCAGACTTTAATTATCTCGCGTATACCGAAAAGGAGTATCTTCAGGAGCGCCTGTCGATCAGATTTGACAGCCCAACGTTCGACCCCGACCTTCTGGAGGTCTTCATGTCGCTCCACGAGATCGCTACTGATATCAAGGATCCGCTCCTTCTGGATCTGATGGGTCGCAGCACGCTTTCCGTCAACATTTTCGATGCGGACGAATATCTGGGCTGCATCACCGTCTTCGGAGAATTCAGAGGATTCCACGCCTCCGATGTCCTGATCTGCCAGTTCCTTGCAGATATGATCAAGCAGGCTTTCCAGCTGAAGCCGAATCTGGCGGGGGACCGCACAGCGCTTCGCAGCGCGATACTGAACATCATCTCGGAGCTGCCCGTAGACCAGGAGCAGCGCGGGATCATAAGCCGGTATAACAAACGCGAAGACCTTATTTGCGCCGTGTTCCGTCCTTCCGCGGACGTGACGCCTCTTCCTGTCGGGTACGTCTGCTCCATGATAGAGCAGAAGTTCAAAGGGGCCCTGGCATTCGAGCACAAAGGCCTCATTACTGCCGTACTGCCCGCGGACCCGGACGGCGTGAGGCAGCTTCCTGACCTTCTGAAAAGGACACGGACGGCATGCGGCGTCTCACACAGCTTTACGGACCTCTACGAGTCGGGATACGCCTACTATCAGGCAGTCTCGGCGCTTGAAACAAAAGGGATAAGCACGGCGGACGGCATCAGCCTGTTTGAAGACGCAATCCTGCCTTTGCTGCTCAACAACTCAAAAGGCGGCATCCCCGCAAGATACTACTTTACTGAAGGCCTTGCCAGGCTGGCAAAGCATGATGCGTCCTCACAGGTCTCTTACATTGATACCTTGAAGGCATTTCTGGACAATAACTCTTCCGTCGCCGAGACCGCCAGAGAGCTGCATCTTCACCGGTCAAGCTTGATCGACCGTATCGAAAGGATCAAACAGATGATCGGGTCCGATCTGACTGACCCCGGAGAACGCTTAAAACTGCAGATGATCCTGTACGCGAACGCCGGCGAAGAATAGCTGCGTTATTCCCCGCCAGCCCTCACAAACACTGATATCATTGTGTTTTGCGCCGTTTTTTGTTATGTTTACAGTATCTGAGAAAAGGAGTGTACGCAAATGAAAAGAGTTCTTGCCGTTTGTCTCTGCATCGTGCTGCTGGCATGCAGCACGGCGCCCGCCTTTGCCGCGGACAAAGATCTTGTCGTCACGAAGGACACGTCGATCAACCCGTCGTTCGTCAAATACGGCAACATCACCGTCAAGTCCGGCGCGACCCTCACCATAAAAAGCACCTCCGGTTTCGAGATCACCGGCGCGCTCACCGTGGAACCCGGAGCGGCTCTGATCTCCGACGGCGAGGGCAAGGGTCAGTTCAACTTCGCCATGAAGGGCAGAGGCTCTTCGATCTCCGGCATCCCGCTCTACTACCGTTCCCGCGACGACGGCCTCGTGAAAGAGATCCCCGGCGGCTGGGCGTTTATCGCTGGAATGGACATGTGGGACTGGGACGCCTGGTGCCCCGCTTTCAAGTGGAACAATCAGGTCAAGGGCTGGTGCCTGTCGGGTGAGATGCAGGACTCCATGATGGGCGTCACGCTATACCATACCGAACGCGACAGAGACGTCGCGGAGAGGATGACCGTCAAGCTCAACGGGCTCGGGCTCGTCGCAGGAGCCGGCAAGAACCCGGACGGCAGCACGAACTATGCGCTCTACAGAAAGGGCAAGCGCGTTGAAGCCCTCGTCATGCTCATACGCCTGCTCGGCAAGGAAGAAGAAGCCAAGGCAGGCACGTGGAGCCACCCATTCACAGACGTCGACCCCTGGGCGGACAAGTACGTAGGCTACGCCTATGAAAAGGGCCTCACGAACGGCGTCGCCCCGACGCGCTTCGGCTCGGGCAACGAGGCCACAATGCAGATGTATCTCACCTTCCTGCTGCGCGCCCTCGGCCAGACTGACGCCAACGCATGGAAGGAAGCCTTTGCGCGCGCAGAGGCGCTCGGCATCATGAGCACGGAGAATGATCCCTACATACTTTGCGAAAACAACTTTTGGCGCTGCGACATGATCGTAGCCTCGTTCCGTGCGCTTGGGGCGCGCTGCACCGACGGGCAGACTCTCGCGCAGAAGCTGATCGACGAAGGCGTATTCACTGCGGAGCAATACGACAGCGCTCTGAGATGGTAAATTCCTGAAATACCGCGATATTTCCGCGTTTTGTTGGACAACTGTTGGACGGGGCTCCTTATAATGTGGTCATCCGACGCAGGAAACAGTAAAAAAAGAGAAAAAACGATGGCTTTCAGAGACGATCTGTATACCGGGAATATCCAGAAGCGCGTAAACGGGCCGCGGCATGAGCCGGAGTTTTTCCTCCGGCTCAGCGCATTGCTGCAATGTTGACGCGTATTATATAATATGCTAAAGTACAAAAAAGGGGGCTTATGTGCCCCAGTTTCTGTGCGATCTCTTATCCGCATCTCCTTTTAAGGGCTGGTTATTATATGAAGAAAAGATATCTGAATATCCTTCTTGCCTTCCTGCTTGTACTGTCCGTATTGCCACTCTCCGGGACAGACGTGTACGCAGCGTCCTACATGAGCAATAAGACCGAGATCCCGGTCGATCTCGAGGTATCCGGAGCCGAGGCGATCTGCCAGACAGCGGACGGCTATATCTGGATAGCCCAGTATTCGGGGCTGGTCTGCTACGACTCGAAGGAGTTCACTTCATATAAGAGCTTTGAATATGAGGGCCAGGAATATTCGCTGATCAACGCGCGGGCGCTCGCGGCCAAAGGCAATACTTTATACATCGCCACCTCGGAACAGGTCTACGTCCACAAAGACCATCATTTCGAGCCTCTGCTCCTCGGCGCAGGCGTCATCACAGACATGATCCTGGACGAAAAGAACGACCGCCTGTACCTCTCCACACAGAACGACGGCGGAGTCGTTTATGACATAAACGCCGGCACAAAGTCAATCATTCCCGGAAGCGAAGGTAAATATGTACGCGACATAGCTCTCGATACCGGGAGCGGGGAATACTATTACCTTTCCGACGGCGGAGCCTATGACCATACCGGCCGCAATATTCTGCCCGAGCCGAGGATCCTCGAGCTCTATTCCTACGATACCGTCCTGTATCTGGCCGAGGAGACCGGCGTCATACACAGATACGATATGACGGCAGGCAGGCATCTAAGTGACATCACCGTTCCAGATCAGGTCAACAAGCTGCTTTATTCAGCGGAAGATCAGATTCTTTTCGCGGCATGCGAGAAGAACGGAATATACTGCATCGACCTCAGCGAAAGCGAACCGGTCATCACCCTTGCCGGAGATCTGAATAACAAAAGCCAGCTGGTAGACCTGATGATCGACTATGAGGGTAATCTCTGGGTGGCATCGCACTATATCGGAGCTTCCGGAGTATCCATCATCACGAGAAACGCTCTGTCAGAGCTTTTATATGACGATCCCGTCTGGCAGGCCCTCAACGCGCCTCCGGCCTTTGACCGAAACGTCTACGCCGTAGAAAAATACGGTGATATCCTTTATATAGTCGCCGCATCCCGTATCTATCGCTACGACACTGTCAGAAACATGATACTTCCTGACAATGTGATCATGCAGACCATTGATGAATATGCCGAAGCCAGGACACGCGAGGGCAAAGCGCAGGGCGACAGCAATTTCACCTTCATCTACGCTCCAAAGGATGTTGAGGTGTTCAAAAACAAGGTATACTTCGCGGTTGCCAGCATCGGTCTCGTCGAATACGACCCCGCAGCCGAAGAGGTCGTTATCTACGATCAGAAATACATTGCCGATCACCTCGGCAAGATCGTGGGGGAGCCCGACATCTCAATTACCGACACCCTCCGCTGCCTGCGCAGCTTTGACGATTACCTTGCCATAGGATATACCAGAGGGATAATGCGCTACGACGGCGAGCTTTTCTCCGTCATGAACATAGGCTCCAACGTTCTATATATCAACAAAACGGACGACGGGAGGCTCATGTTTGACAGGACCCAGGGCATTTACGTCATCGACGACGGATTCACCGCGGCGACCGAAGTCCCGACCGAAAAGGAAGTCACGGGCAACCGCCTTAAATTCCTCGTGGACGGGGACTATATCTACTACACGCTGAACAGCCGCCTTTTCAGGACGGACGGCAGCGGCAGCTCCGAGGAGATCGCCATACCGTACATCAAGGGCTCTATCGTCGAGCTCGCCAAGATAAAGATCGGCGAAAAGAACGGGCAGCCTGAGTACAAGTATATTATCGGAAGCCAGACCCAGCTCTACGTCACCGATTCTCTCGAAGGCGACCGCCTTAACGAATACGAATCCTACGACCATACCAACGGCCTGCAGCCCATCATAGCCAACACCTCCGGCTTCTATGACGAGGAGGAGAAGAAGTATTATCTGCAGTCCACCAACGGCATCTTCGTATATGACTTCAACCAGACGAGGGATATCCCGGCTCCGGTAAGGATAGCCGTGGCCTCCGTCGATCTGGACGGAACGCATTACTACGGCGACGAGATCACCGTGGACAAGGACGTCTACCGTGTCGCCTTCAATCTTTCCGTACTCGGCTTCCGCCCGAACAACGGATATACCACCTACTACAAGCTGGACGGCATCGACGGCGAATTCAGCTCGTACACTGACGACAACCGCAGCATCTACTATACGAACCTGCCCGGCGGCAGCCATGACTTCCACGTCTACGTGACCGACGAATACGGACAGGAGTCAAACCGCATCACCATCCACCTCGACAAGGAGAAGAAGCTCCATGAGCAGTGGTGGTTCTGGGGAATAGTCATCGCTGCGGGAGCTTTGCTGGTCTACCTGGTCACTACGCTTATCATTCGCTACAAGACCAAGAAGTCGCTGAAGCGCCAGCTTGAATACAAGGCTATAACGCTGGAATCCATACAGGCCATAGCGCGCACCATCGACGCAAAGGACGAGTACACCAACGGCCATTCCATCCGCGTGGGCTACTATTCAAAGGTCATCGCGGAGAACATGGGCATGACCCAGGACGAGGTCGACAACATCTACTACATCGCCCTTCTTCACGACATAGGCAAGATAGCGATCCCCGACAGCATACTGAACAAGCCCGGCCGGCTGACCGACGACGAGTTCAAGGTCATGAAGAGCCATACGACCCGCGGAGCCAATATACTCAAGGGCATCTCGACCATACCGCAGATCATCGAGGGCGCGAAGTCGCATCACGAGAAGTACGACGGTTCCGGATATCCCGAAGGCCTTAAGGGAGAGGACATCCCGTTCGTGGCGAGGATCATCTGCTGCGCGGACTGCATAGACGCTATGGCTTCAAAGAGAGTCTACAAGGAGCCGTTCGGGCTGGACGTCATCATCAAAGAGTTCGAACGCTGCTCAGGAACGCAGTTCGACCCGAAGATCAGCAAGGTGGTCGAAGAACTGCTGTCCTCAGGAAAGCTCAAACCTTACGCCGACGAGAACACCTATCTCGGAAGCGACGGCAAGACCCACAGGATAAAGAAAGGCGAAGATCCGGCGGCTGTATGACCCCGGATCATCCGTGGATGAAACAATAAAGGAATAAGGCGGCAGATCACGCAGAGCATCTGCTGCCTTGCTTTATACCACATAAATGAAAGAATTTATCAGCAGCAACATTCAAATAATAGGCATCTGCGCTCTGATAGCGATGGTACTGGTCATAAGGATCATCGCCCTCGCGCGGCGCGAAAACGACGCCCGCGAGCAGATGCAGAAGGAAGACCTGTGGCGCAGGACTTTTTCGCGCTGCAGATACGCCGGCAGCTTCGTTCTTAGAAACAGCGAAGTCGCCCGGTTTTCTTCGGGCGCGATGTTGCGCGCGTTCGCGTCGCTGGCCGAAGGCGGCGGTCATGAAGCGGAAGACTGCATAGCCGTGCTGCGCGAAAACAGCAAAGCCGTGACCGCAAGGGTCAGCGGCCGCGCGGACAGCACCGAGAAAGGCTTCTTCGCCTATATCCTTTCCACAGCAGACCTCACAGGGCTGAATGAGGAAGAGAAGGCTGAATACATCGCGTTCGTGCGTGGGCTGCTCTCCGGGTCCACGGTCTACTGCCGCGAGAACGCCCTCAAGGCGCTGTACAACCTCGGGGACCCCGAAGCAGTGGCGGAGGCGATAGAGACCCTCAGCTCGGACGCCAGGGTCCACAACGAAAAGCTTCTCTCCGACGGGATGAACAGCTTCCGCGGGGACAAGAAGGCTCTCGCGCAGGCCCTGATGGAAAGATTCGATAAATACGATGACCACAGCCAGTCCGCGGTGATCACATTCTTCACCGTGGCAGACTTCCACGACTGGGACGGATACTTCAAAGAACGGCTGGGCAGCACCGGAATAAGCATGGACCAGCGCTGCGACATACTCAGGCTGATACTGCGCGTTCCATCGGAAGATACCAGGCTCCTGCTGACCACTATACTGCGCGAAAAGGCAAATGCTGATGACTGGCAGACCGCTGCCGTGGCCGCGACAGGGCTTTCCTCCTATCCGGGAGACGAAGAGACCGTCAGCGCGCTGCGCTATGGCATAACCTCCCCCGCATGGGACGTGCGCAAAAACTGCGCCGCGGCCCTCGTAAAGCTAGACCCGCCGAAGGAGCTGCTCGACGACATACTCAACGGCGGCGACAGATTCGCCGCGGACGCGCTCAGATACGCGATCGATTCAGAAAGAAAGGCCGGCTGATCATGGAAGTATTCAGACGTGTCGCAGAGGTCTTCACCTCCGGCTTCAACTCTTTCATAACGGTATATCTCTGGATATACACTATCTATCTTCTGGTCTGCTGCCTCGGAGGCGCTTTCAACGCGATGAAAAAGCGCCGCATGGAAGCCCTTCACAACGTCATCGACCACGAATATTACTACCCGATATCGATACTCGTCCCAGCCTACAACGAGGGCGCGGGCGTGATACAGACCATAAACAATCTGCTGAAGCTCGAATTCAAGCGCTTTGAAATAGTGGTGATAGACGACGGCTCGACCGATGATACCAAGCAGCAGGTGCTCGACGCCTTCCCCATGGAAAGGGAGACCTCGAGACCGATACGCTACCAGGTGGTCTGCCACCCCATCCATGAGATCTATTCGTGCCGCATGGGCGAGGTGCTGATAACCCTTATTTCCAAAGAGAACGGCGGCTGCAAGGCCGACGCAATCAACGCCGGAATCAACGTCGCGGCCTACCCCTATATCATCAACATGGACGGCGACGAGATACTGCAGAAAGACTCGCTTAGGCTCGCCTGCAGGGCGCTGCTCGAGAACGAGAACGTAGTCGGCGTAGGCGGCAACATCAAGATCTCGAACGAGATGCATTTCAAGGACGCCATGCCAGTCAGCGGCGGCATGGGCAAAAACCCCGTCGTGAACATGCAGATACTCGAATACAGCAGAGGCTTCCTCGGGACCCGCGTGTTCCAGGATTTCATGAACGCCAACCTGATCATCTCGGGCGGCTACGGGCTGTTCAACAAAGAGGCTCTGATTGCGGTCGGCGGCTACGACCCCGTCAGCAAGGGTGAGGACATGGAGATGACCGTGAAGCTGCAGCAGTACTACAGGAAGAAGCGCAAGCCCTTCCTGATGCGCTTCGTGCCCGAGAGCATATGCTGGACCCAGGGCCCGGCGACCCTCAAGGACCTGAGATCGCAGCGCAGGCGCTGGCACTGCGGGCTCATCCAGACCATACTGAAATACAAGTCCATGATACTGAACCCGCGCTACGGGGTGGTCGGACTGTTCATGCTGCCGTACATCATCCTGTACGAGCTGCCGAGCCCGATATTCATGGTGCTCGGACTGCTGTCGAGCGGCCTCAGCGTCTGGCTCGCGAACGGCTCACTGCTGAAGGTGCTCATGGCCTTCATGGTCTACGTGCTGTTCGGCCTCATACTTACCGCCATAACCTATATCGATAACCGCTACTGCCCGGACGAAAAGCTCACCGTAAAAGAGATACTTCAGGTGCTGTTCTACGGGCTCCTCGACGCGTTCTTCTTCCGCCCCCTGATAGGGTTCATAAACTTCGGGGCGTTCTTCAGCTATAAGAAGATCACGAAGTCGAAATGGGTGTCCCCCGTGAGGGTGAAGGTCTCTGAAGAGTCCTGAGGTCTATATGGAGAAAAAGCGCAGTCAGAAAAAGTGGATAAAGCCGCGGCACAGATTGATGCGCGGGATAGGCATGTTCACCGTTTGCCTTTACGTGAAGCTCAGGTACCGTCTGAACGCAGAAAAGTTCGACCAGAAGGGCCGGCCATATCTTGTGCTGTTCAACCACCAGACCCCGTCCGACCAGTTCTTCGTAGAAGCGTCCTTCAGCGAGCACGTCTATTTCATAGCCTCCGAGGACATCTTCTCCAACGGGCTCATCTCGAGCCTGCTGCGCTGGTCGGTGGCTCCCATACCCATCAAGAAGCAGACCACGGACGTCAACGCGGTCAAGACCTGCATAAGGGTCGCGCGCGAAGGCGGCACCATAGGCATAGCGCCCGAGGGGAACCGCACCTACAGCGGACGCACCGAATACATCAACCCCGCGATAGGAGGGCTCGCCAAGAGACTCGGCCTGCCCATAGCGCTCTACCGCATCGAGGGCGGCTACGGGGTCCAGCCCCGCTGGAGCGACGGTATACGAAAAGGGAAGATACACGCCTACGTTTCAAGGGTCATCGAGCCCGAAGAATACAAGGAACTCAGCCCCGACGAGCTCTGCGAAGTGATCCGCGAGGGCCTGCAGGTCAACGAGGACGCCCCCGGAGGGCTGTTCGAGTCCGAAAAGCGGGCTGAATTCATGGAACGCGCCATATACGTCTGCCCGGACTGCGGGCTGGCGGAATTCGAGAGCAGCGGGAACGTGACCAGGTGCAAAAAGTGCGGGAAGACCGTCGAATACGGAGCCGACAAGCAGCTCAGAGGCTGCGGCTGCGACTTTCCCTTCACTTATTTCGCCGAATGGTACGACTACCAGAAAGGCTTCATAAACAAGCTCGACGTCACCGCGCTGACCGCTGAGCCCGTGTTCCGCGACACAGCGGACATTTACGAGGTAAGGCTCTACAAGAGGAAGCTGCCGCTCAGAAAGAAGGCTGCCATAAGCCTTTACGGCGACCGCATAGTGACAGGCGAAGGCGGAGCCGATGAAAAGGCCCTGCCCTTCAGCGAGCTCGAAGCCGCGTCCGTGCTCGGCCGCAACAAGCTCAACCTTTACCACGGCGGAAAGGTCTATCAGTTCAAGGGCGGAAAGAGCTTCAACGCCCTGAAATACGTCAATTTCTATTACAGATATAAAAACATCACGAAAGGGACCCCCGAAGAGACATATCTCGGGATATAACATGAAAACAAAACTCTCAAAACTGCTCGCCGCGCTGCTCATCTGCGCGGTCGCGCTATGCTCAATGCCTGTAAGGGCTTTCGCGGATCAGCCCGCTAAAAAGCTCGTGGCTCTCACCTTCGACGACGGACCCTGCAAGGACACCGAAAGGCTGCTCGACGGGCTCAAGGCGCGGGGAGTGAAGGCCACTTTCTTCATTCTCGGCTCGAACGCGCGCAAGTTCCCAGCCATCGTGAAGAGGATATACGAGGAAGGCCACGAGGTCGCCAGCCACACCTACGACCACAAGAACCTGAAGAGCCTGGGCTCCGACGCGATCAAGAACCAGGTCGACAACACCAGATACGCGATAAACGACGCTATAGGGGCGTACAATGACCTGATCGTGCGGCCGCCCTACGGCAGCGTAGACCAGAGGGTTCTCGACGCCCTCGGCACCCCGGCCATCTACTGGTCGGTCGATTCCAACGACTGGCGCTGGGTCAACGATTCCGCCAAGACCGTCAGGGAGATCATGAACCACGCCTTCGACGGCAGCATAATACTTGTGCACGACATTCACTCCTGGTCGGTGACCGCTGCCCTGCAGGCGGTGGACCAGCTGCTAGCAAAGGGCTATGAGTTCGTCACGGTGTCTGAGCTGTTCAGGCGCAGGGGCGAGACCCTCGAGGCCGGCAAGCTCTACCGCAGCAAGCCCTACAACGGCTGGGACCGTCCCGCAGTGAGCGCGCCTAAGATCACGATAAGCAGATCGGGCGAACAGTTCTTCCTGAACATCGATTCGGACCCCGGGACCATGGTCTACTACACTACGGACGGAGTGAGTTATCCGAACTCAGCAGCCGTGCGCTATACGGAGCCTGTGCCCATAGGCTACTCGCTCAATATCACGGCGGTCGCGGGCTATAACATGAACGGCTGCCGCTCGCCTAAGAGCAGCCTTAAGTTCTGCTTCAGCGACAGCGGATTCGTCTATACTGACGTCTTCCCCGAGAACTGGTTCTACCCGTACGTTGAGTACGCTGTGGCGAAGGGCATCATCGACGACAACGACGGCGTCATACTTCCGAACAAGTATATGACGCGCGAGATGGTCATCGACATGCTTTACAGAGCGGCGGGAAAGCCTGCGGCGGAGGATGAGGTTCCGGAAGCCGTGACCGCTGAGGAAAAGACTGATTTCACGGACGTGAGCAGCGATTCGCAGTATTACGGCGCGATCAGCTGGGCGAAGTGCTGCGGGATAGCGACAGGCTACCCCGACGGAAGCTTCAAGCCGGGAGATTTCGTGACGAGGCAGCAGCTCGCGGCCTTCCTGCAGAGGTACAGCGAAAACTGGCTCGGAAACTCTGACGAGCAGGAGGGATCGATCGAGGGCTTCGCGGACGCGAAGGACATTTCGGCCTACGCGAAGGAAGCGATGGCCTGGGCTATCGGAAAAGGCCTGATGAACGGAGTGAACGGGAACAGGCTCGCGCCGGGGAACGTATCAACGAAGGCGCAGCTCGCGGCGATGATAATGAGGCTGCAGGAGCCTTAAAGTAGTTTATCCAGACCGGATTCGCCGAAGACGGCGAGCCCGTTTTCCTTGAGGAGGCGCGCGGTGACCCCGTCGCCGGGGACCAGGCCTCCGTCGAAAAGACCGTTATGAATGAGTCCTGGGCCGCAGCTCGGGCTCTTTTCTTTGAGCAGGGCAAGGCGGCAGCCATTCGCCCGCGCGAGGGCAAGCGCGGCCTGCGCGCCTTTTTCGTATTCCGCGGTGACGTCGCGGCCGGAGCGGCTCACGACGCGGCCGCCCTGTATCTCCGACGGATCGCGCGGAGTTTCAAGGCCTCCGAGCTGCTCGGGGCAGACAGGGACGAGCTCGTACTTTTCTTCGAGCGCGCGCCAGCCCGCGAGCTCCTTGCTTTTGCCGTCGTAGCGGCAGGGGTCCCCGGTAAGGCAGGCGGAGATGAGCAGTTTTTCACGGGTCCTGGAGTCTTTCATGGTATTTATATGTTAGCATAAAATATGCTATACTGTATCGATATTATTTTGGAGAGACCGTATGAGAAAGAAATATACTAAACTTGTTTTGATATGTGCTGCATTGACCCTGTTGCCCCTTATCGCGGGGCTCGCGCTGTGGTCGAAGCTGCCTGAGGTCATTCCCTCGGGCATCGACACCGAGGGCAACGTTACCAGCACGAACAGCCGTGAATTCACGGTCATCTGGATGCCTTTGCTGATGCTCCTCGCGCACTTTCTGCTGACTTCGGTGGGAAGCAGAAAGCATGCAGACGCGCTCACCGACAAGGCGTACAAGGCGATATGCTGCGCGGCGCCGCTGCTCTGCAACGCCGTATGCCTGCCGACGCTGGCAGCAGCTCTGGGCTATAACGTACCGCTGAACGTGGTGGTCTGCGCGATAGTCGGGCTCATGTTCATCGTTTTGGGCATCGCGCTCCCGTCACTGAAGCCGAACTACAGCATAGGGCTGAGATTCCCGTGGGCCCTGCGCGACGACGACGTCTGGGTCTTCACACACAAGTTCGCCGGGATAGTCTTCATCATCTGCGGAATAGCGATGTTCGTGTGCGGATTCTTCTATTCGACATTGTTCGCGTTCAGCGTATTCGCGGCCGCGGTGCTGATACCTATCGCGGTCTCCGGGATCTACGGAAGCATGATCGAAAGGCGCAAACAGTACGTTGCAGCCATAAAAAAAGCTGCCGAAAGGGCAGCGAAAAACGCGAAGAAAAAGCCTCAGAAACCGACGAAGAGACTCGACTGAGCCTGAGATCTCAAACGGTAGTACCCAGTTTGCCGTTGGGTCGGAAGTAATTCTCTTTGATATAGTTCGCGAGGAAGTCTGTGATCTTCCGGTTGCCTGACTCGTTCAGGTGGGCGCGGTCGGCGAAATCGGTCTTCATATCAAGACCTGTAAGATCGTTCATATAGGGCATATTCAGGAAGGGTATGCCCTTTTCGTTTGCCCACTTTTCGGCGGCGTTGACGGTCTGCTGGCGCTTGCCCTTGTATTCGTCGTCGTAGTCGTCGCCGAAGGGGACGGCGACGAGCAGCAGGTCGACGCCCTTTTCGTCACACAGATCGACTATGCGCTGCAGGTAGTCCATGGAGACGGGGCCAATCTGCGCGACTTCGTCGCGCCCGGGCAGCTGATAGTTTGAATTGTCGTAATTGCCGTCGAGCAGCTGCCCGCCGCGGGTCCTGAATTTGTCGAAGGTATCCATGGCAGCCTCAAGATCTGTCCTGCCCAGTTCCTTCCATCTGGTATGATACGCTATAACAGGAAACATATACTCCGCTCTCTCCCCGGGCTCTACAAGGTCATAGACCGCCCTGATCTTCGGGATCCCAAGCCTGATTCCATCAAGCGTAAAGTGCAGAGACTCTCTGGAACTTATCTTCTGATCCTGAAGCAGCTTATAGATGTCGAGCACCACGAGCGAGGGGCTGTTGACCCTGAGAGTCTCCATCAGCGCGTAGTAGGTCTCGGGTATTATCTGGCTGTTCTGCGCGATATTGATCACGCCTTTTCTGAGCTCCATCGTCATTGCCTGAGCATTGACCCCGTCCAGCATGTGGCTGGAACCCGCGAGCACTATATCGACGCCATAGCCGTCATATCCCGGCTGGTACATCAGTCCTGCGCTGTCAGCGTAGCGTTTGTCGCGCACCAGTTCAGTCACGCAGCAGAAAAGCAGCGCGAACACGAGCGCGAAGACGGTCACCGCTATCAGGTTTTTCAGTACGCCTTTTTTCATCAGAACTGGAAGTATATGAACGCCGCGGCCTCATACTGCGGCCCGTAAATTCCTAAAACTATTATCGCGAAGATCCCGAGCAGGTAGACGATCCACCTCAGAGGCAGCGCCTGCCTCTCCACGAGGTCTCCCACGTCGCAGCGCCTTCCGGCCAGATCGACAGCCAGCAGCACCAGCACCGCGCAGAGCGCGACTGCCATGTCTGCCTTGTCGAGTCCGAGCTCGAACAGCCTTCCTCCGCTCAGCGACCACAGGTCGAATATGCAGAAGCGCCTGAGCGCAAGCAGCACCTGTCCCATGCTGTCCGCCCTGAAGAATAGCCAGGCGAACACGCACAGCGCGAAGGTCCACGCCCTGCGCCACAGCATCAGCAGGGCCTCAGCAAACCTGTGCGAAGAACCCGCCAGCGTCCTCCCGTCGCCCAGCCCGAGCGCCGAGCGCATCTTTGCGCGAAGCGGCTCCGTCCACGACCCTATCACCTGATAAGCCCCGTGCAGGGCTCCCCAGGCCACGTAATGCCAGCTGGCGCCGTGCCAGAGCCCGCTCAGCACGAAGGTTATCATGGTGTTGAGCGCGGTCCGGGCCTTTCCCCTGCGGCTCCCGCCGAGAGGAATGTAAAGATAATCTCTGAACCAGGTCGACAGCGACACGTGCCACCTGTGCCAGAAATCCTTGATCGAGTAAGAAAAGTACGGCGCGTCGAAGTTCCTCATCAGCCTTATGCCAAGCACCCTCGCGGCGCCTATCGCGATGTTCGAATAACCGCCGAAATCGCAGTATATCTGCACCGTGAAGCACAGCAGAGCCAGCCCTATCTGCAGAAAGCTGTAGCTGCCGAGGTCGTCAAACACCGTGTCCGCGAGCATCGCCACGCGGTCGGCTATCACGAGCTTCTGGAACAGCCCCCACAGCATCTGCAGCAGTCCGCGCCTCGCCTCAAGGTAGTCGAAGCTCCGCACGCGCTTTATCTGCGGCAGCAGGTTGGCGGTCCTTTCTATCGGGCCCGCGACGAGCTGCGGGAAGAACGACACGAACAGCGCGTAGTCCAGAAAGTTCTTCTCGGGCTTGAGCCCGCGGTAAACGTCCACGGTATAGCCGAGCGCCTGGAATGTATAAAACGAGATGCCTACGGGCAGCAGCACGCTGAAGTGCGGAGGCGTAAAGGCGACGCCCAGCCGCCCCGCCAGCGCCGCAAGGCTCCCCGCGGCGAAATTAAAATACTTGAAGAAGAACAGAATAGCCAGATTTATGATAAAACTTCCCG
>Ga0079305_1001587_pt1 | contig 27835 bp, 28 predicted proteins | sample LMS_cellobiose_e_FD_79183 | JGI IMG/M metagenome (GOLD analysis project Ga0079305, IMG submission 79183) | Rumen-fistulated moose microbial communities from Alaska, USA - LMS_cellobiose_enrichment | ecosystem: Host-associated > Mammals > Digestive system > Stomach > Rumen fluid ... | reverse complement strand
GTAGGTTCGATCCCTGCCACCCCTGCCAAATGACCCATTAGCTCAGGTGGTAGAGCACTTGACTTTTAATCAAGGTGTCCGGAGTTCGAATCTCCGATGGGTCACCATCCCTTCGGGGAAAAGTCAAGGAAGACCAGATCATGCGGGCGTGGCGGAATGGCAGACGCGCCAGACTTAGGATCTGGTGTCTAACGACGTAAGAGTTCAAGTCTCTTCGTCCGCACCACTTCTTGATGCGGTAGTAGCTCAGTTGGTAGAGCGCAACCTTGCCAAGGTTGAGGTCGCGAGTCCGAGCCTCGTCTACCGCTCCACTTTCCCCTAAGCGAGCTTACCCGCGCGGGTGTAGCTCAGTGGCAGAGCTCCAGCCTTCCAAGCTGGCTATGTGGGTTCGATTCCCATCACCCGCTCCAGTTTGAAGGAGCGAAAGCTCCCTCTCATGCACCATTAGCTCAGTTGGTAGAGCACCTGACTCTTAATCAGGGTGTCCCGGGTTCGAGTCCCTGATGGTGCACCAAATGAAGACCCCGCCTTTGGCGGGGTTTTTCATTTGGTACGCCGAAGGGCTCGAACAGAGCGGTAGTGAATGAGGCCGCAGTGCGGCCTCAGAGCCGCGAACGGCCTTCGCCCGCAGGTGAAGTCGAGTCCCTGATGGTGCACCAAATCAAAAGCCCTCCCTTGAGGAGGGTTTTTGATTTGCGTCTTTTTGTCAAATCATTATGATTTCGGGTGTTTTTTTCCTGACCCGCAAAAAATTCAAGGCGCTGAAAGTTCTGTAAAACGGCACAGGTGAAGCATTTGATGCACAAATTTCCCTTCTCTTATAAGGCAATAATACGGGCTGCTGACATACGTCAGCAGCCCGACATTATTCACTGAAAAAAGATACGCCTTGCCATACCTTTGGCATATGCCCGGATTTCAACCGGGGCTGCGTCCATCAACACGTGCTCACCCTACACTGCTGTTTGCCGCGCTCATCATAACATGCTCTTTTTTTACTCTGTCAACCCACATCATTCACTTTTGAAAAATGTGAGCTTCTATTTGCTGTCGGGATATGCAGGATTAGCATTGAATTAAAATGCTGTCGCGGAAGTTGGCATCCGCGGGACAGACGTGTTACCCGTTGCTGTGGGGCAGAAGCACCCGCATGGATTCCCGCAGCCGCTGGTGGCGCATGGCGGTGGCGTCAAAGCACACGGTATGAAAGGCAAACTGCATGATGGGCCCCGCGCCGAAGGCGCAGATCAGCGTGCCCGCGCCCACCGGGCCGCCCAGCAGAGCGCCCGTCAGGGTGATCAGGCTCAGCAGCGCAATGCTCACCGCGCCGATGGGCACGCGGCGCACGCGCTTGGCCAGGCCCACCATCAGGGTATCCCGCGGGCCGCAGCCCAGAGCGGCAAGCATGTAGGTATACTGGGTATAGGCGATGATGAAAAGCCCTGCCACCATGATCAGCACCCCGGCCAGCGGCGAGGACGCGGGCGGCACGGCGTTGATCCAGCTGAAGAAATCCACCGATTTGCCCACCACCACGGCATCGATAAACATGGCGATGCCGATGGGCTCGCGCAGCAGGATATCCACGGCCAGCACCGTGCAGGACACAGCGACCGAGGCCGTGCCATACAGAATGCCCAGGGTTTTGGAAAGGCCCAAATTCAGCACGTCCCAGGGGGCCGCGCCGATGTTGGCCTGAATGGTCAGGTAAACGCCGAAGCCGTTTACAAAAAGGCTGACAGCCGCCAGCAGCATGTTCAAAAAAATCGCCCCGGCGGTGCGGTTTTCCCGCAGATCGTTCATTTTCAGCACAGATTTCTCCCGTCAAAACAAAAAGTCAAATCCGGTTCAGCGGCAAGGCATGGCCCTGTCCCGCCGGCAGTTCTCCGCCGCGTTTTCCCGGCATGCAATCATCCCTCCGCCATGACGAAGGGATTGATGCCATATTATCACAGTTTTTTCCGTTTGTCGATGCCGCGCAGCCCCGCCTTGACAAGCCGAAGGCAAAACGGTAAAGTAAATACGGAAAAAACACGGATTGCAGAAAGCGAGGCGCGCAGTATGAAAGCCATTCGGGTCGCAGCCGCCGTCATCCGGGACGGCGACCGCATTTTTGCCACCCAGCGGGGTTATGGCCCCTGGAAGGACGGCTGGGAGTTTCCCGGCGGGAAGATCGAGCCGGGCGAAACGCCGCAGCAGGCCCTGGCCCGCGAAATTCGGGAGGAGCTGGATACGGAAATCGCCGTGGGAGAAAAGGTAACGCAGGTGGAATATGATTATCCGGAATTCCACCTGTCCATGGGCTGTTATTACTGCGCCGTTCTGTCCGGCAGCTTGACGCTGAAGGAGCATGAATCCGCCAAATGGCTGCGGATGGAGGAACTCGGCACCGTGGACTGGCTGCCGGCGGATCGGGAAGCGGTGGAGGCGATCCGGAAAAACGGGCTGCAGCCGGACTTGCCTGAATGAAGGCGGCCAGGATAAACAACGCCCGAACCCTCATTGATTGAAAGAAAGAATCGTATTATCCCAGCGCTACATCCAGCACCATCATCAGCACAAAGCCCAGGGAGAAGGCGACGGTGCCCCAGTTGGAGTGCTTTCCTTCCGACATTTCGGGAATCAGCTCCTCCACCACCACATACATCATGGCGCCGGCGGCAAAGGCCAGCAAATAAGGCATCACCGGCACTACCGTGCCCGCCGCCAGGATGGTGACGGCCGCCGCGATGGGCTCCACCACGCCGGAGAGCACGCCAAAGAGGAAGGTTTTGCCCTTTTCCATCCCCTCCGCCCGCAGCGGCATGGATACGATGGCCCCCTCGGGGAAATTCTGAATGGCGATGCCCAGGGCCAGCGCCAGCGCCCCGGCGGCGCCGATGCCCGCGTTGCCGGAAAGGAAGCCCGCGTAGACCACGCCCACGGCCATGCCCTCGGGAATGTTGTGCAGCGTTACCGCCAAAATCAGCTTGGTGGTGCGCTTGAGGCCGGATTTGGGGCCCTCATCCTGATTGTTAAAGTGCATGTGAGGCGTCGCCTCGTCCAGCAGCAGCAGGAAGCCCACGCCCACCAGGAAGCCCACGGCCGCAGGCAGGAAGGAAAGGCTGCCCATCCCCTCGCTGCTCTCCAGGGCGGGCTGCAGCAGGCTCCAGAAGGAAGCCGCCACCATGACCCCGGCGGCAAAGCCGGTCAGTATTTTTTGCAGACTGTCTGAAATGCTCTTTTTCAGCACGAACACCATGGCCGCGCCCAGGCCGGTGCCCAGGAAGGGGATCAGGATGCCCAAAATTACTTCAGTATTCATCGTTTCACGCGCCTTTTCATACATTCAGCCCGGATGCAGGGAAAGCCTGCACCCGGGCTATTTTTTGATTGTTCGCCGTTATGCCCGGTTGAATTTCTCCTTGGGCTGTTTGCAGCGGGGGCAGCGCCAGTCGTCGGGCAGCGTCTCAAAGGCTACGCCGTCATGCTCGTCAGGGTCGTACACGTAGCCGCATACGGAGCAAACGTATTTGCCGGAGGCCTGCTGGGCGGAAAAATCCACCTCCGCGTACACGGTGGGCACGGGGTTATTCAGATCCATTACGCGGTTGGCTTCCAGGCTTTCATAGCCCTGAGGCGTGTGGGTGCCGCAATAGACAGTGGGATGACTGCTGATGAATTCCCGCACCCGATCCAGCGTTTGCCGGGCGGCGGACAGATCATCAAACACCACGGAGAGCTTATTCTCATACAGCGCTTCATCCACATAGGTGATGTCGCCGTGGATCATGTAGAACAGCCCGTCCCTTTCCACGATGACGATGCTGTTGCCGTTGGTGTGGCCCTTGGCTTTGATGAAGCGGATGCCCTCGGCGATGATCTGGGATTCGGGAAAGCTGTAATAGGCGCCGTCGGTGAAATCGACGGGCACGATATTGCCGATGCCCTGCAGCTCGTCGGCGGCCAGCTCATCCCTGTTGACATAGATTTTGGCGTTGGGGAAAGCGCGCAGCTCGCCCGAATGGTCGCTGTGCTTATGGGTCAGCAGGATCTTTGTCACCTGCTCCGGCTTGTAGCCCAGAGCGGCGAAAGCCTCCATATAGCTGCAAATATCCTTGCCGGTATAAGCCAGGCTGTTTTCATCCGGCTTTTCCTCCGGCGTGCCCGCGGGCAGACCGGTATCCACCAGGATCACCTCGTCCCCCGTGTCGATCAGATAATTCTGCAGGCTGCCCCGGTAGCGGATGTTCTTATCGAATTTCTCCATTCCCTCCTCGCCGCCAAAGGCAAAGGGCTGGGAATAGAAGCCGTCTTTTCTGAATTTGACCGCCTTGATCTGCATAGCGATACACCTCCTGCGCTTATTATACACCATCTTCCTGTGTTTTTCCAGTACCAAGCAGCATTCCCCCGGGTGGGCCATCATGACGCGCGGGGGTAGGTTATCCCTGGAGCGGGCGTTCCGCCGCGGCTTACTTCCGCCGGTTTTCCGGCTTGACCCACACATGCCACTTGGGCGCTTTGGGCATGGGCGTGCCCTTGACCAGGGCTTTGATGACCCGGCGGTGGGTATAGCAGCAGCATACCAGCAGCACGGCGACGATGATCAGAATGATAGTTCCGGTTTTCATGAGAATTCCTCCTTTTTATAGCAGGCCGCTTTTGAACTGAGCAGCCTGTAATTGCAGCGTTACAGCTGGCACATCAGCCAGTTCTGCGCGCCGATGCACAGAATCAGCTCCAGCCTGCGTATATAATCCCGGGCGATCAAATCATATTTATCCCGGAACTGCCAATTAAAGGCGGCGACGGAATACCCGCAGATTTCCACGATTTCTTCACCGTATTATTTCGATGGACTTTCTTTCCGCCAGCTCCTGAAAGGCTTCCGCCAGGAGCTTCTTCGTGGTTTTTCGTATCAAAAGGGTCATCCTTTCTGCGTTTCCTGTCCAAACATATTCGATAATTTCAAACCGCGTTCAAACAACCTTTTTTAAGGATGTTCCAAAGCTGTGATATGCAATTTCATCAAGTGAAGCTGCTATTCCGCTAAACGACCTGTTCAAATCCAGCGACCGAACGCTGATTTGATTTCCGCCCAAATTGGCAGACAGGAACGGCTGTGTTTCCTCTGTTGTTTTCGCATACAGCAGCATACCGCTTACGTTTCCGCTTTTTGATCGATCCTCATTTTTTACGTAGGTATATATCTGGTATAAATTTGCACTGTGCAGCATTTGCTTTTCCATATAGCTTGCCACGGCATGCCGATAAAATTTGGCGTCGATAATCAGCGTCAATCCACCATTGCAAAGCATAATATCAGAATGCATGCCGGGCAGCAGCCTGATCATGGAAGCAGGGGTTTCTTCCGATACATCCCATTGAATCATTTTACCTTTGGGTTTCAGTTCAGGAAAATGCTGACAATAATACTTTAAAATGAACTTTTCGTACAATTTCGGAAGGCTTTCTTCCTCAAACAGAGAAAACCTTGTCAGCCCCTGCGCCGTCGATGGCAACAGGCTTTTCCATATCATATAGCAAACATTCATCAGCATTTCATAGCTTCGGTTATTCCGATGGAATTGAAGCCTGTTCCAGTGAACGGCATTCAAATCAATATCCGATAAAGAGGAAAAAAACGGAATCAGCTGCCGCAGGCCGGTTCTTTGTTTTTCTGCAATGTCCGGGCGCCTGATCAAAGCCATACACGCGGCTTTCAAAATACGGTTTAATTCGTTATCCGGCGAAAACTCGTCGTAACTGCAATCAAACTGCTGCATTTTTCTTGTTTGCAGCTTTTTTGTTTCATACAGATTGACCTTTCCCCGCAAAGCACTGGATCGCTCTTCGACACTTATATAGCTTCGATATAAGCCTTGCTTCAGCTGCTGGCTGATTCCACGGCATAGAATAGCCGCCAGCATATCCTGTACATGCGCAAAATCCTCTGTGGCAATCTCCCGATAGTTTTTCTGCCGCAGAATCTTGAAGGCATAGCAAAGCATATGGAAAATATTTTGGATCAGTATTGATGATGGCTCAGCCATTGAACACACCTCGCAGATTGTTTTCCCACTTGGTGAATTGGTTTTCGTCGTCAAACCAGTATTCCTGCAATGTTGGCAGAATGTCGTATTCCATGATGGATTGCAGCCATTCTTCGGAGTATTCCTCATCTTTTTTCAGGCAAAGGTAGCTATGGCCGATGCGAAACCCCTTTCCCAGCGCCGGGTCTTCTGAAATGGCTTTGTTCAGCTGGATCAGCTGCTCTACGAACGCATTGAATGTTTCGTCATGGATATGCTTTGCCGCATATTCCTTGAACCCCTTAGAAACAAAGCCCGGGGCCATTTCAAAGAAGCTGAATCGGCGGCGCAGGGCATAATCGATCAGCGCCAGGCTGCGATCTGCCGTATTCATCATGCCGATCAGGTACAGATTGCCCGGAACAGAGAAGGGTTCGTGGCTGTATGCAAGCAAAGTTTCTTCATCCCGGTAATCCGCCTCGATCAATTGCAGCAGTTCGCCGAATATTTTGCTCATGTTGCCGCGGTTGATTTCATCAATGATAAAGAAGTAATCATGTGAAGGATCTTTTCGCGCCTTTTCACAGAAATCATAGAACACGCCTGTTTGCAGCGTGAAATCTGCTCCGTCAGGCTTGTATCCCATGATGAAGTCCTCATAGGAATAATTCTGATGGAACTGCACACAGGCAATGCGATCCGTATCCTGAACGCCCATCATCACAAACGCCAGACGCTTTGCCGTGAAAGTTTTCCCGACGCCGGGCGCGCCTTGCAGGATCACATTCTTTTTTCGTCTCAGCAGCCCAAGCAGCTGATCCAGATGTTCGCCAGACATAAAGACTTCGGAAAGGAAATCCTCTTTATCATAAGATTGATAAGCAGTAACAGGCAATTCATTATCTGTATTCTGACTGTGTAATATATCCAACAAATCACTTAATTCCATATTAAAATATGGCTTTAGTATCTTTGATTCAAACAAGGCATAGTCCTCTTTCGGTATTTCTATGCATGTCGAATTTCCATTCGGTGTCCACCATTTCGCTTCATCTGTATAAACCGATTCATCCTGCGATACAGCAATTAAATGATAAGGACGTTCATACCATCCTTGCTCATGAATCGCTTGATCGACGTCCGGGCTTGGAACTGCTTCATCTGTTTCAAACTGTCCAAAAAGCCGAATGTTGCCTGCATAGCATAAGAAGAAAAAGTCGCCTTTGCGAATCTCATGAATAAAGCGATTTCCCTGCGTCACATTAGATACTGCCATAGCCTTTGTATTACCATGTACGGCAACTGCATGGCGTTTTTCAAGCGCTTCCTTAACATGTTTAGGAAGCCCTGTGCTTGCTTTTCCTTCGCTGATTTTCCAGATATGCATTCTGTGATCAACAGTATCCTCTGGCTTTTTCCATAAAAAGCGCTCAATATGAAACTCCTTCAGTGCTTCATATAATTCTGGACGGAGCCTCCAGATAAAGACTCCCGGCGTACTGCCATCTGCTGCCTGCCCTTGGAAAAGAATAGGCCAATAACGTATTTGCCCGTTTTCCCGCAAAGAGATTGGGCATCCTGTCAGTTTATGAATTCTCTTTGCCAAATTAGTACAATAAGCAACAATTGCGCTTGCCGGTTTTCCATATGTGTTTCCTATTTGGGAACAAGTTGCTTGGCCCCCTGCTTCATAAAAAGCTGCCAGGGTGCCGCCCCAAATCGGACCAATCACCTCAGAATTGTTTAGCAGTTTCAACCATTCGTCCTTTGAAAAGCCCGGAGAGTACTCATGTTCCGTCGGAAACCAACCATCATTAACAAACAGTGAATCATATTCTTCGAAGTCTGCACTCTTATTTGCCTTTAGGTAATACCGACTAATATAGAACAGCATATCGCCAACCAGCGTATGATACTGCGGATCAGGATAACAATCATCCGTCAGAAGGCTATGAAAAGTACTCACGATCTCCTCATTTTTTGAAATCTGTGCGCGAATCTCGTCACAGAATTGAAAGCCGCCGATCATATTCTCCACAGAAGACGATCTTTTCGGAATAAAGCTGCTCTCCAGCTCTATGGCAGCGGGACGAACCTCCCCAAACTTGTAAATGTAGTACTTGTCCGGATAACGAAGCCACAAATAAATGCTGATCGCCTTTGTGTCCTGATAGTGATTTTTCCACCCTTCGTCGTTATGGTTCAGCTTCCGATCCTCCGCATAAGAAACAAACCGCTCTGTCCGTTCGGATAAATCCCTGGTTTCATCATATAAAACGCGAAATACTTCACGAAGCCCTTCGGGATCCTCCACGGCAAAACGCATCAGCATCGACTTGGCGTAATAATACCCAGAGGAAAGCAAATTATAGGTTTTAGCCAACGCTTGCTCCAGCATGGCAGGAAAATCCGCCGCGTCAATATCCCAATGCTGTTGAAAATGCTGCACGGCCTTCCATTTGTAATTCTCCCCGCTCCAGTAATCCGGCAGGTATTTCAGATAGGCTTCTTCGATTTTCGTCAGCTTTTCATGATTGATCATGGGTATTTCTCCTTTACGATATAGCATTAACATAGGTGGATCAGCGCCCACGAAGGAAGCATTTGCATGCTTCTTCTCATCAATACATTACTGTCCATTCTAACGATACAAGAAAGGCTGCGCTTATTCCTTCCATTCAATCCAAATACGAACGGTCACATCATCTGTCCCCAGAACGGACAGCAGATCGTCCTTCGTCACGCCGTCGATTTTTGCCAGCCGCGTAAAGCTCCACGTATTCTGATCGTAATAAAGGGTGATCTGGTTTCCTTGGTAGAGGATCACGTCTCCGGGAACGGTGGTGATGGAGGTGTCGTTGCGGGGCAGCGTCCAGGGCAGGGGGCCGACCTTTTCAAAGTGGCCGTAATCATGCAGGGCGAGCTCCACCGGCCCGTCCATCAGCTTTTCCGCCAGGGCCTCGGCGGAGGAATTCTCCTCCAGCGCGGCATAAAAAACACGGCCGTTGGCCTCTATCGCCAGGGCAGGGATCAAATCTTCCGCCTCATCTTCAGCAGGCTGTGTGCCGAGGGGTGTGCGTTCAGCGGCGTTCAGAATTCGCTGCACCTCCCCCATAGCCTGGGCATAGCGCGGCGGGAAGGCGTTTTCGCCTTGGGCCTGGATGAAGGTGCCGTCCGTGAGTCTGATCTCCAGCCGGAAGGTTTCCCCGTCCAGCACATGCTGTTTTGACTCGCTGAAGCCGTCCCAGGCCGCCAGGTCATAATCGCCGATCACATCCATCAGCGCCCGCATGGCATCGGCGCTGATCCGCTGCTCCGGGCCTTCGTCAATGGATACGCGATAGCCATCCGGCTCCAGGGTGATATGCCAAACGGGCGAATACATGCTGGCGCTGCGGTACAGATAAAAAGTGGATATGGCCCGCACCGGCGTCAGCGTCACGTTCAGCCCCTCATCCACGGTAGCGGCGTATACGGCATCCTCGTTTTCCATAATGGGCGAACGGCCATACACCGACAGCACGGTTTGCCCCGGCTGAAGGCCGGTAACAGTGAATACCATATCATAGGCCGCGCCGTCGATGGGCTCATTCCCCAGGCTGCCATAATCACGGGCAGAAGAAACGGCCAGAATGGCGGGATCCTCCACCACCGCCGTATACTCATGCCCGCCGCCATCAAAGGAGGAAAAGACGAGCTTCGCCGGGGCGGGCGCTTCCTCCGCCCAGGCAGGGCAGACCAACAGCACGCAGAGCAGCAGCAACAGCAGCTGTTTCATGTTTTTTTCTCCTTTCCATTCGTTGGAAGCGGCGCTTATCATTCGTCCCGCTCCTCATCGTCCCCGCCGATCATACCGTAAAAGCGCATATTGTTATAGTGCGCCTGGGCTTCCTGGCTGGTTTTGCGCTGCCGCCAGGCATCGATTTCATCGCAAATCGCCAGCATCTCATCAGCCAGCATTTCCACGCTGCGGGGATGGGCCTGATAGATGTACGACGTCATGCGGTCAATGGCCCTGGGGCTGCCCAGCTGCTTTGCCATCAGGTTTGCCAGCTCCGCAGGGAAGCCCTGCGAAGCCAGCGCCTGGGCCAGCTGATCCCGCGACCGGCTCCATTGCAGCTGATTATTCATATCAAAATTCCCTCGCAATGATCGATTTCGTGTTGGATGATCTGGGCTGTGAAGCCCTGAAAAACCCCGGTGCGCGGCTGGAATGCCTGATCCTGATACTGCACGGTGATCCGTTGATACCGCACGGTTTTACGCACCCCTCGCCAGGGAAAGGCAGCCCTCCTCGGCGGTGTAGGGGCCGGATTGGGCCGTGATCCGCGGGTTCACCATCACCAGCTGCACCGGCCCGCTGCAAAACGCAATGATGCGCTTTCTTTCGCCGATCATATTGGCCGCCATGCCCACGCAGCCGTCCAGATGAGCCCGCAGGGTATCCAGCAGGTCGGTGATGATTGGGCTGTCTGCCTGCGTCGCCGGTTCGGATCGCTGGCCCAAAAGAAGCGGGTCGCGCACGATGGGGCGGATCATGCTTCTCCCTCCCGGGGCGGCTGCCACAGGAAAAGGCCTGCGGCCAATGCCAGACGATCCAGCAGCCGCAGCAGCCCCTCCGACGGGTTGTACACCGCCATATTGATGTCATCCCGGCTCAGGGTGAACAGGGCGCTTTCCTCTGGCAGCAGAATGCACAGATCCGTTTCGTTTTCCAGGATCCGGGCCAATAGCCGCTCCGGAGCCGGATTGCTCTCCCATATTTCTGCCTCCGGCTCGCAGACCCGAAGATCATAATAGCAGTTCACCTTGAGCAAGATCTCTCCGAACCGGCGGCGCAGCTCCGCCTGCCGCGGCTTTTGCAGGTAAAACCGCTCCACCGCGAAAAACTGCCCGCCGCTGTTTGCCTTCACCTGCTCCGGCAGCAGGTCGATCACCCAACAGGGTTTTTCCAGCAAGGCTTCAATCATTCAATTCCTCCAAATGCTTTCAAATCTCGTTTTATCCGCCTCCATTATAATGGTTTTTTGCACAAAAGAAAAGCCCGCATGCAAATCATGATGCACGCGGGCGGAAATCACCCGGTTTTCCACTCATTCCAGCCGCACGTCCCAGCCGGAAACGTATTTCAGCAGGCGAATCACATCCATCATGTTGATGCTGCCGTCCCCCGTCACGTCGCAGCCCGCGGCCAGCACCTGCACGTCCCAGCCGGAAACCAGCTTCAGCAGGCGGATCACATCCTGTATATCCACCTGGCCGTCGCCGCTGACGTCCCCGGGCCGCAGCCCCGTCAGCTGATAGGGGATGCCGTTTTTCTGCGCAAAGCGCATGGCATAGCTGCCCGGTTCCACCATAAAAGAAACATTTTCGCAGTCCAGAAAGGCATCCTCGTCAATGAAGGCGACGCTGGCGGGCACGGCGACGGTTTTCAGCCCCGCGCAGCCCTGAAAGGCAAAGCTGCCGATGCTGCGCAGGCCCCGGGGCAACTCGATGGCTGTCAGGGAAAGGCAGCCGCCGAAGGCGTGATCCCCGATGCTGCGCAGGTTAGCGGGCAGGGTGATGCCGCTCAGCGCCGCACAGCCGCAAAAAACGCTGTCCCCGATGCGGGTCAGACCCGCGGGCAGGCTGATCTGCCGCAGATGCTCGCAATGGGCAAAGGCCCAGTCTCCCAGCTCCGCAAGGCCCGCGGGCAGCGTGGCCGCCGTGAGGCCGCAGGCATAAAAAGCGCCGTAGCCGATGCCCGTCAGGCTGGCAGGCAGATCGATGCCCTCCAGCCGCTGGCAGTAGCCAAAGGCCCAGCTGCCGATGCGGGCCAGCCCGGCGGGCAGCCCCAGCCGCTGCAGATCGGTATTCTGAAAGGCCTGGCTGGCGATCTTCATCACCGGCGCTCCGCCCAGCGAAGGCGGGATCTCCGCCGCGCAGCCGCTGCCCAGATATCCCGCCACCACCGCCTGGCCCTCGGCGATATAATACAAAAGATCATTCTCCGCCTCCATGCGGGCGGCAGGCGCGCACGCCCACAGCGTCAGCACGCAGGCCAGGCAGAAAAGGAGCTTCGCTTTCATGGTGTTTCCTCCACGCAAAAACAGGGTTCACCTCTATTGTATGAGCGATGAAAGCAAAAAAGCCCGGAATATATAAGAAAACTTTCATCAAAAAAACGCCCGGAAGGGACAGCCTTCCAGGCGTTTCGCCGGTTTTCACCGGCATTCATCTGAGCAAATACCAGCAGGTGATGAACAAACCCACGCTCATCAGCAGCAGGCCGAAGGACACCGATCGGGTCAGCATGCCAATGCCCCGGCCCAGCTCCCGCTTATCCACGTCCAGCCGGTATTCAAAGTCGGCGGGGATGGGATTGCGGCGGCGGATGGTCTTGTTGAGCAGGCCCACCACGGCATCCAGCGCCCGGCCCAGATAATAGGTCAGGCGGGTGCCCACGGGAGGCAGCTTGGCGGTTTTCTTCTTCGCCAGCACCGTATCGCCGATGAACACGGCGATATGGTCGGACAGCTCGTCAAAGAAGCGGGTCACGCCGGTGATCAGCGCCGGGATCCACACGTAGAAGAGCTTGCTGGTGGCCAGGCCATCCAGGAAGCGGCTCACCGCCGTGATGGCCCCGCAGATATACTTCTGGACGAAATCGGAACGGATAAAGATGTTTTCAATATCCAGCCAGGCGGGCCAGCGATTGACGTACACCCGCGCCTTGCCCTCCTTTTTCATCAGCAGGGTGCGGATCACGCCCCAGTACAGCGCCGCGCCGATCACCAGGGATTTGGCCGCGCCGTACAGATTTTCAAAGGAGAAATAGGTCACGGGATGGGCGGGGCTTTCCCCGTGCATAAAGCCTTGGCCCAGCTCGGCGATGCCCGTCATCAGGATGGAGGGCAGCATGCCCAGCAGAGGCAATATCACTGCCGCGCCCAGCAGGGCAAAGGCGGAAAGGGGCTTCAGGTAGGTCTTGTTCATGGCGTCAAACTCCGCCTGGCGGGCGGCGTTCTTCTCCCAGAACAGGGCGAAGTACAGCTTGAGCATATAGGAGAAGGTCATGCCGCCGGTGAAGACGAACACCCACTCCGCCGCGCTGTACCAGAAGGCGGAAAGGCCCTGCTCGTGCAGCAATTCCACGTATTCCAGAATGCTCTCATGCAGCAGGGATTTGCTGATATAGCCATTCCACAGGGGAACGCCGCTGATGCCCAGGGCGCCCATCAGGAAGGCGACGTGCAGCACCCACTTGCCCCGGCCGAAGCCGCGGATATCGTTCAAATTCAACTTGTGCAGGTTCATATACACCGCGCCGGCGGCCATGAACAGGCACAGCTTGATCAGGCTGTGGTTCACCATGTGCAGCAGCGTGCCCTGCACCGCCAGGGCGTTGTGATGGCCCAGCAGGCACTGCATGCCCACGCCCACCAGGATGAAGCCGATCTGGCTCATGGAGGAGCAGGCCAGGGTGCGCTTGAGGTCAACGGAGAACATGGCCAGCAGCGCGCCGCCGAACATGGTGGCCACGCCCAGGGCCAGCACCACGTTGCCCCACGCGCCGTTATGCAGGAACAGGTTGCAGCTGGTAACCAGCACGCCGAAGATGCCCGCCTTGGTCAGCACGCCGCTCAGCAGGGCGCTGGCCGGGGCCGGGGCCACCGGGTGGGCCTTGGGCAGCCAGATATGCAGCGGGAACATGCCCGCCTTGGCCGCGAAGCCGAACATCACCAGCGCTCCGGGCAGGTACAGCTCCTTTGCTTCGATGGTTTCCCCTGCCGTTTGCAGATCGGCAAAGGCCAGGCTGCCCACCCTGTGCCACAGCATGAACAGGCCCATCAGCGTGACCATGCCGCCCACCACGGCGATGCCCAGATAGGTTTCCGCCGCGCGCATGGCGCCGGGGGTTTCCTCGTGAGCCACCCAGGTATAGCTGGTGAAGCTCATGATCTCAAAGAAGATGAAGGTGGTATACAGGTCATCCGACAGAAACACCCCCGCCGTGGCCCCCAGCGTCATCAGGGTGAAGAAGTAATAGCGGTTGCGGTTGTGATAGTGGGCGAAGTACTGGGGGGAGAAGAAGCCCGTCATCATCCACATGAAGGCCGCCACCAGGGTATACAGGGCGCGGAAGCCATCCAGCCGGAAATGCAGCCCCATGCCGCAGAAGCCATCCCAGGTGAAAGCGATCGCCTGCCCCGCGGCGGCCCGGATCAAGGCGAAGGCCGCCAGCAGACATTCCACCGTCAGCGCGCAGCACACAAAGGCGTTGCGGGCGGGCTTGCTTTTCCGGCCGATCAGGTAGGAAACAAGCGCGCAGCCCATGGGCAGGAACGCCAGCGCGGGCAATATCATGTTCATCAGCTTGCTCCTTTCTTACATCAGTCCGTTAGCGATGTCGCTGAGCCAGGATGTAACCGCCGCGCCGCACAGGCCCATCACCACGATGGCGCAGCAGATGACGGCCAGGGGCAGCTTCATCAGCCAGGAAGGATCATGCCTGCCCTGGGCCAGGTAATTCAGCTCCGGGTTCAGCGGGCGGAAATAGGCGGGGATCACCACGCTCATCATATACACCGCCGTCAGGATGGCGGAGAGGATCAACGCTCCGATGCCCACGTAGCCCATGATCAGCCCCGTATCCGCCGCGGCGGAGAGCAGGTTCCACTTGCTCAGGAAGCCGCTGAGGGGCGGCACGCCGATCAGCGCCAGGGAGGCCAGGGTGAACACCGCGAAGGTATAGGGCATCACCTTGCCGAAGCCGCGCAGATCCTGCACGTATTCCTGCTCCGTTTTGACCAGCACCGCCCCGGCGCAGTAGAACAGGGTGATCTTCATCAGCCCGTGGCTGACCATGTGGGTCAGCGCGCCGGTCATGCCCGCCGGGGTCATCAGCGCCGCGCCCAGCAGGATGTAGCTCAGGTTCGACACGGTGGAATAGGCCAGGCGGCGCTTGAAGTGCTGCTCCCGCACAGCCATGGCGGAGCCGAATACGATGGTGAAGGCCGCCAGGGCAATCACCGCGGTCTGGGCCCAGGTGCCGTACAGGAAGGCCGTGCCATAGCAATAATACACCAGGCGGATGCAGGCATAGGCGCCCGCATTGACCACCGCCACCGCGTGCAGCAGGGCCGTGACCGGCGTGGGAGCCACCGAGGCGGCGGGCAGCCAGGCGTACAGCGGGAACATGGCCGCCTTCACCGAGAAGCCCAGGAAGGCCGCCACGAAGATGGCCCGCAGCAGGGTTTCATGCTTGGGCAGCACCCCATGCAAGCCGCCGCCCAGCACGAAATCATTGCCCGCGCCGTAGGCGGAGATGACCACCATGCCCAGAAAGGCCAGCGCCGCGCCGCCCAGGGAATAGACCAGGTATTTGCGCCCCGCGTGGATGGACTTGGCGTCCCGCTTGTGGGTCACCAGGGGCAGGGTGGCCAGGGTCAGGCTCTCATAGAACACATAGAGGGTGAAGAGGTTGGCCGCCATCGAAATGGCCAGGGTGGCGGCGTAGCTCAGGGTGTAATAGGTGAAAAAGGCATTCTCCCGGTTCTCGTGGGCCATGTACTCAAAGGCGTACAGGGTGGCCAGGGGCCACAGGAAGGCGATGAGCCCGGTGAATACCCGGCTGAGGCCATCCACCCGCAGGGCCAGGGTGAAGCTGTCCGTCATGCGCAGCAGCGTCAGATTCCCGGCAGGCGGATTGAAGCAAAGCCAGGCCGCCAGCGCTGAGGTGAGCAGCGTTACCGCCTCCACGTACCAGCCGCGCGCTTTGCGGCCGGTGAAGCGGAAAAGCGGCAGCGCCAGCCCGCCCAGCAGCGGCGTCAGCAGCGTCAATGCAAGAAGCACCATGGCGGCACCCCCTTACAGCACAGACCCAGCGATGCTGGATACAAAGGCGGTCAGCTGGCCGGGGAACATGCCCAGCAGCAGGCACAGGGCGGCCAGCACGATCATGGGGGCCAGCATCACCCAGGTGGGCTCGGCCTTGGGCAGATCCTCCCGCTTGATCTCACTGCCCGGGAAAAAGCCCCGGATCACGATGGAGAACAGATAGCCGGCGGTCAGGATGGCGCTGACCAGCAGCACCGCGGGGCCCACCCAATTCCAGCTGAAGGACAGGTTCAGGCCGCCCTGGGCCAGATACCACTTGCTGATGAAGCCACAGGTGGGCGGAATGCCGATCAGGCCCATGCTGACGATGGTATAGCACCACATGGTCACGGGCATCTGCTTGCCGATGCCGGTGAGCTCGGATACCTTGGTTTTGCCGGTTTTGTAGATCACCGCGCCGGCGGTCATGAACAGGGTGTTCTTGATGATGGAGTGGAAGATGATGTGCAGCAGCGCGCCCATCATGCCCCACTGGGTCATGGAGAACAGGCCGAACAGCACGTAGCTGACCTGGCTGACCGTGGAATAGGCCAGACGCTTTTTGAACACGCCCTCCTTGAAGGCCAGCATGGAGCCCAGGAACACCGTGACGATGGCCAGGATCAGCCAGGCGACCTGCACCCAGGTGCCCCGCAGGAAATCGGGGCCCACCAGATAGTAGATCACGCGGATGATGCCCAGCACGCCCGCTTTGGTGATCACGCCGGACAGCACGGCGCTGGCCGGGGCGGGGGCCACCGGGTGGGCCGTGGGCAGCCAGCCATGCAGGGGGAACATGCCCGCCTTCACCGAGAAGCCGATAACCATCAGGAAGAACACCGCCAGCAGCAGGCCCTCGTGCCCGGCCACCTTCTCCATATCCAGCACGCCGCCGGGGGTGAAGGTCAGGGTGGTGGCGTAGCTGTTCAGGAAGAAGATGCCGCCCAGGCCCAGGGAAGCGCCGATGACGGAATAGATCAGGTATTTGACGCCCGCGGCCACCGCCTCCTTGGTCTGGGTGTGGGTGACCAGGGGCAGGGAGAGCAGGGTCATGGCCTCATAGAACATATACAGCGTCACAATGCTGCCGCACAGGGACAGGCCCATCAGCGCCGCCAGGGTGAAGAGATAAAAGGCGTAAAAGCGCTTCTCATTCTTCTCATGGTGCATGTACTCAAAGCTGTAGATGCCCACCGCCGTGAACACCACGCTGATAAAGCCCGCGTACAGGCGGCTGACGTTATCGGTTTTCAACAGCACGGGAATGGTGGGCGTCAGCTTGAACAGCGTAAAGCTGCTGTCCCCCCGGGGCAGGATCACCGCCACGGCGGCCAGGGTGAGCACCAGGGTGCAGGTCACGGCCGCGCGGCGCAGGCGCATATCGTCCAGCTGCTTGACAAAGGCCACCAGCAGGCCGCCGATCAACGGGATCGCAAGCGGAAGCACCAGCAGAAAATCCATGGTATTCATCGCGTTCTCCATCATGATATATTGTCCTTTCCCAATCAGTTGAACATTTCAAGCCCCTGGCGGATGGCGTGCAGCACCGGCCGCGCCGCCGTGCCCAGCGCCACGGTGAGCGCCGCCAGCGCCATGCAGGACAGGGCAAAGCACGCGCCGCCATGCCAGCGCTTCTGCCGGGCGATCTGCTTTTCCTCCACCCGGAAGAGGGTGATGAGGGTGCGGCCAAAGTACACCGCGTTCAGCAGGGTGCTGACCGCCAGCACGCCCAGCACCGCCAGCATGCGCCAGCCGCCCCAGCTGCGGGCCGCCTCGGCGAAGGCCAGCTTCACCGTAAAGCCGCTCAGGAAGGGGATACCGATCATGCTCAGCGCCCCCACCGCAAAGGCCACAGCGGCGATGGGATGGCGGTAGAAGGCCCCCCGCAGGCTCACGAAATCGCGCTTGTTCTCCGAGGCGTCGCACAGCCCGCCCACGGAGATGAACAGCATGGATTTGCACACCGCGTGGGCGATCAGCTGGAACATGGCGGCGGCCATGCCGCTCTCGGTGCCCAGGCCGATGCCCATATAGATATAGCCGATCTGCGCCACCGAGGAATAGGCGATCATGCGGCGCACGTCCAGCTGGCGGATGGCGATGACCGAGCCGATCACCGCGCCCGCCGCGCCAAAGACAAGCAGCACGTCCAGGATGCCGGTTTCCACCACGGCCTGCAGGCCGAACACCCGATAATAGAACTTGATCAGCAGAAAGATGTAGCCCTTGCTGATCAGACTGGACAGGATGGCGCTGCTGGCGGGGGTGGAGCTGGAATAGGCGTCCGGCACCCAGGTGTGGAAGGGGAACAGCGCGGATTTGATGCCCAGACCGATGGTGATCAGGGCGATCACCACCGTCAGCGGCTGCTGATAGCGGCCGGTGGCCGTCAGGCGCACCACCTGTTCCTGAATGTTGCTCATCAGCAGATGGCCGGTCAGGTCATAAAGCAGCGTCAGCCCCAGCAGGAAAAGGCCGGAGCCCACCAGGTTCATGATCATGTACCGGGTGGCGGCCACCAGGGTCTTGCCCTTGGTGCGGGCGCTGATCAGCGCGCAGGCCGCGATGGTCATGATCTCCAGGAAAACGTAGCCGGTGAACACGTCGTTGGTGAACACCTGGGCCATCAGGGCAGCGGTGCTCAGCTCGCACATGACGAAGTACAGGTTTTGCCGGTCGGGCAGGATATCCCGCTCGATGCCGGTCAGTCCGCCCAGCACCGAGAAGAGCATCACCAGGGCAAAGGCCAGGGCGGTGACCGCCTCCAGCATCCCGGCGCGGATCTCGTTGCCCCAGGGGGCGGGAAAATGGCCCATCATGTAGGTGTAGCTGCCGCCGTAGGACTGCATCAGCGCCACCAGGGCCGCGGCCATGGCGGCGACCAGGGTGATCACCAGGATCGCCGCCCGGCGCGCCGCGCGGCCCTTCAGCACCGAAGTGAGCGAGGCGCTGGCCAGGGGCAGCAGGATCATGGCGAAGGGAAGGTTTTGCCAAAGGGCCAATCAGATCTCCTCCCTTCTGGATTGCATGGTGATCTCGTCGATATCCAGGGTATGGTAACGCCGGTACAGCCGCACGGTGAGGGCCAGCATCAGCGCCGTCACGCTGACGGATACCACGATGCCCGTCAGCACAAGGCCCGCCGGGATGGGGTTGATGTAGGCCTCCACGCTCTGCACCCCGTCCACCACGATGGGGGCCTTGCGGCCGGCGATGTAGCCCTTGGCCGCTAGGAAAAGGTAAATGGCGCTGTCCATCATGGAAAAGCCGATGATCTTCTTGATCATGTTGCGGTGCAGCAGCAAGGTGGTAAACCCGATGCCGAAAAGGATGATGGCGCAGGCTTCCTCGTAGTTATTGAACAGATTGCCCATCGCTTACATATCTCCTTTCCGGAACAGGGTGTAAAAGGCGTACATGGTGCAGGCCACCACCAGGCCCACGGCGATGTTCAGGTACAGGATCAGGCCGGAGGAGAAGATGTGCCCCGGGATGCCCAGGCCGATGCCGCTGTCCAGATGGTTGGCGCCGCAGAAGAAGGAATAGGATTTCGCCAGGGCGTAGAACGCCAGGGCGCTGAAGGAAATGACCTTGAAGGTCTTGATGGTGAAGAAACGCTCGGTGGCGGCGAAGCCGTAGGCGTTAAGGTACAATATCAGGCCCGCGCCCATCACCGCGCCGCCGGAGAAGCCGCCGCCCGGCCCCAGATGGCCGTTCACCAGCACGTATATGCCAAACAGCAGGATGACGGGCACCAGGAAGCCGGCCACCCGCTGCAAAATGATATCGTGCTTAGGCTCGAACACACGGTCGTTAGCCTCCGCCTCGATGCGCTCCCGGGAAAGGGTGCGGGGATCGCCGCTGTCGCTGAGGCGCAGCAGGATCATCACCGCGCAGGCGGCGATGAATAGCACGTGGCTCTCCCCCAGGGTATCAAAGGCGCGGTAATCCAGGATCATGCCGGCCACAATGTTCACCGCGCCGGTTTCCTGCAGGCCACGCTCGATATAGCGCTGGGAGACTTCGTTGTTGATGGGGTTGTGCTCCCCGCCGAAGGAGGGCAGGTTGGACACCGTGGTGAGCAGCACCGTGATGACCGACACGCACAGCGCGATGGCCAGCAGGGCGTACAGCACCCGCATCAGCTTGGCGCCCCGGGTGCGGCCCCAGGTATGGGCGCGCTCATAGAGCACGGATTCGTGCTCCTCCACCTCCATGCGATGGGCCAGTTCCTGTGCCTCGTGGGCGGCCAGCTCCTCCGCGGAGATCACCCGGTGGGCGGCGGAGGGCTCACTGAGCTCCTCCGTCATCCGGTCGCTCAGCTGATGGCTGCCCGCGCCCAGCCAGCGCTGCAGGCGCGGAAACCAGGAATTTTCATAATCATTCCTTTGTTTCGCCATCGTTCTCCTCCCCCTTTATGGCATGGATCTTTTTGAGCGTCACGAACATCAGCAGGCTGGTGACGCCCGCGCCCACGGCGGCCTCGGTGATGGCCAGGTCGGGCGACTCCAGCAAAATCCAGATCACCGACATGGCCAGGGACTGGCACATGAAGATGATCAGGCTGGTGAGCAGATCCTTTGTCAAACTGACCGACACGGCGCACACCAGAATGAAGATCAGCAGCATGATATTGAGCAGCGGCATCAGGACTCCACCTCCTTGTGCGGGTCGTCCTCGGTCTTTACGGCCATCTCCTCCTCCAAATGGGGGTTGGTGGTCACCTCCAGGCGGCTGATCAGGTGGGAGGCTACGGGGCTGGACAGCCACCAGAGCACCACCAGCAGCAACAGCTTCAGGCTGATGAAATTAAAACCGGAAATCACCATCAGCCCCAGCACGATCAGCAGGATGCCCAGGGTATCCCCCAGGGCGGCGGCGTGCATGCGGTTGAGCACGTAGCGGAAGCGGTACACGCCCATTACAGAGGAGATCACAAACACCAGGCCGCAGGCCATCAGCGCGGCGGCCAGGGCAAAGCGCAGCCATTCAAGCATCGGTTTTCTCCCCCTTTTCCCGTTTTTCCAGGCGCTCGCGGTACACGCCCATATAGACCTTGGTCAGCAGCACCACCGCCAGGAAGGACAGCATGGTGTAAATCAGCGCTACGTCGGCCAGATAGCCCTCCCCCAGCATCAGCGTGAGCACGGCGATGATGATGGTGGTTTGGGTGCCCACCATATTGACGGCCACGATGCGGTCCGCGATGCGCGGCCCGCGGATGGCCCGAAACAGGCTGAAAAACAGGCTGGCCCCCAGCACCGTCAGCACGATGCGGTACAGCCACTCATACGCCACGGAAACCGTCATGCCTCTTCCTCCTCCATTTTCAGGGTGCGCTGTTCAAACGCGCTGTTCTCCAGGCCCTCGGCCATCTCCGCGTCCAGGCAGTGCACCATGAACAGGTCGTCCCGCACATGCACGGTGATGGTGCCGGGCGTCAGGGTGATGGAATTGGCCAGCACCGCTTTGCCCATCTCGGTTTTCAGCCGGGTATGGAAGGTGTGCAGCTCAGGCTCCACCTCCAGCCGGGGCGACCAGATCAGCCGCAGCACCTGGAAATTGGCCTTGAAAATCTCCGCGACCAGGAAGCCCAAATAAGAAAATGCCTGGGGGGCCTTGCGCACGTACTCCAGCCCCTTCTTCGGGCTGAGCCCGATGAAGCGGCAGGTGAACCAGTACACGGCGGCGCAGACCACCAGGCCGACCAAAGCGATTTCCAGCGTGAACTGCGCGTTGAAAATCAGCCATAAACCAAACAGGATCAGATACATGAAAAGTCCCCCCTTGTATTGACCGACATATTTTACTCTTGTTGCCCTCCTTTGTCAACTTTCTACATATTAAAATAGCATATCATTAACGGGTTTTTGACATATACAAAAAGATATGTGCCCTTTTATAGGCAAAGGGGGTTGCTCCCTGCCTTGCCCCCTGTTATACTGTTTATATAGGGTATACAGAAGAGACTCCCAACAGGCAAGCATATTTCTTATTGCACCTGCATAGGCCCTAATCTTCCCAGCCATTATTTCAGTTCTAGCTAAGTCTTCACTTTATAGCGCCTGAAGCATGGCAAGTTTCCCAGTTGCTTTTACAGAAGATCGAGCACCCTAAGCCCACCGACAGCTGGTTCTATTCCGTCTCCGCCATTTTAAGGGACGTATTAAGTAATGTGTAAGTTGAAAAAGTAAAGCTCTGCTTGAATTTTTGAATAAAGAACAGCTTGTTTGATTTTTATTATTAAGGGATTTATACTCAACTCAACAAACCAAGGAGGATTTAGCCATGATTGAAAAAGAGTCTGTGCATGTTACTGATCCGCGTAGTCTGAAAGAAGTTGGAAGGCGAATTTCCAACCTTCGTCGCAACAGGAATCTAAAGCAACATGAATTAGCCAATCTTCTTCATGTTACCCCACAAGCCGTCAGCGGATGGGAAAGAGGCATCAATTCTGTGAACACCGATATCCTACCAGCACTGGCCGACGTGCTGGATGCGACCATTGATTATCTGTTATGCGGAAAAGGGGTCTTGCGAGTTGTTTCAGACGAAAGAAATATCCAAGATTCTTATCTGCCTGAGCCTGACCAGCTGCTTGTCATGGATGAGCAGGAATACAAAGCATATCAAAGCAATATACGACAGCGAACACAGAACGCCCCGGATGACATCCAGGCAATGGTGAAAAAAGCCTTTGAGACACAAAAGCCGCTTCAGGATAGTTTTAGGCTCCTGGTCAGATCTTATTGCAACGCTGAAAGGCTGGAGCCTGACAGCTTCTCCTTCGCCCATGTGCTGGCAATTATCCCCTGTCTGGCCAATCAAAAAGAGAGGGATTTGTTTGCTGGCATGTTGGATCTAGACCCCAATATCTACATGATGTATGCCCTTGCTCCTTATGTTTCCCAGGATCTTTTGGGTTATTGGGCTGGCGTCTGTGATTTCTGCCATGACATCCCCTTTGCCGCCCGCATTACTCCGCTGCTCGCTGAAGAGGACAGAATGCTGTATCTTGAACGCACAATATATGAAGCCTCATCGCCCGATATAGCCAAGTACTTTTCTGATTACCTGACACCAGAAACCATCACCTATGTGATGAATTGTCCGTTTACCGTCAATGTAGCTCTGTCTTTATTCAAAAAGCTGACTACAGCGCAAATTAATGAACTCATCGAACGCTGTAACCCGGAAGATATCCCAGATTTATCCTACTGTCTCCCTCATGACATTCCCGAAGAAACGATGCAGTTGCTGCTGAAAAAATGTCCAAAGGATAAACGGGAAAAAATGTATGGCCTTATGTATGGCCTTGAACAAGACTATGAAGGAGAAACACCATGAAATGTCCCATTTGTAATCATACCTGCAGTGTGAACGTTTTTCCCTCAGGGCAGCAAACCCAATGCTATATCTGCGGTTATCGCTCCCCAGGATATATGATGCTTTCTCATGCCATTGCTGAGGCTGCAAAATGTCCCTGTTGTGGCAATGCCTGCTCTGTAGATGTATCGCCTGCCGGCCATAGACTGAGCTGTTATATCTGTGGCTATCAGTCGCCCGGCTATATGCGCTAAGCAATCAACTTAACCTCAGGAGGAGTATATGGAAAAAATCAAGTGTCCAAAATGCGGAGAAGTTTTTCAGGTGGATGAATCTGGCTATGCCGCCATTCTAAAGCAGGTACATGACAAAGAGTTTGATAAGGAACTTAAAAAAAGGGAAAGCCTCTTTGCAGATGAAAAGAAAAGCGCTGTACAACTAGCAGAAATGCTGACCCGGGAAGGACTGCAGAAGCGGCTGGACGAAAGAGACAAGGAAATCCAGACACTGCAGCATCAGATCGAGCTACTGCATACGGAGCATACTCATGACATGGAGCGTTTCTCAGAAGAAAAGGAACGGGAGATCGACCGATTGAAAAGCACCCTGGATCAGGCAGAAACTCAGCAAAAGTTAGCCGTAACCGAAGCTGTAGCCGCCAAGGAAAAAGCGCTATCTGAGAAGGAAGTTGAAATTACCCGACTGTATGATGCCATCAAAAGCCAGGAAAAGAAAATGCTGCTTAATGAGCAGAATCTGAGGGAAAACTATGAGATGCAGCTGCGAATGAAGGAAGAAACAATTGCACAATACCGGGATTTTAAAGCCCGCCAATCCACCAAAATGGTGGGCGAAAGTTTGGAACAGCACTGTCTGACAGAATTCAATCGCATCCGCATGACAGCTTTTCCCCGCGCTTTTTTTGAAAAAGACAACGATGCCCGCACTGGTAGCAAAGGAGACTTTATCTACCGGGAATGTACAGAAGATGGTACCGAAATTCTGTCCATAATGTTTGAAATGAAAAATGAAATGGACACCACAGTAACTAAGCACAGAAATGAAGACTTTTTCAAGGAGCTTGACAAGGATCGTAATGAAAAGCATTGTGAATACGCCGTGCTTGTCACTCTGCTGGAAGCGGACAGCGAACTGTATAACTCTGGCATTGTAGATGTTTCCTACCGATATGAAAAGATGTACGTAATCCGTCCCCAGTTTTTCATTCCAATGATCACAGTGTTACGCAATGCCGCCATGAACACAATCAAAACCAAGCAAGAGCTGTCTCTGATTCGCAACCAAAACATTGATATCGCTAACTTCGAAAACGAAGTAAATGACTTCAAAAAGCGTTTCTCTTACAACTACGAACAAGCCAGCAAGCGCTTTCATGAGGCCATTGATGAAATTGATAAATCGATACATCACCTGGAGAAGATTAGGGAGGCCCTTACTTCCTCTGATCGGCAACTACGTCTAGCTAACGACAAGGCAGAAGACCTTACCATTAAACATCTGACAAAAAACAATCCTACCATGGCCGCCCGGTTCTCGATGCTACATAAGCAGGAGTAGTATATTTCAATATAAAGGCTGGAAATCCAGCCTTTTTCAGCATACTAATATGATTCATTTCTACCATAAACTATGGAAGCCTTTTTGAGATATACAATTGCTCATGCCCGTATAACAGCTCACAAAGCAGGAAAGTTGAGAAAAGCTGCTCTTTAGCGCAACTTTTACAGGATATTGACATTTATGGTTATACATAGAGTATGCCCCACGGTGTTCCGCAGGGGGCGTACAGACGATCGAAAACCCGCCGGATGCGTTGAAAGGGCCGCAGCACCTTCATTGAAAACCCGCAGGCCGAAAGCCGCATCCCGAAACAAATGCTCTGCCGGATGACATTTTGACGGTTTCTGCCGACATTTTGATCTTTTTCCCTTGCGGCGCCGGGTTTTCTCTGTTATGATGGTTCCGTTGAAAGGAAGCGGTGGATGCGCCGTTTTTTCTGAAAAAAAACAATGGAGGGTACTATGAATTTTCGGGAATGGAAATACATGAAAACCAGATTCACTGGCGTATCGCACACCACCCTGAATCCGCGGGGACCGGGCGTGGTGCGCATTCATCTGGTGCCTCCGAAGCATCCGTTGCGGGAGCCATCAGTGGCCATCCTGAACGGTCAGGACATTATTCCCGTGAATCCCAGCTGGACGGTGCTGCTGAACAACTTCATCAACCAAGTGAACCAGCGCCCCAATCAGCCGCTGACGCAGGAAGATCTGGATCAAATCGTGGAGCGGACAGTCGCCGAGACCTGCTGCATTTTTCCCAGAACGCCGCGCAAAACCATTCATGACGACCTGGGCGTTATGCTTCGCGCGCTGATGGACGTGGCGTATGGCCGGAAACCGGAAACGGAAATCGGATATCTGAGTTTGGGCGAATATGCGCCGAGCATGACCGCGCCGCACCGGATGGATCTGATGGTATCCGCCATGACGAAGGATGGCCATTGGCACTGCAACCAAAAATGCCTGCACTGCTACGCTGCCGGTCAGCCCGAGGCAGAGGTGAAGGAACTGACCACGGCGGAATGGAAGCGGGTGATCGACAAGTGCCGCCAGGCCAACATCCCACAGCTTACCTTTACCGGCGGCGAACCCACCATGCGCGACGATCTGGTGGAGCTGGTGGAGTATGCCCAGTGGTTCGTGACCCGGCTGAACACCAACGGCGTGAACCTGACGGAGAACCTGGCCCGCGCCTTGTATGACGCCAGTTTGGACAGCGTGCAGATCACCTTCTATTCTTCCGTGGAAGCTGCCCACAACACACTGGTCGGAGCGCAGAATTATCGCAAGACCCTTGCGGGGCTTGAGAATTCGTTAAAGGCCGGGCTCAGCGTCAGCGTGAACACGCCGCTTTGCAGCCTGAACGCCGGGGATTACACGGAAACCTTGAAATTTCTCCGGGATCTGGGCGTTGGATATGTATCCTGCTCCAGCTTGATCCTGACGGGAAACGCCCGGGAAAAGGACAGCCAGGCCACCCAACTGACCGAAGAGCAGCTGATGGATACCCTGTCCGCAGCCGCGGCCTACTGCGCGGAAAACGAAATGGAGCTTTCCTTCACCTCCCCTGGCTGGGTGAAAGAGGAAGCGCTGCAGGCACTGGGCCTGATGGTGCCCTCCTGTGGCGCGTGCCTGTCCAATATGGCCATCGCTCCCAACGGCGACGTGGTGCCCTGCCAGAGTTGGCTGTCGGGCAAGCCGCTGGGCAACCTGGTCACTGACGATTGGAAACGGATCTGGAACCATCCCGAAGCGGTGAAGATCCGCTCCTTTGCCGCGAAAATGGCCCATGAATGCCCGCTGAAGAAGGAGGGCTGCTGATGAAAAAGTATCTTGCTTTGATATTGGTTCTTCTGTGCCTGCTGCCCATTTCCGCGTTTGCGAAGGACCTGGATAAAATTCAGAACTACGGCGTCAGCGTGCAGCTGCGGGAGGATGGCACGGCGGATCTGACCTACCACGTCGATTGGCTGGTGCTGGACGATAAAACTGAAGGCCCCCTGGAATGGGTGAAGATCGGAATTCCCAACAAGCACGCCGACAGCTTCGCCGCCATTTCCCAGAACATCAAAAAGATCGGTTATCTCTCCGACGGCGGCTCCTATGTAAAAATCACCTTCGACCGCAAATACAAGGCGGGAGAAACGGTGTCCTTTGATTTTTCCCTGCATCAGGCGTATCTGTACGTCCTGGAGGGTGATACGGCGCGCTTTTCCTTCACGCCCGGGTGGTTTGACAAGATCGAAGTGAAAAACGCGGTCGTGCGCTGGAACGCGGCCGGCGTGCAATCCTCCAACACCGAAAAGGAAGCGGGCGGCTATCTGTTCTGGCAAACCCCGCTGCACAAAGGCGAGCGGCTGCGGGCAGAAGTTGTCTATCCCCGGAGCTATTTCATGCAGCTGGATGAAACGCAGCAAGCCACCAGCGAAGAGAATGACGACGGCGAGGGCCTGGGGATCGTCTTTGGATGCGTGGTGCTCTTTGTGATTGGCGTCGTGGTGATATGCCTGGCTACAAATGATAATTACCGCGGCGGCTCCGGCTTTGGCGGCGGGCATCCCGTGATCATCCACACGCACAGCCGTTCCGGCGGCTGCGTCCGCTCCTCCTGCGCCTGCGCCTCCTGTGCCTGCGCCTGCGCTTGTGCCTGCGCCGGCGGCGGGCGGGCCGGATGTTCAAAAAAGGATTTCTATCCAGGGCCTAAGCAAAACGCGCCCGCTCACACCGATGACGTGTTCCCGATGCTGTTTCAGGCGCTGAAAAACACGAAAGAACCAGCACAATCCGCTGAAAAATGAAGCAATATAATTGCCTCGGATCAGCAAATCGAAATCTGTCGGAGAAAGGACACAGCGGGGGCGTTCCTTTTCGGAGCCCGAAAAGGGCTGCGTTTGTGGCCGTAAAAGCTGCAGACGCAAGGAAAAACAAGAACGCCGTCCACCGCTTCCGGGCAGCCAGCTTCGCTGGCGCGCTGTGCGCAAAGCGCACAGCGAAAACCGGCGGCAGGCCGGAGAAAATGAGTAAACTCATTTTTCCGGACTGCCGCCGGTTTTC
>Ga0079305_1001586_pt1 | contig 27854 bp, 22 predicted proteins | sample LMS_cellobiose_e_FD_79183 | JGI IMG/M metagenome (GOLD analysis project Ga0079305, IMG submission 79183) | Rumen-fistulated moose microbial communities from Alaska, USA - LMS_cellobiose_enrichment | ecosystem: Host-associated > Mammals > Digestive system > Stomach > Rumen fluid ... | reverse complement strand
TAAATGATATTTATGAAGGTGATTTCCATGAACAAAGAAATGATAGAGAAAAGCCTGTCAAAAGTATCAAGAAAGAGGCTGATGGAGTATACGGAGAATATCTCAAAGGAAGTCCGTATATCCAGTCTGCCTGAAGAACTGAGAAGCCTTGAATATATAAAGAGAGAGCTTGACGCGTTTGGATTCACAACAAATATCTTAAGATACCCCGCCTACATCAGCTACCCCGTGTCAGCGTATCTTGAAGTAGAGGAGCCCGCGATCCCGGGCTGCGAGGCTTTGGCAGCCTGCTTTACTCCATCGACCGGGATCTTCGGGCTCAAGGGCCGTATTTCAGAATTTTATGACAGCAGCCTTGAAGGAAAGATTGTCATAGCAGACGGACTGGCGAATTTCGACCTTATCCATAAGGCTGAAAAGCTGGGCGCGACAGGCGTTATTTTCACCCATGATAAGAATATCCACAACTGCCCTGCCTCGGATATCTGGGGAGCCCCCGAAGAGAGCAAATCCGATTGTCTCTCGAATATACCCGTGATCAATATCACAAGGGACAGCGGCAATATTTTAAGAGAAGCCATGCGAAAGGGCCCCGTTACAGTGAGGATGGAATCCACTGTCGTAAACGAATGGAGAGACTGCCCCATACTCACAGCTGATCTCAAGGCAAAGGGAACAGACAAATTCATCCTCTTCTCAGGGCATATCGATTCATGGGGCCGCGGCGCAATGGATAACGGAAGTGCCAATGCCACAATGATAGAATGCGCAAAGCTGATCTCAGAAGACAGGGATGAGATGAAACGTGGTCTTAGACTGTGCTTCTGGTCAGGCCACTCTCAGGGTAAATATGCAGGATCTTCATGGTATGCCGACCACAATTTTGAAGAGCTGGAAAGCTGCTGCTGCGCCCATGTAAACATAGACTCAGTTGGAGGTGTGGGCGCGGTCGTTGTAGAAGAAGCCCCCGTCATGCCTCAGACCTGGAAACTTGCCTATGAAGCGATAAAAGCCGTCTGCAGCGCTGAATTTACAGGAAAGAGGATCGCAAGGAATGCGGACCAGTCTTTCCTTGGCATTGGGATATCCTCTATCTTCGGAACATTTTCCGAGCAAAATATAGAGGCCGCAAAGGATTCGCTTTCCTTCAGATCCGGAAATACCTCAAAGGCCGGAGGGCTCGGATGGTGGTGGCACACAGAGCACGATACACTCGACAAACTTGACCCTGCGCTTTTTGAAAGAGACTGTAAGGTGTATTTATACGTACTATGGAAGCTTCTTTCGGAAAATGCACTTCCTTTTGTCCTTGCAGACGTATCAAAGGACATGCTCAAGACAATAAAAAGCCTGGCGAAAAAATGCGGCGGAAGATTTGATTTTACTTCACTTAAGTCAAGGACCGAAAAGCTCGACAAGAAGCTTGAAAAGCTCGACAGTCTTTCCGCCCTCTGCGAATATGATCCTGAGAAGATCGAGAAAATCACCTCGATTCAGATCAAAGCGGCCGAGATCCTTACAAGGCTGACCTTCCATGAGGCTGATATATACGATTTTGACAGATGCGGGGGCATATATCCTATCCCTGCTCTCAAAGCGGGAGAAAGGCTCTGTCTCTGTACACGGGACTCAAGCCGCTATCATATGGCAGAGACTGAGCTGATAAGAGGATGCAACCGAGTTATGCGGGAAGAAAGAGAGCTGCTTTCCTATTTAGATGACGTCCTCTAAAAAAATGGACAGGGTCACTCCAACAAAAAAACATCCCGCCCTTTTGGCGGGATGTCGGGATGTTTTTTAATTCTGAAATGATTTAAAATTCGCTTCTGTCATCCGAAGGCGTATCGAAGGCGGCTTTTCTCTTGAGCGATATGCGAACGATCATCAAATTTCGCCGCTACCGTTTTCGCTATGCTTCGCGCGAGATGTTTTGCGGCGCGCCCTTTTCTTGCCCTTACGCGTTCAGGGCGTCGACTATGTTTACAAGTTCGGCGTCGACGGCGTCGTTCGCAAGCTGGCAGGTGCCGGCGTTGCGGTGTCCGCCGCCGCCATAGCGGAGGCAGAGCGCGCCTATGTCGAACTCTGACGCTTTATTGAATATCGACTTTCCGATCATAACGGCGGTGTTCTGCTTCTGAAATCCCCAGGCGACGTGCACCGAGATCTGCGTTTCGGGATAAAGCGCATAGATCATAAAGCGGTTGCCGGCGTGGATGACCTCCTCATAGCGCAGATCTAACACGACGACCTTGCCGTGTACCTTCGCGATGCGCTTCAGCTGCGCCTCGAAAAGCTCTGCCTGCTCGCGGTAAAGCTGTACGCGCTCGGCGACGTCCGGCAGAAGCAGGATCTCATCGATAGTGTGGTTCATACAATACCCTATTAGCTCCATCATCAGATCATAGTTCGAGATGCGGAAATTGCGGAATCTTCCGAGTCCGGTGCGCGGGTCCATAAGGAAGTGGAGCAGCACCCAGCCTTCCGGATGAAGCACCTCGTCAAGTGTGAAATCCGCGCTGTCTCCCTTGTCGACCGCCTCAATAAGCTCGTCGCTTATGCTCGGGAAAGTTTTCTTCCCTCCGTAATAGTCATAGACGACGCGCGCGGCGCTGCGGGCGTTAGGGTCGATTATAAGCTTGTTCCCAACCTTCTGCGCCTTCAATCGACCAATCTCCGACTCGTGATGGTCAAAGGCGATCGCGACGCGCGGATCGTAAGGCAGGTTGGTCGTTATGTCGTTCCCGGAGAGTTCGATCTTGCCGTCCTGCACATCTTTTGGGTGAACGAACTTGATCTCATCGATAAGATCGAGTTCGCGGAGCATCATCGCACAGGCGAGCCCGTCAAAGTCGCTGCGGGTAACCAGTCTCTTTTTGTTATCCATAATAATCCTCCCGAATTTTTCTTGCTTTTTGTATTATATCATTTTTTACCAAATTTTTCATTATAAAAATCTATTTTGTTTATAGAGGCAGAAGATATTTTTGTTCGCTTTCTGCTGAAATCAAGCGGAATACGTTCCTGCAAATAAAACGTCTCCTTTTTCGCCGATTTCCGCAATCCCCGCCCAAACTCAATAAAAACCTTTTTATGCGGCGCAAGATCCAAGTGCTTAAAACACAAATTTTTGTTTTAACGAAAGACGGCAGTCATTCGACTGCCGTCTTTTCGCTTTATATCATTTGCTAAGAATAAAATGATTCTGTCAAAACCGATCTTTTTACTCGAGTCCATAGAACCGCATCAGCATGGTCGCGACCTCGGCGCGGGTGGCGTTGCTCCTGGGGGCTAAGGTGCCGTTTCCCATTCCGTTGATGATCCCGTTCATTGTCATCCAGCACAAAGGCTCGTAAGCGTATTCTGAAATCTGATCCGCGTCGGAAAAATCCAAAAGTGAAAAAGCCCACGTGCCGGTAAAACCCTGTCCCTTGGCCTGGATGCTGCGGTAAAGCAGCGCTGCAAGCTGCTCTCTCGTGATCGGCACGTCAGGGGAAAACATGGTTTTTGAAGTGCCCTTGATCAAACCGGCATATGCCGCCCATCGCACCGCCTCAGTATACCATGTGTCCATCTTCACATCTGTAAAGTTCATGGCATAACTTGCAGCGGGCGAGCCCTCCGCCCGCCATAGCATAGTCACGATCATGGCGCGGGTGGCGCTGGCGTTCGGGGAAAAGGTCGTGTCGCTTGTTCCGTTCATAAGACCCTTCTCCAAAGCCCAGTGCACCCCATCGTGATACCATACATTGAACTTTGCATCGGTAAATTTGCTGATGGGACAGGATTCGGCGGTCTCGGAATTGTAGGTCAGGCCGAACCCGCGCGGATATAGCACGGTGTCCGTGTATTTATACGAATCGTCCAGAGATAGGATGTTGACCGGAAGCTTTCCTTCAGGGGACTCATCCGGCGACAAGGCGAGATACATCGCGGCGGGCATATTGGGGCCGTACTGTTTCACCGCGCCGTCTTTCACCCTTGGATCCTCGCTCATCGATTTTGCAGACCAGGCGATCATGATGGCATCCGCCTTCTGATATCTGGCCACATCATATGGAAGATAAGCGCTGAGGATCGTGACGGTCTTGCCGTTCTGATGGACTTTATCTATAATCCCGTCAACTACGGCGGAGTATGCGCCCTTTTTGCCGGCGGGATCCAACGCGGCGGCGCTGCTGATCTCAGAAACCACAATAACATGATCCACGCCCTCGATCAGAGGCGCCACCGAAGAAAGCCCCAGCCCCTGGATGGAATGAATGGATACCGTCGTATCCGTGGGCAGCTTGCCCTCGTCACGCAGAAGGCCCACGGCATACTCCATCCCCAACACTTCATTGTCGTATGCGGTGAGAACGGCGATCTTCTGTCCGGCTTTGGTCAGCGGAAGTACGTTGTTTTCGTTTTTAACCAGTGTGATTGTCTTTTTGGTGATATCCCATTCTTTCGCGTGATTTTCCTCGGAGCCCACCTTTGATACCGCCTGTGATACCTTTATATCTGTGTCTGCGCTCCTATAGGGTTCAAGAAGATCCTTCTTCTCCTTCAAACGCAGGATGCGCAAGACGGCGGCATCCACCTTGTCCATGGATATGGTCCCGTCGTCCACAAGTTTTGCAACGTTTATGACGTACCTGTCAAGGTCGTCGATGCCGGCTTTTGTAGACGTGTCCACCGGCATAAGCAGGATGTCAACGCCGGCCTCAATCGCAAGACGGGCGGTGTCAAGCTTGTTGAAGTTCTTTTCGATGGCGTCCATATTAAGGGCGTCTGTAACGATGACGCCGCCAAAACCCATATCTCCCCTTAAGATGTCCGTTATAATGGTTTTAGACAAGGTTGCAGGCAGGGTGATCGCCTTTCCCGTCTCGATCGAAATATATGTCTCGGTCTCTATCTTAGGGTACTGGATATGGGCAGTCATCACAGCGTCCGCTCCGGCCTCGATACAGGCTTTGAACGGGATCAGCTCGGTCTTTTTAAGCTCGTCATAATTCTTGTCGATACACGGAAGGCCGGTGTGGCTGTCGGTACCGGTATCCCCGTGTCCGGGAAAGTGTTTAAGCGTGGAGACGGTCCCTGTGCTCTGAAGGCTCCTCATAAAGGCAACGCCCTGGTTCGCGACGGTCTGGGGATCGTCGGAAAATGACCTGACCCCTATGACCGGATTTGCCGGGTCGTTGTTAACGTCCACTACCGGGGCAAAATCAAGGTTGAATCCGATAGTCTGAAGCTCCTCGCCGATAATTTTTGCAACGGTCTTAGTCGCGCTCAGATCCCCCGCCGCGCCCAGAGCCATATTGCCGGGGGTCTGCGTGCCCTGACCAAGCCTTGTGACGATGCCGCCCTCCTGGTCGATTGCCGTTAAAAGCTTGGTGCGCCCCACTCCGGCGGCGTTGGCGGTCTGCATCGCGTCCAGCAGCCGGACGGTCTTTGATGTCTCCCCGGCGTTCTGAGCGAAGAGGATCACGCCGGCGAAGCCCCGCTTCTGCAAAATGGCCGCAACATCCGGGGTTATCTCGTCAAGAGGCTGCATTTGACCCGCTTCATCGGTATAATACCGGAATGCGGGCATGATCATCTGGCTGATTTTATCCTCGGTAGACATCCTTTTAAGCATGACTTCACAAGGGTCCGCCGCGCGGGCGGGCATGATAAGCAAGGCGGACAGCATGACTGCAGTCAGTAACAATGATATGGTCCGTATCCCGAATCGTCTCATGTCAGTTTTCCTTTCTGCTTTCCTTCTCGGCAATACCATGGTCTGATCAAAAACTGGACCGGGGCTATATTTCCGGTCTATCAGATTATTATGTCCACGGTCGGATCAATTTTTCGTCGCCGCGGCTAAAATTTAATGATCGCTTTTTAATTATTGTATCACATTCGCGGTCGATTTTCATGGTTTTCTTTCATGAATCATCTTGGGGAAAACAGCGGCGGTTTCGCCTGCAATATAAATATTTAAATTTCTGCTTTTCTTGACAAGATTTTTGCATGCCGTATAATAAATTATATCGTTTGCCTTTATTCGCATTATTTAAGGGGGGATTAATATGTCGTTCTTAGAATCTCTTGAGACGATCAAGTTTGGCAATATTTCGCTTTATAATGTGTTATACACGTTGATCCTGCTTATAATTTGCATCATTGTTGTAAAAATAATACTCGGCATATTTAACAAGACGATAGAAAAAACAAAGATCGAGCGCAGCCTGCACACATTTATAAAATCTTTAGCGAAAATCATTCTGTATTTTATCGCTGTCATAATAATCGCAGACAGTATCGGCATCCCGATAACATCGCTTATCGCGGTTTTAAGTATTGCAGGTCTCGCTGTTTCGCTTGCAGTGCAGGATTCCCTTTCAAACATCGCAAACGGCATCACGATCCTTGTATCAAAGCCGTTTGTCGTCGGCGATTTTGTGGAAATCAACGGAGTCTCGGGTACGGTGTGCGACATCGGCCTTATACATACGAAACTCATCCAGCTCGACAATAAAACCGTATATATGCCGAACGGCAAGGTGTCGTCCGACAAAATAATCAACTATACTAAACAAGACAAGCGCCGCATTGATCTCAATTTCTGCGCGTCATATGACGAAAGCATCGAATCTGTCAAAGCCGCGATCATGGCGGCGGTCAAAAAATCATCGCATGCATTAGAGGATCCCGCACCTTTTGTGGCGGTCTCGAATTACAAAGAAAGCTCTATCGAATATGTCCTGCGCGTCTGGGTGAAGACCTCGGATTACTGGGATGCTTATTTCTTCCTCATGGAAGAAGTGAAGCACGCATTTGATGAAAACGGCGTATCCATGACTTACAACCACTTGAATGTTCACATGATCGAAAGCGCGGGCAAGCATTCATAAGCACATCGATCGTAAAAAAAGAGGGGGGCGAAATGTGTCCGTTGTAAAATCTTTCAGAAATGATCGCGGAGGTTCCTATTCACGCTCATCTGTTATCAAAATGATAATCATCATTGCCATTGCCGTCGTTGTTATAGCTTTTGGCGCCCTTGCGATATTCGGTCAGTTCGACCCTTTGGGCCGCACTTCTGGTAATGGCGAGGATGCCGCGCTTTCATCCAACGTCTCGCAAAACGACCCGGTTTTAGACGAAAAACTTGCCGAGGCGTTTTCTGCCGCCGACAGCGGCGACGATTATACCGCAATGTCGGAAATACAGATTCTTGAGGGCGACGGATTTGTAATATCAGAAAGCGATGGTGAAAAATATCAGGAAATATCCGATCGTTTTTACAGCGACAGCGTGTACGAGGCGTCGTCTTTGATCGACAAAGGGGATTTTGCCGGCGCAAATGAGATCGCGAAAAAACTGTCTCAATTTTTCCCGGATGACGCGCGCGTCAAAAATCTTCTGTTTTCAAGCACAAATATCGTCGAGTATAATGGCGTTGTCGAGCACATTTTCTTCCACCCGCTGATCGCCTTCCCGGAACGCGCGTTCCCCGCGGACGGGCGAGATACAGGCCAGGACCTTTATATGGCGACCGTACCGGAATTTAAAGAGGTCATCCGCCAGCTTTATGAGAAGGACTATATCCTTATCAATATAAATTCTCTGTATACGCCGAAGTTTGACGAAAACGGCGCGACGATCGGCATAACGAAAAACACGCTCATGCTTCCTGAAGGCAAAAAACCCGTTATCCTGTCTGTTGACGACATAAACTACTACACCTATATGCAGCGTGACGGGCAGGTGTTTAAACTGTTCGTCGGAGAAGATAACAAGATATACACCTGGTCGATAGCGCCGGACGGATCCGAGCTCATCTCCAGGGACAACGAACTCGTCCCCATACTCGACGATTTTGTCGAGGAGCATCCGGATTTTTCAATGAATTTTGTCAAAGGGACGCTCGGCCTTACCGGTTATCAGGGCATCCTCGGATACAGGACGGACGAGCCGACCTGGGACGGATATGAAGAGGAAAAGGCCGGCGCCTTAAAGCTTGTCGCGAGGCTCAAGGAACTCGGCTGGAACTTTGCCAGCCACAGCCAGGGACATCGCCACACAGCGCAGGTCAGTTATGAAAAGATCGTCGACGATACCGACAGGTGGGCGCGCGAGGTGCTTCCCCTTATAGGTCAAACGTCGGTCTACATATACCCGTATGGAGAAAGCGTTCCACCTGAAGACCCTAAATTCCAGTATTTCCAGAAAGCGGGGTTTGCAATCTTCTGTACTGTCGGGATGAACCCGTATCTCGAATTCGGCGACTCGTATGCTGTGCAGACGCGCCGCAATATAGACGGCATATCCCTTCGAGGGGAACATCTCAAAAAACTGCTGGATACGGAGAAGATATTAGACCCTGTAAGACCCAAAAAATGATCTTTTTACAATCAAATAAAAAGCATCGCGCGAATAAATTTTCGCGCGATGCTTTTTATTTATCAATGCGTTTCGCCTTTATTCCGCATCATTTGCGGCCATGCTTTTCACGTTGTCTATGGAAAGACTGTCATATATATCGCCGTATTCGACCGTGATCTTATCGAATTTGGACATGATCAAATCGCTGAATTTTTGTTCGTAGATATTGGATTTTATATTGTCCAGATTTTCTTTTATGTATTCATCTGTGATCTCAAGGCGTTTGATTATGTGAAATCCGTGTACAGTCTGAACGAGATCGCTTATCTCATCGACCTTCAGCGCGAAAGACGCGTCTTCAAATTCCTTTACCATTTCATTTATCGTGAAATAATACCCATCCGGATTTGCGGCCATTCCCGGATCCTCTCCGTATTCATCGACAAGGCTTTGGAAATCCTCTCCCGATCTTGCCCTTTCAAGTATAGCGGTCGCCTCTTTCCTCTTCTCCTCAAGATCGGATGCGTCCGCCTTGATCAAAATATGCTTGACCCTTACATAATTTCCTCGGTATTGCTCTTCCGCGTCTTTATCGCTGACGGTATCCGACCCGTTTTCTCCATAAAGCGCATTGTATATTTTATTCTGAAACGTCTGCGCGGTCAAAAGCTTTTTATAAAGTTCCTCGGTCAAATCGTTCTGCTCAAGCTGCTGCTTGTACTGCTCTTCCCCTCCGAGGCTTTCGATCGCCGCCTTTATCTGCGCATCTACAGCGGCAATTTCTTCATTTGTCATTTTGATGCCCAGATCATCCCCGACAAGCTGCGATGCGCGATATACCTTTACATCGTTTTCGACCCTTTTTTTCAGGATATCTTTATACCCCTCATTCTCCCAAACGGAGTCGTCACCCTGGTCGAGCATATACTTGTCCCTTATGAAAAAATATCTGTATTCGTCGTAATATATGGGCTCTCCATCTATCTTCATAACAAAATTTTCATCTGTTCCGGCGGCGTTTTGCCCCTGTCCGCCTTCGTTCTCATTCTTAGCGCATCCCGCAAATAAAGTCAGCATCATAATGCCCGCAAAGGCCAGCGCCGACAGTCTGAACTTCCTTTTCAAAATTATCCAAAACCTCCCGAAAAGTCAAATGTGTGTTTAGCACGCTATTTCAGTATATCATTTTATATATGTTTGTCAAAGGGTCGGCTTATATAAGTGTGTGTTTCGCATATTGACATCGGATATCAAAAATGTGAAAATATACTTGTTTTCCACACGCCGTTTCTTTCTACGCCTCCGGCGTGTTTTATTTTGCAGCGTCGCTGCGGACAGAGGGATAGCGATTTATGAAAAACAAACATGCGGTATACATGTTTATAATGACAATACCTTTTTTCATAGCCATATACGGCTATGCCCCGATAGTCACGTCGTTTGCGAACCAGATGAACGCGAGCGCGACTTTGGTCGGGCTTATCGCCGGCGCGTACGGCTTCGGTCAGTTGACGGCAAGGCTTCCCCTGGGGGTGTGGTCGGACAACCTCGGGCGGCGCAAGATATTCATCGTTTGCGGATGCGCGCTCGCCTTTATCGGGCCGGTGCTCACGATCATTGTGCAGTCGCCTGTCGTTTTGATGTTCTCCCGGCTTCTTACCGGCATCGCTGTCGCGTCGTGGGGGCATTTCATGCTGCTTTATTCTTCATACTTCCCGCCCGAGGGGCTTACGAAGGCCGTCGGGCTTATAAGCGTTTCATGCTACCTCGGCCAGTTCCTCGGGAATTTTTTATCCGGTATCGTTGCCGACCGTTTCGGCGTGCTTGCGACATTTTATTTTACCGCCATGGTCGCGCTGATCGTGTTTTTCATGGCGTGCTTCCTGTTTGAGGAAAAGCGCACCGTCGACCGCAGCAACGCGATGACCTTTAAAAAGGTATTCTCAAGCTCTATGAACCGCGACACGATAATCTTTACAATCATAACCGCGATCGGCCTTTACTGTGTATTCGGGACCGCTTTCGGATTTACGCCGCTTTTTGCGGAGGATTATTTCAACGCAGACAAATTTCAGCTCAGCATAATAACTTCGGTGACGACGCTTGCGGCCGTTCCGGCATGCTATCTCTGCACAAAGATCGGGCCTAATACAAACGTGCGCATGTGGCTTACGGTGTCCTTCTCCCTTTGCGGGGCGGCGGGGATCTTGATCCCGTTTTCGCCGTCGATGCTGATCCTTTACATATTGCAGACGTTCGTCGGGTTTTTCGGCAATATAATCGTCACGATCATCTCGCCGCTCGTTATACGCGGCCTTCCGTTCGAAAAGCAGGCATCCTCCCTTTGCTTTTATCAGGCCTTTTATTCCGCCGGGATCGTGTTCGGGCCTGTGCTTACCGGCGTGATAATGGATTTCACGAGAAGTTACATTTTATCATTTGCGCTTATCCCGATAATATGTCTTATTTCCATAATGATGGTTCTTATACCCTATAAAGAAAAGTCGATAAAACCTTGGTAATACACACGTTATGCTATTTGAAAGGATGATTATGTGGAGAAATCTTCTTTCTGGATCAAAGCACAGCTTTGTATTTTGACCACTGTTCTGTATATCTGTATATACGGATATACACCCATAACCTCATCGTACGCAAATTACATGCACGCAAGCGCGACTCTCGTCGGTCTTATCGGTAGCGCATACGCAATAAGCCAGGTCTTATTTAAGCTGCCCTCCGGCATTCTGGCAGATAAGATCGGCAAGCACAAGCCGATCGTCATCGCATGTCTCGCGATCGGATTTCTTGCGCCAATTCTATCTATATTCATCCACTCTCCGCTTGTTTTGTTCATATCCAGGATCCTTACCGGCATCGGCGTCGCCGCTTGGATACAGATAATAATGATCTTTTCTTCATATTTCCCGTCTGAAAGGTCCGCGAACAGCGTCGGCATCATATCCATCGCATGTTATTTGGGACAGTTTCTCGGGACGTTTTTCGGCAGCGTATTGGCCGAGAGCTTCGGCTATCTCGCCCCGTTCTATTTTTCCGCGATGGCGGGCGCCGCAGGGTTCCTGATCTCGCTGTTCATTAAGGAAAAACCCATAGACATGTCAACTGTCAAACCTTTTTCGCTGAAGGATCTATTACCGATCGCGTCAGATAAAAATCTTATCCTTTTGACAACTTTCTCAGCGATCGCGATTTTTGCGCTGTTCACGTCAAGCTTCGGCTTCACGCCGCTTATTGCGGAAGAGCTTTTTAACGCGAACAAATTTCAGGTAGGTCTTATCACCGCGATCGTCACGGCGGTCCCGATGCTGGCGTCATATTTATGCGCAAGGATAACCCCCAAAACGCGTATACGCCGCTTGGTCGTGTGGTCTCTTGTCTTGTGCGGGATATTCTGCATGCTGACGCCGTTTTCTCCGTCGCTTTTTATCCTTTATCTGTTACAAGCCGTCATCGGATTTACTGCAAATCTCGTCGTCGTTATACTGATGCCGTTTTCCATGATGTCGTTCCCGCCTGAAAAAAAGACGACCGCGCTCAGTTTCTATCAGGCGTTTTTCTGTCTCGGAGCGGCGATCGGCCCATGGGTGATCGGATTTATCCTGGATGTGTCCGGTTCATATGTCGTGGGATTTACGATCGTATGCGTCCTTTGCCTTGCTTGCGCGGGGCTGTGCCTTATGTCCTACACAAAAGGCCCCGGCATGAATATAAAGAAAAAGCGCGGCGACGGGCAGCTTTTCGTGAAATAACACCATTGCGCTCAGTTTGATTTAGGTATAAAATACCCTTCGTACAATTCATGATATAAACGGAGGCACCTTTACTCACATGGCAGATACGACTTATGAAAAATTCAAAATTGTGGACTCTCACGCTCACATTTTTCCCGAAAAAATAGCAGAAAAAGCGACGCAGGCCACGGGTGATTTCTACGGCATAAAAATGACATACGCCGCCGGATTTCCGCACTCTCTGATAGAGAGCGGCGAAAAGATCGGCGTTTCAAAATATCTCGTGTGTTCGACGGCCACAAGGCCCGATCAGGTGCAGTCGATCAACGACTTTATCTGCCGAAAATGCGAAAAATACGATCAATTTTTCGGATTTGCGACACTTCATCCGGAAATGGACGACTGCGCACGCGAGATCGATAGGCTGGTCTCTCTCGGTCTTCACGGGGTTAAGCTGCATCCGGATTTTCAGAGATTTAATATCGACTATGACAAAGCGATCGACATGTATAAAGAGGTCGCGAAATATCATATCCCGATCCTGTTCCACATGGGCGACGACAGGTTCGATTTCTCCTCTCCGCGCCGTCTTGTGAACGCGATGGAAAAGGTTCCCGATCTTGTTTGTATCGCCGCGCATTTCGGCGGATACCGCCAGTGGGACGATGCGCTTATATATCCTGTCGGGTCGGACAGGCTGTTTTTTGACACGTCAAGCGCGCTTCCATTTATATCAAAAGAAACCGCGCGCGATCTGATCGCGCACTTCGGCGATGATATGTTTATATTCGGATCGGATTTTCCTATGTGGGGGCATGAGCAGGCTTTTTCAGAATTCATAAGTCTTGATCTTACAGACGAGCAGCGTGCGAAAATACTTTACAAGAATTTTGAGCGCCTTTTTAAAATCAAAATTTAATGATCGGCGAATATAAAAAACAAATTGCCGGCGCGAAGATCTTCGCGCCGGCAATTTTATATATTTTTTCGTTTATTTCATCGGTCTTCCGTAATATTTCTGGAAGATCGGCGCCAGCGTCTCGATCGAACGCTTCGCCGCTGTATCCTGATCCGGTATCTGCATTATCTCTGTGCAGAACGCGCCGTCATACCCCGTATCCTTTATCGCTTTGATCAAAGCGTCAAAATCAAGATTTCCGCCGCCCGGATATCTCCTGTTGCTGTCAGACAGATGTATATGGAGATTAAAATCTTTATATCTTGCGATCGTGTCGTACATGTCGGCCTCTTCCGTGTTCATGTGGAACACGTCGTACATCACGCCGAAATAATCGCTTCCGACATCTTTTATAAGCTCGACAGCCTCAGGGATAGTGTTGAGGAAATTCGACTGCAGGATATTGATCGACTCGAGCGCGATCTTGACATTTTTCTTTTCCGCGTAATCGGCAAGCTCTTTAAACCCGTCGACGGCATATCCGTACGTCGTCTCTCTCGAGATCTCGTAGCAATACTGCCCCCTCACCCTGCCGATATTTATCATCGCACCGAAATGAGACGCGAAATCTATCTCCTCTTTAAGGCGTTTTATCGCCTCGCGCCTGATCGCCTCATCCTTATCGGCGACGCTTATTTTAAGCTGGCCGTACACTTCGCCTGTGCAGATAAGCACGACATCGAGGTTTTTCTGCTGGGACAGCCTGTCTATCTGTGCAAGATCCAGAACATTCGGATTGAGCGTCATAAACTCGACGCCGTCATAACCGAGATCATGCAAAGCCCCAAAGGTATACTCCAAATCTCCTTGAAAAGCCGTTACGGACGGTGCAATAGCGACATCTGGGGTCGCGACCTGATAGCAAAGCTTCATCGTTTACACTCCTTATTATTTGCTCATATCTAAGTATGGTTTAGCCTTTGTAATTTTTATGATAACACGAAAACCTTTTTTCTTCAATCCTTATAGATTTAATAAAACATACTTATCTCTCTTTTATTGGCATTTTTATCGTGGTATACTTTTAATTAAGGAAAGGGGTGTTTTTACATGAAGTATGTTTCCATAGGAGCTTCCGGGATCACAGCTCCATGCGTGTTCGTCGGAACGTGGGCCATCGGCGGAACAAGCATGTGGGGAGACAACGACAACAGCGAATCTGTCAAAACGCTTCAGCACGCGATATCTATAGGATTAAACGCCATAGACACGGCGGCCGTATACGGTTACGGTCTTGCGGAAGAAATCGTCGGTAAGGCGGTGGAGGGGCACAGACACGACGTTATAATAGCGACCAAATGCGGACTTAGATGGAACACCGACAAAGGGACTTTGAGATTTGAGCGCGATGGGCACAGAACTGTCATAAACCTCACAGCGGAAGGGATATTTTACGAGGTGGAGGAAAGTCTCAGGCGGCTCAATACCGACTATATAGACATATACTTTACCCACTGGCCGTCTATCCCGCCGTTCGAGACCCCTGTTGAAGAGACCATGAACGCATTGAGCGAACTTAAAAAACAGGGCAAGATACGCGCGATCGGCGCGTGCAACGTCACCACGGAGAAACTTGCAGAGTATCGAAAATACGCAGAGATCGACGTGATCCAGAACCGCTATACGATGCTGGACAGGCGGTTTGCCCCGCTTTTGCCGATATGCGAGAAGCAAAACATCGCGTTCCAGGCGTATTCGCCGCTAGAAATGGGGCTTCTCACGGGAAAAATCGGGATGGACTATGTATACCGTCCGAACGAAGTCAGGGAAGCAAACGTATGGTTCAAAGAGAGCAATCGCCGTCTTGCGCTTGACATGCTCGATAAATTCAAACCCCTGCTTTCAAAATACGGCTGCACGATGGCACAGCTTGTGATCGCGTATACAGTCTCGCGCATTCCGAATATGATCGCCATCTGCGGCGCGAGAAAGATCTCGCAAGTCGACGACAACGCGGGAGGAGCAAGCCTCACTCTTGACGCCGAAGACATCAAATATATAAACGCGATCGTCGAAGCGATGCCTCAGAAAACCTAACCTGTAAAAAATAAAACGGCATGACAGAAATGTCATGCCGTTTTATTATATCACTTTTCCGGGATTTAATATCCCCTTCGGGTCGAATACGTTTTTTATACCGCGCATCAGCTCTATCGCATCATCCCCGACGGATTCGCGCAGATACTTTTTCTTAGCATGCCCTATCCCGTGTTCTCCGGATACCTGCCCGCCAAGTCTGATCGCTTCCTTGTAAAGGCGGTCCATCGCAAGGTCAAGCTTTCTGTGCCACTCATCATCCGCCATGTCGTCGCGGCATGTGTAGATATGAAGATTGCCGTCTCCGGCATGACCGAAAATTTCTATCCTTATGCCGACGTCGCCGTCTATCCCCTCTGCAAACTTCATGAATTCGGCTATTTTATTTCTCGGCACGACCACGTCGCACTCGTCCAGCGTCGTCGAGCATTTTATCGCTTCAAAAAATGCGCCGCGCGCCGTCCAAAGCGCATCGTGCCTCTCCTGGGTGTCGGCGATCAGCACGTCGATCGCGCCGGCGTTTATGCAAATCTCCGCGACGTTTTCGTATATCTGATCGATCTCTTCCTTTGTGTTCCCGTCGAATGTCAGAAGAAGATACGCGTCCGCGCTTTTATCCGGAAACTTCTTCCCGACGTACTCCTCCGCCGTCTCTATTATCTTCTTCTGAAGAAATTCCATGGCGGTCGGCACGGCGCGCGATCTTATTATCTTTGGCACCGTTTCGATGCATGCGGTCATGTCGCGAAACGGCACAAGAAGGCTTATTGTCCTCTGAGGCGCGGGAATGAGCTTCAATATCAGTTTTGTAACTATCCCCAGCGTCCCCTCGGATCCGATCATTATATCTTTCAAGCTGTATCCCGAGCTGTTCTTCGCGATCTTTCCGCCGATGTTCAGTATCCTTCCGTCTGAAAGGACCACTTCCATCCCGCGCACATAATCCCTCGTCACGCCGTATTTGACGGCGCGCATGCCGCCGGCGTTCGTCATGACATTTCCGCCGACGGTCGCGCTCTTCTCGCCCGGGTCAGGCGGATACATAAGTCCGCGATCCAAAGCTGCCGCCGCAAGCTCCATCAGAAGGACGCCCGGCTCTATAACCGCGATCAGGTTGTCTTCATCGATCTCAAGTATTTTATTGAACCTCGCAAGAGACAGCACAAGCCCGCCCGAAACCGGCACCGCCCCGCCGCAAAGGCCCGTTCCGGCGCCTCTCGGGATGACCGGGATGTCATGATCGAACGCATACTTCATGACCTTCGATACATCCTCGGTATCAAGGGCTTCGCAAACCGCCTCCGGCATGTATTTCCCGTATTCGGGCATCTCGTCCTGCGAGAAGTCGTCTTTTATTTCCTGTCCGAAAAACACCCTGTCCGGAGACAATATTTCCCGAAGGGTCGCTATATCTTTCGCTGTTATTTTCTTAAGCTCCATCAGGAAACACCTCTCTTTATTCTGTCTATCATTTTGGGGATTATTTCATATATATCGCCGACGACCGCCATGTTCGCGATCTTCATTATCGGCGCGTCCGGATCCTTGTTTATAGCTATTATATATTCTGACGCGTTCATCGCGGCCGTGAACTGGATCGCCCCCGACACCCCGCATGTTATGATAAGCTTCGGGCGAACGGTCCTTCCGGAAAGTCCGATCTGCCTTTTGTAATGAACGATCCCTGCCTCTATCATCGGGCGCGTTCCGGCATACTGTCCTCCTAAAAGGGTGGCAAGCTCTTTTATCATCTCATAATCTTTGGCGTTCTTTACCCCTCTCCCTCCGACGACTATGATTTCCGCGTCGGATATCGACAGCTCTTCTTTTGAAAAAGAGGACGACAATATCTCGATACCGGAATGCAGCGCGCCTTTTGACGGAGAAAACGTCTCGACCTTGCAGCTCTTCTCGTCTGTCCTTTTCGCTTTGTCCATCACCTTGTAACGCACCGTCGCGAACTGCGGGCGGGTGTTTGTCGTCAAGATCCTCGCCATTATATTTCCGCCGAATGCGGGTCTTATCTGGACAAGATCGGTATTTTCTTTCATTTCAAGGCTCGTGCAGTCCGCGGTCAGCCCCGTTTTGAACCTGCACGCGATGTTCGGCGCAAGCGACCTGCCCTGTGCGGTCGCTCCGATGAGGACGGTCGAGGGCTTTATTTCTTTTATCAGCTCTTCCAGGACGTTTGTATATATATCCGCCCTGAATTTTGAAAGCTCGGGCGAATCGATCGCGATCACCCGGTCCGCACCGAAATGCGCGATCTCTTCCGCTGTTTCAAGTATCCCGCACCCGATTGCCGCGCATATGACATTATGCCCCGTAACGTTTGAAAGTTTTCTCGCTTCTCCCAAAAGCTCAAATGTCACACCGTGCGCTTTGCCGCCGGTGCATTCGGCTATGACAAGTATCCCTTCCCATTCGTCTTTATTTATGCGAGGCTCTTCTTTCTCTTCTTCCTCTGCTTTTTCTATCGCGCCTTTGGGGCATTTTTTGATGCACGCCGAGCACAGCCTGCATCCGTCGCCGATCTCGACTTTATCTTTTTTTATGTCTATTGCCCCGAACGGGCACACATCTTTGCATATCCCGCAAAGATCACATTTCGCCGCGTTTATTTTCAGCATATCCATAACTTTGACCCCTTAAATAAACTTGCGCGCATAAAGCGCCTTTGTTATCTCGCCGGCTGCATGGTCGCTGTCCCCTTCTATGACAACGCGCGATTTGTCGTCTTTCGGGGTGTATATCTTTTCAACCTTTGTCGGCGATCCGGACATTCCGTAATGGTCCTCATTATTGTCGGGCATGTCCGAAAGGGTCAAAACGCGAACTTCCCTGTCTTCTGTCGCAAGCTTCCTCCTGTACGACGGAAGCCGCGGCTGAAATATATCTTTTTCCGTCGTTATAAGACAGGGGTAATTCATGCGTATCTTCTGCGTTACCTCCGCGAGCTCGACGGTGACCTCGATCCCGCGTTCATCAGCATTGTCTATCGATCTTACCCACGAGGCATGAGGTATATTGAGATGCTCTGAAAGCTCCGGCCCGACCTGAGCCGTATCCCCATCCGTCGTCTGCTTCCCGCATATGTAAAGGTCGAACCCGCCTATTTTTTTCATCCCCTGCGAAAGCGTATAGGACGTTGCAAGAACATCCGCGCCCGCGAACGCCCTGTCGGACAAAAGATACCCCTCGTCGACGCCCATCATGAACGCCTCTCTTATAACGCTTTTTGCCTGCATCGGACCCATGGTGACCGCCGTCACCTTGCAGTTGTCCTTTCCGAATTTCTCTTTAAGGCGGAGCGCCGTTTCTATCGCGAAAAGATCGTACGGGTTCATCTTGCTTTCCGTTCCGGCGCGTTTTAATACGCCCGTCTTTTCGTCGGTCTCGATCTTATTCGACGCCGGCACCTGTTTTATGCATACACAAATCTTCACTTTGCGCCATCCTCTTCGCTTTAAATAATATGTTTTTATAATAGCACACATTGCCCCCGCGGTGAACTTTTTTTTGCATGCAAAAAAGCCGCTGCAAGATCAAATCTTGCAGCGGCTTTATGCCTTCAATATCTGCTACTTTACTTCGTCATGGTATTCCTGCAGGGACTTGACGCCGGTATTCTCCGCCGCCGTTCCGAGCACTGCGACTTTCGCAGCCGCCATCGTCGTGATGTAGCTTATCTTGTTTTTGATCGCAGACTTCCTTATATAGCTGTCATCATATACGCTCTGCTTACCGGAAGGGGTGTTTATGATGATGTCTATCTCTTTGTTTACGATCGCATCCGTTATGTTCGGGCGGCCCTCCTGAAGCTTGTTTATGCGCTGGCATTCTATGCCGTTCTTTTTCAGAAGATCGTATGTGCCGCCTGTTGCAAGGATCTTGAATCCGTTCTTTGAAAATCCGCTTGCGACTTCGCACACATCGCCTTTGTCCCTGTCATTTACGCTTATCAGCACTGTCCCGGATGTCGGAAGCTTTGTCTGGGTCGCCTCCTGCGCTTTGAAATACGCCTCTCCGAATCCTTTTGACAGACCCAGCACCTCGCCCGTAGAGCGCATCTCTGGCCCGAGCAGCGGATCGACCTCCTGGAACATGTTGAACGGGAAGACCGCTTCCTTCACGCCGTAGTACGGCACGTTTGCCCTCTTAAGCTCCGGAACGGGAGAAGATTCGCCCGTCAGAGGCATCGTGATTATCTTTGTCGCAAGGCGGACCATGTTCTGCTTGCACACTTTTGACACAAGCGGGACCGTCCTCGACGCACGGGGGTTTGCTTCCAGCATGTAGACCTTGCCGTCTTCTATCGCGTACTGCATGTTCATAAGGCCCTTTACCTTAAGCGCCTTTGCGACATCTGTCGTATATTTTATTATCTCGTTGAGATTTTTTTCGGAGATGTTTATCGACGGGATGACGCAGGCCGAATCTCCGGAATGCACACCCGCAAGCTCTATATGCTCCATCACAGCGGGTACGAACACGTTCTCTCCGTCGCTTACGGCGTCCGCCTCGCATTCAAGCGCATTCGAAAGGAACCTGTCGATCAGGATCGGCCTTTCCGGCGTGACGCCAACCGCGGCCTCCATGTATTTTTCCATCTCGCTGTCTTCGTATACCTTTTCCATCCCGCGTCCGCCAAGGACGTATGACGGCCTGACCATCAGCGGATATCCAAGCTTTTTAGCTATCGCAAGCGCCTCTTCGACATTTGCCGCCATGCCGGATTCCGGCATCGGTATGCCGAGCTTTTTCATTATATGCCCGAACCTGTCGCGATCCTCCGCAAGGTCGATCGCATCAGGAGATGTGCCGAGTATCTTTACTCCCGCTTTTTCCAGCTCATTTGCGAGGTTCAGCGGCGTCTGACCGCCGAACTGCGCGATCACTCCGGCCGGTTTCTCTTTCTCATATATGCTCAAAACGTCTTCAAGAGTCAGCGGTTCAAAGTACAGCTTGTCCGATGTGTCATAGTCTGTCGAGACCGTTTCCGGGTTGCAGTTTACGATTATGCTTTCAAACCCCAGTTCCCTCAGCGCGAACGCCGCGTGCACGCAGCAGTAGTCGAACTCTATACCCTGCCCTATGCGGTTCGGTCCTCCTCCGAGGATCATTATCTTCTTCTTGTTGTCGCTTGCGACCGTTTTATCCGGCGCGTTGTACGTCGAGAAATAGTACCCCGCATCCGCGGTCCCGCTGACATGCACCTTTTCAAAGCTTTCCACAATGCCCAGCTTCGTGCGTTTGCTCCTTATCTCTCCCTCCGAAAGGCCCGTCAGTTTTGCAAGATACCTGTCTGAGAACCCGTCCTTTTTCGCATTTACAAGCATGCCGTCCGGTATCGCTTTCCCGGCTTTTATTATCTCCTCTTCAGATTCGACAAGCTCTTTCATCTGTTCAATGAAATAGTGCTTTATCGACGTCAGTTTATGAAGTTCTTCGATCGACGCGCCCTTCCTCAGCGCTTCATACATTATGAACTGCCTTTCGCTGGTCGGCTCTACAAGCATTTTTAAAAGCTCGTCAAGGCTCTTCTCGTGAAAATCCTTTGCAAAGCCGAGACCGTACCTGCCCGTTTCAAGGCTGCGTATCGCCTTCTGCATAGCCTCTTTATAATTCTTGCCGATGCTCATCACTTCGCCGACCGCTTTCATCTGCGTTCCAAGCTTGTCGACAGAACCTTTGAACTTTTCAAACGCCCACCTTGCGAACTTTATAACGACATAGTCTCCGCCCGGGGTGTATTTGTCAAGCGTTCCGTATTTCCCGCAGGGTATCTCGTCAAGTGTGCACCCCGCGGCAAGCATCGCCGATATGTACGCGATCGGGAAGCCCGTCGCCTTAGATGCAAGGGCCGATGAACGCGACGTTCGCGGATTTATCTCTATAACAACGAACCTGCCCGTTTCTGGGTCGTGTGCGAACTGCACATTCGTCCCGCCGATGACCTCTATCGCGTCGACGATCTTATATGCCGCATCCTGAAGCTTTTTCTGAACATCTTCGGAGATCGTAAGCATCGGCGCCGAGCAGAAAGAGTCGCCCGTATGCACGCCCATCGGGTCGATATTTTCGATGAAGCACACCGTTATCATATTCCCCTTGGCGTCGCGCACGACCTCAAGCTCAAGCTCTTCCCATCCGAGCACCGATTCTTCTATAAGCACCTGCCCTATGATGCTGGCGCTTATACCGCGGCTTGCGACCGTCCTCAATTCGTCCACATTATAAACAAGCCCGCCGCCAGCGCCGCCCATTGTATAGGCCGGTCGAATAACGACAGGATATCCCAATTTCGATGCAATTGTTTCCGCTTCCTCCACAGAATACGCGGGCTCTGATTTAGCCATTTCTATACCAAGGGATTTCATCGTTTCTTTAAATGCGATGCGGTCTTCGCCGCGTTCGATCGCGTCGACCTGCACGCCGATGACTTTGACCCCGTATTTTTTAAGCAATCCCGCTTTGTCAAGTTCCGCGCAAAGGTTAAGTCCCGACTGCCCGCCGAGGTTCGGAAGAAGGGCGTCCGGTTTTTCCTTCGCTATTATCTGCTCAAGTCTCTCTACATTAAGGGGTTCGATATATGTGACATCCGCAATCCCCGGATCTGTCATAATCGTCGCCGGGTTGGAATTTACGAGTACGATTTTGTACCCCAACTTCCTTATCGCCTTGCACGCCTGCGTCCCGGAATAATCAAATTCACACGCCTGACCTATAATAATAGGACCGGATCCGATTATCAGGACCTTTTCAATGTCTGTCCTCTTCGGCATTTCACATTCCCCTTTCTAATTTTGCGCTTCCGCTTTCCATTGAAGCGAAGCCTCTCTTTTCTTCATCGTAGTGTATTATAGCACATACTCAGTTGAAAGGCAAAGTATTTATTCCACATTATTTATAAAAATTCAAATGCTTCATTTGTGCATATTACATATATTTTCCCTTCTGATCTGTCTTTTTCACGCTGCGCGGGCATCGATTTTTGTTTTTCTCTCCTATGTATACAGCCTTTATGCATATTTTCAACATGCCCGGTGCAAAATCCGGCGGCGTGTGCCCTTTTTTGCGTGTTTTGCTTTTTATTCCTGTCTTATTTTTTTATATTTATGCATTCTTTGAAATATATTCCTATTTAAATATTGTCTGTATCACCCGGGTTTTGCACTCTCTCGGCGTATATGTAAAGCTTTCTATTCTCCCGTCGGTTATAAAATATTTGCCATTGTGCCGCTTTGCGCCGTCCTCTATCACGCCGATTATAATAAGCTTTATTTTCATTTTTTCCGGTATTATCGACTTTATATAAACCGAAACGGTATCTCCGACCTTGACGCCCTTCCGGTTTTCAGCAAGCCCGGAAAGATTGGGCGCAAGCTCGACGAATATCCCGTATTCCTCTATCCCGCGCACGATCCCCCTGACCGTCTCGCCCTGCTGAAACGCCTGTGCATTTTCAGACCACGTCCCCAAAAGCTCCTTGTGGGTCAGATTGATCCTGCGCATATTTCTATCCTTTGACGCTATCACAGCCAAAATATCCTGCCCCGGGAAAAACCTTTCAGAGGGGTGCGATATCCTCGACACCGATATGTTTTCTATGCTTACAAGCGATATAACGCCGCAGCCGACGTCGACAAACGCGCCGAACGGTTCTAGATGCGTGATCTTCGCCCTTATTATATCCCCGTTTTCCGCCTGATCCATGTAGTAATCGAGCGTCTCTTCCTGTGCGGCCCGCCTTGACAATATCAGCATCGGCTTTTCCCCCGTTTCGTCGATGCCGGCGATCTTAAACGCGACCGCCCTTCCGACCCTTGATATGACGGCTATATCGCGCGTTCCCCCGCTGTCTATCCCCATGGCGGCCTCTCCCCTTGGGATCACGCCCGAAAAGCCGCCTGTTTCAACGATGAGATTGTGCGACGAATCGCAAAGTACCGCGTGTCCTTCTATTATATCGCCTTTTCGCATCGCGTCTTTTATAGCGGACAAAGACGATGTTCTTTCAATGTTTTTTTCTGTTTTTATCAGCATTCCTTCCGGAAGATATCTCTCCTGCGGCATTTTTACCTCTCCTTACATTGATCTTTTATTGAATAAGCGTTTTATGTGCCGACGCTTTACCATTATATGCAGAAAGGCGCGGCGACTTTCCGAAAAAGTCGCCGCGTAAATCAAATTCAATATATTTGAATTCCTCTTCCGCCGCCTTGTTCTATGCCGCTTAAAACCCTGTCTATATCTTTCTCCGATACGCTGAGCTCCAATGTCGCGGGGGCATCGCTGTGCGTTATTTGAAAAACATCCGTTTCCCGCCCCGCATTTCCTTTGCAAAGCTTTCTGTAATATTCGGCGTCGACCATTCTGTTGAATTGCTGCGACGCATCATACGGCTGAAAAATTTCAAATGTCCCCGTCGGTGCATCGAGCCTGTCAAACGGCCTGACGCTGCTTTTGGATATATACACGGCATTTTTCAAAAGATTTTCGATCGTGCCCTGCGCCGACTCTTTATTTTTGAAAACAGCCATTATATTCCGATACATTCCTGACGCAGCTCCTTTCTTGTTTGCTTTTACATCCGTATTTTGTCCGTTTTTCTGATATTTAGCGCGGATTTTTTGATAAGTTGATGCTTTTTATGCAAAAATATGCTACACTTTAAAAAAACTTTATGCGGAGGTTTTTTATGGATATAAATGTCGGCGATATTGTGACCACAAAGAAAAAGCATCCGTGCGGAAGCGACAGATGGCTGATAACGCGGGTCGGAATGGATTTTAAAATGAAATGTCTCGGCTGCGGTCATGAAATAATGACTCCGCGGCAAAAAGCTGAAAAATCAATCAAAAAAGTCGATAAGCCGGAAAAATAAAAGGGCCGCAATACAGCATATTGCGGCCCCTTTATTTTTCTTTTTTATATGCCCATAAATATCAAAAGCGCGCATATCAGCATAAGCGAATTTTTATCTTCGCAGTCGTACAAAAGAAAATAGGAAACGATAAGCAATGTTATCATGTCTCTGTCAAGCCTAAATTTTGATATCCTGTTTGACAGGAGACCTGACAGCCCCGAAAAAAGTCCGCCCGATCCCGCCGGATGCGCCGTCTGTCCGAAGCAAGGCTTTTCCGGGTCTCGGTCATTTTCCGCGTTTTTAAACACCGTTTGCGTCGGGGAAGTCATATCCCCTTCGACCGGCGCGAAAAACGAACCGATGTCTTCACCGTTCATATATCGGTTATACATTTGCGATCCCCCCTACAAATCCTTGAAATGCGCTTTTTGTCATCGCCGACATTTTTGCTATATGTATCGCCTGATCGATTTGTTTTGCGATGTCTTCTTTTTTTATAAACGGTTTCAGCGCTTCGAGAAGTCTTATTTTCCTTTTGTCGATCATGCCGGCGCCGCCTAATGCGCCGCTCTGGATGCTTTTCAATATAAGTTCCATCCCGTTTGCCGTACCGAACGGAGCAAAAACCTCTGCTGATTTTTCATCGCCGTCCTGTGTCTTTCCTTCAGACGAAGCCTCGAATGCGGACGCGATCTCTTTGGAAATATCTTCGGGCAAAGCTTGGTTTTCGCCCTCCTGCTGGCTTTCCGCCACGGTATTTCCGTTCTCAAAAACCTCCTGGCCTTTCATTTGTGCGCCGAACACTCCGGATAAAACTGCCATGATCTGTTTCATGCTTTCCTCATCCGAAAGGACTTTCGCGACCTTTTCCCCGAGATCGTCCATATCTTCAATCCCCCAGTGCTTCTATTATCTTTTTGCTGACGGCCCTGCCCTCCGGCGTTGACATTATCCCGGATATAAGCATGGAGGCGCGCTCGCGGTCTCCTTTTTTGATCGCATCCGTCACCGACGATAAAAGCGCGCCGCCGTTCGCGGAAAGCGCCCCCATAACGCGCTTGCCCTCGGGCGTTCCCATGATTGCGCTGAATGCGGCAAGCGACCTTGCGGCTTTATCCCCTTTAGGAAGCCCCATAAGAACATGCATAAGCGCATCGCCATCGTTATTCTGCATATTTCATCTCCTGTGCCGCCGCGTGCGGCATATTTCAGCGAGGCCCGTTTTTACAGCGCGGAAGATTTGTAAAAACGCATCGATCCCCCATTCACATTATATGTATACACGCATCTTAAACGTGACATGTAAAAATCACGCCTTTTCCCAGCGTTTTTAAAACACGGGCCTTCGAAACAGCGTGATCTCACAAAAAATACCGGCGCGGAAATGTCTCCGCGCCGGCGCTCGTATTTGCTTTTTTAAACTATATCGAAAAATTTTCGCCCGTTATCTTTCGTGATCCTCGCGATATCGGAAAGTGTCATCCCGCGTATTTCCGCGATCTTTTGCGCCGTTAGATAAAGCATCCTCGAATCGCAGCGTTTCCCGCGATTCGGGACCGGCGCAAGGTACGGGCAATCGGTCTCGATCATCATTCTGTCAAGCGGCATCCACCGGATTATGTCATACGCCTTTTTCGCATTTGAAAAAGTTATCGCCCCTGTAAAAGACAGGTAATATCCAAGCGACACAAGCGTCTTCGCATCGGAGAGCGACCCGGAATAGCAGTGATAAACGCCCCTTTCGACCTTTATGTCGCGCACGACCGAAAGACAGTCGCCGTGGGCCTCTCTGTCGTGAATGATCACCGGCATCGAAAGATCCCCTGCAAGGGCCATCTGCTCTTTAAATCGCGATATCTGCACATCCCTCGGCGAAAAGTCATAGTGATAATCAAGCCCTATCTCGCCTATCGCCTTGACCTTGTCGTGCCGGCAAAGTTTTGCTATCTCGTCGATGTCCGTATCGCGCATATCCTCAGTGTCATGCGGGTGGACGCCGGCCGCTGCGTATATAAAGTCATACTTTTCCGCAAGTTCGACCGCTTTCCCGGCTGATTCTATATTTGACGCCGCGTTTAAAACAAGGTCGATCCCGTTTTCCGGAAGAGACGAAAGCACAATGTCTCTGTCTTCGTCAAATTTTTCATCATCGTAATGCGCATGCGTATCAAAAAACATTTCTTTTACCTTACCTTGGCCCCGGTCTCCACGCTGTCGTCGACGAATATGACGTTTATTCCGTTTTCCGTATTCGCCGCGAGAAGCATGCCCTTGCTCTCTATCCCGCGAAGCTGCGCAGGCTTGAGATTGTATACGACGATGACCTTTTTACCGATCATGTCTTCCGGTTTGTAATACGCCGCTATCCCCGACACTATCTGGCGGATCTCTCCAGCGATCTCAATTTTGAGCTTGAGAAGTTTGTCGGTCTTCGGCACTTTTTCGCATTCAAGCACTTTCGCGACCTTGAGATCGACCTTCGCGAAATCGTCTATCGTTATCTCGTCGATGCCCTCGACCTTTTCTTCCGGTTTTTTGCCCTCGGCGGTTTTAGACGACTTTTCTTCCTTATTCTGCCCGTTGCCGCCCGCAAGGTCGGCAAGCTCTTTCTCGATGTCAAGGCGCGGGAACATGACCTCTCCCTTATTTACTTTGAACGACATCATGATAGAATGATCGCCGACTTTTTCCCACTGTCTCGCATCTTCCGGCGCGCCGATCTGGTTGAATATCTCTGTCGCAGTGCCCGGCATTGCAGGGGAAATAAGGATCCCGACGACCCTGAGCGCCTCACACAGATTGTAAAGCACCGCCCCAAGGCGAGGCCTTTTGCTTTCATCTTTTGCAAGAAGCCACGGCATGTTCTCATCGATGTACTTGTTTGAATAGGAGATGAGCTTCCAAACTTCCGTAAGCGCAGATGAAAACTGCATCTCATCCATGCTCTCTTTATATTTTCCCACGGTCTCATCCATGAGAGAATAAAGCTTGTCGTCAGAAGATGTCTTTTCGATACTCTCCGGCGTCTGCCCATCAAAATATCTCTCGACCATTGCGACCGTTCTGCTCAAAAGATTGCCGAGATCATTCGCGAGATCTGCGTTTATGCGGTTGATCAGCGCTTCATTTGAGAATGTCCCGTCCGATCCCATCACGACTTCTCTAAGCAAGAAATACCTCACCGCGTCGACCCCGTATCTGTTGCAGAGCACGACCGGATCGACGACGTTGCCGACCGATTTCGACATCTTGCCGCCCTGGAACAGCAGCCATCCGTGCCCGTATACCTTTTTGGGCAGCGGCTCTCCCATAGCCATCAGCATGATCGGCCATATTATCGTATGAAATCTCACTATCTCCTTGCCGACAAGATGAAGATCCGCCGGCCAGTATTTTTTGTAAAGGGAATCGTCGTCCGACAGGTATCCCAGCGCCGTTATATAGTTCGAAAGCGCGTCTATCCACACATATACGACATGCTTGTCGTCAAATGTGACCGGAACGCCCCAGTCGAAAGACGTTCTCGACACACACAGATCCTCAAGTCCTGGTCTTATAAAATTGTTGAGCATCTCGTTAAGCCTGCTCGGCGGGGAGATAAAATCAGGATTCTCTTCGAGATATTTTTCAAGTCTCTCCTGATATTTCGAAAGGCGGAAGAAATAGCTTTCTTCTTTTGCTTTTTCCACTTCCCTGCCGCAGTCCGGGCATTTCCCGTCCACAAGCTGCCTCTCCGTCCAGAACGCCTCGCACGGGGTGCAGTACCAGCCCTCGTACTCACTTTTATATATATCGCCCTGATCGTAAAGCTTTTTGAATATCTTCTGCACAGCGGCGACATGCTCCTCATCCGTCGTGCGGATGAACTTATCGTTTGAAATAT
>Ga0079305_1001582_pt1 | contig 27918 bp, 27 predicted proteins | sample LMS_cellobiose_e_FD_79183 | JGI IMG/M metagenome (GOLD analysis project Ga0079305, IMG submission 79183) | Rumen-fistulated moose microbial communities from Alaska, USA - LMS_cellobiose_enrichment | ecosystem: Host-associated > Mammals > Digestive system > Stomach > Rumen fluid ... | reverse complement strand
TCAACGGCGTGCCCCGGGAGGATGGGTACGATATCACCGTGGCCTCCGAAATCATGGCCGTCCTGTGCCTTTCCGACAGCCTGACGGATTTGAAGGCGCGCCTTTCCCGCATGGTGGTGGCCTATACCTACGATGAACAGCCCGTCACCGCCGGGCAATTGAAGGCCGCCGGCGCCATGACCGCCCTGCTCAGGGACGCATTGATGCCCAACCTGGTGCAGACCCTGGAAGGCACCCCCGCCATCGTGCACGGCGGCCCCTTTGCCAACATCGCCCATGGCTGCAATTCCATCATGGCCACCCGCACGGCATTGAAGCTGGGGGATTATATCATCACGGAAGCGGGCTTCGGCGCCGATCTGGGGGCGGAAAAATTTCTGGATATCAAGTGCCGGGTGAACGGCCTGAGGCCCGATGCGGTGGTGGTGGTGGCCACGGTGCGGGCGCTGAAGATGCACGGAGGGCTGCCCAAGACCGAATTGAAGATAGAAAACCTGGACGCCCTGAAAAAGGGGCTGCCCAACCTGCTCCAGCACGTGGAAAACATGACGCAGGTGTATAAGCTGCCCTGCGTGGTGGCCATCAACCGCTTCCCGGACGATACGGAAGCGGAATTGAGGCTCATTGAGGAGGAATGCCGGGCGCTGGGCGTGAACGTGGCCCTTTCCGAAGTGTGGGCCAGGGGCGGCGAGGGCGGCAAGGCCCTGGCGGAGGAGGTGGTGCGCCTGTGCGGCGCGCCCAATGATTTTTCCTTCAGCTATCCGCTGGACGCCTCCATTGAGGAAAAAATCCGCCTGATCGTGACAAAGGTGTACCACGGCGAGGGCGTATCCCTGACGCCCCAGGCCAAAAAGCAGGCCCAGCAGCTGGAAAAGCTGGGCTTCGGCGGCCTGCCCGTGTGCATGGCCAAGACCCAGTATTCCTTCTCTGACGACCCGGCGCTGCTGGGCGCCCCCAAGGGCTTCACCGTCACGGTGAGGAACCTGCGGGTGTCCGCGGGCGCGGGCTTCATCGTGGCCCTCACCGGCGAAATTATGACCATGCCGGGCCTGCCCAAATCTCCCGCCGCCGAGCGCATCGACGTGGACGAGGACGGGAAGATCACCGGCCTGTTCTGATGAACGGCGCGCGTCCATATCGAGCGACGGCATCAACGCAAAGCAAAAGCCCCGCCGGCTTCCGGCGGGGCCGGCGGGGCATGCTTTTTGATTTGTGGGATGCATCGAAGAGGATGCGTTCAGTTAGCGGCAACCTGAAATTATATGTTTTTTGCGAATGTCAGCAGTATCTTGAACAGCTTTAATCAACCAATCAGCATTGACATAATCTAAGGGAATCACTAACTCTTGAATCTTATCCTCCTTGGTCGGCCTTTTGATATCTTCGGGCAAATAAGTTAATCCGACTTCCCGCAGGCTCATAACGCTGTCGTGAAGCCATCCGACAGCTTGACCATCACAGTACAGACAATAGCACCCAAACATTTTTTTGACTCTGACATTTAGTTCCTTAAGACTGTTCAGCCACTCTTGAACAATCATTTCTGATTCATAAACCATATCATGCCTCCTAAATCCTCATTCGTCGTTCTGATTGTACATGAAAAACCGCAGCACATAAGGATAGGAGGCAAATGCCCACAGTGCGGGTGGCATTGCGCCCTCGTATGCTTTATTGCTGAATGAACGTGGCCGAACCGCAGGCAGGTCTTTCGTTCATGGATTATTTGATGTGCACGTCCATCTGAGGATAGGGGATTTCGATGCCCTCCTGGTCCAGGGCCTTTTTGCCTTCCTCCAGGAGATAATAATGGACGTTCCAGTAATCGGCGGTTTTGCACCAGACCCGCACCAGGAACTTAAGGCCGCTGTCGCCGTATTCATTCAAATGCACCTCGGGGAGCGGATCGCGCAGCACCCCCGGGCAGCGGCCGGCCAGGGCCTTGAGGGTGCGGAACACCAGGCCGGGGTCGCTCTGGTAGCTGACGGAAAAGCCGATGTCCTGCCGCCGGGTGCCCTCCCGGGTATAGTTGATGATGGGGGTGTTGGTGAGGGAGGAATTGGGCATGGATATGTGGCGGTTATCAAAGGTGTTCATTTCGGTATAGAAGGCCCCGATGGTCTGGACGGTGCCTTCATAATCGGATACCTTGATATAGTCGCCCGCCTTGATGGGCTTGAGCAGCAGCAGCGTCACCCCGCCCACCAGGTTGCTCAGCGCCCCCTGCATGGCCAGGGAAATGGCCACGCCGGCGGAAGCCAGCAGGGTGATGATGGAGGTGAGGGGAATGCCCATTACGCCAACCGCCGTCAAAATCACCGCCACGTACAGCGCCAGGCGGAACAGGTTGCTCACAAAGCCCCGCATCGTGGGCTCGATTCTGCCGGTCTTCAGGCGCCTTTCCGCCAGGCGGATGATCCAGTGCGCCAGAAACAGTCCGGCGGCCAGCACCATAAGCCCGGCGAACAGGCGCATGCCCTGCTGCTGGATCAGGGTCTGTATGCTGTTCCAATCCATGCGTTTCTCCTATGTCATGCGGTAAAGGACGGGGCAGGGGGAACAGGCGGCGGTTAAGCGGCGCTGTGGTCCAGGGCCTCAAAGTGCTTTTTGCCAAGCACCATGATCACCAGGCCGATGAGGAACAGGCAGATCAGCGCCAGCACGCCGTAGCTGCTCCGGCCCGTCCAGGCGCCGATGGTGGCGTACAGGAAGGGCCCCAGCACGGAGGCGAACTTGCCGAAAATATCGAAGAAGCCGAAAAATTCGTTGCTGCGCTCCTTGGGGATCAGCTTGCCGAAATAGCTGCGGGAAACGGCCTGGATGCCGCCCTGCACCGTGCCAACCAGCGTGGCCATGGCCCAGAAGAGGATGGTGGAGAAGGAGACGGCGTTCTGGAATTTCCCGATGGTATCGGCCTGGCTGCCCACGAAATTGGCAAACGTGAGCAGTACCTTTTCCACCTCGGGGCTGGCCTGCTCTTCATCGGTATATTTTCCGAGCTCCTGCGCCAGCTTCTCCTGGGCGTTTTCATCGGTGAAGTATTTGGCGGCGGCGTCGCGCAGGGCGATGGCGTTTTCATCCGTAAGGTCGGCAAGCTGATCGGTGTATTCCGCCTTCAGCGCCGTTTCGTAGGCGTCCTGGTGCGGCTCCAGGGAGAAGCCCATGTAGAAGCCCACGCAGCAGATGAGGGTGTATACGATGATAGCGCCGATGAGGGCCTTCCGAGCGGTGATTTTCGCGGCCAGGTTGGCAAAGAGGATGGAGCAGGGCATGGCCACGATCTGCGTCACCAGCAGCGCCAGGATCATCCCCACGCTGCCCAGGCCCAGCACGCTGCCGTAGGCGGTGGAAATCGAGATGATGGTGCCCACGCCGTCAATGTAGAAGAAATACGCCAGCACGAACAGGAACAATCCCTTGCGCCTGAAAATGTCCCGGGCGGTGTGGGCGATGTTGCGGAAAATCTGGGCCACGGATGTTTCGGGGGTGCGCTCGATATAGTGGGTCTGCTCCACGTTCTTCAGGAACGGAATGGAGAACACCAGCCACCACACGCTGGTGATGATGATGGAAAACTTCTGGGCGATGGGATTGGAGTAGCCCAGCACCAGCAGCACGGCGATGGAAATGACGAAGGGGATGGTGCTGCCGCCGATATAGCCCATGGCGTAGCCCCAGGAGGATACCTTGTCCATCCTCTCGTCGGTGGTGACGTCGGTGAGGAAGGAATCGTAGAACAGGCAGCTTCCGGAAAAGCCGATGCGGCTTAAGATATAGCCAACCAGCATCAGCCGCCAGTTGTTCATCACCAGGGCGATCACGAAGGTAAAAATCACGCCACCCAGCATGAAGCCGGTGAACAGCTTTTTCTTCATGCCCTTGTAATCCGCCACCGCGCCCAGCAGCGGGGCCAGCAGGGCCACCAGGAACGTGGCGATGGAGGTGCCGTAGCCCCACCAGATATCGCCCGCATCCCCGGCAATGGCCACGAAGATGGTGGGGAAAATGGCGGCCATGATGTTGGTGGCGTAGATGGAGTTGGCCCAGTCATACATGATCCAGCTCCATTCTTTTTTGGAAAACCGCTTTTTCTTCCCGTTTTCGGTGATTTCCATACTATCCCTCCCGTATTCAGCTTATGCTGTTTCTATTATATCGTTTTTTGGCAATTTTGCAAGGGAAAGGAAAAGAAAGGGCGAAGCAGAGCGGAAAATGAATAAATACCCCCAAATACGGGCGCTGGAAATATTTGCCGCCGGCGATTTGCCCGGCGGCCCAAAAACAAGAAATGCCGCGAAGAAGACATGGAAGAATATAGAAAACGGTTTGTTTTTTGCCATCAATTACCATGGAATCACAGCAAAAATCAGGAATGGAAGGGGGGCTCCCGGCGTTTTTCTGGTGTACGGTCAAGGCCGGAATAAAACATACCGAAGGAGGAATCCCCTATGAACAAACGCAAGCTGTCCCGCGTCCTGGTATTTGCCCTGGCGATGCTGCTGTGCCTGGCCCCGGCCATGGCCCAGGCATCGGAATACGCCACCGTGCGCGGCGGCGGGCTGAACCTGCGCCAGACGGCATCCCTCCAGGCCAAGGTGCTGGGCCAGTACGGCACGGGCACCTGGGTGGAGATCGTGGAAAAGGGCGATGAATGGTGCAAGGTGAAGGTGGCCGGGAAGGACGGCTACATGATGACCAAATACCTGAACAACGGCGCGTCCGGCGCCACCATGTATGTGCGCACCAATACCGGCATCGGCCTGAATCTTCGGGAAGGCCCCGGCACCGCCAACGCCATTATCACGTCCTTCCCCATCAACACCGCCGTTTCCGTGCTGCAAAAGGGCAGGGAATGGTATCGGGTGAAGGTGGGCGAACAGAGCGGCTACATGGCGGCCCGGTACCTGGCCGCGGCCAAGGCCCCGGCCTATACCAAGCCCCTGGAAACGCCCGTGGACGCCACCCTCCGGAACATCAACGGCGGCAAGGTGGTCAATTTCCGCCTGTATCCCGGCATGAAAACCAAAATTCTCAAGGCCTATCCCGTGGGCACCGAGGTGAAGGTGCTGGAGAAGGGCGAACTGTGGTGCAAGGTGGAAATCGAAGGGCAGCAGGGCTACGTGAGCACCTATATGCTGAAATTCTGACGAGTGTCCGGCAAAACAGACCAAATTCTGATTCAAGGCATGCCTTGGCCGAAAACGGAGGGCCGTCTCCCACGGGGGACGGCCCTTTTTGCCGCCGCGCGCCCCCAAACTTTTATATTGTGAAAACAGCCGGCATGTGGCATAATAATGCAAAGAGGACGAACAGCATCCATCCCGCCGCGGCAAAGGGAGGACGGTCGATTTGCCGAAAGAGAAGCTGATCTCGGTCATTATTCCGGTATACAATGTAAAGGATTACCTTCGGCAGTGCCTGGACAGCGTCATCGGACAGTCCTTCAGGCAGCTGGAAATCATTGTCGTTGACGACGGCTCCACGGACGGAAGCGGCGCGATCTGTGATGCGTACGCCCGGACGGATGACAGGATACGTGTCTATCATACGGAAAACCGCGGCCTTGCCTCCGCCCGGAATTACGGCCTGGACCGCGCCTCCGGAGCGTATCTTTTTTTTGCCGACAGTGATGATTGGATGGATGAAAACGCCATGTCGCTGCTGCTGGAGACCGCGGCGGCATACGATGCGGATATCGCCGTCGGCAGAATATGCCGCGAGTGGAAGAATAAGACGGTGTATCCGGCGCCGACGGAAAAAATCAGGGTCCTGCACGGCGAAGGCATCCTTTCGGCTTTTGCCGACGGTTTGTTTTCCGACGTCGCGTGGAATAAACTGTATCGGGCGGAGGTGTTTTCACAGCTTCGTTTTCCAGACGGAAAGAATTATGAAGACAATTTCACAACGTACAAATTGATGAAAACGCTGTCGGAAAACAACGGAACGGCGGTCATCGTTTCCGACGCGCCCTTTCATTTTCGCGCCAGAAAGAGCAGCATTTCGCATACGCTGTCCTTGAAAAACACCGTTGATTACTGGACGGCGAACCGCGAGAAATACGATGCGCTGGCGGAGTACCGAATAGAGCTCCTGCAGCGATGCGTTGCCGCTATCGGCAGGATGTGGGTCCGCTATGCCGGCTTTTCCAAGCAGGAAAAAGAAAAAGCGCAGGGCGTGCTTGCGGAAATGCAGGGCTTTGCGAAAGCGCATTTCCGCGAAGTGATGGCAGGAAAATACCCATTCCGCATAAAAATCATCAGCATTGCCGCGCTGTGCAGAAACCGCCTCTGGATGCGGCTTTTGTTTGCCGCAAATCAACTGCGCACGGCATTTGGGCGTTTAGGATGGAAAATGTATGACTGAAAGAAGCTTTTTCAATAATCGAATGCCCCTGGCATGCCTTGGCTGTTCTTCCATTGGGAGGGCGGCCTATTTATAAAAATTTGCAGAGTGGGGAATCAGGGGAAAGGGAAAACCGTCTAATTGGTGCATGAGCTCATGGAACTGAAAGGAGCAGCCGCGCTTGACCAAAGAAGAATTTGCCCGGCGGGCGGAGGAAATGAAAGGCCCCATGCATCGGGTGGCCTGCGCGTACCTGCGCTGCGAGCACGACCGGCTGGATGCAGTGCAGGAAACGCTTTTAAAGGCCTGGAAAGGGCTGGGGCGGCTGAAAAAGCCGGAATACTTCAATACCTGGCTGATTCGCATCCTGATCCGGGAATGTACGAATATTCAGCGTCATCAAAGCAGGGTGCGGCCCATGGAAGCGGTGCCCGAACCGCCGCCCAATGACGCAGGAAAAGCCGTGGAGGTCCGGGAGGCCATCCTGGCACTGCCGGAAAGCCAGCGAATCGTGGTGGTGCTGTTCTATATGGAAGGATACGCCGTGGAGGAAATCGCCCGCGCGCTGCGGCTGCCCAAGGGCACGGTCTGCTCCAGGTTAAACCGAGCACAAGGAAGCAATTGAAGCAATATTTGACTGAGGAGGCGGAAGCATGACAAACGAGGAATGGAAAGCCGCATTCGGCGAGCCCACCGCCTCCTTTGACGCGCGGTTTCAGCAGACGCTGAACCGCTTGGAGGAGGAAAAGACAATGAAAAGGTTTACTCTGCGCACGGTCATCCTGGCGGCGGCGATAATATTGGCCCTGACGGGCGCGGCCTGCGCGGCGGCCAATTATTGGATGATCGGGGATTACTTTGGCACGCGGGGTCCCGGCCATGTGCCGGAGGGCTTTGAAAGCGGCTATCAGGCGGATTATACTCAGGAGATCGGGAATCTGCACTTCCATATCCGGGACGCTTATGTCAGCGGCAACACGCTGACGGCGATGGTGGAGGTATCCAGGAAGGATGAAATGCCCGCCCTCTTTGTGACGGAAGGCATTGAGGAGGACGACCTTATTGCCAATTTCGATCAGGCCCTGTCCTTCGATGCGGAGGAAAAACGCACCATAGCGGAATATGCCCGTGATGAAGGGCTGCAAATCTACCATGTCGGCAGTTGGTTCACCCAGGATGGAAAGATGAAGGAAGGCGCTGGAGACGAATGGGCGGAGGACGAATACAGGCGGCTGGTAATCCTGTGCCAGGTGCAGGATATTCAGAACAGCAACGGGCTGGCGCAGCTTTCCTGGGATATTTACATGGCAGACAAGGAAAACGGCTATCAGCCAAAGTCCATGACGATTAAACTGCCGGTGGAGGCATATACGGAATGGACTGTGGATGTGAACCAGGCGGTGGAAGGCATCCCGGTGGTGATCGATCGGCTGATGCTGCGGCAGAGCCGGATGGAGTTGGATGTGGATATCGCCTACCACCTGGACCCGGACAAAATGCCGGAAACCGTTGAAGAAAATACTGCGGCGGCGCTGCATTACGGGAGCATACATCTCATCGACCCGGAAACGGATGAAAAGCTGCCCATGGGCAGCAGAATCACCGGGGGCATGCGCTGGCTGGACGAGGCGCATACCGTCTTTGAAGGTACGCTGGGTTCCGTCAGCGGGGAATACGTGGGAGATACCATCCGACTGAAATTCTATGATCCCTGGCAGGATGCCTATATCGCTTCCATCGACATTAAAATCCGATAAAACAGATGCCCGCGAGGCTTTGCGCTTCGCGGGCAATTCTCTTTGCGGGAAGATTGCTGTTTGCTTGTCTGAGTGCAATCATCCCCCATGATTTTCGGGAAGGGATATGGGGGGGAAGCCGCTTTTGGCTCAAAAGCGGCTTCCCCCATCAGTTTGGTGTTACTGCTCTTTTTCCTCCGTGCCGCGGCCGATGGCGATGCGGCGGGCGCCGGGGGCCTTGGCAGGCTCCTGCTTGGGCAGGGTCACGTACAGGATGCCGTTTTTGTAGTCGGCGCTGATGCGCTCCTGGTCAATGTTCTCCAGGCTGAAGGAGCGGCTCACGTGCCCCACCCGGCGTTCGCTGTAATAGGCCTTTTCGTCGGTGCGCTCGCTTTGCATGTCGGCGGCGATGGTGAGGGTATCGTTTTCCACGGTCAGGCTGATCTGGTCCTCGGTGACGCCGGGCAGCTCGGCCTCAATGATGTAATCCTTCTCATTGTCGTGGATATCCACCCGGAAGCCCACGTTGCCCATCCAGTCGTTCATGTCGAAGAACGAGCGGAAGAAGCGGTCGTCAAACAGGGAAGGGGCGCGGCGGGGCGCCATGCCGTTGTGATTGCGGTAAGGCATCATGGTATACATAATTTGCATCCTCCTTTGACGCGGGGCGCTGTGCCCCGCTGATGTTTGTGGTTTGGCTGTCAGGGGCTTTTCCTATCTTTCCCTTCTGACGCGTTTAGTATACATTGAAAATCAAAGAAGGTCAAATTCTATAAAAAGTCAAAGATGGTCAGAATATGAAGACAGACGCAACTAAACTAAATAATTCATTGATTTTCTTTGAATTTCGCGAAATTTCAAAAGATTTTGAAAAAATCCCCGCGCCCGACAGGGGCACGGGGGAAAGGATGCGGGGGGAGAATTACTGAACGGCCTCGGAATAGCCGATGCCCAGCACTTCGTTGACCAGGCGATGGCTTTCACCGCCGAAGCTGCCGCTTTTGTTGATCTGCCGGCCCATGAGGAGCAATGCGGTGGTGCCGCCGCCGTCCAGGTTGATGGCGGTCTGGCAGCCCAGCTCCTTCATTTTTTCCGCCAGCCAAATGCAGGATTGGCCGTAGCCGCTGCGCCGGCCCTCCACGGTGAGGGTGACGTAATGGCCGGGCTCCGCCACGCCGAAGGCCGTGCGGGGCTGGAAGGTTTCGCCAAAGAGCCGGGACCGCTCGGAGATTTCGCCGCCCTCCACCAGGATGGGCCCGAAGGACAGGGTATCCGCCACGCCGGCGGCCAGCAGTTCTTTGCCGGTTTTGGAACGGGTGACGAATGTCTGGACGGAGCCGTCGGGGTACAGCGCCATGATATCCAGCGGCGGATAGGACCGGGATTCGGCGCTCTTCTGCTTTTCAAACAGGATTTCACCGTCCCGGATAATCAGCCCCAGGGCGCCGCCGCCGTCGTCGTCATGGGTGCGGGCCACGCGATAAATGAAATGGTCGCAGTTGATGGCGAAGACCAGGTGGTTTTTCGCCACGATGTCCGCGGGGTAGCACCATTTGTTTTCCCGCCAGTTGGTGCGCAGGCTCGTTTCATAGGGGATGGGGCGGAACAGCTGCTGGGGATCATTGGAATATATGTGGGACTCGTACCAGGTCACATCGTCCTTCTTGGCGTTTACGCCGGTCTGACGGCGAATCTCGATGCGCAGGGACTGGGACGCATAGAGCCACACGCCCTCCTCCTCGCTCATGTAAACGAATTCCGCTTCGCCATCCGGCAAAAAGCCCTGCGCCGTCAGGGCGGGGAAACGTTCATCCGCCTCCGCGGCCGCGCCGGTGGTTTCCGCTTCGGGAACATCCTCCGCGGGTGCTTCGGGGGCATCCTTCGCGGGCTCATCCGGGGGTTGCTCCGCCGCGGCCTCGGGCACGGGTCCATCCAGGCTCTCTTCTTCCGGCACGGGGGTATCCTCCGGGAGTGCCGGCGTCTCCGCCGCCTCCGGAAGGGCCGTATCGGGCCCCGCCGTCAGCACCCAGGGGTCGGCCATGCTGCCGCTGCCGCCGGATAGGGACAGGGCGGATAAATCCACATACACGGTGGGGCGTACGCCCAAATCGCTGTTGCCGGTGGAAATGCGGCCGATCTGGCCCTCGTCCATCACCCGGCGGTGCTCATGCGGATAATTGTCAGACCGGGTGCGGCTCCACCAGGGGCTGTATTTATAGCCGCCCTTCTGATACTTGAACAGATGGGGCTGGTTCCTTTCTTCCTTCCAGAAGTTGGGGTCAGGCAGCTCAAAAATGGGCGGGTCCACCGCCACGCTGGCATAGGGCGTGCTTTCGCAGAGCCGGTCCTTATTGGAGGAAAAGCCGATGGAGGCGTCCTTCATGTCGTTGGAGGTGATCAGGGTGACTTTTGCGCCGTCCTCCGTGCGGATCAGCAGCGCCGCCTGTTCGCTTTCGGAAAAGGCGTCGCTGATAAAAACGTTGTTGAGATACGCGTACAGGTCGCTGTTTTCCCAGCCGTTGTAATGCCAGTGATCCCCATGGACGGGGGCGGCGAACAGGATGTATTCGCTCAGCAGCCAGGCCTCGCCGTTTTCGGCCTTCAGCACCCGCCACAAAATGGGGCGCACCGCGCCGTCCGCATCGGTGGGATAGGCGCCGAACTGAACGTACTGATGGCCGGCAGCCTTGGAATAGCCCCGGATATCGCCGGCATCCGCCGCCAGCGCGCCGGCGGGCAGCGCCAGCGCCAGGACCAGGAACGCCAGGAGCACGGATTTCATTCGCATAAGCATCCTCCGTAACTGGAAAAATTATAATATATTATATCATAATCGCGGCGCGTCCACAAGGGAAGCGCCGCAGATTTTTACATTCCCGCCGTCAGGTGTCCTTGGGCTTGGGGCGGAAGCACACCGCCGAAAGAAACCCGAAGAAGATGGCGGCGGCAATGCCCCCTGCCGTGGCGGACAGGCCGCCGGTGAAGGCGCCCAGCAGCCCCGTTTCCTGCACGGCGGCAATGGCGCCCTGGGCCAGGGCATGGCCAAAGCCCGTCAGCGGCACGGTGGCCCCGGCGGAAGCGAAGCGCACCAGGGGCGCATACAGCCCCGCGGCGCTCAGGGCCACCCCGGAAGTGATATAGAGCACCAGGATGCGGGCGGGGGTCAGCTTGGTTTTCAGGATCAGTGCTTCGCCGACGGCGCAGAAAAGGCCGCCCACAGCAAACGCCTTAAGATACGTGAGCATCGTCCTCTCCTCCTTCCAGACAAATCACGTGGGCCACGCCGGGGATGGTTTCTCCCTGCTGGCTGGTGGTGGGCGAAAGCAGCGCGCCGGTGGCCATGAAGAGCACCTTTTTCCATTCGCCGGATCGCAGCTTGGGCAGGATCAGGGCGCTTAAAACTATCGCGGAGCAGCCGCAGCCGCTGGCCCCGGCGTGCACGTCGTCCCGGGGGTCAAAGACGCTCAGGCCGCAGTCCATGTATCCTCCGTCCGGCAGCGGCACGCCGGAGCGCGCCATCAGCTCGTGGAGCAATTCGGCCCCCACCCTGCCCAGGTCGCCGGAAATCACCCGGTCATAATCCCCGGGGGATGTGTGCGTGTCGGCGAAAAAGCGCCGCAGGGTATCCGCGGCGGCGGGGGCCATGGCAGCGCCCATGTTGTTGACGTCGCTGATGCCCAGATCGATCACCCGCCCGGCGGCGGCGCAGGAAATGCGGGCCATGCCCTTTCCCTCCCGGTCCAGCAGGCAGGCCCCGGCTCCTGTCACCGTCCACTGGGCGGCGGGGGTGCGCTGGTTGCCGTATTCCAGGGGGAAGCGGTACTGCCGCTCGGCGGTGGCGTAATGGCTGCCCGCCGCGCACAGCACCGGCGCAGCAAAGCCGCCGTCCGCCAGCGCGGCGCCCAGCAGCAGGGATTCCGCCATGGTGGAGCAGGCGCCGTAGAGCCCCAGGAACGGGATGCCCAGGGCCCGGGCGGCCAGGGACGCGGCCATGATCTGGTTTTCCAGATCGCCCCCCAGCAGGGCCTGGACCTTGTCCGCGCCGGCCCCGGCCTTTTGAAGGCATCTTTCGCAGGCCTCCTGCAGCATGCGGCTCTCTGCCTGTTCAAAGCTGCTTTGCCCGAACATGGGATCGGACAAGACCAGATCAAATTGCCCGCCCAGGGGGCCGCGGCCCTCCTTGGGGCCCGCCACGGCGGCGGAGGCGAGGATGGCGGGCCGGCTTTCAAATACGATGGTGGCGTCTCCTGTCCGGTGCAGCATGGCTTTCTCCTTTACCAGCGAAATATGAAATACAGCACGCCCACCGCCACGGAGGAAACGATGCCGTACACCAGCACCGGCCCCGCAATGGTGAAGAGCCGTGCGCCCGTGCCCAGCACCCAGCCTTCCGGCTTGAATTCCATGGCGGGGGACACCATGGCGTTGGCAAATCCCGTGATGGGCACCACCGTGCCGGCCCCGCCGTACTGGGCGATGCGGTCAAACACGCCGATGCCGGTAAGCAGGGCGGTGAAGAACACCAGCATCACGGAGGCCAGGGTCTGCGACGCGGCGGTGGGCAGGGAAAGCCATAAGTGGGCCGCGTCCGCCATCCCTTGGCCCAGCACGCAGATGGCGCCGCCCACCCAAAAGGCGCGCAGGCACCCCAGCCCCAGCTGGGATTTGGGGGTCAGACGGTGAACCAGGGCGGCATATTCCCGGATCAGGCGTTTTTTATCCGGAGTCTGCTGCATGTTGATCCTTCCTTTCATTGCGGATGCGCGGAAGCGCCGGCGCGGGGCGGCAGCGTATCTCCCGGCAGCCGGGCCGGGGCAGATGATCCAGGGGATGGGGAACGGCGGGCTTGCCCATGACGCTTCAGCCTCCCATCAATCCGGCGGCCACCGCGCCGACGGTTTTTCCGATGGCCAGGGCCGCGGCGGCGATGCGCATGTCCGCGGTGATGCTCAATCGGTCAAACAGCGCGGGCACCACCTCCACCGCCTCGGTGAGCCCGGCGGCCAGCATGCCCACGAATACGCCGCTGAGCGCCGTGGCGGCGATGCCCGCCGCCTCGGGCAGGAACCCGGCGGGCGCCAGGGCGCCGATGGTGGAGCCCAGGGCCAGGGCGACGGCGTAAATGCGCATGTTGGTGCTGCCGCCCAACACATCCGCCGTGCGGATGGGCAATTGCAGGATCATCCACACCGGCGCGATGCAGATGCCCAGCGTGCCGCCCCCCAGCAGCCCCAGCAGCACGGCCGCCGTCACGGCGTCAGCCCCGTGGCCTGCTCGGCGCTTTTCCGGTATTCCTCCAGCTTGATGTCCAGCGGCGCTACGGTGCGCTTTTTCCCCAGCAGCGCGTAGAACAGCGAAACGCCGAAAAAGATGCCCGCGGCGTAGGGAATGGTGATCATCAGCTTGTCCGGCGCGTCGTGGCCCGTCACCATGCGGTAAAGGGCCTGCTGGGCGTCGGGCATGTTCACGTCCGCGTGGAACCAGGTGATGGCCATGGCGCTGCCCACCATGAGCAGCAGGAACGCAAGGGCGGTGCGCAGCGCGTGGGTATACCTGCGCTTGTTTTCCGGCACGACGTGCACAAAGCATTCCTGTTCGCCCAGCAGGGTGATTTCAGGGCACGAAGGCGTTACGGCCTTCACCACCGCCATGGCGGGCAGCCGCCATACTCCGGCATTTTTCGGGCATTCCACCGGCAGGTCCAACACCTGCGCGCTGTCCGTGTCCAGCGCGTCCGCCACGTGGCGCAAAAGCAACTGCTCCCCGGGCTTTATGCACGCCCTGCCCTTTATTTGCAGGTAAAGCACCATCCATCCCTTCTTTCGTCGGGGGTAGTATGCGCAAAGCGCGTGAAAATTATCAATACGGATGAAAGAAGAAAACTTAAAGCATGTTTTACATCCGCTGTTATTGACACGCGGAGGCAGATTGGGTAAAATAAATGCGATTATTTACGGAGGGAAAGGAACGTGCGATGCGGCGGATTCTTTGCTTTTTCATGCTGTGGGCGCTGCTGCTTTGCTGCCTGCCCGCGGCGCGGGGCGAAGCGTTGACGGAGGAGCAGCTCCTTTCCTATTACGACGGCTGCGTGTTCGTGGGCGATTCCATCACCCGCCAGCTTCGCGTTTATATCCTGGAAAAGCAAAAGACCGATCCGGGCTTTATGAAAAACACCAAGTTCCTGGTGACGCAAAGCTATTTCCTCTATACGGCCAGCCTCAAGAACCTGCGGAAGGACGCCAATAACCTCATCTATCGGGGCACGGAAATGCCGCTGTGCAGGATCCTGGGGGAAATGAAGCCCAAGCGGGCGCTGATTCTGCTGGGCGTCAACGATTACATCGGCGAGCAGATCGAAAAGGGCATCGGATACTGCGAACGCATTATTGACCGGGCGGCGGAATTTTCCCCGGACACCCAGATCATCTTTGAATCGCTGACCCCTGTGACGGAAAGGTTCTGCCGGAGAAAGGACTACCGCACGATGTGGGACCAGTACAACGCGGCGCTGGAGGAAATGTGCGCCCGCCGAGGGGTGGGCTACGTGGACATCGCCACACCCCTCAAGGATGAAGAGGGGTATCTGCGGAAGGAGTATTCCTCCGACGGGAAATATCACCTCAAGGACAAGGGCCTGCAATTGTGGCTGGATACGCTGGCGGATTATGCCCGGCAGCAGTATGAACAGGGCCTGTGGACGCCGGATGAAGGAGGGAAAAACGAATGAAGAAGATGAAATGCCTGCTGGCGCTTTGCGCGCTGGCGCTTTTGCTGGCCGGCTGCCAGGGAGGAAAGGAGACGGCGAAGGAAAGGCTGCCGCTTGCCGACGCGGCCGGGGCTGTGCTCAAGGATAGGGACAGCCTGGTGAATATCCCCGAGGAAGATTTGTATGACCTGATCGGCATCGAGCCGGAGGATTATACCGAGGTCCTTTACCTGGCCAGCGAAAACGGCCTTTCCGCCCGGGAGGCCATCGTCCTGCGGGCCAGGGACGCCGACGCCGCCAAGCGCATTGCCGACGCCCTGAATGCGTATCTGGGCCACCGGATGGATGAAACCCGCAATTACCTGCCGGAGGAATACAAGATCCTCAGTCAGGCCAAGGTGGAGGAAAAGAACAACACCGTGGCCCTGATCACGGGCGAAAACGCCGCGGAAGAGGCCCGCGCCCTGCTGGCAGGGGAGTAAGCATGGTATTCTGTTCCTTTACGTTCCTGCTGTTTTTCATGCCGGCGGTGCTGCTGGGGCACAGGATCATGCCGGAAAAGGCCAAACGGCCTTTTCTTTTGGCATGCTCCCTGTTTTTTTACGCCTGGGGGTCGTCGGCGTGGCTTTTGCTGCTTTTGTACGTCATGGCGCTGGATTATTTCGGCGCCCTGGCCATGGAGAAGTTTGAAAAGCGGAAAAAAGCCGTCCTGGCGGCGCTGCTGGTGCTGAATCTGCTGCCGCTCATCTATTTTAAATACGCCGTCTTCCTGCGGGACACGGTGTCTGTACTCACGGGGCTGCATATCGGCATGGCGTCGCCCGTGCTGCCGGCGGGCATTTCCTTTTTCACCTTCCAGGGCATATCGTATCTGATCGACGTGTACCGCAGGGACGCCAGGGTGCAGCGCAGCTTCGTGCGCTTCGGCGTGTACCTGAGCCTGTTTCCCCAGCTTGTGGCCGGGCCCATCGTGCGCTATACCGACCTGGAGGAGCAATTGACCCTGCCCGCGGAAGTGGACCTTCAGGATATGCGCCGGGGCATGGGCCGATTCGCGGTGGGCCTGGCCAAAAAGGTGCTGCTGGCGGACGCCATGGGGCGATTCTGGGGGAAAATGAGCGTTTCTCTCACCTCCGCCGGGGCCCTGGGGGCCTGGCTGGGGCTGATCGCCTTTTCCTTCCAGATATTTTTTGATTTTTCCGGGTATTCGGATATGGCGCTGGGGCTGGGCAAGGCCCTGGGCTTTACCTTCCCGGAGAACTTTGACCGGCCCTATCGCGCGCAGAGCCTTACGGACTTCTGGCGCAGGTGGCACATGACGCTGACCACCTGGTTCCGGGAATACGTGTACTTCCCTCTGGGCGGCAGCCGCCGGGGGGAGAGGCGCCGGGATGTGAACCTGATGATCGTGTGGGCGCTCACCGGGCTATGGCACGGCGCGGGATGGAATTTCATCCTCTGGGGCGTGTATTTCGGCGTGCTGCTGATGCTGGAAAAGCGGTTTTTGCTCAGGCACGGCTGGTATGAACGCCTGCCCGGCCCGCTGCGGCAGGCGGGCACCTATCTTCTGGTGCTGCTGGGCTGGGGCTTTTTTGCCGGCAAGTGGGCGGTGTTCCCGGCCATGGCCGGGCTGTACGGCTTTTCCTCCGCGCAGGCGGCGCTGGACTGCCTGTCCTACCTGCCGCTGCTTTTGCTGTGCGCGGGCATCTGCTTCCTGCCGAAAATCAATATCCCCGGCCGGCGGTGGGCCGCGCCGGTGCTGATGGCGCTGTGCCTGGCGGCGCTGGCCGCCCAGGGCTACGCGCCCTTCGTGTATTTCCAGTTTTGAGGAGGAAGGAATATGAAAGAAAAGCGTTTCCTTCCCGATGGCGCCGTAGTGTACGGCGGGCTCATGCTGCTTTTGCTGCTGGGCGTCGCGGCCTTTGTGTTCCGCCAGGATTTTTCCGCCTGGGAGAGAAGGTATCTGGCAGGCACGCCCGAAAATTTCTCCCTCTCCCGCTGGACGCTGAACGACGATATGGAAACCTACCTGTCCGATCAGATCCCCTTCCGGCGGCAGCTGGTGAACCTGGATTCCGCGGCCCAGGCCATGACCGGCCGTGCCGTGCAGCTTGATGCCTGGCCGCTGGGGGACGCCATGGTGGAAAAACCGGTGCAGGCGGAGCAGGGCGCGATGCTGCGCCGGGTGGAGGCGCTGCGGGGCCTGGCGGGGGATATTCCCTGCCTGTTCCTCACGCCGCCCACGGCGGGCATGCTGCGCATGGGGGAAATGACCGCGGCGCGCCGGGTGGTCTATGAGCAGGAAAGCGCCCTGTATGATTTTCTGACGGCTCAGGGCGGCTTTGTTTCCCTAAAGGAGGAATTTGAAAACAGCGCCGAGCCGGTTTATTACCGGACCGATCACCACTGGACCCTGCACGGCGCGTATCTGGCATACCGGGCATACTGCCGGGCGGCGGGGCTGACGCCCCTTGAGATGGACGCCTTTGCCGTCACCGAATACGCGCCCTTCCTGGGCACCACCTATTCCCGCTCCGGGCTGCCCTTCGCCCGGGCGGACACCCTGCAGTGCGCGGAGCCCCTGTGGCCGGTGACCATGACGGTGCAGGGCGAGGAGGAAACCTGGGACCATTTGATTTTCCCCGGGCAGGCCGCCACCTATGACGGCTATGCCGTTTACCTGAACGGCAACCACGGCCTTTTGACCATCGAAAACCCCGCGGCGGCGGGGGGCACCCTCTTTATCTGCAAGGATTCCTTCGCCAACAGCCTCATTCCTTTCCTGACCGCCCATTACGCCCGCGTCATCGCCGTGGACGCCCGGTATTATGCCGGCACCTTCAATCAGGCGCTGCGGGAGGCCGAACAGGCGGACGCCATCCTTTTCCTCTATTCGCTGGACAGCCTGGCCAACGACACCTCCATCCCCCGAAAAATCGAAAAGCCGTAAATGCCGCAAAATCCGTCCTTGACATCCGGCGGTCCCTGTGCTATACTGATTCAGCTTTCCAAGGAAAGCGACGCGCGCCCGTAGCTCAGTTGGATAGAGTGTCAGACTCCGACTCTGAAGGCCATGCGTTCGAATCGCACCGGGCGTACCAGAAAAATTCCGTTGAGTAAGTCAGCGGAATTTTTGTTTTTCCCCAAAATAAAGCGTCGGGGCCCGGATTCGAGCCCCGACGGAAGGACTTGGCTTATTTGGCCTTCTGGCCGATTTTGTTTTCCGTGCCGTTCCTCAGCCGCTCCAGGTTGCCGCGGTGGCGGTAAAAGCCCAGCAGCATGAGGATCAGCGCCCACACCGCATAGGGCCAGAAGGGCTGGGTGAACAGGAGCAGGAGGAAGAACACCGTCAGCATGGTGAGGCTGCCCGCGGAAATATAGCGCCACTTGTAAATCACCAGCAGGCACAAAAGCACCGCCACGGCCCCCTGCCAGGGGAAGAGGATCAAAAGCACCGCGGTGGAGCAGGCGATGCCCTTGCCGCCCTGGAAGCCGAAGAATACGGGCCAGTTGTGGCCTAAAATTACGCACAGGCCCCCTATCATGCCGCCGTATTGCCCCGCGATCAGCAGCCCCGCGGTGACCGACAGGGCGGCCTTGAGGAAATCACCCAGGAAGGTGAGCGCGCCGCCCTTGATGCCGAGCACCCTGAGGGCGTTGCTGGCGCCGGTGTTATGGCTGCCCTCCTGGCGCAGGTTATGGCCCGTTCTCTGGGATACCAGAATGCCGGTGGAAATGCTGCCGAGCAGATAGCCGATCACGGCGCAGAGAAGATAGCGGACGATCATGGACGGATATCCTCCTTCTTTTTCTCCCGCAGGCTGAAGCGGATGGGGGTGCCTTCAAAGCCGAAGGCCTTTCGCAGGCAGTTTTCCAGATACCGCTGATAGGAAAAATGCATCAGCTCTTCGGCGTTGATGAACAGCGAAAACACGGGCGGGCACGTGCCCGTCTGGGTGCCGTAATAGATTTTCAGCTTCCGCCCCGCGATGGTGGGCGGCTGCAGGGACATCTGCGCGTCGCCCAGCACGTCGTTGAGGGCGCCGGTGCCGATTTTCCGGCTGGCCTGGGCGTACACCCGGTTCACCTCGGGCAGGATATTCTGCGCCCGCTGGCCGGTGAGGGCGGAAATGAAAAGCACGGGGGCGTAATCCATGAATTTCAGGTCTTCAATGACCTGCTTTTTGTATTTTTCCAGGGTGCCGGTTTCCTTCTCCAGCGTGTCCCACTTGTTGACGATCACGATGGCGGCCTTGCCCTCCTCGTGGATCATGCCGGCAATGCGGGTGTCCTGCTCGGTGACGCCGTCGTTGGCGTCGATGAGCAGGAGCGCCACGTCGCACCTTCGGATGGCCGCAATGGAGCGCAGCACGCTGTACCTTTCCAGGGATTCATCCTCAATGGACCGCTTGCGCCGGATGCCGGCGGTGTCGATGATGTTGTACTGCGTGCCGTCGGGGCCGGCAAAGGCGGTGTCGATGGCGTCCCGGGTGGTGCCGGGAATGTCGGAGACCATGGCGCGCTCCTGGCCCAGCAGCCGGTTGGTCAGCGAGGATTTGCCCACGTTGGGCCGGCCCACCAGCGCCAGCTGGATCACGTGCCCGGCGTCTTCCTCCTCGCCGTCCTGCCGGGGGGGCAGGCGCTTTACGATTTCGTCCAGCAGATCGCCCAGGCCCAGCATGTTGGTGGAGGAAATGCCCACCGGGTCGCCCAGGCCCAGGGCGTAAAATTCATAGAGCGCATCATGGAGCCCCGCGTGGTCCAGCTTATTGACGGCCAGGATCACGGGCTTGCGGGCGCGGCGCAGCAGGGCGGCCACTTCCTCGTCATCCGGCGTAAGCCCTGACCGCGCGTCGGCGAAAAAGCAGATCACATCCGCTGTCTCTATGGCGATTTCCGCCTGACGGCGCATCTGGGACAAAAGCACATCGTCGCTGCGCGGATCGATGCCGCCGGTGTCAATGAGGGTGAATTTCCGCCCCGTCCATTCCACGTCGGCATAGATGCGGTCCCGCGTCACGCCGGGGGTATCCTCCACAATGGCGATGCGGCGGCCGGAAATTTTATTGAAAAAGGTGGACTTGCCCACGTTGGGGCGGCCCACGATGGCGACCAGCGGCTTGACGGAAGGCATTTCTTGCGCGTTCTCCTTTTCATGCAGGGTAAGGCAGGGCGATTACGTATGGCCCAGCAGGGCTTCGTAGAGGGCTTCGCCGCGGTTAGCGGTGAGGCGCAGGGGAAGGGGCAGCCGCGCCCGGAAATCGGAAAGGGGCATATCGTCCAGAAACAGATCGCCCGCCTCCCGCAGCGTCACGCTGCACAGGATCACTTCATCCGCGTCCCGGGTGTCCAATTGGTCCAGGATATCCCGGCCGGTAAGCAGGCCTGTGACGGTGACGGTTTCGCCAAAGAAGCGGTTTAGGATGGCCTGCACCCGGACGGTGACGCCGGCGGGGCCCCAGGCGGCGATCCACCGCCGCATATAGGGGGCGATGCTGACGCCGCAGGGGATCACCACCCGGCGATTCCGGGCCGGGGCCGCGTTGGCCTCCGACGCGGCGATAAAACCGCTTAAGAACCTGCGCATCAGGCCCACGCCGTTTTCGATCTGGGCATAGCTTTCATAATACGCTTCATCCGGTATTTCCTCCTGGGCGATGCAGAGCATTTCATCCGAGGGGAAAACGAAGCGGGTGCCGAACTGCTCCAGGCATTTTTCCTGCCACCTGCGGCAGATTTTCAGCACCTCCCGGGCCTCCTCCCGGGTATAGGGCGTCAAAGGCTCCAGCCCCTCCCGGTATTTTGTCAGCCCCACCGGCACCAGCGCGGCGCTTTGGGCCGCCGGCCATAGGCCGGTCAGGGTGCGCAGCGTATCATCCAGCACATCCCCATCGTTCCACCCGGGGCACAGCACGATCTGGCAGTGAAACCTGATGCCGTGGTCCCGCAGGGCGTTCAGCCTGTCCAGGATAAAACGGGCGTTTGGGTTTTTCATCATGCGCACCCGCACGTCCGGCTGGGTGGCGTGAACGGAAATATACAGGGGCGACGCCTTCCGGCGCAGGATGCGGGCAAATTCCTGCTCGTCCACGTTGGTGAGAGTGATGAAATTGCCCATCATCAGGGACAGGCGCCAGTCGTCGTCCTTCACGTACAGGGTGTCCCGCATACCGGGAGGCATTTGGTCGATGAAGCAAAAGACGCATTTGTTTTTGCACTGCCGGGGCGTGCAGGCCAGGGTATCGGCCAGGCGCAGGCCCAATGGCGCGTCCTTGGCCTTGATGATGCGCACCTGGGCGGTCTGCCCGTCGGGATGGATGATGGACAGGTCCAGCCGGGTTTTGTTTGTCAGGGCCTGGTAGTCGATCTCATCCAGGATGGGCTCGCCGTTGATGGCCGCCAGGCTGTCGCCCGCCCGGATGCCCCGGCGGTAAGCCACGCCGTGAGGTTCCACGGCTTCGATCCTGTGCGCCATTCAGCGGCCTCCTTCGCGTCAGAATAACAATTTATTATCCTTCATCCGGCGGAAAAAGTCAAGTGAGGGCAAACCGCTCCCACATGTCTGTTTGTCCCAGGCGCACGGCGCTGTCATAGCCCAGGGAACGCAGCAGCGCCTCCGCTTCCTGGTATCCCCAGTCCAGATACCTTGCGTCGTGGCAGTCCGAATTGATGATCACCTCGCCGCCCCATTCCTTCCACGCCTGGAGCAGGAAGGGGGCGGGGTAGGGCGTTTTCAGGTATCCCCTCGCCATGGCGCCGGTGTTCACTTCCAGAAGGGCGCCCGTATCCCGCAGGGCGGAAAGCGCGTCCAGCGCCAGGCGGCGGTAGGCAGGGCTTTCCTCGTCGTACAATTTCAGAACCGCGTTGTTTTTGCGCACCAGATCAAAATGCCCGATGATGGCGGGCCGCTGCGTCAGCACGTCATCCCTTAGCATGGCAAAATACCGCGCCGCCATTTTCAGCCCGTCGCCGCCGCAGTATGCATCCACGTATTTTTTCAGGTCCTCCGGCCGGCCGTCCACCGTGCTGTGATGGCCGTCGGGCTTGAGAAAATAATGCACGGCGGCTATGAAATAATCATAATCCGCCGAGGAAACGCAGGAAAAGGCATCCCGCTCGATGCCCAGGTAAATTTTCATGCGCCCTTCGTATTCTTTTTCCAGGGCGCGGATCTCGGCCTTGTACGCCGCTTCCCGGGCCGGATCGACGCAGTAGCCGGGATCAAAATCCTGGGGCGCGTGGGAGGAAAAGCCCAGGGAAACAAAGCCCTTCTCAAAGGCAGTCCGGGCCATGTCCGCCGCGGGGGTTTTGCCGTCGCAGTAGGGGGTGTGGGTGTGGGCACAGGAAAGAACGCTCATATCACGGCCTCCTGAATGATCCGCAGGGCAGCGCCGTCGCAGGCATTGTTTGCCGCCAGTATGCCGCAGGGCCCCTCAAAGTACGGCGCCGCATGGCCCAGGGAATGAAAACATCCGCCCGCTTCCTGAACGATCAGGGCGCCCGCCGCCACATCCCAGGGGCGCAGGCGCAGCTCAAAGAAAATATCCGCCCGGCCGCAGGCCACATCGCACAGGTCCACCGCGGCGGAGCCGGAGCGGCGCAGGTCGCCGGCCCGTGCCAGAAAACGCGCCGCCGCGTTCACGGTGCGGCGGCACAAATCCGCGTCATAGGGCGACGTGCCAAAGAGCACCATGGCGTTATCCATTGCATACGCGGAGGCGCGGATGGATTCCCCGTTGAGAAACGCGCCGCCGCCCTTCCGCGCGCTGAACAGTTCATCGGCATACGGATTGTAGATCACGCCCAGCAGCGGCGTCTTCTTCTCCAGCAGCGCGATGGACACGGCGGAGCAGCGCCGTCCCCGCATGAAATTCAGCGTGCCGTCGATGGGGTCCACCACGAAAGTGGGCGCGTCGGTCAGCGGCGCATTTTCCTGCTCTTCGGAAAAGAAGCCGGCTCCGGGCAGCAGGGACAGCAGCGCGTCCTTCACGTATTGCTGCACCCGCGTGTCCGCGTCGGTGACAAAGTTGAAATGCCCTTCTTTTTTGTGAACGGCTGCGCCGTGGCAATTCAGGATGATCCTGCCCGCCTCCCGGGCAATATCGGCGATTTGATCCAGCATCATCGGCACCTCGGTCATGCGCGGCAGGCGAAGGCCACCCAATCGCCTCTGCGCGTGATTTCATCAATGACGTATCCCGCCTCAAGCAGCGCGGCGTTCACCTCAGCCTCCGCCTCGGCGATGATGCCGGAGCAGACGAAACGCCCGCCCGGATTCAGATGCGCCTTCAGGGGGGCGGCCAGCATGCAGATCACCGGGGCCAGGATGTTGGCCACCGCGAAATCGAACCGGCGGGAAAGGCCCTTGATCAGATCGCCCTGCCGCACCTGGATGGCGCCGTCCAGGCCGTTATGGCTTACGTTTTCCCGGGCAACCCGCACGGCGTCCGGGTCGATATCCACGGCCAGGATGTCCTTGGCGCCCAGCCGCGCCGCGGCGATGGCCAGGATGCCGCTGCCGGTGCCCACGTCCAGCAGCGATCCGCCCCGGTAGTATTTCTCAATGAGCTGCACGCACATGGCGGTGGTTTCATGGGTGCCGGTGCCAAAGGCCATGCCGGGGTCGATTTCGATGATAAGGTCGCCGGGCCGCGCGTCCCAGGGCTCCCAGGTGGGCTTTACTACCATATGCTTTCCCAGGCGGAAGGGCTTGTAATACTGCTTCCAGTTTTCGGCCCAGTCCTCCTCCTTTACCTCCTGGGTGGAAACGGACAGCGCCCCCAGCGCGGGATCGCGGATCAGGGCCAACTGCTCCTGGAGGGAAGACAGCGCGCCGGGGAGCGACGGCACGTCAAACCAGGCCTTCACCTGCACGTCCTCCGGCATGGCGTCGATAACGGATTGGTCCATGAGCTCCCAGTTGCCGGTGGGCCTGCTGGGGTCGGGCAGGTCGCCCCGGTCCAGGATCTGCGTCCCGGCGGCGCCCAGGCGCATCAGCAGATCGGATACGATTTCCGCACCCTGGGTGGTGGTGGACACGGTGACTTCTGTATAATCCATCTTCAATCCTCCGCCCGCCGGAACAGGGACAATACCGCCACGTCGTGGTATTTCCCTTCCCGGTACATTTCTTCCTTCAGCACGGCCTCCCTTTGGAAGCCGCATTTTTCATAGCAGCGCAGGGCCGCTTCGTTAAAATCGAACACCAGCGCCTTGATTTTGCGCAGGTTCATTTCCTCAAAGCCGAACCGGCACAGAAGCCGGATGGCGTCCTCGCCGTACCCCTTTCCCCGGTATTCCTTTTCGCCGATGAGGATGGCCAATTCCGCCAGGCGGTTTTTCCAGTTGACCCGGGTGAAGCCGCATTTGCCGATGAACGCGCCGTCGGAAAGCGTTTCGACGGCGAACTGATATTCCCCGGCGGTATAGCAGGTGTTCTTGCCCATTTCCCGGGCCTCGTCGTCCACGGTGGAGGGATACAGGATGGCCCCGGAGGCCCCGCGCATCACCTCATAATCATTGCTGTAGGACAGGCATTTCATCAGATCGGCGTTGTCAAATGCCCGCAGGCGCACCAGTTTTCCTTCATACATGGCGTCAGCATCCTCCTTGCTCTTTTCCATGATAATGCCCCGCCTGCCCCCTGTCAATGCCGGGGAAAAGGGATTTTTTCCCCGCGGAGAAAGTTTTGCGAAAAAATAAGGATTTGGTTTTCCGCGTTTATAAGAAACGTTATTGTGGAAATAATTTCCAAAGCACGGAAAGGAATCATATGTTACGGACGGCTGTCGGCAAGTGAAATTCTGCTGTCCGGAAAATTACAGAATCGAGAATGACGGAGATATTGGAACGCTTGTTTATCTCAATGATACGGAATATATCGCGATTTCGATTCCGAAAAATGGCCTGACAGGCGTGGAGCAGCTTCACAAAAACATCAATTCGGATGACCGGATTGTGGCACTTTCAGACGACCTGCATGTTTTTGCGGCGCATGGAGAAGAATTATTGCCTTTCTTCAAAAACAACGACATTGTGGAAATCGCGCTGAACCTGCCGGACGGAACGGGCATCATTGCAAATGTGTTTTGTGACTGTGGAGATACAGAGATCTATGATCTGCTTCTTGTGCTGCTCAACTCCATAGCGGACGCTCCCTCTTTGGAAGCTTTGGAAAATTGGCTCCGGCAGGAATGGATCCCTTATATTTCATCATAAGAAAATGAGCGTAATAAAAAACGGGCGGGAAAGTTTTTCACTTTCCCGCCCAATTGATATCTATTTCTCTTTGACGGTGAACTGGTTCATCACGTAGCCCTCCGCGTCGTCGGTTTTCACCAGCAGCCAATCCTCCAATTCCTGCACGACGATAAGCGGCTGGCCGAAATACAATTGCCGCAGCACCCCGGCGGAGGTGTTGGGCGCTTCCCGCAGGTTCAGGTAGGAATTGACCCCGATATTGCCCACCTTGACCCGGTATTCCCCGGGCCCCGGCGTTAAGGACAGGGGCATCAGGGTGGGGCGGGTGGTGGGGGTGGCCGCCGGGCCGGGGGTGGCCAGGAACTGGTGGGCCAGGGGCGTGGGCAGGGCGTAGGCGTAGGAGACGGTATCCAGCGTCATACCGGGGTAATAAAAGCGCAGGATCTGCTCGTAGGTCATGCCGTATTTGCCCGCCATCCATTGGGCGCCCCGCTGGCTCATGCCCACCCCATGGCCGTAGCGGCGGGATTCGATGATAAAGGCGTCGTCCGTTTCCCGGACGGTGATGATTTCGTTGCTGCCCGCATTGATGGAAAGGCCCAGGGCGCTTTCCACGGTGGGGAACAGATCCAGCGCCACGGTGACGGGCTGGGACAGGGCCTGCATGGGGCCCCATTGCTCTTTTGACGCGCTGGCGGCCGTGCCGGCGCCGGGGGCGGAGAAAATGGAAATTTCTTCCTCACCGTCGTCCGAAAGCATCCGCCGCCCTTCCACGGAAAGAGAAAGCCGAAGCAGCGACATCACTTGGGTGGGCGTATCGCGGTACAGGGGCAGGGCGGTTTCTGCGCCCTGGACGCCGGTGACGCGGATATGGTCCATATCCCCGTCATAGCCCCGGCTTTCCATGATCTCCGCCAGGGCGCTGAGCACGGGTTCCCGCAGGCCGCCCAGGGCATCGCCGCCGGAAAAGGATTTGGGCAGAGAATATTTTTTGACCACGCTTTCCGGGTTTTCCAGGTCATAAGGGTCGTCCGTCACGGCGAAATAGCCATAATCACCGTCGCCCCATACGTGCTTGGGCAGTTCCGTCTGCCCGCCGTTGCTGGCGGAATAATAGCATTCGGCCAGGTTCTTTTTCCAATAGCCGCATACGCCTGCGGTTTCCTTCACGGCCCGGGCCGCGTTGGTATGCTCCTTTTTTACGCCGTAATAGGCCTGGTCGTTGGTGTTGTCCACCAGGTCATACGCGCCGGCGGAGCCGGCCTTGCGCAGGGCGTAGGTGCGGGCGGCCACGGCCTGAGCCTTCAGGGCCTCCAGGGGATAGGAATCGCTCATTTCATAGGGGACCACGCCCAGCAGGTATTCCTCCACCGGGGCGTAAAGCACGGTCTGGATGCGGCCGTCCTGGATGGAAAGGTGCAGATCGCCGGGGTGCAGTTCGTATTTGCCGTTGATCCTCACGCCGTTTTCCTTGCCGTCGTCCGTTTCATGGCGCACCAGCACGGCGGATTTGCCCGCGTTCAGGGTCATGCCCTCGTAATATGCGTACAGGCTGCCGCCTACGAGCCCGAACGTCACCTTGCTGCCCCGCTGGAAGGAAAGCTCCCCCAGGGTATAGCTGCCGTCCAGGGCGATTTCTGCCCGGTCCGTCAGGTTCAGCCGGGTCAAAAGCACCCGCACCACGCCCGTCTGCTTTTCCGCCTGGGCGGCGGGGACCGCCAGGGGCAGAAGCGCGGCGATCAGGAATATGAGCAGGAAGCGGCGGAGCCGCGAATTTTTTTTCAAAGGGAATCCTCCTTCCTTTTGGGGGCGTTCCATCATTCAACGAAGGATCACGGCGTTTTCTTCACCGGCCCGCACGGGTATTCTTTCCGGCGGCGGGGCGGTTTATACAGCGTCATGCCAGCATATACGATCTTATTATACAGAAAAAACGCGAAAAAACAAAGGGGGACGTTTTTCCGCCCTTCCCCGCTCTTTGTGGCATGAGGATGGCGTAGAATTTACACAAACGGGGAAAATATGATATACTAATTTATCTTTGCGCGGAAAGGCAGGATGTGTATGCAGGGGAAGACGCTGCGGCGGCTGTTGGCACCGGAATACCTGGTCAAGCAGGATCACAGGCTGGGGGAGCTGCCGGGCATGAAAAGCGCCTATCGGGATGTGATGCGCATCGCCCTGCCCTCCATCATCGAAATGGTGCTGATGAGCCTCATCGGTTCGGTGGATACCATGATGGTGGGAAACGAACTGGGGGCGGAGGCGCTGTCCTCTGTGGGGCTGCCTACCCAGCCCCGCATGCTGCTTTTGTGCCTGTTTTTTGCGCTGAACGTGGGCGTTACCGCCATCGTTGCGCGGCGGAAAGGCGAAGAAAGGCAGGAGGACGCCAATGCCACGCTGCGCAACGCCCTGATGCTGGCCTTCGGGCTGTCCTGCGTGCTGATGGGCCTGGCCGTGGCTTTTGCCGAGCCTCTCATGCGCCTGGCGGGAGGCGATCAGGCGGAAGAGGAAAAAGTGTTCCGCGACGCGGTGGATTATTTCCGCATCATGGCCTATTCGCTGCCGGTGAACGCCCTGGCCATGTGTATCTGCGCCGCCCAGCGGGGCATCGGCAAAACCAAGATCACCATGTGGGTGAACGTGGGCAGCAATTTAATCAACGTGTTTTTCAACTATTGCTTCATCGGCGGGCACCTGGGCTTTCCCCGGCTGGAGGTAAAGGGCGCGGCCATCGCCTCGGTGATCGGCATGGCGGCGGGGCTGGCCATGGCGCTGGGCACCGTGCTCATCGGCGGGAAGCACAAGGGATATCTGCACCTGTCCATCCATGATAAGTGGCGGTTCGAAAAGGAAAGCATGCGCTCCATCATCCGGGTGGGCGGCAACGCCGCCGTTGAGCAATTGGGGGTGCGCTTCGGCTTTTTTGTGTAC
>Ga0079305_1001581_pt1 | contig 27950 bp, 22 predicted proteins | sample LMS_cellobiose_e_FD_79183 | JGI IMG/M metagenome (GOLD analysis project Ga0079305, IMG submission 79183) | Rumen-fistulated moose microbial communities from Alaska, USA - LMS_cellobiose_enrichment | ecosystem: Host-associated > Mammals > Digestive system > Stomach > Rumen fluid ... | reverse complement strand
TGACGCCGATGGAGTTCCATCGCGCCGCCGCGTGAAAAATTCCACCCTGCTGCGCAGCAGGGTGGAATTTCCACTCAAAACTATTTTGTTTTTTTCACTGTCTACTTGACAGGGGGCGCTTCAAACGGTCTTTCATCTCAGCTTTGCTTTTTTGCACGCGTCATCCGAAAAGAGAAAATACGGGATTCACCTTCGTGTCCACGGCTTTTCTCAGACAGAGCTCCTGACAGCAGAAGCACTTTATGCAGTCCTTTTTACGGATAACACAGTAATTTTTCGAGCCGCCGGTTTTCTTTCGCGGCACGAGATCTATCGCGGAGCGCGGACAGAGGCGCATACATTCTCCGCATCCCACGCATCTTTCGGGATCTATGTAAGCTCTCGGAGCGAGTCTTTTTGCGAAAAAGCCTCCGAAGCTGTTCGTAAGCAGATTTATCGTGCTTTTTTTGCTGTCGGGCATCACGATATCCGTTATCACCGGCTCGAGCGCGGCAAGAGCGGGATCATGCGATATTATCTCGTATTCCGGGATCATCGACCGCGCTGACGCGGCGGCGAGGATGGGGATCCTTTCCGGATCGAGGGAGACGAGACGCGTCATCGCGCAGTCGAGCGCCGTCGCGGAGGAGGACACGCCGAAAACGCCCATAAATCGCGGCGTCCCCGCCGTGGGACCGTTGCCTTCCATTACAGAGACGGCGTCGAGTATCGAGATATCCGGCTTTACCGCGGCGTTTATATCGCAGACGAATTCGGAAAACGTCTCCACGGACGGGAATCTCGCGTGAGTCTCCACCTTTTCGAGCCCCGGGATAACGCCGTAAAGATTCTTCGCGGCGCCTGTCAGAGTAGTGAAGGAGTGGCATTTGAATTTTCCGATATTTACGAAGACGTCGGCGCTTTCAATGACGGAAAGCACCGGGATCGACGACGATACGGCGAGCCCGTCCGCCCTGACGGAGGTTTGAGACATATCGTAGTTCAGCTTCGCGCCGGTACGGACGCAAACGTCCTTTACGCCGGTGACGGAAAAGATCCCGTCGAGCGCGGCGCGTGAATCGGGACCTCCGGGACATTCGGCGACGGTTATATCGTCCGTGTATTTTTTGAAAACGGATATGACGGCTTCAAGAAGCTCCGGCGGCGTCGTAGCTGACGCGCCCGGAGCTTTTTTTGCCACGAGATTCGGTTTTATGACGACTCTTTTTCCCTTTTTTGAAATGAGTCCGGAAACGTCCGTTCCCGCCGCGGCGCATGAGGCTTCAAAAAGCGCGGCGAGTTTTTCGGCGTTATAGGAATCGCACCTTTCCAAAGATACCTTTACGCTCATGTTCAGATCTTGTATTTTTCCAGATAAGCTTCGTATTTTTCCTTGAATCCGGAATCGCTGTCCTCTTTCTTGATGTTTTTGAGATAATCATGAGTATCGAAGGTCTCGTCGCGCATCTGTATGACGCAGACGGCGATATTTGAGCAGTGATCGGATACTCTTTCGCAGTTGGAGAGCATATCCGCGAACATAAATCCGAGCTCTATCGTGCAGTTACCCTCCTGGAGACGTTCGATATGTCTCGTCTTCATTTCGGCGCGCAGGGCGTCGACCACCTGTTCAAGAGGCTCCACGTAGGACGCAAGCTCCACGTCGCTGTCCACAAAGCATTTCACCGTCGTCGTGACGATCTCCTTTATGGCGGCGAGAAGTACGTCGAGCTCGCTCTTGGCGTCGCTGGAGAAGGAAAGCCCCTTTTCGTGAAGCTCCTCGACTACCTCGAGTATATTGTCGGCGTGGTCGCCGATCCTTTCAAGGTCGCCTATCGTATGAAGTATCTTCGATATTTCGTTGCTGTCCGTGAAGTTCAGATCGTGGGAGCTGAGCTTTACGAGGTACGTTCCGAGAATGTCCTCATATTTGTCGATAAGGTCCTCGTTTTCATGGAGGACCGCTATTTCCTTCGGATCGTATTTATTGAGCTGTTCGATCGCTCCGAGTATCGTGCGCTGGACGAGATTAGCCATCTTGATCGTAGACTGGCGGCACTGCTCGACAGCCACCGAGGGCGTGCCGAGAAGACGTTCGTCGAGCACGGGCAGCTCTTCCTCGGAAGCGGAGTCGCGGATGGATATCTCGGCGAGCTTCGTAAGGAGTTTGTAGAACGGGAAGAGTATGACAGTGGAGCCCACATTGAACATTGAGTGGATCATCGCTATGTGGGCGGGCTCCATCGCCTGCGTGACGAAATCAAATTTCAGCACGGCGTTGAGGGCGTAGAAACCCGAGAGGAAAAGTATCGTTCCTATAAGGTTGAAATAAAGGTGGATCAGAGCCGTGCGCTTCGCGTTTTTCGTCGCGCCGATACATGATATGAGCGCCGTGGCGCACGTTCCTATGTTTTGACCGAGAATTATCGGGATCGCGTTGCCGTAAGTGACGGCGCCGGTAACCGAAAGCGCCTGAAGTATACCGACGGATGCGGCGGAGCTGTGTATTATCGCCGTAAGGAGAGCGCCGGTCACGACGCCGAACAGCGGATTTTCCATGGCGACGAGGATATTTCTGAATTCAGGTATCTCGGCAAGCGGAGCGACGGCGGCGGTCATCATAGACATTCCGTGCATCAGTATGGCAAAGCCGAGAAAGATCGTTCCCACATTTTTCTTTTTCGGATTTTTCAGCGCTGTGGTGAATATCACGCCGAGCAGCGCGAAGATCGGGGCGAAATTCGCCGGCTTCAAAAGCTGAAGGACCACGTTGTCCGAACTGATTCCCACGAGGCTGAATATCCAGGACGTAACGGTGGTCCCTATGTTGGCGCCCATTATGACTCCGGTCGCCTGATAAAGAGTCATTATCCCCGAGTTGACAAAGCCCACGGTCATGACCGTGGTGGCGGCGGAGCTCTGTATCGCCGCCGTCATTATGATACCGAACAAAAGCCCCTTTATGGGACTGTTGGTGAATTTTTCGAGAGTCTTTTCGAATTTCCCTCCCGCGGCCTTCTCAAGACCGCCTCCCATCGTGTGCATACCGTACAGTATGAAGGATATGCCGCAAATTATCGACAGTACCGATATAAGATCCATTTTAACTTCCTTTCGATCAACGGGACGACGCAAACGATTTTCCGGATTCTTTTCGTCCCTTATTCCATATTCGCAATTTTACTCATTCTAATTATAACACAACGCGCGGATTTTTTGAAGCCCCCGCGCAATATATTTTACGAATTACGCGTATTTTCCGGCTTCGGAGGTCAAAACGCCCGATTTTTGAAAAAAACACTTGACAAGCGCGAAAAACCGTGATACAATACGGCTACTATTCGAAAAACGCAGTGATGAGGATAAAGATCCGGAGGGTTGCCCGTACAGAGAGCTGTCGGCTGGTGCGAGACAGACGGAGCGTTCGGTATCGATCTCGCCTCGGAGCGTTCGCCCGAAACAAGTAGGCGCGAACGGGTGTGCCCGTTACAGCACGAGGATTACGCGTTTTTTGCGCGTGATGCCGGATAAGCAGGCCGCGCGGGCGGCAAAAAGAGTGGTACCGCGGATCGTTTTGTTCCGTCTCTTGTGAGACGGGATTTTTTTATTTTGACGCGGGAGTGATTCGCATCTGTTGTCCGGAAAGAATATTTGTTGCGCTAAGGCGCGGGAAAGGAAGCAGCGAAATGAAGCTTGCGTTTTCAACACTCGGATGTTCCGATTTCGAATGGTCGGACATCTACTCAATGGCAAAGGACCTCGGTTTTGCGGGGATAGAAATGAGAGGGACCGGAGACGAGTTCTTCACCGTCAGGGCAAAGCCGTTCTGTCCGGAGAATATCGAAAAAACGGTGGAGGGGCTCAAAAGGCGCCGCCTTGTGATCTCGTGCCTTTCCTCGGGATGCGCTCTCAAATATAAGGAGAAGGAAAGCTCAAACATAGCGGAGCTCAGGGAATATATCGACCTTGCCGCAAAGCTCGGCACCGAATTCATCCGCGTGCTTGCCGACGAGACCGCGGCTCCGACCGGAGAGGTGGACGACGCTTACATCATATCCGTGCTTGAAAAGCTCATACCCTACGCCGAGGAGAAGAAAGTGACGCTGCTCGTGGAGACGAACGGCGTTTACGCCGACACCGAAAGACTTTCAAGACTGCTCCGCGAGATACAAAGCGACAATATAGGCGCGCTGTGGGACGTACATCATCCTTACAGATACATGAACGAAAAGCCGGAGACGACAGTAAAGAACCTCGGCGCCTATATCAAATACATACACATCAAGGATTCCGTCATGGAAAACGGAAAGACGGTGTACAAGCTCATGGGCGAGGGGGATCTTCCCGTAGACGACATCATGAGATCGCTCCGCTCCATAAATTACGAGGGCTTTATTTCCCTTGAATGGCTCAAAAGATACGCGCCGTATCTCTTCGACGCCGGCGTGGTCTTCCCGCATTTCGTAAACTTCATGGAACGGTACGCGGAAACGAGGACGACCTCGGGCAGACTCTGCGACGACAACAGAAAAGCAGGGAAATATATATGGCCCAAGGAGACGCTCATCGACGTCACGTTCCCTCAGCTGCTCGACAGAGTGACCGAGGAATTCCCGGACCAGTACGCCTTCAGATATACGACGCTCGATTATACGAGAACGTATTCGCAGTTCCGAGACGACGTGGACACGTTCGCAAGAGCGCTCATCTCGCTCGGTGTGAAGCAGGGCGATCACGTGGCTATCTGGGCTACGAACGTTCCGCAGTGGTACATAACCTTCTGGGCGACGACGAAAATAGGCGCCGTGCTCGTCACCGTGAACACGGCTTATAAGATACACGAGGCGGAATATCTGCTCAGACAGTCGGATACTCACACCCTCGTAATGACAGACGGATACAAGGATTCCGACTACGTGGCGATAATGAAGGAGCTTTGTCCCGAGCTTGCCGAAAAGCGCGACGGACACGCCCTTTATTCAAAGCGCCTTCCGTTTTTGCGCAACGTCATAACCGTGGAATCGAAGCAGCCCGGATGCCTTACGTGGGACGAGGCGCTCGCGTACGCCGAGAGGACGCCTCTCTCCGAGGTCCAGCGCAGAGCCGCGGCGATAAGCAAGAACGACGTCTGCAATATGCAGTACACGAGCGGCACCACCGGATTCCCGAAGGGCGTTATGCTCACTCACTACAACGTGGTGAACAACGGAAAGGCGATAGGCGACTGCATGGATCTCTCCACCGCCGACAGGATGATGATACAGGTCCCGATGTTCCACTGCTTCGGCATGGTGCTTGCGATGACCGCGTCCGTCACCCACGGCGTGACCATGTCTCCGATACCTGCGTTCTCTCCGTCAAAGGGACTCGCATGCATAAACAAGGAAAAGATAACCGCTTTCCACGGAGTTCCCACGATGTTCATTGCGATGCTCTCGCATCCCGATTTCGAAAAGACCGACTTTTCTCACATGAGAACGGGGATAATGGCGGGAAGCCCCTGCCCGATAAAGGTCATGAGGGACGTCATCGACAAGATGCATATGCCCGAGATATGCATAACCTACGGTCAGACCGAGGCTTCGCCGGGATGCACGATGAGCAAGACGACCGATTCCATCGAGACGAGAGTCAACACAGTCGGAGCCGCCATGTTCGGCGTGGAATGCAAGATCGTCGATCCCGAGACCGGAAAGGATCTTCCCGACAACGTGGACGGAGAATTCGTCGCAAGGGGATATAATATCATGAAGGGATATTATAAGATGCCCGAGGCGACGGCTCAGGCTATCGACGAGGACGGCTGGCTGCATACCGGAGACCTCGCGCGGCGCGTTGAGAACGGATATTACAAGATCACGGGACGCATCAAGGATATGATAATCCGCGGCGGCGAGAACATATATCCCAAGGAAATAGAAGATTTCATTTATACTCACCCCCTCGTTTCCGACGTGCAGGTCATAGGCGTTCCGGACAAGCAGTACGGCGAGGAGATCATGGCTTGCATAATCCTCAAGGAAGGCGCAAAGCTTACGGAGCAGGACGTGAAGGATTACGTCATGAGCCACATGGCGAAGCACAAGACGCCCAAGTACGTTGCGTTCGTGGACAGCTTCCCGATGAACGCGGCGGGAAAAATACTGAAATACAAGATGCGTGAGCAGGCGGTCGAGTTGCTCAATCTCAAAGAAGCGAGCGCGATAGAGACCGCGTGACGCGTCATGCGAAAGGAGTGCGTGATTTGAAAACCGTAATAGGAATAGACATCGGCGGAAGCACGACCAAGATATGCGGATTTTCCGACAAAAAGCTGATCGAACCCCTTTTCGTGAAGGCGAACGATCCGACGGCGTCCTTTTTCGGGGCGTTCGGAAAATTCACCGCGGAAAACAGGATAAAGCTCTCCGATATAGAAAGAGTCATAATCACCGGAGTCGGCTCGTCCTTTCTGGAGGGCGACGTGTACGGTATCCCCACGAGCCACGTGGCTGAATTCACCGCGATAGGTCTCGGAGGACTGTACCTCTCCGGGCTCGACGAGGCGCTCGTCGTCAGCATGGGCACCGGCACCGCCACAGTAAAGGCTTCGAAGGATAAGATAGAATACCTCGGAGGCACCGGCGTCGGCGGCGGCACGCTCGTGGGGCTTTCAAAGCTCACGCTGAATATGCAGGAGATTGAGCACATATGCCTGCTCGCGGAAAAGGGCGACCTTTCCAAGATCGACCTGCAGATAGGCGATATGACTAAGAAAAACATCATCCCCACCATGCCGGCGGATATGACGGCGGCGAATTTCGGAAGAGTCAGCGACATTGCGACGAACGCCGACATCGCTCTCGGGATAATAAACATGATCTTCGAGACGATCGGTATGGTGGCTATCTTCGCCTCCAGAAACTTCAATCTTAAAAAGATCGTGCTTACCGGGAACATGACGACTGTGCCGCAGGCGAGCGGCATTTTCGGCAGGCTCGGCAGCATGTTCGGGACGGAATTCGTGATCCCGAAATACGCTCAGTTCGGCACGGTGATAGGCGCCGCGCTCAGCGGGACGGAAAACAAGTAAACCAAAAAAACGGATGCACACGGGGCTGACGCCGAGACGTCGGTCCCGCTTGTTTTTCCTCGGCGGAGTATTATTACATTTATGTTACAATCCCCGAAAAGCCTTGACACCGAAGTTCGGGGTGTGTTAGAATCGGAGCGTGGACAACCAACGAATGTGAAAGGAAACAGAACAATGAAAAACTTCAGAGTTTTAGCGGTCGTTCTGGCTGCGCTGATGATCATGGGATCGCTGACGGTAACAGCCGGCGCTTTCAACGATCTGACGTACGAGTCGGACCCCGTGATGTATAAAAAGACGCTGCTCATCTCCGAAATGGGAGTCATGAGAGGCGACAATCTGGGTAATGCAAATCTTGACAAATTTGTCACCAGAGCCGAAATGGCGGCGTTCATATTCAGACTCGGCACGACCTATACCGATATAATAGGCGGAATGAACACCACGACGTTCAAGGATATCCCCGAGGACGCGTGGTACACCTCCAACGTGGTCTGGTGCGTGGATCAGGGGATAATCGTCGGCAGAAGCGCAACGGTATACGATCCCTCCGCGGACGTTTCCTACGACGAGGCGATAAAGATGGTATGCTGCCTGCTCGGATACAAGAATCTTCCGTATCCTCTCGGCTACCAGCTCAAGCTTTACGACCTTCTCAAGGCGCGCGACATGAAGATGAACGATCTTCTCCCGAAATACAAGGGCGACACCGCCGGCAAGAGAAATCCCATATCCAGAGGAGAAGTCGTCATTCTTCTTGACTTCGCTCTCAACGCTCCCATGGGCGACGCAAACGGCAAGCCGACGACCAAGACCCTCATGACCGAGGTGTGGAAGAGCGCGGCTATCATAGAAAACAAGCACGTTGTAGTCGGTACCTCTTCCGCCAGCATAGGCGGAGCCGCAAAGGCCTCCGCGGCGGGCAAGCTCGTAGTTGCCTCCTACAATGACGAGACGAAAGCCGTGGATTACGCAAGCGCGTTCGAGCTTGACGCGGCTGAGTACGGACTTCCCACCGACAAGGATCTGCTCGGAGCTAATTTCAGCTACTATACGATGCAGAAGGAAAACAAGCAGAACATACTTACCGACCTTACCGCGTACGGCGAACCCACCTTCTACACGGACGCCGAGGTCAGAGCATATAAGACAAACAACGTAAAATACGTCCGCGTTCAGGACACCGAATTCAAGTCCTCCGACACCGCGGCTTCCTCCGTGGTCTTTACCTCCAAAGATTCCGTTCCCACGTTCTCGCAGGCTTCCGCCGATCTCGAAGCGGTCTACACCGATATCGACAACGGCAAGGAGATCCACGCGTGCGCGCTCGACCTCTTCAGCGACGGGACGATCGATTTCGTAAGCTTCGGAACGCTCGATCTCGGATTTATGGGCGGTCTCGCCAAATTCAAGGCGTCAAACGACACCCAGACGATCAGAAGCCTCAAATCCGGTTCCGTAAACAGCATAGACCTCAAGAGAAGCGAGCTTTCGGCCGACGCGTACGCTCAGACCGTCGCTTCCTTTGACGCCGACGGCAACACCGCCGGATTCCTCGCGGCTCTGTCCGACAACAAATGCGGCGCGGTGCAGGGCGACGTCGTTGCGTACTACGCGCTCGGCAACAGGCTCGTTATTACCGAAAAGCTCAACGTTATCAGCGGTACGATAACAAAAGTGGAGAAGGTAAGCATCTCCTCCACGATGATGGACGCTTATACGATAAAGGGCGCCGACGGCAGCAGGGACGACTACACCGTGGCGGTCAACGACGGAAAGAACAACAGATTCTCCAACGCCGATTGGCTCAATCCCGCGATATCCTCTCAGCTCGTCGCCACGACAGCGAGAAACTTCATCGTATACGGATATAAGATAGTCGGCGTCTTCGCTGACGACGATATAGTGCCGGTCCCCACTTATTCCAGGACCGACGTCGCTCTCTTCTACGGACTCTCCTCAAGAGATGTCACCTTCGAGATGAGCTTTGAATGGGACCCCGACGCAGAAAACTTTAAGGCGGTATACACTCCGTCGTTCAGGTATTTCGCGCTTGTCGCATACCAGAAGGATCCCTCGAAGATAGTCAAGGTAGCCGTCAAGGAAGACGGTACCGGCATATTCGTTAAGGACGCCGCTGCGGAAGCGACCGCCGGAACCGTCAAACCTCTCAGGGAATACTATCCCGAAACGATAACCGGAGCGTTCTCTTCCACGACTCGTCAGGCGCCGAAAGACGTTTCCGTGACCGCGAAGATCAACGGCCTTGCAACCGACGGTTCCTCCGTCGTTATCGTGACCGTCAACAAGGACAAAAACGACAACATCACCGATTACACCATCTGCAAGGCGTTCGCTCCTCAGACGCTTTCCGGCGCTGCGGGCGATCAGGAAAAGATAATCGGCAAGTACGGACTCAAGATAACTCAGAGCGCGTTCACCGGCGCATATCAGCTCGGATACACGAAGGACTCCGAAAACAATGACGACGTCGGACTTTACAGTGCAAACGTTCAGACAGATTCCGCAAGCGTGATGATCGAACTCGTTCCTCTCACGCTGGACGGCAAGAAGAACATTGTGGATCCCACCTCCGGAAAGCTTGCGAAGTATACCGCGAAGAAGCTGACCTCCCTCGGCTCCATAGTCAAGAACGAGGCGTACGCGGTCCTTCCCGATTCTTTCCTTTACAGCACCACGGACAACAAGAAGACCGAAGTGATCGTAAAAGAGGCTGACGGAAAGGTAACGGTCAGAACTCTCGTAGTTACCAAGGATACTTCCGCCGCCGCTCCTCAGATCATAGGTACAGCCGCGGATCTCACCAAGGATCCCTATTTGCTGATGATCCTCAAATCGATCGACAGCTTCACGGTTGAGAACAGATCCGCGACCGCGTCCTTCACGCTGTACAACCCGGCGACCGCGACGACGATTTCCAATACGCTCACCGTCACCGGAGCAAGCGATTCCGCGGCACTTGCAAACCTCCAGACTGCGGTAAACGAACAGCTCGTTCCTTACGTCGGACAGTTCATAAGCTACAATTCTTCCACGAAGAAGTGGAGCGGTCAGACGTTAGAGGCATGGGCTGCGGCTCACGCGCTCACCTGCGTGCCTTCGACGGATAACAAGAATCTTATCCTCTCCGGCATTGCGGCGGGCAGCACCGATTTCGCCCCCTCGGCTCTTGACGCTGATAATACGGCGTTCACCCTTACAGTGACGAGAGACAACGGCGGAACCCCCGTTTCCGAACCGCTCTATCTGAAGCTTTCCAACACCGTCAACATATTCTCCTTCGGCTCATTCACCGACAAGGATACCTATTTCAAGGCGGTCGCGATAGATCAGATCCCGCTTCGCGTTACCTCCGGCGGAAAGACCTCTTACAACACGAAGCTCACAAGCCTCGGCGGCAAGACGATCAACTTCTTCCTTGACGCGGCGGGCACCGTAGTCTTCGCATACGTAGGATAAAATAAAACGCCGATCGGAAAAGTTCCGACCGGGTCCCGGAAAAATCACCGGAGCTCCGCATTCGCAGGGCTCCGGTATCTTTTTATTGTAAAAGCGCAGGAACGTCAGAAAAAATCCTCCCGGAAGACCGGGAGGATTTTTTGATGATACTTCTTATTTCTTGAAGCTTTCCTCGACCGCGACGGCGACGGCGACGGTGGCGCCGACCATCGGGTTGTTGCCCATTCCGATAAGACCCATCATTTCGACGTGAGCCGGAACGGAGGAGGAGCCTGCGAACTGAGCGTCGGAGTGCATCCTGCCCATGGTATCGGTCATACCGTAAGAGGAGGGACCTGCCGCCATGTTGTCGGGATGGAGAGTACGTCCGGTGCCTCCGCCGGAAGCGACGGAGAAGTACTTCTTGCCGTTCTCAACACACCACTTCTTGTAGGTGCCGGCGACGGGATGCTGGAATCTCGTGGGGTTGGTGGAGTTTCCGGTGATGGAAACGCCCACGTTCTCGAGCTTCATTATCGCAACGCCCTCGGGAACGTTATCGGCGCCGTAGCACTTGACGGCGGCTCTCGGTCCCTTGGAGAAGGGCTTTTCCGAAATGACCTTCACCTCTTCGGTGTAGGGATCGAATTCGGTCTCGACGTATGTGAATCCGTTGATGCGGGAGATGATGAAAGCGGCGTCCTTGCCGAGTCCGTTGAGTATGACGCGGAGAGGATTCTTTCTGACCTTGTTGGCGTTGAGCGCTATCTTGATCGCGCCTTCGGCGGCGGCGAAGGACTCGTGGCCCGCCAGGAAGCAGAAGCACTCGGTCTCCTCGGAAAGGAGCATCTTGCCGAGGTTGCCGTGTCCGAGACCGACCTTGCGGTTTTCCGCGACGGAACCGGGGATGCAGAAGGACTGGAGCCCCACGCCTATCGCGGCTGCGGCGTCAGCCGCTTTTTTGCAGCCGGACTTAATGGCGATAGCCGCGCCGACCGTGTAAGCCCACTTTGCGTTTTCAAAGCAGATGGGCTGAGTTTCCTGAACTATCGTGTAGGGGTCTATTCCGGCTTTCGCGCAGATGTCCCTGCACTCGTCGATGGACGAAATGCCGTATTCCTTGAGAGCGGCGAGGATCTTGGCCTCGCGTCTTTCGTAACCTTCAAATTGTGCCATTATTTCGTCCTCCTTATTCCTTGCGGGGGTCGATGTACTTGACCGCGCCGTCTTCTTCCTTGAAGCGGCCGTAAGTACCCTTCGACTTCTCGTATGCCTCGCCGGGCTCCATACCCTTCTTGATGAAATCGGTCATCTTTCCGAGGGAGACGAATTCATAGCCTATGACCTGATCGTTCTCGTCGAGAGCCATCCTGGTGCAGTAGCCCTCGGTCATCTCGAGGTATCTGACGCCCTTCGCCTTCGTGCCGTACATCGTTCCGACCATGGAGCGCGCGCCCTTGCCGAGATCTTCCATTCCCGCGCCGATAACGAGACCGTTCTCGGAGAAAGCGGACTGGGATCTTCCGTAAACTATCTGGAGGAAGAGCTCTCTCATAGCGGTGTTGATCGCGTCGCAGACGAGGTCCGTGTTGAGAGCTTCAAGAAGCGTCTTGCCGGGGAGTATCTCCGCCGCCATAGCCGCGGAATGGGTCATGCCGGAGCATCCTATCGTTTCCACGAGAGCTTCTTCGATTATACCGTCCTTGACGTTGAGCGAGAGCTTGCAGGCGCCCTGCTGGGGAGCGCACCAGCCCACACCGTGCGTGTAGGCGGAAATGTCCTTGATTTCCTTTGCCTGTATCCACTTGCCCTCTTCGGGAATGGGAGCGGGACCGTGATGGGGACCCTTGGCAACGGGACACATGTTTTCAACTTCTTTTGAATAAAGAATTGCCATGATTATCTCCTTGGATCTTATTTTATTATTTCACCGTATACGGTCCCGGCGCATGCAGCCGCGTTGGATTCGTCGGTGTCAATGTGCATGGCGGCGTCGAATTTCTCGCTGACTCTGACTACCACGTCGCCGAACGTGAGAGGACGGGCGGTGTCGAGCTTTACGGAAACGATCTGTTTGTCGCATACGCCGTATTCCTTCGCCTGATCCGGGGTGAAGTGGATGTGACGCTTGGCGGCGATGACGCCCTCGGTTATCTCTATCTCGCCGCAGGGTCCGACGATCTTGCAGCCGGGGGTCCCGGCAACGTCGCCCGATTCTCTGATGGGAGCCTGAATGCCGAGCGTTCTCGCGTCGGTAAGAGATACCTCGACCTGATCCGCCTTTCTCGCGGGACCGAGTATGCTGACATTTTTAAGAGTGTTCTTCGGACCGACAACGTCGACTCTTTCCTCGCTGGCAAACTGCCCCGGCTGGGAAAGCATCTTCTTTACCGTAAGAGTATGTCCCTTTCCGAACAGGATCTCGATATGTTCCTGAGTGAGATGGACGTGTCTTGCGGAGGTCTCGACTAAAATCTTGTTTTCCATAAACGTGTTCTATATCCTTTCATTTTCATAGTTTACGCCAAAAAAACGGAGAAGCCGTTCACTCATATTATTATACCTTTTTCAGCCGCCGTTGTAAATAGTTTTTTTGGCGTATCGGGAAAGTTTTTGCCGCTTGGGAGGAAAGCGGCTTTTTTGCGTTTCCCATTCTTTTTTGTTGACAAATCTTCACGCATGATGTAAAATGTAGCCCAAAGAAACAGAAAGGGAGACTTTCGCTTTCTTCCGGGAACGCACGCCGGAAAAAGCGGGAGCAGGATGCATGGTATTCAACGTAAATACTGAATTTCTCAAAGACTTCGTTTCCGGGGAGGAAATGAAGGCGTGGGAGAAAAAAGCGGTGAGCGCCGCGGAAAAGCTCGAAGCGAACATTGAAAAAAAGGATATGCCCGTGGGATGGACGACTCTGCCGGACCGTTATGAGACGGAGGAGTACGCAAGGATCAAAAAAGCCGCCGAAAAGATAAGAAAAGACAGCGGCGCCCTCGTGGTCATAGGTATAGGCGGATCGTACCTCGGAGCGAGAGCGGCGATCGAATTCATTCAGGGCGAGGATCACAACGCCGTCGGCGGAGTTAAGGTGTTCTTTGCCGGGAATTCCATCGACTCCGACAGCCTTTACGGGATAATAAAGCAGTGCGAGGGCGTTGATATCTCCGTGAACGTCATATCTAAATCCGGAACGACCACAGAGCCCGCCATCGCTTTCCGCGTGTTCAGGAAGATACTCGAGGACAGATACGGAAAAGAAGGAGCGCGGGAAAGGATATACGTCACCACCGACAAGACGCCCAAGCCCGGAAACCTCAGGGATTTCGCCGAAAAGGAAGGCTACGAGACCTTCGTCGTCCCCGACGATATCGGAGGCAGATACAGTGTTCTCAGCAGCGTGGGGCTTCTTCCCATCGCCGCGGCGGGGATCGATATCGACAAAATAATGGAGGGCGCAAAGAAGGCGCGCCGCGATAACGCCGCCTGCGGATATTCCTCCGCCGCCGTAAAGTACGCCGCGATACGCAACGTGCTTTACTCCAAGGGAAAGAACGTAGAGGTGTTCGGCTCGTTTTCCGCTTCTCTGAGATATACCGGCGAGTGGCTGAAACAGCTCTTCGCCGAGAGCGAGGGCAAGGAAGGCAAAGGCATTTTCCCCGCGAGCGTGGTGTATTCCACCGATCTTCATTCGGTGGGGCAGTACATACAGCAGGGACAGCGCCTTCTCTTCCAGACGATCATAGACGTGCGCGAGCCGAAGCACAGGATAACTATCCCTCAAAGCGCAGAAAATATAGACGGTATAGGATATATCGAGGGTAAAACTCTCGATTTCGTCAACCGCAAGGCGCTCATCGGAACGATGTACGCTCACAGGGACGGCGGAGTGCCCAACGTCATCATCGAGCTTGAAAAAGCCGACGAGGAGCATTTCGGATATATGGTGTACTTCTTCGAGAAGGCGTGCGCCGTTTCCGGATATATACTCGGCATAAATCCGTTCGATCAGCCGGGCGTAGAGGCTTATAAGAAGAATATGTTCTCTCTTCTCGGAAAGCCCGGATATCCCGAATTCGTGTTCTGAAACGGAAATGACCGCTTGCCCTTTGCGGCGGCGGTCTTTTTTTGAAAAGAGGAAACAATGAAAAAATACGTACCGTCACTAATCATCTTTTCCGTCTTCGCCGCCGTGGCGGTGTCGCTGTGGCTCGTGAAAAACAACGTGTTCTTTTTGTATAACTTCCTGTATATCGGCTCCTGCATCGCTCTCGGGATCGCGCTTTACGCTAACGGGAAGAAGTATGCGAGACGGTTCGTGCAGTTCGCCGTCGGATCGTATATGCTCGTTTATCTCGGACTTATCTGCGGAGAGAATATGCAGATAGAGGGATTCTGGTATTACCTTTTCCTCGGCGTTTTCGAGGCGGCGACCATCCATTACGCCGTGGCGAAGATCTTCGGACCGCTCGTATTCGGCAGAGGCTGGTGCGGATACGCGTGCTGGACCGCCATGATACTCGATCTGCTTCCGTTTTCGCGCCCGGTACACGCCGAAAAGAAGGGCTTCGTTCGCAAAGGATACATAAGATATATCGTTTTCGCTTTTTCGCTCGCTCTCGTAGCCGGGCTTTTCGCCGCGAGAGTCGCGGGGATAGAAAGAATAATGTTCATACTGTTCATAGCCGGAAACGCCGTGTATTACGCCGTCGGGATCGCGCTCGCGTTCGTGTTCCGCGACAACAGGGCGTTCTGCAAGTATATTTGCCCGGTCACGGTGTTTATGAAGCCCCTGAGCCGCTTTGCTCTCATACGCATCAAATGCGACGAGACAAAATGCATCAAATGCGGAAAATGCCTCAAAGTATGTCCTATGGAGGTCGAGGCGAACAGCAACAGCAAAAATCGCAGGGGTGCTTCCGACTGCATACTTTGTTACGAATGCGTCAGGGAATGTCCCGTGAAGGCGCTGAAATAAAAGCGCCGGGAAAAGTCGTAAGAACGCAAGGAGAGAAAATATGAAATGTGAAAAACTGTCGCCGTCTTTCAAGGATTATATCTGGGGCGGAGAAAAGCTGAAAGAAAAATACGGCAAGACGGGCGCGCCTTCTCCCTGCGCCGAGAGCTGGGAGCTTTCGTTCCATCCCGACGGACCGGCGCGCCTTTCGGACGGAAGACTTCTTTCGTCGGCGGCGAAAAAGCGCGATCTCGGAAAGAACGTATCCGATTTTCCGGATTTTCCCGTGCTCGTCAAGCTGATAGACGCGAAGCGCGATCTTTCCGTACAGGTGCATCCGACGGACGATTACGCGAAAGAGCGTGAGAACGCTTCGGGAAAGACGGAGATGTGGTACGTGGCGGAAGCGGAAAAGGGCGCCTGCCTTTACGTGGGCTTCAACAGGGACGTAAGCCGCGCCGAGGTCGAAAAAGCGGCGAAGGACGGCACGGTCATGAGCCTGCTCGGCAGATACGAGGTAAAGCCGGGCGACGTTTTCTTTATCCACGCCGGAACGGTACACGCCATAGGCGCGGGCTGTCTCATATGCGAGATACAGCAGAACAGCAATATCACGTACCGCGTTTACGATTACAAAAGAAAAGACAAAAACGGAAACGAACGTCCGCTCCATCTGAAGCAGGCGCTCGAGGTCATGGATCTTAAAAAATACGAGCCCTTCGCCTTTGAATCAGAGAGCGGAGGCGGTATCATCGGCGCCTGCCGGTACTTTACCGCGTCGCGCCTTGACGTCGACGGGGAATGCGTCATAAAAGCCGATCCCGCGTCGTTTCGCTGCGCCGTATGCGTGGGAGGCGAAGGGACTGTCGGAAAGGAGCGTATGTCGCGCGGAGACTCGTTTTTCATTCCCGCGTCGAGGGAAGCCGCCGTACGCGGAAAAGCGGAGCTGATCGTCGTATCGGTCAGAAAATACGGGATAGGTATAGATCTCGGCGGCACGTTCATCAAAGGCGGCGTAGTCGACGATCTCGGAAACGTGATCGCCTCCGGAAAGATCCCGACGGAAAGTGCCCTCGGAGCGGATCGCGTCGCGGAAAGGATAGCGGAGCTTTGCAAAACGCTCGCCGCGGACTCCGGGATGACGTTGAGCGATATGCGCGGCGTAGGCATAGGCTCGCCCGGTATGATAGACAGCGAAAAGGGCGAGGTCGTGTACGCCAACAATCTCGGATGGGAGCATTTCAACATCAGCCGCAAGGTCGGAGAAATGACCGGACTTCGCGTTTCCGTCGTCAACGACGCCAACGCGGCGGCGTACGGAGAAGCGCGCTTCGGAGCCGGCAGGGGATGCCGGAATATGATACTCCTTACGCTCGGGACCGGCGTCGGAGGCGGCATAGTGATCGACGGAAAGCTGTACGGCGGCAACCGGTCCGCCGGGGCGGAGCTGGGACACACGGTGATCGTGTCCGGCGGCGAAAGGTGCTCGTGCGGAAGAAGGGGATGCCTCGAAGCGTACGCTTCCGCCACGGCGCTCATACGCGAGACGAAAAAGGCGATGGCAGCCCATCCCGAAAGCGCGCTGTGCTCCGCGAAGACCGTAGACGGAAAGACGGCGTTCGCCCTTCGGGAAAGCGACGAATGCGCAAAGCGGATAACCGACGAATATCTCGATAAGCTCGCCTGCGGCATTACGAATTTTGCCAACGTGTTCCGCCCCGAGGCCGTTCTGATAGGCGGCGGCATCAGCGCCGAGGGAGCGAAAATGACGGATATCCTTCAGGAAAAGGTCGACGGCGAGATATACGGAGCGGAAAAGGGACCGCGCGTCAGGATCGCGCCCGCTTCTCTGAAAAACGGCGCCGGCATACTCGGCGCGGCGGCGCTCGTGCTTTGAAAACAAAAAAAAGAAAAAGGCTTGCGTATCGGGACTTCCCCGTACGCAAGCCTTATGTTATCGTATGATATCCGTTGAGACGGCTTCACGCTTTCAGCGGTTTTCTCCGTTTTCGGTAAAGCCGTTTTGCTGCGCGCTTTGAGCCTGATCCTGTGAGACCGTTTCTCCGTTTTGCATCTGAGCGCTCTGGTCGCTGTAAGAAGCGGAAGAATCCGGGGCGACCTCGTTATAGCCTTGCTGCGCCTGCGGCGCGTAAGCGGCGGGAGCGGGAGTGTCGACCGAACGGAACGCGTTGATTATATATCTTACGGAACCGATGACGGCAAAGCCGATACCCATCAGAAGCCCGATGAAATACTGCCCGGCGATCTCCGGCTCGGAAAGGAAGGAGTAACCGACGCGGAAGCACTCGAAATAGGTGGGCGCGTAATCGACCTCGCCGTTTGCGTACCATTCCTGATATGCCTGATAAAGATCCTTCACGAAGCATCCGTACCATGCGAGGACGAGGACGAGAAGCGCGATCACCGCGGCGATGATAACGCCTTTTTTGCTCAGCTTGCCCGAAAAGATCCTGTACCCCTGTATGGCGCAGACGGCGCCGACGAGCCCGGATATCCCGGCGTAAAAGCCGATGAGATCGAGAACGACCCATACGGCGGCGCCGGCGAGAGAGAAAAGAAACGCGCCGACTATCCCGGCGATGACGTTTTCGCTTTTGACGTTTTGATTGTTGTTCATTAAGGCTCCTTTCATATCGCTTCGGTAAAATATCGCTCCTTCCGGATCCCCGCCGCCGGACGGAGCATAAGTTTTTTCTTCACGGAAAGCCGAACGTGCGCTCGAGAGGGAAGAAAAACGGCGGGAAACAGGTAAAAATCCTTCACACTCGCGCATGAAGGATTTTTGGTGACCCATCGGAGAGTCGAACTCCGGACACCATGATTAAAAGTCATGTGCTCTACCAACTGAGCTAATGAGTCGTGTATATGACGGCAAATTTTAGCGCCCTTTTTTGAGCGCTCGCTTATAATATCATAATTGCGCGGGTTTGTCAAGAGTTTTTTTCGCTCTTTGCAAAAAAATCATGGCGGACGTCTTGTAATTTTTCTTTTGTTGTAGTAAACTATGCATATACGCTTTTATGAAAGGCAGGTCATGAAAATGGCAAGCGAAAGAAAACCCCTCGATATAAAAATCGAGCTTACGAAAAATAAGAAGACGAAGCCGGATTACTCCGCGCTCGGATTCGGAAAATATTTTACCGACCACATGTTCGTCTGGGACTATACGGAAGGACAGGGCTGGCATGACGCGAGGATAATCCCTTACGAGAACATCTCTCTCGATCCCGCCGCCATGGTTTTCCATTACGGTCAGGAAATGTTCGAAGGCTTGAAGGCTTATAAGACGAAGGACGGCAGGATCCAGCTTTTCAGACCTCAGAAGAACATCGAAAGAATGAACAACACCAACGAACGCCTCTGCATCCCGCAGGTCGATCCGGATTACGTTCTGGACGCGATAAAGAAGCTCGTTGAGGTTGACAGCGACTGGGTGCCCTCCGAGATCGGAACGTCTCTTTACATAAGACCGTTCATCATCGCCACCGAGGCTCATCTCGGCGTTTCTCCCTCCAAGACATATCTCTTCTGCATCATCCTTTCTCCCGTCGCGGCATATTACGCGGAGGGACTCAACCCCGTAAAGATCTACGTTGAAGACGAGTACGTCAGAGCGGTCAAGGGCGGTATCGGATTTGCAAAGGCGGGCGGAAACTACGCCGCTTCTCTCAGATCCCAGCAGAAGGCTCACGAGCTCGGATATTCCCAGGTGCTCTGGCTCGACGGCGTCCACAGAAAGTACGTCGACGAGGTCGGAACGATGAACGTGTTCTTCGTCATAGGCGACGAGGTATGCACGCCTTATCTCGGCGGAAGCCTCCTTCCCGGCGTAACGAGAGACAGCTGCCTCGCTCTTCTCAGAAAGTGGGGAATGAAAGCGTCCGAAAGACTCATCTCCATCGATGAGATCAAGGAAGCGTACGCCAAGGGCGAACTCAAAGAGGTCTTCGGCACCGGTACCGCGGCGGTCATTTCTCCCGTCGGAGAACTCGCCGAGGGCGATTATAAGATGAAGATCAACAACGGAGAGATCGGACCCATTTCCCAGAAGCTCTACGACGCCATCACCGGCATCCAGTGGGGACTTGTGGAAGATACGATGGGCTGGATCGTCCCGGTCAAATAATGTCAAATAATACAGTAAGAATATGAAATACACTGCGGGAAAAGACGACGAAGGCGTACTTCTCCGCACGTATATCCGTTCGCGGCTCGGCTACAGTCGAGCCGCGTTGTCGGCTTTGAAGGCAAAAGAGAACGGGATAACCGTAAACGGCGCGCCCGTTACCGTACGATACGTTTTGAAAGAGGGAGACGTTCTCACGCTCCTTTCCGAGGATGAAGCCGGAAGCCCGGGGGTAGAGCCGTGCGATGAAAAGTGCGCCGTCCTTTACGAGGACGAATACATCCTCGCGGCGGACAAGCCTCCGTTCATACCGTGCCACCCCGTGCGCGACTATCAGTCCGGGACTCTCGCTTCGATGGTGCTTTCTTATCTCGGCGACCGTCCCACGGTGTTCAGATGCGTGACGAGGCTCGACAGGGATACGAGCGGCGTCGTCATCGTCGCCAAGGACAGACTTACGTCTTCAAAATTATGCGGTATGATAGAAAAGGGCGAAATCGACAAAACTTATACCGCCATATGCGAAAAAAGTCAAAATTATACCGAATATATACTTGAAAACTCCGGGGAGATATTGTATAATATCAGAATGAAGGAAGGCTCCTTCATGGAAAGGGAGGCGGTCACGGATCTTTCCGCACCGTATTCGTCCGTTTTGCCAGGAGCCTCGGGCGAAAGATCGTCCGAAGGCAGACGCGCCGTCACGAAATACGAGGTACTGTCCTCGAGCGGAAAATACAGACTGATCGAGGCAAAGCCGCTGACCGGCAGGACGCATCAGATCAGAGTGCATATGTCTTCCGCGGGCTTTCCCGTGACGGGAGACACCCTTTACGGTACGCCGTCGCCGCTCATAAACAGGCAGGCGCTGCACTGCTCAAAGACGGAATTTATTCATCCGATCACCGGTGAGACGGTCTCGATATCGTCTTTGCTGCCCGACGACATGAAACGCGCGGCGGCCTCGGCGGGACTGATATTGCCCGGACGTCTCGCTGGAAAGCGCCGCATTTGAAAGACAATGAAGAGAAAAGAAGAACGAGAAACAGCATTTACGCTCATATTCCAGTCGATGTTCCAGAAGGAAACGGATCCGGAGACGTTGTTCGAAACGTACCTCGAGGATATGGAGGGCTCCGCGGAATATGAGGATATAAAAAACAGCGAATATATCCGGAACGTGTTTTTCGGAACGCTGGAGCATTCCGAAGAGGAGCTTGAAACGATAACGCGGCACGCCGTCGGCTGGTCGGTGAAGAGGATATCGAAGGTCGCGCTGTCGATACTCATGCTCGCGGTATACGAGCTGCTTTACGCAAAGGACGCCATCGACGCCGTGACGGCGAACGAGGCTGTCGTGCTGTGCAAAAAATTCGATACCGAAAAAACGGCGGCGTTCATCAACGGCGTCATTTCCGGCGTTATAAAGGAAAAGACTTCGTCCGCCGACAAATCGGAAGAGGATGAAGACGCCGGAGAAAGCGCGCGCGGCGAAAAGGGCGAATGACGGATATTTCCATAGGCTTTGACACGAGCAATTACACCACGTCGGTCTGCGCGTTTTCGGAAAACGGACCCGTCGCCGATATAAGAAGACTGCTTCCGGTACCCGAGGGGAGCGTCGGACTCAGACAGAGCGACGCGCTGTTTCTCCACACGAAGGCGCTGCCGGAGCTTTGCGGTATGCTCAAAAACGAGCTTTCCGAAAAGCTCGGAGAATGGCGGACCGCCTCCGTCGGAGTATCGTTCCGCCCCGTTTCGAGGGAAGGCTCGTATATGCCGTGCTTTCTCGCGGGAGTTTCCTGCGCGGGCGCGCTCGCCGCGGGAAGCGGGGCGCCGCTTTTCAGATTTTCCCATCAGGACGGACATATCGCCGCGGTGCTTTTCGGAGAGAGGGGCTTATGCGATGAACGGGCCGCGGATATTACCGATAAAGATACGGGATTTTACGCTCTGCATCTTTCCGGCGGCACGTGCGAGCTCGTGAAGGCGTCGGCGGATTATCCGAAGGACGGATTCTTCCGCGCAGAAAAGATATACGGGTCGCTGGACGTGACCTGCGGTCAGCTTATCGACAGATGCGGAGTGGCGCTCGGTATGGGCTTTCCGTGCGGAAAAGAACTCGAAGGACTCGCGGAGCGTTCGGAAAAAAGATACAAAACGCCTCTTTCGGCAAAGCCGGGAGGGCTCAACCTTTCGGGCATACAGAACAAGGCGGAAAAGATGATATCGGGCGGCGAAAGCCGGGAGGACACGGCAAGATTCGTGTTCGACGCGGTGACAGACGCGATCATATACATGACAGGACGGTGCCCCGAGGGGAGCACGGTGCTCTTTTCAGGCGGCGTGACGTCGTCGCATCTCATCAGGAGCGCCGTGACGGACAGATACGGAAGCACGAGAAAGCTCGTCTTCGCGCATCCGCGGCTTTCATCCGACAACGCCGTCGGTATCGCCGCGCTTGCGATGATATCCCGGAGAAAACAGATATGAACAGCGAGAATATTTTGACCGTTACCGGCGTAAACGAATATATCAAATCAAAGGTGGATTCGGACGCGCTCCTCGGCGACGTGTACGTGAAGGGCGAGATAAGCAATTTCACGAATCACAAGACCGGTCATTTCTATTTCACGATGAAGGACGAGACCGGAGTACTTCGGAGCGTCATGTTCAAGGCGTACGCTTCGAGACTCAGGTTCCTGCCGGAAAACGGCATGAGGATAATCGCGCACGGGCGTGTTTCCGTATTCACGAGGGACGGTCAGTATCAGCTTTACGTCGATTCCATGGAGCCGGACGGCACGGGATCGCTTTACATAGCGTTCGAGCAGCTGAAAGCCAAGCTGTCCGCCGAGGGACTGTTTTCCGCGGAATTCAAAAAGCCCATCCCGCGCTTTCCCATGCGCGTGGGCATAATAACCTCGCCCACCGGAGCGGCGGTACGGGATATGATAAACATAGCGTCAAGACGCTTTCCGCCGGCGAGGCTCGTGCTCTTCCCCTGCCTCGTTCAGGGCGACGGAGCGCCGCCGCAGCTCTGCTCGGGAATAAGATTTTTCAATGAAAAGCGCCCGGTCGACGTCATCGTGATAGGAAGGGGAGGCGGCTCTCTCGAGGAGCTTTGGGCTTTCAACGACGAAAGGCTCGCAAGAACGATATTCGCCTCGCGCATCCCGGTGATCTCCGCGGTGGGTCACGAGACTGACTTTTCCATTTCGGATTTTGTCGCGGATCTCAGGGCGCCCACGCCGTCCGCGGCGATGGAGCTGGCGCTTCCCGAGACGTCGGAGATAAGAAAGCACCTTTCGGTATATCTTGCGCGGATGGCGTCCGCCGAGGAAGCGAGAGTGCGAAACAGCAGATCGAGACTCGACGGCTTTGCGAAAAAACGGTGCCTCACGAGCCCCGACGTTTTCGTGGACGACAGACGGATGTCCGTGCTCCACGCGTCGCGGGAGCTCGAGAGCAGGATGAAGCTTTTGCTTGAAAAAAAGAATTCCGCTTTCCGTCAGAACACGGCGCGGCTCGAGGCTCTCAATCCCCTCGCCGTCATATCCCGCGGATATACGGCGGTGTTCAGGGACGACACGGGAGAGCTGACGAAGAGCGTAAAGCAGATAAAGCCCGGAGACGTCGTCAGGTTTTCCGTGACCGACGGAGAAGTCAAGGCGGCGGTAACGGAAACGAAGGAAACGAAAAAAGCGAAGAAAAAGAGCGCGAAAAGCACTTGATTCTGAACAGCGGAGCCGCTGGAAGGCGGCATGGAGATTACGATGAGCGAAGAAGTCAAAAAGGAAAAAGCAGAGGAAAAGAATTTTGAGGAGGCGATGGCGAGGCTCGAAGAGATAGTCCGCGCCCTCGAATCGGATAAAACGCCCCTTGACGGGTCTCTCGCACTTTTCGAGGAGGGCATATCCCTCGTAAAAAGATGCAACTCACTCCTGGACGACGCGTCGGACAGGATAAAGATACTCACCCGTTCCGCACAGACCGGAGAGATAACGGAGGAGAATTTCAACTGAACTTCCGGCGATACCGCTTTTTCGGGCGGATCGCAGTAAGATCGTGGATGATATGTGGATGGACCTCATTACTAACTACAATTTCATATGCGCGGCGGCGGGATGGATATCGGCGCAGATACTGAAATTCATCATAGGCACGATACGTTACAAGCGCTTCGATATATCGCTTATAGTGTCGTCGGGCGGTATGCCGAGCAGCCATTCGGCGATGGTATGCGCGCTCGCGGCGTCCCTTATCAGGACGGTTGGCGCGGGCAGTCCGGTATTTGCCGTCAGCGTGGCGCTCGCAGTCATAACGATGTACGACGCGGCGAACGTCAGAAGATATTCCGGCGAACACGCGCGGCTTCTTAACATAATAATAGACGATATGATAAACGGGAAAGAAATACGCCCCAAGGAGCTCAAGGAGCTTATCGGGCACACGCCTCTTCAGGTGATCGCCGGAGCCTGCCTCGGCATATTCATTCCGCTCGTTTACCGCGGATAAGTACGATATCATGATAAGGAATCTTTCGACAGCCGAGCTGAAGGCGATGACTTTGAGCGAAGCTGTCAGCTACTGCGGAGAAATAAGAGAATATCTTACCGAACACGTAACGGATACGGGAGGGCATCTCGCCAGCAATCTCGGCATAGTCGAGATATCCGTGGGGATAATGCGCGTTTTCGATCCGCCGCGTGACAGGATCATATACGATACCGGTCATCAGAGCTACGTTCACAAGCTCCTTACAGGAAGAGCGGACGCCTTTCCCACGCTCCGCACCTTCGGGGGACTCAGCGGATTTACAAAAAGGAGTGAATCGCCCTACGATCCGTTCGGCGCCGGTCATTGCAGCACGTCGCTTTCCGCGGCGCTGGGGATGCTCAGAGGCGGGAAGATGCGCGGCGACGATCACGCCGCCGTGGCGGTGATAGGAGACGGCGCGTTTTCCGGCGGGCTCGTTTACGAGGCGCTGAACAACATAAAAAAGACCGACAGGATAATAATCGTCCTCAACGACAACGAGATGTCCATTTCCCGCAACGTCGGGCTCATGGCGGGATATCTCAACAAGATACGGACGACCGATAATTATTACAAAATCAAGCATAAGAGCGAAAGGATAATCAGCTCCGTGCCGCTTATCGGAGAGCCGAGCGCCAAGATGATCCGCAGGGTGAAAAACGACCTGAAAATGCTCATTCTCAAAAACAACCTTTTCGAACAGCTCGGCATATACTACCTCGGACCCGCCGACGGAAACGACCTGAGAAGCACCGAAACGCTTCTGAGGGAGGCAAAGCGCATAAAGGGACCGGTCATAGTCCACCTTTGCACGAAGAAGGGCAAGGGATTTTCTCCCGCGGAGAACGATCCCGGTCAGTATCACAGCGTAAAAAAATACGCCGAATGCACGCCTTGCGGCGACAAACCGGAGAAAAAGTACACTTTTACCGCCAATTTCGGCAGGACGGTCACGAAAGCCGCAAAAGAGAACGATAATTTAGCCGTTATAACCGCGGCGATGTGCGACGGAGTCGGGTTGTCGGCGTTTGCGAAAAAATTTCCGGACAGGATGTTCGACGTCGGGATCGCCGAGGAACACGGCATGACGTACGCCGCGGGCATGGCGGCGTCAGGCGCGCTTCCGGTGTTCGCCCTTTACAGCACGTTCTTCCAGAGGGCGTTCGATCAGCTTTTCCACGATATGGCGCTCCAGGAGCTGAAGGGCGTCATAGCTCTCGACAGATGCGGACTCGTGGGAGAGGACGGACCGACCCACCACGGGATCCTCGATGTTTCCATAACGCTCGGCGTGCCGAATACCGTCATATATTCCCCCGCCACGCTTTGCGAACAGAGATACGCCCTTGAAACGGCGCTTGATCCGGAAAGCCCCGATAAGGTCTATATCGTAAGATATCCCAAGGGAGGCGAGGACGCTTTTACCGCTGAATGCTTCCCGAATGCCGATAACGTATCGTATTTTATCCCGGAGGGGACCGATCCGAAGAGCGTGAGATGCGTTATCATAACGTACGGAAGGATCACTTCGAGCGCTCTTGAGGCGCAGAAGCTGCTTGCGGAAAGCGGGATATGCGCGGCGGTCGTGAAGATACTGAGGCTCAAGCCGCTCGACATGGATGAGCTTTACCGCGTCCTCGGCGTTTTCGCAAACGGCGAAGCATATTATTTCCTCGAGGAAGGCACCGCAAACGGCGGATTTTCCCAGTACCTTGTTTCGACGCTCGCCACGGACGGAAAGCTGTACCGCAAAAGAAAAATGATAAAAACGAAGATAAACGCGATCTTCGACACGATTGTGCCGCACGGCGATCTGAAAACGCTGTTTCGCTTCTGCTCGCTCGACGGCGAAAGCGTCGCGCGCGATATAACGGAGCTGCTTTCATGAACCGCGGCGAAAGCGAAAGCGTGCGCCTCGACGTATACTTGGCGGAAGAGGGCTTTGCAAAAAGCCGTACGATGTCGGCGCGCCTCATCGAAAAAGGACGCGTAAAGGTAAACGGCGAAACGGCGACGAAAAGATCGCTCGCCGTCTTTCCCGGCGACGCCATAGAGGTCCTGCCGGATGAGGAGACAAGGTACGTCAGCCGCGGAGGGCTCAAACTCGAAGCGGCGCTGGACGCCTTCGGCTTTTCTCCCGCCGGGCTCGTGTGCGCCGATATAGGCGCCTCCACGGGAGGATTCACGGACTGTCTGCTAAAACGCGGAGCGGCGAGAGTATACGCGATAGAAAACGGCTCCGCTCAGCTCGACCCGTCGCTCGCCGCCGACGAGAGAGTCATATCTCTTGAAAACGTGAACGCGAGGTACATGACCGAGGAAACGCTTCCCGAAAAATGCGCCCTCGCCGTGATGGACGTGTCGTTTATCTCACAGACTCTGATATATGATGCGATAATGAGGATCACGACCCCCGACGCCGTGCTCATATCGCTGATAAAGCCGCAGTTCGAGACGGAGATAATACCGGACGGCAGAAGATTTCTCGGAAAGGGCGGCGTCATACGCGACGCGAACGCGTCGAAAAGGATAGCCGACGCCCTCTGCGCGTCAGCGGAAAAGCACGGTTTTGTCTCTTGCAAAACGATCGTTTCTCCCGTAACGGGAGGCGACGGAAACACGGAATACTTATCTCTTTTCCGGAAGGTGAGATCGCATAATGAATGACAGGAATGTATCGGGCGCCCGCCCCGGCGCACCGGAAAAGATCCTCGTGATCCCCAACGAAATAAAGGATCCGGGATTTGTGACGACAAAAGCTCTCTGCCGCAGGCTGGCTTTGCGCGGCGCGGCGGTGATCCTGCCGGAAAGGCTTTCCGAGGCGGGAATAGACGGCGCGGAGATATCAGGCGAAAGCGAGGCTTTCCGCGAAGCGGACATGGTGATAACCCTCGGCGGCGACGGTACGCTCCTTTCGTGTACGTATATGGCTTCCGTTTTCGACAAGCCGGTGCTCGGCATAAACATGGGAAGAGTCGGTTTTCTCGCCGAGCTCGAGAAAAACGAGATCGATGCGGTGGACGGGCTTTTCAGCGGAAACTACCGGATCGACGAGCGCATGAGGCTCGCGGTGGATATAGAAAAGCCGACCGGCACCGTTTCCGGTACTGTTCTGAACGACTGCTGCATTTCCGCGAGCAGCAATTCCAGAGTGGTGGAATTCGACCTTTACTGCAGCGACGAATACCGCCCGGGCGGATGTAAAGAGAGCATCGTATCGCATTACAGAGCCGACGGGATGATATTTTCGACTCCCACGGGATCCACCGCCTACGCGCTTTCAGCCGGAGGCGTTCCGTGCGATCCGTCGTGCAGACTGATATGCGCGACGCCCATTTGTTCACACTCTCTCGTGAACTCGACTCCTTTGATTTTTTCAGAAAAGAACGTCCTCAGGGTCAGGAACATAGACGGGAGGGACGCCCGCTGCTTCGCGGCGCTCGACGGGAGCGAAGCGATGAAAAACGGCGAAAACGTCCTTCTTGAACCCGGGGATACGGTCACCGTCAGGTGCTCGGATAAAAAAACGAAACTCGTAAGGCTGATGAACAGGCCGTTTTACGACGTACTGTTCAGAAAGTTTTGAATACGAAAAGAAAGGATATGAAAATGAGAAAAAGAGACAGCACAGTCGTCAAGGAACACAGAAGAGAGGTCATAACCAAGCTCATCACGGAAAAGGAGATCGAGACGCAGGAAGAGTTGTCTCGCCGTCTCCTTGAAATGGGCATATTCGCCACCCAGGCGACTCTCTCGAGAGACATGAAGGAGATAAGAGTTTATAAGAGGATAACTCCCGAAGG
>Ga0079305_1001577_pt1 | contig 27983 bp, 20 predicted proteins | sample LMS_cellobiose_e_FD_79183 | JGI IMG/M metagenome (GOLD analysis project Ga0079305, IMG submission 79183) | Rumen-fistulated moose microbial communities from Alaska, USA - LMS_cellobiose_enrichment | ecosystem: Host-associated > Mammals > Digestive system > Stomach > Rumen fluid ... | reverse complement strand
CTTCAGTTCCCGTTCCGGATGTTTGAGCGCGATGTAGTCATTTTCCTCCAGTCCCAGCATTTTTGCCGCTTCGTCCAGGACCTCCAGCATGTTTTCATATGGGTTATATGCTTTTGCCATGACTTCTTTTCTCCTAATTCATCTTTCAGATTAAAGACCTGATTACTCGAATTCCCGGAAAACCCGGTCGTAGCGCTCAAGCACCTCGTCCATCAGCGGGATGGATTCGTAACAGATATAGGTCTTGCCGCCGCCGGAGATAATGATCCCTTCCGCTGCCAGCGCCATTGCAAATTCCATGACGCACTGCGAAGCTTCCTTCTGCTGGCGCGCCGCCTCCGGGTCGCCGGGCTTGTAGAAGGTGGGGATATGCTGGCTGGCAGCAACATCGATATGCAGGATTGTCTGATGGTTGAAGATCAGCGCGGGAATATCATATTTTTCAGTCAGCAGCGCTATTTCCTTCATGAATTTGTCCGCAGCCGCGGCCATCTGCGGATGTGCGTTTAACCGGGCAAGCTCGTTGATGGTGCAGCATCCGGCATAAGCGGTTAACGGGTTCGCCGACAGGGTGCCGCCCACGCGCACTTTCTTTGAACGATCCTTGTTGATACCCGCCGCAAGCATCTCCATAATTTCACGGCGTCCACCGATGCCCCCTGCGCACGGATAGCCGCCGCCGATAATTTTTCCAAAGATAGTGAGATCCGGCTTGGTTCCGAACTGGGCCTGCGCGCCGCCCATGCCGAGGCGGAAAGCGGTGACGACTTCGTCATAAATGAGCAGCGCGTTATATTTTTTGCACAGCTCTTTTGCGGCCTTGTGATAGGCGGGCGTGAGCGGAACAGCGCCGCTGTCCTGTCCGAGTGGTTCCATGATGAACGCGGCCGTACCGCCCAGCTTTTCATTTGCGATGAACTGAGCCTCAAGCGCCTCGACATCGTTGGGCTCCACACAGTGGGTGCTCTTGAAGCAGTCGACGGGGATGCCGTTCATGCAGTCCAGTCCGTCGGGTGCTTCGCTCGCATTATAAATGAGCTGGTCGCTCCAGCCGTGATATCCGCCGCGGATACGGATGAGTTCCCGCTTTCCCGTGAAGGCACGCGCCAGACGGATGCCGATGATGTCGGCCTCGGTGCCGGAACCGAGCATGCGGAACATTTCACAGGAGGGGAAATACTGGTTGATCAGTTCAGCGAGCTTGCGCTCATAATCGCTGTAAAGTCCGCTCAGCGGCCCTTTTTCATTGATAAATTCGGTGCATTCCTTGTGGAGGTAATTGTTGCCCAGGATGACAGGACCGCCGGCCATCAAAAGGTCATAATAGCGGTTTCCATCCACATCGTAAAGGTATGGGCCTTCCGCTTTATCGATCGAAATCGGAAAGGGATGGTTATTGGCAAGGTTATGCTGTATGCCGCCCGGAATGACCTTCTGCGCGGCCTCATATTGCTTTTTGGACGTTGCGCAGTTGGTGTCGAACCATTTCTCATAGCGGTCGATCGCGCTTCTTTTCAGCTTTTTGCGATGTTTCATGATTTCGCCGGCCTGGGCATGGATTGCGGCGTAATCGGACCAATCCAGATACTTTGACATTTCTCAGATCCTCCAATCAAATTTGTGCAGGTATATGATCAATACCCCGCATCGGCAGGGTATCCGCAACATGGGGTCTCCTTTCCACCGTCAAAGAGCGGACAGATAGAGCCGCTCCACATCTTGAATGGTGCTTTGACGCGGGTTGGCAAGGATATTTCCGCTTTTCATGGCGTCCGCCGCCATCAGCGGGATTTTTTCCGCCGTTACCCCGGCCGCGGACAGCGATCCCGGGATGTCAAAATCCCGCAGCAGAGCGCGGATTTCGTCCACCAGCACAGATGGTGCAAAATCGTCGCCCGCTTTTTTACGGCTGATAAAATTGTAGATATCGCGGTAGCGTCCGTTGTCGGCCATCGCGTTGTATTCGAGGATCACCGGCAGCAGGATGGCGTTTGCAATCCCGTGCGGCACATTGAAATAGGCGCTCACCGGATGGGACATGGCATGGACATTGCCGAGCCTGGCCCATGCGAACGCGATGCCCGCAAACATGCTCCCGGACAGCATGGCGCAGGCAGCTTCGGAATCCTGCCGGTTGGCCACAAAGCGGCGGATGCTGCCGCCGATGAGTTCCATCGCCTTTTGGGCCATCGCGTCGGAAAAGGGCGACGCGCTGCGGGAGAGGTATGCTTCCAGCGCGTGGATGAAAGCGTCTATTCCGGTGGATGCCGCGACCGGGGCGGGCAGCGATGTGATCAGGCTGGGGTCGAGCAGCGCGTAGCGCGGGACGATCTCATAACTGAAGATGGACAATTTATAGTTGCGCGCATGGTCGGTGATAACTGAAAAAGCAGTTACTTCGCTTCCGGTGCCGGCGGTCGTGGGGATTGCAACCAATGGGACAATCGGCCCGGGCACCAGGTGTGCGCCCTCATATTGTGTGATTTCTCCGCCGTGCTTTACAAGGATTCCGACTGCCTTGGCAACGTCCATTGGGCTTCCGCCGCCGAGCGCGATGATGCTGGTGGCCCCAAATCCACGATAGGCGGCGGCGGCCTTTTCAACCGTCTGCACCGAGGGGTTCGCTTCCACATCGAGGAATGCGGAGAGCTGGACGCCAGCCGCCTCCGCGAGATCGGAGATCCGCTTTACGAGCCCCAGCTTTTCCAGCATACGGTCCGAAATGAGCAGGACGCGGTCAGAACGGCACCTGTGCAGCAGCTCTGGCAACTGTGCAAGGCTTCCGTTGCCAAAGACGACCTCCTGCGGCACGCTGAAGGTAAAGTTCTTCATTCCCATAGCCTCCAAAGATACATTTCCTTGTTTACTTTAAAATGTGGTTTTGTATTGATGTTTTGTGAAATTTAATTGGCATTAAGTTGTTTTTAGAGCTCTAAAACATATATAACAGAAAAAAAGCCGCTTGTCAATTCAAAAATGAAATTCATGATGGGATTCGCGAACTTTTGTGAGAACGCATAAAAAGAGGCATGCGACCAGTTATAAACCGACGAATTTTTTGAGGTGGATTTTTTGCTTTCGATCTTGTATAATGAAAACAACGGATTGCCCCACAAGCAAAAACAATTGTAAGGGATCGGATGATTATGCTAACGATTGAACGACAGGAACAGATCAAAAATATACTCCTTGAACAGAAAAGCGTTTCGGTGGCGGATTTGACGGCCCGCTTTGACGTCAGTTTTGAAACGATCCGCAGGGACCTGAAGGTTCTGGAGAAAGAGGGCTTTGTTGAAAAATCTTATGGCGGCGCGATTTTGAAGCAGCGGGTTAACAACACGGCCGATTTCCAAATGCTCTCCAATATCATGGTGGAAGCCAAACAGCGGATGGCTGCAATGGCGCTGAACTTCATCTCGCCGGGCGACTGCATCTATATCGGTTTTGCCACAACCTGCGTGCAGATTGCCGAACTGCTGGACAACATCCCAATCACCGTCCTGACAAGTTCTCTGGAGGTGATGAACAAGCTTTCCGGGAAGAAAAATATCACCCTGTTTTCGACGGGCGGGGCCTGGGACGCCCGTAACTGCGCCTTCACCGGGCGGACCGCGGTGGACAACCTGGCGCAGTTTCATTTGGATAAGGCGTTCATCTCCTGCCGGGCTCTGAGCATGGAGAACGGGATCAGCGACAAGACCGAGGCGGAATCGGATATGCGCCGCAGGATTGTCGAGTCCTCCAACGAGGTTTATCTGCTGGCGGATAATTCCAAATTTGGTAAGATGACCTTTGTGAAAACTTGTGGGTTTGAACGCATTACCGCTGTTATCACGGATAAGACGCTTTCCAAGCCGTGGGCCTCTTTCCTGGACGATTTGAAAATTGCGCATTACGACTGCGAGCACCCTCTTGAAAGCGCAGAAGATCCGGAAAAATAAAATACGTGTTCGGCGCCGCCGCGGGTAACCGATGATGCCCGCGGCGGTTTTGTTTTGCCTTTTTTGAGGCAAAAAAGTGAAGCTTTGTGTTGTATTTAGAACGAATACACCGGAATATGCGCCTATATAAAACCGATATTCCCAGAATAACAATTTGATATGTGGATTTTCTGTGCGTCATTCACAAAAAACAGAGAGCAAAAATAGATTAAACCACAAAATCGGTCTTAACTAACATGATTTATATTGACAGTTGAGGTATTTTGAAATATTATAACTACAGTCAACCGTTTTAAAAGAAAAACAAATGGTATTATGATGTTTTATGAGGTGTAATTTTGCGTCCTCAGAAAAATATCACTAAAAACCAAATGAATTTGTATGTGTTGGGCCGGAGCCCGGAATGGTTGGCGGAAGGTGTGTTTCTATCAATCAAAAGGAGGCAACGAGAAACAATGGAAGCAATATCTGCAAAAAGACAAGCGAAATTCGATGCCGTTAGCTTTGAACCGGATGCAAAGGTTCCGCTCAGAGATAAGTGGTGCCTCGGTCTGACCGGCCTTGCCACAAACGGCCCTTGGGTGATCTTTGGTTACTTCCTGACCTACTTTTATACGGATGTGCTGGGCATGTCCGGCGTTCTGGCAGGTTCCCTTATGATGTTTGCTCGCGTATTCGACGCAATCACCGACCTTATCATCGGTTGGTGCATCGACCACTTCAATCTGAAGTGGGGCAAATACCGCTCCTGGGTTCTCTTCTCCATTCCGATCCAATTCATCCTCTTTATTATGGTGTTCACCGCATTGCCTGACACGAGTTCTACGCTCCAGATGGTGGTTGCATGCGTGGGTTATGGCTGCTACGGCGCGATCGGTTCGACCCTGTGCTTCATACCGATGAACTGCCAGGTCACCAACACCGCCCGCAACCAGACCGAGCGCGCCTCGATCGCGGCGATCAAGGGCTTCACCAAGAACGCCGGCAAGCTGATCGTTGTGGCCTGCTTCCTCCCGCTGGTCAATTTCTTCGGGGGCGGAAGCCTGAGCCGTGGTTTCTTCATTGCGGCAATTATGTTCTCCGCCATCTATGTGGCCCCCGTCATCTGGACCTTCTTTGCCAGTGAAAAATACGAGCTGAACGCGGATGGTTCCTACCGTGAGCACCTGCGTGACCTGAGAGTGGAAAAAGGCGAAACGGTCAGCTTTGGCCAGCAGGTCAGCGACCTCGTCCGCAACCGTCCCGCGATGGTGACCGTTGTCTCCACCTTCCTGCTTTACATTCTGGACGGTATCCGTTCCGGCACCACCGTTTATCTTTACAACAATTACTTCGAGCGTCCGGAACTGGCCTCGATCGCCCTGTTCTTCAACGCGGGCTGCGCGATCGCCGGTTCGTTCTGTATCCAGTATTTCATCCGGCTGTTTAAGGATTCCAACCGCGCATACATCTTCACAATGGTCACCGGAGCCGGTATGTACCTGGCGTGGTTCGGCATTATCTGCGCCGTTGGACGCGAGCAGGCCGGACAGATGATGGGCCTTGGACAGCCCCTGTTCATCCTGTATGCGCTGTGCGGCTTTATGCAGGGCGCGCACCTGGTATTCCCGGATGTCATGCTGCCGCAGGCGGTTGACTACGGCCAGTGGAAATATGACCGCAACCAGGCGGGCTTCATCTTCGCGAGCTATGGCTTCTGCCTGACCATCGGCGGCGCGATTGGCGGCGGCCTGCTGGGCTTCATGCTCGACGGAATCGGCTATAGCGCCGGTGCGGACATGGCGGAATCGGTCCTCAAAGGACTGCTGTTGATCGGCGTCCTGCTGCCGTCGATCCTGACCCTTGTACAGGCGTTTGTTCAGAGCCTTACCGGCCTGAATGATAAAAAGCATGCCCAGTGCGTCAAGGAGATCGCTGAACGCAAACACGACGCATAACCCCTTTTCTCTTCCGCCTCAAAATAATAAGAGCACCCCGCTGGGTGCTCTTATTATTAGGCGGGCGCGGTTATCCGGCAAACAGCTCGGACAGCAGCGCGCAGCCGCAATCGTATTTTTTCGCGTCTCCGTAGTGATCGCCGAAAAAGGCGGAGACAACCAGCTTTTGTTCGGATAGGATAAGAGCCGCCGTCATGGCGCCTTCACGGACCGCCATTGTGTGATAGGCGTTCCGGCTCATGCAGTGGGCGAGTGCGGGCGAGTCCTGGTCGGCCAGGATCAGATGGATGCGAAGCTCGGAATGTCCCTTGTCGGAGCGGACCTCCGATGGAAGATTGGGTCCTTCAAGGATCTGACAGATCGCTTCCTGATAGGTTTCCCGATAGGCGTCCTCCTCGAACGTTTCGGGGGACAGAAGCAGGAAGCGTATGGGACGTTCCCGCTTTATATAACAATATGCGCAGTTGTTGGCGGTTTCAAAAAGCACCGCATGACGGGCGAGGATCCCGCGCGCCTCATCCTTGGAAGCGACCGCGGTGGGGAGGACATACGGGGCAAGCTCCGGGGCGTTGCCGCCCCGCGCCCGGAAACGCTGGTTCCCGCGTATGAACAGGACGGTCAGCAGTACTGTGCAGGCAAGCGCGAAATACCAGTATCGTGCAAAACCGTATGCAATCATCAGCCCCATTGAAAGGACAAAGGACACTGGGATTCCAACGCAGCAGAGGATGGATTTGCGTACCATCCCGTCCATGATCCGCTTGCGCGCAGTAAAGAGTTCGCCGTATTGACTCATGAAAACCTCTCCCTTGTTATCATTTCGGGACGCCGGGATTCCCGGCAATGCTATTAAGCTATCATAGATTGCCGGTTGTGTCAATATTTTGATGCATTTTGAGGTAAAAGCCACAAAATTATCGAATTAATACTTCATACAAAGAATTTTCAGATGAATTAATTGTGATAGTGTGATGTTGTGCGTTTTAATAAGCGATTTAACGGTTCTAACCGTATCCACATAATATTTTTAATCATATCGTCCAAAGGAGATTCGTTATGTTAGAAGCCTTGAAAAAAGAGGTCCTTTACTATTCCCAGCTCTCCTACCGGGAGCAGCTCTTCGCCGGAACAAGCGGCAACCTCAGCGCGTATGACCCGGAATCCGGACTGGTGGTGATCACTCCCAGCAGCATCGCGTATGAGACCATGACCATTGCGGATATTGTGGTGATCGACCTCGAAGGTAACGTTGTGGAGGGCACTCGCAAGCCGTCCTCTGAATGGCGGGTACATACCGCCGTCTATAAGCATAAACCCGAATACAATGCGGTGGTGCACACGCACGCCCCCTACGCCACCAGCTTTGCCGTCACGCATGAACGGATCCCATTGGTACTTGTGGAAATGATGCTCTTCCTCGGTGGGGATGTGCCGGTTTCAGATTTCGCGCTCAACGGCTCGGACGAACTCGGCGACGCGGTTGTCGCGGCCCTGAAGAACCGTTTCGCCTGTCTGATGGCCAACCATGGCACAGTCGCGATCGGAAAAACCCTTGAACGGGCGCACATTTCGGCCGTTTACACGGAGGATGTCGCAAAAATCTATTCGATCGCCCGCGCAAACGGGACGGTTTATGAAATTCCTCCCGAGGCGGAAGCGGCCATGCGGAAAAAATACAATCTTCCGGAGGATTGATATCCGCTCGGAAAAACGGGCCGCCCGTCCGCAAAAGCGGTGGATCATGAAATGAAAGGAGCATCTGCATGGATTATATTCTGGCATATGATTTCGGAACCAGCGGCGTAAAAGCTGCGTTGGTCGATTTTGATGGAAACCTTCTCGGGGACGCAGAACGCGGATACCCGCTGCTCACCGGCCCCAACGGTTTTGCCGAGCAGGATCCGGCGGATTACTGGAAGGCTGTCTGCGCGGCGACAAAAGCGGTCGTCAAAAAAGTGGGAATTGCTGAAAAGGACGTTGTCGGGATGTCTTTCAGCACGCAGGGGCTTGGAATCATCCCCATCGACGCGCAGGGCAATATTCTGCACAACAATATCTCCTGGATCGACAGCCGCGCGCGCAAGCAAGCGGATGAGATCAATGAAAAGATGGGCTCCCAAGAGTTTGGAGCTACCGACGTTATCCCGAAGTATCTGTGGATAAAACAGAATATGCCCGAGCTCTATGAAAAAACCGCCTATTTCCTGGACTGCACGGGATATCTGAACTTTATGGCGACTGGCGTAATCTGCATCGATTATTCCGGTAAAGCGCCCTATCATTCCCATCCGGAGGTCGCCGCGCATCGCCTAAAGCAGTATGAGGCCGCTGGCCTGGACACCGCAAAATGCCCTCCGCTGATTCCCTGCACCGGCTTTGTTGGGAATCTGACTGAAAAAGCAGCAAGGGAACTCGGTGTTACGACAAGGGTCGAGGTTTATATGGGCGTCGTAGACGTAACCTGCGCCGCGCTGGGCGCCGGCTGCTGTAAGGAAGGGGACGCGCACGTCTATCTCGGGACCTCCAGCTGGCTGACCGCAATCATCGGCTATGACCGTCTGGAAAACACCGGGCCTGGAATATGGCAGCTGCATTGCTGTGACCCGACCAAACAGATTTACGGCGGCTGCATCCAGTCCGCCTGCATGGCGCTCAACTGGGCGATCGACCAGTTCTATCATATGGAAAAGATTCTCTGCGAGACGGAAAAGATGGACTATTTTACCCGGCAGAACATTTTTGCGCTGGTTGACCGCGAGGTGGACCAGGTTCCCGCCGGGTCGGAAGGCCTGCTCGCCACCCCCTGGCTGATGGGCGAAGGCTGTCCCATCAGCGATGAGAAGGCAAAAGCCACCTTTATCGGCGCCTCGACTGTCCATACCCGGAGGCATTTCCTGCGGGCGGTCATGGAATCGATCTGTTACAGCCTTCGGATGGAAATGGACGATTATAAACAGGACGTCGGCAGGAGCCTGACGAAGGTCAATGCCATCGGTGGAGGCGCGCAGTCCGACCCCTGGCTGCAAATGATGGCGGACGTTTTGGGCGTTCCGGTCACGCGCACCAAAAATTGCAGGCATTCCGGCGCCATTGGTTCGGCCGCGATCGTCTGCATCGGCATGGGCGTATATAAAATGGAGGAAATTGACCGGTTTGTACAGCTGGAACGCACCTTTGAACCTCGTAAAGAACAGGTGGCTGTTTACAACAAACAATATAAAATATGGAAAAAGCTCCATCCGGCGCTGAAGGAGATTTTTGCGGAATTGTATTAAAACTGGGAAACAGGATAAAACGGCGGCTGAAAAGCCGCATATACACAAAACGCAGGGAAGTTGCAAAAAACAACCTCCCTGCGTTTTGTGTTTTCTGTTTTAACATGCCCGGGCATCCTGTTCGGAAAATAATGAAGTATATACCGGATATTTCAGGAATAGGCTGTTTTGAAGCCAACGATTTTCACAGTCAATGGATAGCGTCCAGGGTTTTCTGTGTGTTGCGCAGGGCTTCCTCGGGCGTTTCAAATCCGGCGATCGCCTTGAGAATATGCTCACCCAGCGTGTATTCGAAATCACGCTGGTTGTAGTCCACCTCGTTTGACGAGAGGATGGGCTTGCGGATGCCCAGACGCATACTGGCGGGAAGCGCGCCCATCCAGGGATAGGTGTCAAGGATTTCCCGCTGCTCGTAGACGCTCCGGCAGGCGGAGATGCCGCCTAACATGGCCATTTCCGGTGCGATTTCCTCTCCGGTCGCCCAACGGATAAAGGCGTACGCTTCCTCGGCCTGTTCGCTTTTTGCGTTGATTCCAAAGGAGCCGCCGCCCAACAGGGGGCAGCCGCCGGGGATGGGCGCGAAACCGATCTCGACGCCGACATTCGCGCGCTGGGCGCGTACAAAATTGGAGGCGTGGTGGGCATAGAGGATCGCGGTAGCGGCCTGTCCAGCGACGAAGTTCTCCGCGATTTCGCTCCAGTTACTCACCGGCTCGGGATTGGCGCATTGTGTGTAGGAAATATAGTCGCGCAGCGCGGAGAGGGCAGCCGGCGTGGTGAGGTCGAGACAGCCGTTGCTCCGGTAGGAGAGCCCGCCTCCCGCCAGCAGGCGGGGCAGATAGTCGCTCGCGGTCGAGGTCGGGTTGTTGGGCGCGAGGCTGGAACCGTACTGCACGCGGGACTCCGGGCGCAGTTTTCGTGAGAAAAAGCGGCAGATCCGGTCGAGCTCTTCATAGGACGCAGGGATGCCCAGCGTCCTGCCGGTCGCTTCATAGAAAGCGCGCATCTCGCCGGCGTCTTCAAAGAGGGTGCGCTGATAGAAGAGCATCTGTACGCTGATATCAAAGGGCAGTGCGTAAAGCCTGCCGCTGATAACCGAGTAGTCGTTTTGCAGGTTGGGGAGGAACTGCCGCAGCAGGGCGGCCGCGTTCCGGTCAATCTGGTCAAGAGGGTAGAGATAGCGGGGAGCCAAATAGCAGAGGCTGGAGGGATCGAGCCGGACCACATCCCATGGCTGCCCGCTGGGCCGGGTGACATGCTCGATCACTTCAGAAAGGCTGAGAAAATGCAGCTTTACCGGGATGCCCCACTGCCCGGTGAAGCGCGGCAGCAGGCGTTCCAGCGCCTCGGCTCCCGGGGTGCGGTGGGTGAGCACATGCAGCGTTCGGGTGCGCAGCAGGGCAGGGCCCGAAAAGGGCCTGGTGCAGCCGGATACCGGGAAGATCCGGGAGATGGGGGGCTGCCCCTGCTCAATTTGCGCGGCCAGCGCGCCCACCGCCTCGTGGCCGAGCATCCGGTAATTGAGAGTGACGTTGTGGTACAGAGCGCTGGGGGCCGGCCGCAGGGAGGAGAGCGTGACAATGACAGGAGGGTGTATCCCGCCCTCGGCATAGATGCGCAGTACCTTTTCGGCAAGCTCCTCGTTGGAACAGATCACGCAGCGCGGCGGCGTCTCCCGCTGCAGCAGCAGGTGCACGGCGGGGGACTGCCCGCCGCGCTGGTTTTCGTACAGCGCCCCCGCGAGGCCGTCCAATTGCGCGCAGAGCGCCCCGCGCAGCGCCGCCTGGTCGCGGAAATGCGCCTCGCCGGTGACCAGGCAGATGTCGCCGCCGTCCAATTCCCCAAGCGCCATCCTGGATGCCTGCTCCATGTCGAAGGAATAGGAGCAGAGGCATTCCTCCAGCGCAGGCCGCTCGAGAAAGATCAGCGGGACCTTGCGTGAGAGCACCGGATGGTAATCCTTCCCGTGGTCGTCCAGGCAGGAGACGGTCAGTATTCCACACACCTTGAGCGCCAACGCTTCCGTAATGATGCGCCGCTCCAGATAGGGCAGGTCGTCGGTGAAAAAAAGCCGCACCGAATAACCGCGCTCCTGGGCATGGCGCAGGATCCCGGTATACAGGTCGGCGTACCTGCGTTCGGAAAGGGACGGCAGGATCACCGCGAGGGTGCGTGTGTCCCCCCGGCGAAGCTGGCTGGCCTTCTCATCGATCGCGTAGCCCATGGCTTTGGCGGTCTGCTCGACCAGGCGGATTTTTTCATAGCTGACCCCGCCCCGCCGGTTTAGGACGTTGGAAACCGTCCCATGGGACACGCCGGCGGCTTTCGCGATATCTTTGATGGTTGGCATGGACGCACCCCGCGATCAATTCTTAAGTGGGGCGCACGCCCCCTTTTTATGATACTACGCTTATACGATACTACAAACAGGAGGGGTTTTGCAAGCAATCGGAAAAAAATAATCAAAAATTTTGACACGTTCCAAAAAATACTTGACACGTAACTGAAATTGCGGTATAGTGCAAATAGAAACGGACTGTTGTTGATTAATTTTGTTTAATATGTCGAAACGAGCCTGCGCTTTGGGGAAAACGCGTGCCCTGGGCGTCAAACACAGTCAGGAAAACGTTCGCAGATAAGAGGAGTGGTGGCTATGGACATTCGGGCAATCCTGCTCGATTTTGACGGTACGGCGCTGCAGAAGGACCAGACCTACATATCGTTCCGGAACAAGCACGCGCTGGATGCGGCAATGAAAAAGGGGATCGAGGTGATCCCTTCCACCGGCCGCAACGAAGACATGTTCCCCCCGCAGATCGCTGCGGATGAACGGGTCCGCTACTGGGTGACCTCCAATGGCGCGCGGGTCGTGGACCGAAAGACAGGCGAGATAATTTACCAATCGCTGTTCACTCCCGAGGAGTCCGCCGAGATCCTGCGCATTTTTGAGGGCCAGGGGATCTATTCCGAAATCGCGGCCGCGGGCAAAATCTATATGGAGAAAGCGGTCTGCGCGCACCTGGAAAACTATCCGGTGCCCCCGCACCACGTCTGGTTTTTGGAACTGGGCAGGCAGATCGAGCTGGACTGCATGTCGGAGTACTTCCTGGAACACAGGATAGGCATTGAAAAGGTGAATATCTACGGCGTCCCGGAGGAAAAACAGCAGCCGATCCTTGACGCATTGGAGAAAACCGGCGTCGTGGACGTGTTCGAGGGAGCCGGCGTGGACATCCAGTTCTTCCCGAAGCGGCTCAACCGCGTCGAGGCGCTGGAGACCCTTTTCGGACGCCTCGGCATCGGATATGAAAACGTGATGGCGTTGGGCGACAGCACGCTTGACGCGCCGGCCATCGAAAAATCCGGCATCGGCGTGGCCATGGGCAACGCTTCGGACCGGGTGAAGCAGCTCGCCGACTACGTGACCGCCAGCAGCGACCAAGACGGCGTGGCGCAGGCGATCGAAAAATTCCTGCTTTGAAGGAGTGAGAGGATGGATCGGGAAATTTTCCCTGGCTATCGGGCTAACCATCAGCGGCTGGTCTGCATCGATTCGGACGGCTGTATGTTCGACACGATGGAAATCAAGCACAAGGAGTGCTTCTGCCCGGCGACCATCCAGGTCTGGGGCCTTCAGCCGATCGCAAAATATGTGCGCGAGGCGTGGGAGTTCTGCAACCTCTATTCAAAGGATCGCGGACGCTCCCGCTTCCACGAATTGATCCTGATCTTCGACCTGCTGGCCGAACGGGACGAAGTGAAGCAGTACCGCTTTACCCTGCCCGATATTACATCTTTTCGCAATTGGGTGAAGACCGCCCCGGTGCTCAATAACGCAGGGCTCAAGGAACATCCGGACGACCCGGTGCTGGCGCGCGCGCTTGCGTGGTCGCTCGAATCCAACCGCCGGATCGAAGAGATGGTTCACGGCATACCCCCTTTCCCAAACGCACGGGAAAGCGTGCAGCGCCTTTCTGGGGAGGCGGACATCGCAATCGTATCGGCAACCCCGCGCGAGGCGTTGGAGCGGGAATGGTCGGAACATGGGTTGCTCGCTCACGTCCATCAGCTCTGCGCGCAGGAGGATGGCTCCAAAAAGGAGTGCATCGGAGCATTGAAGGGCTACTACCCGGCCGGAAACGTACTGATGATCGGGGACGCGCTCGGCGATCTGGAGGCGGCAAAGGCCAACGGGTCGCTCTTCTATCCGATCCGGCCGAATCGGGAGATCGACTCCTGGCGAATCTTCCGCGAAGAAGCGATGCAGCGCTTTTTGGAAGGCAGCTATGCCGGCGCGTATGAAGCAGAGCTGATTGAGGCCTTCCAAAGCGGGCTTTCCGATGTCCCGCCCTGGAAGCGGTGAATTCCTGACAGAATCGTTTGTCCTCCGCGCGAGCCGCGGATTATTCGAGAAGAAATCCAAATTTTGAGACACAATAGGAGGATATTATGAAAAGATTAATGGGAATCCTGCTCGCAATCGTCATGGTCGCAGGCCTCGCGGCTTGCGGTTCGAACGACGCCGCCCCGTCCGCGTCCGCGGCGCCTTCCACGGCCGCTCCGGCCGCTTCCGCAGCCCCGGCCGAATCCGCCGCTCCCGCGGAAGGGGAACTGCAGCCCACCGATAGCCTGGTCATCTACACTTCGGCCAGCGCGACCGAGTATGAGCTGATCGTGAAAATGTTCAACGAAAAGTATCCTGACATTAAGGTCGAGGTCGTCAGCGCAGGAACGGGCGAGTTGACCAGCCGGATCAACGCTGAGAAGAGCGCGCCCTACGGCGACGTCCTCATCGGCGGCGGCGCCACCACCTACGAGGGGATCGCAGACATGCTCGAGCCCTATGTCACGACCGAGAAGGATATGCTCTTCGAGGACTTCACCTCTCCTGAGGGCCTGTTCACCCCCGAGTATATCAACGTCAACAGCATCATCGTCAACAAAACGATGATCGAGGAGCTGGGCGTGACGGTGGAAGGCTGGGAATCCCTGGCCGACCCGAAACTCAAAGGCCAGGTTTCCTTCGCGAGCCCGGCGGATTCTTCCTCCGCGCTTGAGGTCCTCATCAACATGCTCGCGGCCATGTCCCCGTCCGGCAACCTCGAGGACGGCTGGGAGTTCGCGGAAAAATTCCTTGCGAACCTGGACGGCAAGCTGGCGTCCGGCTCCTCCGCCGCTTATAAGAACGTGGTGGAAGGCGAGTATCCGGTCGGGCTCTGCAACGAAGACAAGACCATCTCCTACATGAAAGCCGGCGCGGATGTATTCCCGGTCTATGCCAAAGAAGGCATTGCGCTGCGCGCAAGCTGCATGGGCATCATCAAAGGAGGCCCGAACCCCTACAATGCGCGGCTGCTGATCGACTTCGTCGCTTCCAAGGAGTTCCAGACCGCGGCAGAGGCCGAGATCAACGTCCGCCCGATCCGCAAGGATGTGCCGATGACCACCGAAGGCCGCGTCGCGACGGCGGACCTGGTTTCCATCCCATATCCGAAGGATGCGAAAGCCTCCGACATCAAGACCAAGTTCCAGGACGTCTGGACATCCCTGGGCTGATCGTGAACGGCATTTTTAAAAAGAACTAGAATATGCGGGCCGTCTGCTGTCCATAGGTGTGCGGCAGGCGGCCCGTATGAGTTTGGAGTGTGGTGTAATGGCGGTATCCATCAAAATCAAGAATGTGATGAAAAAATACGAGAAGAACATCGTGATCCACGACCTTTCGGCCGAGATTGCGGGCGGGGAGCTGTTCACACTGCTCGGGCCTTCCGGATGCGGCAAGACGACCCTTCTGCGGATGATCGCGGGGTTCAACTCGGTGGAGGCCGGTACGATTGCGTTCGACGACCAGGTCATCAACGACATCCCGGTCCATAAGCGCAACTTCGGCATGGTGTTCCAGAACTATGCGATCTTCCCGAACATGACTGTTTTCCGCAACATCGAATACGGACTCAAAAATAAAAAGCTTGAGAAGGCCGAAATCCAACAGCGGGTTGAGGAGATCATGGAGACCGTGCAGATCACCCCTTACCGTGACCGCTATCCCGATAAGCTCTCCGGCGGCCAGCAGCAGCGCGTGGCGCTCGCGCGCGCCATCGTCGTGCGCCCGCAGGTGCTCTTGATGGACGAACCCCTCTCAAACCTCGATGCGAAACTGCGTATCGAGATGCGGGAGGCGATCCGCGAAATCCAGAAGAAGATCGGGATCACAACCGTCTACGTCACCCACGACCAGGAGGAAGCGCTTGCCATTTCAGACCGGATCGCGGTTATGAATAAGGGTGATATCCAGCAGATCGACATCCCGGAGCAGATCTACTCGCGGCCCTACAACACCTTTGTCGCGGACTTCATCGGCCATTCGAACCACTTTGCCGGGACGGTCCTCTCCCAGCGGGACGGCATGACCGCCATCCGCCTCCAGACCGGCCTGGAAATCCAGGCGGCCGGCCTTGTTCCGCTGAAAAAGGGAGAGGAGATCCTCGTCTACGTGCGGCCGGAGGAGTTCATCTTCACCGAGCCGGGCCAGGGGATGAAGGGCACCGTCACGGTCAAGCGCTTTTTGGGCAAATACATAGACTACCATGTCGACCTTGGCACCGGCGCTCCGGTCGAGGTCACCGCGGACACCAGCAGTGCTCAGCGCATCTATGCGGTGGGCGAGGAGGTGTCCCTCACCGTCAACGTCAGACGGATCAACTTCTTCTCCAAGGACTCCCAGCTGACCCTGGTGGAAGGGGTGGAAAGCCATGTTTAAAAAGGGCGTCCGCTTCGATTTCTGGGGCTTTGTGGGGCTGTTGTCGATCGTCTTTTTCGGTCTGTTCCTCATCATCCCGATTGGGCGTATGCTCCTGTTCTCTCTGCAGTCGACCGACACAATCGGGTTTACGCTGGGGAACTTTAAGACCTTCTTTGCCCGCCCATATTACCGCGTGGCGCTCACCAACAGCGTGAGCGTGGTGCTGTGCGCGACCGTCCTGGTCATCCTGATCGGAGTGCCGCTGGCCTATATAACCACCTCGTTCCATATCCGCGCACGGCGTCTGATCGACATCCTGATCGTCATCTCGATGCTGTCCCCGCCGTTTCTGGGCGCGTATTCCTGGATTCTGATGTTCGGGCGCAACGGCTTGCTCACCAATATCTGCGAGCGCTTTTTGGGGCTCAAGGTGCCAAACATCTACGGCTTCGGCGGGATTCTGCTCGTCTTTGTCCTCAAGCTCTTCCCCTACATCTATATGTACACAAAAGGCGCGCTCAAAAAGGTGGACGCCTCGCTTGGGGAAGCGGCCGAGAGCCTCGGTTACCACGGCGTGCAAAAGGTGATCAAGGTGAGTCTCCCGCTCATCCTGCCCACCATCCTTGCGGGCGGAACGATCGTTTTCCTGCGTGCGTTTGCCGACTACGGCACCCCGCGGCTGTTGGGCGAAGGCTTCAACACCCTACCGGTTATCGTCTACCAGGAGTGGGTCAGCGAGACCGGCACCAACGCCTATTTTGCTTCGGCAGTCGCCATGGTCATGATGCTGGTCGCCGCGATTGTCTTTTTGGTGCAGAAATGGATTTCCAACCGCAAAAACTATACGATGAGCATGCTCAATCCTCCGCAGCCCAAGCAGCTCAAGGGAATTTCCAACATTCTGGCCCACGGATTCGTCTATCTCATCGTTTTTCTGGCCACCCTGCCGCAGATCTATATCATCGGGATCTCCTTCAAGAATTCCAACGGCATGATGTGGACAGAGGGGTACGGCCTCGGCAACTATCTGACCGTGTTCAGCAAATCCGCCACCTCGATTGCCAACACCTTTAAATTTGCAGTCACGGCAATCGTAATCGTCATCATACTGGGCACGCTCTTCGCCTACCTGACCGTGCGTAGGAAGAACCTGCTCTCCAAACTGCTGGACGTCTTTATCATGTTCCCATATGTCATCCCGGGCACCATCTTCGGCCTGATCCTGCTGATGAGCTATAACCAGGGCCCGCTGGTGCTCTCCGGCACCGCTGCCATCATCATCATCTCCTATGTGGTGCGCAGGATGCCTTACACGGTGCGTTCGAGCGCTGCCATCCTGCGGCAGATCAGTCCGAGCATCGACGAAGCCTCCACCAGCTTGGGCTACGGATCGATGCAGACCTTCTTCAATGTGACGATGCCGGTGATGGTGCCGGGTATCGTCTCCGGCGCAATCCTTTCCTGGATTACGATTATCAACGAACTGTCGTCCACGTTAATGCTGTATACCGGCAAAACCCAGACGATGACGGTCACGATCTTCCAGGAAATCAGCCGCGGCGGCTACGGTACGGCTGCGGCGCTTTCCACGATCCTTACCCTCACCATGATCACCTCGCTTCTGCTTTTCTTTAAGCTGACCAAATCGGAGGAGATCGATCTTTAGCGTCTCTCAAGAACCGGGAAACAAAACACTTGTAACAAACGATCATCTGACTCCAAGAAAAATTTTTCTTGGAGTCAGATGATTTTTGCGAACTGCTGGGATGCTCGGGATATTCCTCACATCTGGGGGATTGGTCCCGCTTGTGTGCTTTTTTCGACAGGCCGAAACGCCCATCGCTGGAATTTCCAGCGATGGGCGTTTCGGTTTCCAAAGGGTGGGTTAAAGCTGTGATTTTAAGAAGGCGATGGATGTGTCGTAGACCTGCTGTTTCCAGTTCCAATTGCTGAACTGATGATTCGCTCCCTCCACAATCTTCACCTGCATCTGTTCACCGTACAGGTCGGCGTAAGGGCCCACAACATAGACGGGAACCTTCTCGTCCAGTTCGCCATGTACCAGCAGCACCTTGTTTCGGTAGCCTTTAGATCTTCCAATGATGTCCATCCCCCGCAGCTCGGTGAGGAACTCGGCCGAAAGCAGCAGTCCACCCACCGAATAGGCCTGCTTATAGCGGGTAGGCACCGCATGGATGCGGGCGCTGATGTCATAGTAGGCGGTCAGGCCGGGCGACCAGAGAGAGATTGCCTTCGGCTGGCGCAGCGGTGCCGCCATGCTGCACAGGATGCCGCCCAGGCTGTGTCCGACCATAAACATCTGTTCAGGGTCGGCAAACGGCTGAGCCGCTGTCCAGTCATAGATGGCAAGCGTCTGCTCCAGCTCAAAGCTGACCCGTTTCTCCCGAAAATCCCCGTCGCTCTCGCCGCAGCCGTAAAAGTCGAACCGCACGCAGGCAAACCCTTCTTCCACGCAGCGTTTGGAGAAGAGGAAATGCAGCCGGTCCATCCCTACCCGGTCAACTGAAAAGCCGTGATAAAAACAGACGGTTGGGAACGGGCCATTCCCGTCAGGGGTCATCACGGTGCCGCGGATGGTCCTGCCCGCAACCACCACCTCAACATTTGTAAACATAACGGAAAACTCCCTTTCTTTATCCAATATAACCCAGCGCGCGCGGCAGGAACATGGTGATGTCCGGCACAAAGATGAGCACGAGCAGCAATAGATAAAGCACGATAATCATCGGCAGGGTGTCTTTAAAGATCTCCTCAAAGGTGGACCCCGACACCCGCTGTGCTACAAACAGGTTGCCGCCCATCGGTGGGGTAATCATACCGATACACAGGTTGATGACCATAATGATGCCAAAGTGCAGCGGGTCAAACCCAATGGCCGCGGCAATCGGTGCAAAGATGGGGGAAAAGAGCAGAATGGAAGAGATGGTATCCAGGAACATGCCAATCAGCAGCAGCATGAGGTTGATGAGCAGCATGATGACATATTTATTCTGCGAAACCGAAAACATGAAATCGGTCATCATGGTGGGGACATTGAACATGGTCAGCAGACGGCCGAAGGTGTTGGCCGCGCCGAACAGGATCATGATGGTCGCCGAGGTGATGCCCGCGTCCACCAGCGCCTTTTTGAATGCCTTCCAGGTCAGCGAACGGTAGACAAATGTGCTGACGATCAGCGAGTAGACACAGCCGATGATCGCGCTTTCGGTTGGGGTAAATACGCCCGAGTAGATCCCCCCCAGCACGATGATCGGCATCAGGATCGCAGGGATGGCCCGCCAGAGCACTCCCAATTTTTCCTGGATAGTGGTCGATTCGCTGGCATCAGTATTGTAATAACCGCGCTTTTTAGAGACATGTTTGTTCCAGATGATGAGTACTACGCCCATCAGCAGGCCGGGGATGATACCGCCCATAAACATATAGGAGACCGACACGCCCACGGTGATGCCGTACATAATCATCGGGATGGAAGGTGGGATGACTGGGCCGATGGTCGAGCCGGCCGCGATGATCGCGCCGCTGTAGCCTTTCGAGTAGCCCTGCGCCTGCATCGCGCCGCACATAATCCCGCCGATGGCAGCGGCGGTCGCGGGGCCGGAGCCGGAAATCGCCGCAAAGAAACAGCTGGCCACCACCGCCGCGTTGGCCAGGCCGCCGGCGCGTTTGCCGGTGACGACGTTGGACACGTCCACCAGTTTCTGGGCGATCCCGCCGCCCTCCATCAGGCTGCCCACCAGCATGAAAAACGGGATGGCCAGCAGTGAGAAAGAGTCAATGCTGGTGACGGTGGCCTGCGCAAGCATCGAAACCATATCACGCCCGGGATAGAAGATCTGGAACACCGAAATACAGCTGATGCCAAGCGCCGCTGCAATCGGCACGGTGAAGATCAGACAGAGGAACAGGATGCCGAGCATAATCAGGATAATCATGCGTTTGCCGCTCCTTTCCTCTTTTTAAAGTAGCGAACCCGCCGCTGGACAATCCGCAGACCGCAGCCCGCCATCCCCAGCACGCCCGCTAGGTACATCACCCATTTGGGGCACCAGGGCATTGCGGTGAATACCTGGTACTGCTCGATGGTCATCTGCATGGTGATTCCGATGCGGTAGGCAAGATAGAAACAGTAGATGGTGGCGACCAAGTCGCCGATTATCAGGATGTACTCGAATACCTGCGGGTTCTTTTTGGTCAGCAGCGAGACGGCGGTGACCTTCATATGTACATCCAGCATCCCCGCCCAGCTGATGCCTGCAAACGAAATCCACACCAGCATCAGGCGGGTCATCTGCTCGGTCCAGGAGGTGGTGTAGGAGAACAGGAAACGGGTGACGATGGTGATGGTCAGAAGCACCAGCATAACAATCATCAGGATGATGATGACCCATTTTTCGATCTGATTATAAAACGGCTCTTTTTTATCCAAACGTATGCACCTCTTTTGAAAAAGGGCCACATGCGGCGCGGATCGTGGGACGCATGTGGCGATAAAGATGATAGAGAAGAAATCGGGTGGCTTTTTTGAGAAAAGCCACCCGCGAGTTACCGAAAAAACTTAGTATTTCGCGTTGACCGCCTCAACGGTGTCGATCAGATCCTGGATGGGTGCGCCGTACTCGTCGTAGACCGGCTGCGCCGCATCGCGGAACGCCTGGCGTTCCTCATCGGTCAGTTGGATGACCTGGTTGGTGCCGTTGCTGCCGATCTTCTCGCGCAGTTCGTCCTGGTTGCTTGCGCTCAGCTCACGCTCCCAGGCTAGCCCCTCGGTGATCACCTGGGTGATCAGCTCCTGATCGCTTGCGGACAGGGTATCCCACCAGGACTTGGAGGCAAGCAGCGGGGAGGTGTCATAGATGTGTCCGGTCTCAATGATATACTTCTGTACCTCATACAGGCGGTTGCCGTCAATATTGGCCCACGGGTTCTCCTGGCAGTCCATCGTGCCGTTCTGCAGCGCGGTGTACAGCTCAGAGAAGGCCATCGGGACAGCCGACGCGCCCAGCGCGTTGAAATGGGCGATGTGCATCTGGTTTTCCATCACACGGATTTTCAGACCCGCGAGATCAGCCGGTTTGTGGATCTCCTTGTTGGCGGTCAGGTGGCGCCAGCCGGTCGAGAGCCACGCCAGTCCGTGGAAACCGGAGTTCTCCAGATCGGCGAACATCGACTGGCCGACCTCGCCGTCCAGAACCTCCTCGGCTGCGGCCTCGTTTTTAAAGAGGTAGGGCAGGTCGAGCAGGGTGGTGGTGTCGGTGAACGCGCCCAGGAAAGCGACCGAGGAGATACACATCTCCAGCGTGCCAAACTGCAGCTGTTCGAGCAGTTCACTGTTGTTGCCCATCTGGGATGCCGGGAACACCTGCACGGTGATCCGTCCGCCGGTCAGGTTGTCAAAGTCCTCCACCAGTTTGTCGCAAAACTCGTCGATGGGCACTCCATCGGCCGAAACATGCGCGATTTTGATGGTGACCGGATCACCCTGGGTGTGGTCGGCCTCGCCGCTGGCCGCGTCCGCCGGGGCGGAAACCGCCGTGCTGCTGGCCGGGGCCGGGGCGCTGCTGGCGGGAGCCGGGCTGCTGCCGCCGCAACCCGACAGGAGCATCGAACAGCTAACCATCAGTGCAAGGATCAGAGAGAGTCCTCTTTTCATTTTCATTTCCTCCTTCTTTTTTGGAGCCGCAGAGGTTCTGCGTCCCTTAACAAATTTATTCTAGCGTGATCCGGAAGTAAAAGTAAACGGTCAAGTGGGTCAATTAACCACATCATAAAATTGTGCTGAATATCCATAAGCCTGTAAATTCGGCGAATTTTTCACAAAACTCCCACTAATTCTTTGTGTATTTCGGGTCATTTCCAAGCGATTTCTCGTAAAAATGTCAATAATCATTATTTTTTCGTCTGATTCCTGTGCTGAGTGCCCATAAAAGTCATTCCCCCGCTTGTTTTTTGGCTGGATTGCCCGTATAATAGAAACAGATGCCCACTATTTTAGTAGTATTGCAGAAATTTTTTTTGTAAATAATAAAAATTTGATGTAGATTGCACACATTTGCCAGGGCGGGAGATGGCGCAAACGGGGAGGGGATTCTATGCAGCTGGATTCTCAGATTTATCTGAATTGTGCAAAATATCTATCCGAATGTATGCCCTGCCCGGTGGCGCTCTTCAGCCCGCAAGGGCAGCCGCTGGCCTGCACCCATCCGATTCGCGCTCCTTTCGCGCAGATGGTGGTGCGGCAATGTTTGGACGACCCCGCGCGCAGCGGGCAGATTGCCGGTTCGTATGGCGCGCAATACGCGGTGCTCAAGGGTGAGGACCAGCAGCCGCTGTGCATCCTGCTGTTTATGGAGGCTGCCGGGCAAGACGGCCTGCTTGCGCCGGTGCGTACCCTGCTGCTGTTGCTGCTGCAGGAACATAACCTGCATGCCCAGCTGTTTTTCGAGTCGGATGAGCACCTTTCGTTTGTGCGGGAGATCCTGTTTTCGAACGCTTATCAGAATGTGGCGCTGCGCGAGCAGGCCATCCGCCGGCAGTATCCCGTCTCGGCCAACCGGGTGGTCATGCTCTTCGACCCGCTGGACGACTCCCTGCAGGAGCTGGGAGAGCGCCGCGAGACGCCGCTTGTCAGCCGCAAGGACCTTTTTTCCAAAACCATCGCGATGGCGCCCGGCTACCATTTTGATGACATCTTCGACCTGCTCAACCTCAAACGGATCGTGCTGCTCAAGATGATCCCGCCCGAAATGAGCGATTTCCCGGAGGAATACCTGTACACCTTTGCGCAGGCGGTGCTCGCCATGATGCAGCGAATGGACGGCGGGCAGTTCCGGGTCAGCATTGGCAGCTGCTACAACGAACTTGCCGAGATCCGCAACAGCTATGAGGAAGCCTGTTTTATCGCAAACCACTTCGATTTTTTTGATATCGAGGACCGCGGGATCCTTTTTGTAACCGACCATATTGCCGATTACCTGTTCAGCCTGCTGCCAGACAGTTATTTTGCTGAAAAATTTGCCCCGCTCGCCCCACTGACAGGCAGCCGTTCCAACCTGCCGCAGACGCTGTGCGCCCTTTCGCGCTACAACATGAATTTTCAGGAGACCGCCCGGGCGATGTGCCTGCACCGCAACACCCTGTTGCAGCGGTACAGCAAGATGGATACTTTAACCAAATTGGACCCGGCCAAAAACCGGCAGGACCGGGTCACGGCGCGGCAGTATGCGCTCTTTCACCGCCGCAGGACGATCATCCGCGCCGGCTCAATCATCCGGGGCAAGAGCATCCTCACGCAGCTTTATGACTGGCTAGCCGAGTGTATCTCCCGCAACAGTGACGGCGCCATCCAGCTCGAGGTGCAGACGGTGGGGCTTTCCGGCAATAACGCCCTGCTGTTGGAGATGCTCCGGCAGGACAAGATTGACTTCTGCGTTGGCCAGGCGGGGATGCTGCTGCCGCTGCTGGGTGATGCCATTTCGATTGTGGACGTGCCGTTCCTGTTTCCCTCGCCCCATCAGGCCATCCAAATCCTCAATGGCCCTGTGGGGCAGCAGCTGCTAGCGCCGCTGCAGGACAGCGGCTTTTATGGGCTGGCCTTCTGGAGCATGGGCTGGCGTTATTTTACCTCCCGCTCAGAGCTGCCCATCCGCCAGCCGCAAGACCTCAACGGGCGCAGCGTGCGGATTATGCGAAAACCGCTGCTGGATGCGTTCATCCGTTATCTGGGGGCGGAACCCTGCTACATCAGCTACGACAAGCTGACCGACGCAATTGACAGCGCGCTGGTCGATGTGCAGGAAAATCCCTACCAGAATTTTTATGATATGCGGCTGTATGAATCCCATCGCAATCTGCTTGAGTTAAATATGCTGTTTGACAGCAACGTCCTGCTGACCTCCTCGCGTTTTTGGAACCGCTTTTCGGTCAGTGAGCAGCAGACCCTTTCCCGCTCGATCCAGCAGACGGTTACGTGGAACAGCAGTTCGTTTTATCATATCACCGCGGCGGCCAAGCCGGCCATCCTGGAAAAAGGGGTGGGTATCCACATCCCCTCCCAGAAGGAAAGCCTCCCCTGGCGGCGCGCGGCAAAAGAATTTATTCTGTCCTCCAGCTATCGCCAGCTCTATCTGGACTTTTTGCGGAAAACCGAGGAAGGAGGGGAATTGCTGGATGGATCATTTGATGTATGAGATCACCCAAAAGCTGCTGGAAACCTATCCGCAGCTGGAGGTGGCTGCCTTTGATACCACAGGCAAACGCATTTGCAGCTATCCCGGGTCGCCCAGCAGGCGGCTTTCGGCCAGCCCGCATCCGCCCAAAATTCTCCGCGGCAGCCATTTCACCGCCGCCATCCCGGTGCCCAGCCACGGCGCGGTAGCCTTTGACGGTAAAATTTCCGATATTCAGGACCCGGATACCCTCTACGCCTTCGCCAAAAATTATATAAAAATCCTTCAGGAACAGGAGAGTATCCGCTGGAAACTCGGCATCGAAAACGCACCCTGCTCGGTACTGCTTAAATCGCTGTTCAGTATCTCGAGCGACGAGGACGTTTCCTATGTTACCCGCAGCGCCAAGGCACAGGGCTATGATCTTGAATTGCCGCGGGTGATCCTTCTAATCGAACTGAGTGCCGCCGAGGCCAGCGACCGGCTGCTTGACAGCGCGATGCTTGGCCTTCCCGCCGAAATCCGCCAACTGCCGTTCTTTTCGGAGCAGGATATCATCGGCTGGGGCAACGACCACCAGATTGCAATCTGCAAGGCTCTCGGCCGCCCGCAGGACGGCACCCTGCGTGAGCGTTTCGCGCCATCTCTGGGGGAACTGTGCACCCTGTTACAGACCCAGTACCATATTTGTGCAAAGGTCAGCGTCAGCCCCCCGGTGCAGGAAATCCGGCGCTACGTCGCCTGTTTGACCATCGCCCAAAAGACGCTGATGTTTGCCAAAAGATTCGGCCGTGACCAGATGGTTCACTTTTACGACGATTACCTGCTCGAAACCGAGATTTCCCAGCTGCCGCCCAAGGTGCTCGATCATTTTTTTGCCAGCCAGGTCAAAGTCATTGAACGTTCCTCCTGGATGGCTGAGACAATCGACGCCCTGGTGCGCCATCAGATGGCGCTTGATAAGGTCGCCTGCACGCTGTATATCCACCGCAATACCCTTGCTTTCCGTCTTCGCCAAATCCGCAAAACGCTGCGCCTTGACCCGGTCAACCGCGACAGCGATTATTTTACCCTGATGGTGCTGAATATCTATCTGCACCTTTATCACTGGGATTCCATCCCAGCCAGCGGCGGCTGAGCCCGCTACAAAACGGGAAGCCGCATCGCCTTGGTTCGGTAAAAGGCTAGATATATACGCTCATAATTCCTTAAGAGCTGCAATCTGTTCGTTCTGGTGCTCTGGCGCGATACGGATGCATACAGTACCACCGATGCTTGTGCGGCAGACGGCATCGGCTCAAACTTTACTTTGGTAAAAGAGAGGCTGCAAAGCAGCCTCTCTTTATTGTATAAAGAAAACCACTCGCCTAGCGAGTGGTTCAAAAGGAGGCTACTGCCAATAATGGAGGCGAAAATGACAAAGGAAGGATATTCAGGTGGGTCTGAAGGACATCGTTTCATGGGATACCACAAAGGGAAAAGCAGCACGATGCTATATGAGCAATTCGGCGAGTTGAAATACAAGTATAGAAGTCGGGAATTTTGGTGTCGTGGATACGATGTAGACACGGCGGGAAAAACACAAGCCGAATAGCGGAATATATCAAAAACCAGTTAAAAGAAGATCATCTGGGTGAGCAGTTAACGGTGAGTGAGGTTAGCCCGTTTACAGGCAGAAAGTAACAATCTCTGCGAAGCTGGCAGACCGTATTACACGTTTGAGGTGTAAGCGAGAAATCGAGGGCTTTGCCCGCATGTAAAATACCCCCAGCTACGCCGGGGGTACTTATTTTTGTACTGCTTATCTGTAAAAATCAGATGGTACCGTCCCAGGTGGAGACCACCGTGTTCTTGCTCTCTTCCTCGTCGAACCATCGGGTCGTGACCGACTTCGTCTCGGTGTAGAACCGATAGCCGTCCTTGCCCAGGCAGTGCAGGTCCCCGATAAACGAGTTTTTGTGCCCGGTGAACGGGAACATCCCGATCGGCACCGGGATCCCCACGTTTACCCCGACCATGCCGCCGTCGGTATGCCGCACGAATTCCCGTGCATAATGACCGTTCTGTGTGAAGATCACCGATCCATTCGCAAACGGGTTCGCATTCATTAGTTCCAGGCCTTCTTCGAAGGTCTTGACCCGCTTGATGCAGAGCACCGGTCCGAAGATCTCGCGGTCGCCCACCGTCATGCCCGGTTTCACATGATCCAGGATGGTTGGTCCGAGGTAGAAGCCGTTCTCAAAACCCGGTACGATCGCTTCCCGGCCGTCCAGAACCATCTGCGCGCCCTCTTCGAGCCCCTTATTGATCCACTCGATCACCGATTTCTTATGCTCCGCGTTGATCACGGGCCCCAGGTTTGTCTCCTTGTCATATGCCGGGCCGAGCTTCAGCTTCTTTGCCTGTTCCACGAGCGCCGCCACCAGCTTATCGGCAATCCTTTCCTGCACCACCACGACCGGCAGCGCCATGCATCGCTCGCCCGCGCAGCCGAACGCCGAGTTGATGATTCCCGCCGCCACACGCGCCACCGGCGCGTCGTCCAGCACCAGCGCGTGGTTTTTGGCCTCGCAGAGCGCCTGTACCCGCTTGCCGGTCGCGGCCGCAGTCGAATAGATGTGCATGCCAACCGATGTCGATCCGACGAAGGTGATGCCCTTGACGTCCGGATGCCGCAGAAGGATCTCCGCCTCATGCCGCGAGCAGGTTATGATGTTGATGACTCCGTCCGGAAGCCCGGCTTCCTGATAAAGCTCCGCGAACCGCAGCGCCGACTGCGGCGTAAAGGTCGCCGCTTTCAGCACGATCGTGTTGCCGCAGGCGATGCAGATCGGCGTCATCCAGCCCATTGGGATCATCGCTGGGAAGTTGAACGGCACGATTCCCGCAAAGACACCCAGCGGTTCCCGATAGAGCACCGTGTCGTATCCCTTTGAGGCATCCATCAGGCTTTCACCCATCATCAGGCTGGGCGCCGCGATCGCCTGTTCGGTTCCCTCTTTGGCCTTCAGCACGTCCCCCTGCGCCTCCGACCAGTTCTTGCCGTTCTCGAGCGCGACCAGATAGGTCAGCTCATCCATATGCTCCACGATCAGCTCCCGCAGTTTATACAGGATCTGTACCCGCTTTGCGACCGGCGTCGCCGACCAGCCCGGGAAGGCTGCCTTCGCGCTTGCCACCGCTGATTCCACCTCATCCGGGGTACAGCAGGGCACCTTCGCGATCACCTCTCCGGTGCTTGGGTTAAACGCGTCGGTATATTTCTCCGTTTTAGACTGGACATACTGTCCGTTGATGTAGGGCCGCAGGGTTTTTATTTCAGACATTGTTATCGCCTCACTACTATTAATGATGTATCACCGCGGCAAAACAGCCGCAGAAAACCGCTCCAAAAGGAAAAGAGCCAAAGCAACTCTTTTCCTTTTGGGGGTAATTCAAGGGTAAATGGTTTTGGGAGATATCAAATAAAATTATCGGAAGAGCGCCAGGATTCCCATGCTGAACATTGGGAAGAATGCGACCAGCGCCATTGCAACAAAGAGCACCAGGATGAACGGGAGGGCCCATTTGGTAATGCCTCCAACGTCAAGGCCGGTCATCGACTGTGCAACGAAGAGGTTGGACGCAACCGGAGGCGTGACGAATGCGATGCAGAGCGAAAGGGTCATGACCAGACCAAACTGAATCGGGTGGATCCCCAGCGGAGTGACAATCTGCAGAAGGATTGGGGAAACAATGATGATAGTTGGGGTTGTCTGGACAAACATACCGACAATAAACAGGATCGCAAAGATAATCAGCATGATGACAAAGGTGCTGTCCGAGATGCCGAAAAAGAAATTCTGCACCTTTTCACCAAATCCGAGATATACGAACACCGAACTGAGCGCTCCGGCGGT